>Ga0255182_1001576_pt1 | contig 11572 bp, 8 predicted proteins | sample Atl_UVDOM_RepA_8_FD_188420 | JGI IMG/M metagenome (GOLD analysis project Ga0255182, IMG submission 188420) | Freshwater microbial communities from Altamaha River, Georgia, United States - Atl_UVDOM_RepA_8d | ecosystem: Environmental > Aquatic > Freshwater > River | place: USA: Georgia | collected... | reverse complement strand
CAGACGCTGGCCCAGGCCTGCAGGGTCCACAGCTCGGGCCAGACGTGCGGAAACGGCCAGACGCCGGCCACGCTGCCCACGGCCAGGGCCAACAACACAGCGGCGTAGAGCGCCAACAGCGCGGGCAGCAGCACCGCGTTGGCGGCCAGACCGGTGCCGGGCCGTCCGCGTGCGCCGGTCAAGCGCGCAGACGCACCGCGCCGCGCACCCAGCGCCCACCAGGCGAGCGGCGCGCACAGGGCCACCACCAGCGCCAGCGCGCCAGCGGCGGCCGCGCCCTGGGCTTGGGTGGCGGTGTCGGCGTCCTGCAGCCATTGCCAGGCCAGCACCGCGGCGGTGGGCGGGCTGCCCGGGCCGATGATGAGCGCCATGTCCACAACGGTCAGGCCATAGGCCAGCACCGCCAGCAGCGGCCAGCGTAGGCGCGGGCGCAGCTGGGGCCAGACCACCGCGTCAAACGCGCGCACGGGTGTGTAGCCGATTGTGCGAGCCAGCGTGTGTTCGGCCTGCCAGCGCTGCTGCACATCGCTGCGCTGCAGCTGGGTGGCGGCGGTCCAGAGCAAAAACGGAATCTCTTTGGCGGCCAGCCCCAGGATCAGGCCCAGGCCCCAGGGGTCCTGGCTGGTGGGCCACGGCGGTGGCCAATCAAAACCGGTGAGCCAGGGCGAGAGCGCGCGCAGCAGCCAGCCGCTGGGCGCGATCAAAAACAACAACCCGACCGCAAAAGCCGCGTGGGGTGTGGCCAGCAGGGCCGGCACCGGCCGCAGCAGGCGCGCCAGTGTGCCGTGCACAAAGGCGCGCTGGAGCAGGGCGTGGCTGGCCCACCAGGCCAGCGCGGTCGAGGCCAGGCCCGTCCACAGGCTCAGGCCCAGGGCGCGCGGCCACGTCGCGTCGGCGCCCAGGGCGTACCAGGCCTCGGCGTTCCACACCGCCGCCAGTGCAAAGCCCGCCGTGGCGAGCATGGGCAAAGCCGCGATCGGCAGCAGGACGAACGCGACCACGAAACGGGAAGGCGTCATCGCGTTCAAGGTCACTTGTTCAGCACGAGAGGCCCGGTTTCAAGCTGGTGCAGCGCCGGGCCGCACCGAATGGTGCCGTTGCGCACCTGGCGTGCAGCGCGACGAAGGCAAGCCTCAGCCATAGCGGCGCAGCCACTCTTTTTCAATCGGGTCGACCCAGCTGGCGTGCGGCTCGGGCAGGGTGGGCGCGGTGCGCGCCACCTGGCCGGGCTGGGGCTTGTCGCCAAACAGGGCACGGTCGGCGGGCGAGAGCTTTTGCAGGTCCAGCACCGTCGGGTCGCCCCAGACGCCGATGTCGGCCTTGCGCGCCTGTGCGGCGGGCGAGAGCAGGAAGTTGGCCACCACCTGCGCACCGGCCTTGGCGCGGGCGTTGAAGGGGATCGCCACAAAATGGGTGTTGCCGATCGTGCCTTTGGCGAATTGCCAGCTTTGCACCGTGGCGGGCAAGCGCTGGGCGGCGATTTCGTTGGCCGCTTCGTTGGGGTTGAAGGTCAGGGCCAGCAGCAGCTCGCCGTCGGCCATCATCTGGCGGATGGCGGCCGAGTTTTGCGGGAATTGCTTGCCACCGCGCCACAGCAGCGGGTGCAGCGCGTCCAGGTATTGCCACAGCGGTGCGGTGACAGCCGCAAAAGCCTCGGCGCTGAAGGGGCGGCCCAGCGCAGCGGCGTCGCGCGTGCTTTCCAGCAAGGCTTGTTTGACCAAGGTGGTGCCGTGGAAATTGGGCGGGCGCGGGTAGCTGATGCGGCCCGGCTGCGCCTTGGCCAGCGCCAGCAGCTCGGCCATGCTCTGCGGCGGTGTGGGCAGGCGGCGGCTGTCGGCAAAGAAGGTGAGTTGCGCCATGCCCCAGGGCGCCTCAAGCCCGTCCGTGGGGACTGAGAAATCGCTGCGGGTGCTGGGCTTGCCCACCACGTCGACCAGCGCAAAGTGCGGCAGGGCCTCGGCCCAGGGGCCAAACAGCAGGCCGTCGCGTTTCATGGCGGCGAAGTTCTCGCCGTTGATCCAGATCAGGTCCACCGTGCCGCTGTCGCCACCACGGCCGGCGTCTTTTTCGGCGCGCACGCGGCGCACCACGTCGGCCGCGTCGCTGATCTTCACGTGTTCGAGCTTCACGCCGAATTGTTGCTGCAGCTCAGCGGCGGCCCACTGCAGGTAGGCGTTGATGCGCTCGCTGCCGGCCCAGGCGTTGAAGTACACCGTCTGGCCGCGCGCGGCCTGCAGGGTGCGGGTCCATTGCTTAGATGTCAGGGTGGACGTTGAGGCGGGGGCTTGCGTTGGGGTCTGAGCCCGGATGGGCAGGCAAGGCAGCAACGCGAGGGTGGCCAGCAGCTGGCGGCGGTCAAGGGCTGGTTGGGTGGCGCAAATCATGGGGAATTGATCCTGAGGGTCGTTCAGCATAGATCAATTGGCCGCCCTGATGTGCGGATTCGGATCTGTCCACTGCGCGTTCAACCATGCCCACTCGCACCCGTTTGCGGGTGAAAGATCCTGTGCAGACAAGCACGCGGGGGTTCAGGGGTCAAGTACCCAGACCGTCGTGCTGCATCGCCGGCTTGATGGGCAGCCCCACCAGCTGCGAGAGTTCCGCAAGTTCAAGGCCCGGCACCGCATCGATCAGCAGCAGGCCTTCGGGCGTGCAGGCCAGGGTGGCCAGATCGGTGTAGACGCGCTTGACACAGCGCATGCCGGTCAAGGGATAGTCACAGCTCTGGACCAGTTTGCTCTGGCCCTGCTTGGTCAGCAAGTCCATCATGACCCAGGTCTGGCGCGCACCGATGGCCAGGTCCATGGCGCCGCCCACGGCCGGGATCGACTGCGGATCGCCGGTGTGCCAGTTGGCCAGGTCGCCGTACTGGCTGACCTGAAAGGCGCCCAGCACACAGATGTCCAGATGGCCGCCGCGCATCATGGCAAAGCTGTCGGCATGGTGAAAGAAGCATCCGCCCGCCACCAGCGTGACCGGCTGTTTGCCGGCGTTGATGAGGTCATAGTCTTCCTGGCCGGCGGCTGGCGCCGGCCCCATCCCGAGGATCCCGTTCTCGCTGTGCAAAATGACTTCGCGCTCGGGCGGAATGTGGTTGGCCACCAATGTCGGCTGCCCAATGCCCAGGTTGACAAAGGCCCCTTCGGGTATGTCGCGGGCGACCAGAGCGGCCAGTTCATCCTTGCTGCGACGGCGGTAATTCATGCTTTGACGCCTCCGGCCTGGGTGGCCACACGGTCAATCTTCACAAGGGCATGGACAAAGATGCCGGGGGTGACCACCGTTTCCGGGTCCATCTCGCCCAGCGCCACCACCTCGTGCACGGTGGCCACGGTCTTGCGTGCCGCCATGGCCATGACGGGGCCGAAATTACGGGCGGCCTTGCGGTAGGTCAGGTTGCCCCAGCGATCGCCTTTTTCAGCCTTGATCAGGGCCAGATCACCGTGGATGGGCGACTCGAACACATACATGCGGCCGTCGATTTCGCGGGTTTCCTTTTCGCGGCCATCCGGGTGACGGGCCAGGGCCGTGCCATAGCCGGTCGGCGTGAAAAAGCCGCCAATGCCCGCGCCCGCAGCGCGGATGCGCTCGGCCAGATTGCCTTGCGGGACCAGTTCGAGCTCGATCTTGCCTGCGCGGTACAGCGCATCAAAGACATGGGAGTCAGCCTGACGCGGAAAGCTGCAGATGATCTTGCGCACACGTCCGGCCTTGAGCAGCGCTGCCAGACCGTGGTCACCGTTGCCCGCATTGTTGTTCACCACGGTGAGGTCACGCGCGCCTTGGGCAATCAGGCCCGCAATCAGCTCATCGGGAATGCCGGCCGTGCCAAAACCGCCAATCAAAACGGTGGCGCCGTCCTGGGTGCCCTGCAGCGCCTGCTCGACCGTTGCCACCAGTTTGTTGATCATGCTCTGAATTCCATTTGCAAGAGCAGAAACATACCGCGAATGCGATCCGGGACCCAGAGGGCAGGACTTCAAAACTGGCACCTGGGCGACTGCGCGGTCCAAGCCGGATGCTACAGACGGGGTTTTCGCCAGCTTGAAGGAATTTAGAGGTTGGGTGCCAGCAATCGCTGCAGGTCCTGCACCTGCACACCGCTGCGCCCAGCCAGGTCCTGCACCTGGTCTTCGCCGATCTTGCCGACGTTGAAGTACTGCGCCTCGGGGTGGGCGATGTAGAAACCGCTCACGCTGGCCGCTGGGGTCATGGCCAGGCTCTCGGTCAGGCCCATGCCGATCTCTTCGCACTGCAACACCCTGAACAGGTCGCGCTTGGCGCTGTGGTCGGGGCAGGCGGGGTAGCCGGGCGCAGGGCGGATGCCCTGGTATTTTTCGGCGATCAGGTCTTCGTTGCTGAGCGCTTCGCCTTCGGCATAACCCCAGAGGTCGGTGCGAACGCGCTGGTGCAGGTATTCGGCAAAGGCCTCGGCCAGGCGGTCGGCCAGGGCCTTGAGCATGATGGCGCTGTAGTCGTCGTGCGCGGTTTCGAAGGCTTCGGCGCGCTTGTCGGCGCCAATGCCGGCCGTGACGGCGAACATGCCGGCGTAGTCCTGCACGCCCTGCGGACCCACAAAGTCGGACAGGCAACGGCTGGGGCGGGTGACACCGTCCACCGTCTGCTTCTCGGTCTGCTGACGCAGGCCATGCCAGGTCATGGCAGTCTGGCTGCGAGCTTCGTCGGCATAGAACGCGATGTCGTCACCCTGCGCATTGGCGGGGTACAGGCCCACCACCGCATTGGCCGTGAGCCAGCGGCCGTCGATGATCTTGCGCAGCATGGCCTGGCCGTCGGCAAACACCTTGCGCGCCTGCTCGCCCACCACCTCGTCCTGCAGGATGGCGGGGTAGGGCCCGGCCAGGTCCCAGGTCTGGAAGAAGGGGCCCCAATCGATGTAATTCGCCAGTTCGGCCAGGTCGAAGTTTTTGAACACGCGGCGGCCGATGAACCTGGGCGCCCTGGGCGCGTAGCCGGTCCAGTCGATCGGCGTGGCGTTCGCGCGCGCCTGGGCCAGCGGCCACAGCGGGGTCTGCTTCTTGCCGGCATGCAAGGCACGCACCTTGTCGTAATCGGCATCGAGCTCGGCCACATAGGCGTCGCGGCCTTCGCCCAGCAGGCCCTGGGCCACGCCCACGCTGCGCGAGGCATCGGGAACATACACCACAGGGCCGCTGTAGTTGGGCGCGATCTTGACGGCGGTGTGCACGCGGCTGCAGGTGGCGCCGCCGATCAGCAGCGGCGTCTGGCGCTCGCGGAAGTACGGGTCCTTTTCCATCTCGGCGGCCACATACTGCATCTCTTCGAGGCTGGGCGTGATCAGGCCCGACAGGCCGATGATGTCGGCGTTCTCTGCCTTGGCCTTGGCCAGGATCTCGTGGCAAGGCACCATCACGCCCATGTTGACCACGTCGAAGTTGTTGCACTGCAGGACCACGGTGACGATGTTCTTGCCGATGTCGTGCACATCGCCCTTGACAGTGGCGATCACGATCTTGCCCTTGCTCTTGACGTCGCCGCCGGCCGCTTCAAGCTGACGCTTTTCTTCCTCGATGTAGGGCACCAGGTGGGCCACGGCCTGCTTCATCACGCGGGCGCTCTTGACCACCTGCGGCAGGAACATCTTGCCCTGGCCGAACAGGTCACCGACCACGTTCATGCCGTCCATCAAGGGGCCTTCGATCACGTGCAGCGGGCGGCCGCCTTTGGCCAGCACCTCGCGGTAGGCCTCTTCGGTGTCTTCGGTGATGAAGTCGGTGACGCCGTGCACCAGCGCGTGCGACAGGCGCTGCGCCACCGGCACCGGCGCTTCGGGGGTGCCACGCCAGGCGAGCTTCGTGCTCTCGTCCTTGGCGGCGCCTTTGGCGCTGTCGGCAATTTCCACCAGGCGTTCGCCCGCATCGGGGCGGCGGTTCAACACCACGTCTTCGACGCGCTCGCGCAGGCCGGGTTCAAGCTCGTCGTACACGCCGACCATGCCGGCGTTGACGATGCCCATGTCCATGCCCGCCTGGATGGCGTGGTACAGGAACACGGTGTGGATGGCCTCGCGCACCGGGTCGTTGCCGCGGAAGCTGAACGACACGTTGGACACACCGCCGCTGACCTTGGCGCCCGGCAGGTTGGCCTTGATCCAGCGCGTGGCCTCGATGAAGTCCACCGCGTAGTTGTTGTGCTCTTCGATGCCGGTGGCAATCGCAAAGATGTTGGGGTCGAAGATGATGTCTTCGGGCGGGAAGTCCACCTCGTCCACCAGGATGCGGTAGGCGCGCTCGCAAATCTCGATCTTGCGCGCGTAGGTGTCGGCCTGGCCTTTTTCGTCAAAGGCCATCACCACCGTGGCCGCGCCGTAGCGCTTGATCAACCTGGCCTGGCGCTTGAATTCGTCGATGCCCTCTTTCATGCTGATCGAGTTGACGATGGGCTTGCCCTGGATGCATTGCAGGCCCGCTTCGATCACCGACCACTTGGACGAGTCCACCATGATCGGTACGCGCGCGATGTCGGGCTCGGACGCGATCAACTGCAGAAAGCGCACCATGGCGGCCTGGCTGTCGAGCATGGCCTCGTCCATGTTGATGTCGATGATTTGCGCACCGTTTTCCACCTGCTGGCGTGCCACGGCCAGGGCCTCTTCGAACTGGCCGTTGAGGATCATGCGCGCAAAGGCCTTGGAGCCCGTCACGTTGGTGCGCTCGCCCACGTTGACAAACAGCCCGCCCGCGCCAATGGAGACCGGCTCCAGGCCAGACAGCTTCATGGGGGGAACATTCACAGGGGACGCAGCAACAGACACAAACTCACCTTGGGCGCAAAGGTGAGCGTCGTTGGCACAGGACAAGCCCCAAGCCTGACCTGCTGCGCCGGATGGGCGGCAGGCTGCAACGCTCCTTGGGGAATCCGGGATTTTAAACCCCCGCTCGCAAGACCTTCGCCATGGCCGTGGCGATGCAGTCCTGGACTGAAGTGATGTGAAACCGGCAGGGAATGCCGGGCGCTTTCATCCCAAAAACCCCACCCCCCGCCGCTCCCGCACCTCGGGCTTGATGCGGTGCTCGGCTTCGAGCTGGGCCATAAAGGCTTCTGCGTCCAGCGTCTCGCCCAGGATCTGCGCCTGACGCTGCACGGCGGCAAAGTCACCCAGACAAAGCTGGTCGAGCCGGGCCAGGCGCTCGCGCAGGGCGGGCGTGAAGGCCTGCGCATCGCCGCCCAGGGCTTCGGTGATGAACATGGCCTCGCGCTGCTCGCGACGCAGCGGCAAAAACTTGACCTTGAAGGCAAAGCGGCGCAGCGCGGCCGCGTCCAGCTGGTCCATCAGGTTGGTGGTGCAGATGAAGACGCCCCGAAAACGCTCCATGCCCTGCAGCATCTCGTTGACTTCGGTCACCTCGTAGTGGCGCTGCGCGCCGCGGCGGTCCTGCAAAAAACTGTCGGCCTCGTCGAGCAGCAGCACCGCGCCTTCACGCTCGGCATCATGAAACATGGCGGCCATGTTCTGCTCGGTCTCGCCCACGTATTTGCTCATCAGGTCGCTGGCCTGGCGGATGCACAGGGGCCGGCCCAGCGCCTGCGCGATGTGGGCGGCCAGCGCGCTCTTGCCCGAGCCGGGCGCGCCATGAAAGCACAGCGTGCCGTGGCCGCGCGCCTGGAGGGCCTGCACGATGCGGGCCACCTCGTAGCGGCTCTCGACGTTGAGCAAATCCAGCCGGTACTGCGTGACCGACGGCACTGCCTGCGGCTGGCTGCGCGCACGGCCCAGGGCCTGGTCGGCATGGGCGAGCTGCCGCTCGATCAGTTCGTCGATCAGGCCCTCGCCGGGGGGCCGGGCCAGCGAGGCAAAGCGCACCGCCGTCTGGATCTGCGCCGGCGTGAGGTCCTGCCGCGCGCCCAGCCGGGCCAGCAGGCCGGGGCTGACCGCCTGCCCTTCGAGGGCCTTGCGCAACAGCTGCTCGCGCGCGCCGGGGGGCGGGCTGCGCAGTTCGAGGTGGTAGGCAAAGCGGCGCCGAAACGCCGGGTCGATCTGTTCGATGCGGTTGGTCACCCACAGCGTGGGCACCGGGTTGGTTTCGAGCACCTGGTTCACCCAGGCCTTGCCACTGACCGAATGGCTGGTGCGCGCCCCCGCCTGCTCGGCGCGCGCCATCAGGTGGGCGGCCTCGGCCGAGAGCGGCGGGAACACGTCCTCGACTTCGTCAAACAGCAGCACCGCCTGCGCGCTGCCCTTCAAAAACGCCTGCGCCATCTGCAGCGAGCGGTAGCGGTCGCGGCCCGAAAGGCTGTGACCTTCACGGTCGGCATATTCCACTTCAAACAGCTTGAGCCCGGCCGCACGGGCCACCACCCGCGCCAGCTCGGTCTTGCCGGTGCCGGGCGGGCCATAGAGCAGGATGTTCACACCCGCCTCGCCGCGGGCCACCGCCTGCTGCAGCACATTGCACAGGCAACGGGCGTCTTCGGCCACAAAGTCGAAGTCGGCCAGCGACAAGGCGCTGGGCGCCGCGGGCCGGGTGAAGACTGCCATCAGTTCGGAGGTGTCGCGGTACTCGCGCATGAGCACCGGTGGCAGCTTGTCGCTGACCTTCATGAGGTCCGACAGGTCGGTGATCGCGTGTTCGGAGAGCAGGTTGTCCACCAGCCCCACCCTTTCGAGCCGCGAGCCGGCGCGCAAGGCCTCGGCCACATCGGCGGCGGGCACGCCGGCCACATCGGCCAGCAGGGCATAGGCCTCGGGTGCGTTGTTGACCTTGAACTCCACCAGCAGACTGCGCAGCTCGCGCTGGTAGCGCGCCAGCGTGCCGTAGAGCAGCACGGCCTGCTCGGCCCGGTTGAGGTGCAACAAGCCGGCCAGCACGCCAATGTTGCGGTGCACCAGGGTCGATTGCTTCTTGAGCGCGTTGGCCAGCCACTGCGCGGTGGCCGCCAGCACGGCCATCACGTCCTTGGGCGCCTCGCGGGCGTAGTCGTCCAGAAAGAAATAGAGCGTGGACTCGTCGTACGGCCCGCGCCAGACGGCATGCCGGTCCAGAAACTCGCGCGGGGCCAGCAGCCCATGGCCGTTCCAGGCTTCGTGGCCGGCGCAGCGCTGCTGCAGCCAGCGCCGCAGCCGCGTGAGCACGGCCGCCGGCCACACCAGGTGCCGGCCGGCAAGTGGCAGCAAGGCCGAGAGCTCGCGCCGCAGGTTGAACTGCAAACCCGGCTGCGAAGCCAGCGAGAGCACAAAGTGGGTGCACATCAGGTCCAGCACAGGCGCAGACGGCAAACCCGGTGGCAACAGCACCGGGCCCATGCGGCTGTCCTGCAGACGTTTGACCAATCCCACCTCCATCGCCCAAGGGGCCCAAGGCGCCTCGGGGGCGCTTGGGGCGGACATTACTGCAGACTGGACAGTCGACCAAGCAATTTCCAGAAACGGCTGCGTCAAAATGGCCACATTTCTTGCCTTTGCCCACCCGCCATGGACCACGCCTTGCCCACCTCTTCTGCCGCAACCGTCCCGCCCGGTCCCGCCGCCGCCCTCGACAAGGCCGCCTTGCAAGAGGCCTTGACAAGCCTGTTTGCGCCCTGGGTGCAGGACCTGCATCTGCAGGTCGAGCGTTTCGGACCGTCAGAGGTCACCTTGCGCCTGCCGCACGATGAACGGCTTTCACGCACGGGCGGCATGCTCTGCGGCCAGGCCATGATGGCCGCCGCCGACACCGCCATGGTGCTGGCGCTGATCTGCCATTTCGGCAGTTTCAGGCCCTGTACCACGGTGCAGCTGTCGAGCAGCTTTCTCAAGCCGCTGTCGGGCCAGGACGCGCTGGTGCAGGCCCGGGTGATACGCGCCGGCAAGTCCACCGCCTTTGGCGAGATCGAACTGCTGGGCGCCGACGACGGCAAGAGCGTGTTGCGGGCAAGTACCGTGTACGCCCTGCTTTGAACCTAAAAACGGCAGTTGGCCGCTACGCGCCCGATCGGCGCGCAATACCCCCATCCAGCAAGGCTGTCAGGCCCACGGCAGGGGGCTCTGGCTACAATAGGGCTTGATTTTTGTCATGTTCCAGCCTTGAGGTGCCCCATGTCTGCTCACAACGAACACGTTTCCGATGATCCGGTCGAAGCCGTGGTCAAACACATCCCCGTCGTCATCCCGTTGGTGGGCGGTTTGCTGATCTTTCTGCTGGCCTTCATTGCCGTCTTCATGGCCTGAAGCCCGCGTACGGCTTGAGACACGCCGTCTCAGCGCTTCAAAGACCCGCCATTGGCGGGTTTTTTTATGCCCGAACGTGCGCTCTCGTGTGGGTGTTTGCGTCTTCAGCGCCCCACCACCCGCGCCATCTCCAGGCACTTGTTCGAATAGCCCCATTCGTTGTCGTACCAGGCCATGAGCTTGACGAAGGTGGCATCGAGCGCCATGCCGGCGTCGGCATCGAAGACACAGGTCGCGCTTTCGCCGCGGAAGTCGGTGGAGACCACCTTGGCTTCGGTGTAGGCCAGCACGCCCTTGAGGGCTCCCTGGCTTTGCGCCTTCATCTCGGCGCAGATCTCGGCATAGGTGGTCGGCGTCGCCAGCTCGGCCGTCAGGTCCACCAGCGACACATCGCTGGTGGGCACGCGCACCGAGCCGCCGGTGAGCTTGCCGTTGAGCGCCGGGATCACCTTGCCCACCGCCTTGGCCGCGCCGGTGCTGCTGGGGATGATGTTTTCCAGAATGCCGCGGCCACCGCGCCAGTCCTTGTTGCTCGGGCCGTCCACGGTCTTCTGCGTGGCGGTCGTCGCGTGTACCGTGGTCATCAGGCCGCGCGCAATGCCCCACTTGTCATGCAGCACCTTGGCCAAGGGGGCCAAGCAGTTGGTGGTGCAGCTGGCATTGCTGATGATGGCCTGGCCGGCATACGTGCCATGGTTGACGCCGTAGACGAACATGGGCGTGTCGTCCTTGGAGGGAGCGGACATGATGACCTTGTGCGCACCTGCGGCCAGGTGCTTGCCGGCGCTGTCCTGGTCGAGGAAAAGGCCGGTGGACTCGATCACCACGTCAGCGCCGACCTCGTTCCACTGGAGGTTGGCCGGGTCGCGTTCCTGCGTGAGGCGGATGCAGCGGCCGTTGACGATCAGGGTGCTGCCCTCGACCGCGATGGTGCCGTCAAAGCGGCCGTGCACGCTGTCGTACTCAAGCATGTAGGCCAGGTACTCGGGTTCGAGCAGGTCGTTGATGGCCACGACCTCAATGTCCTGAAAATTCTGTACCGCGGCGCGGAACACCATGCGGCCGATGCGGCCAAAACCGTTGATGCCCAGTCGAATCGTCATGTCGTGTGCTCCTCAATGGGGCCCTGCGGCATCGGGCTGCAGGGTGGATGTAACCAGTGATGAGCAGTTTATGGAATAAAGTTACATTTTGCGCGAGCATCGGGGTTGTTCTTGTTTAGTAACCCTGATCACGGTTTGGCGCCGGCCCCGTGGGCAATCGGCATAGGGGGCCTCCATTGTAGGAGGCACCCCTGCCACACCACCCGGCATGCGGGTCCGCACCGGGCGGTTCGAGCGCTTGAGGTCAGGACAGCCTGGGCACCCCCAGCCGATCAAAGTA
>Ga0255182_1001574_pt1 | contig 11577 bp, 10 predicted proteins | sample Atl_UVDOM_RepA_8_FD_188420 | JGI IMG/M metagenome (GOLD analysis project Ga0255182, IMG submission 188420) | Freshwater microbial communities from Altamaha River, Georgia, United States - Atl_UVDOM_RepA_8d | ecosystem: Environmental > Aquatic > Freshwater > River | place: USA: Georgia... | reverse complement strand
ACAGCAGTCCCACGGCCGCCGCCTTCCGAATCGACATGCGATCCATCACCGTCTCCCGGGGCATCACCCCGCGTTCCGGGCCCACACTCCCATGCAGGCACCTGGCCGCGCACTCAAGCCGTACTGGGTTGTTCGCGATGCCCGCTCCGGCACGGCGCCGGGGGCGCTGCATCCCGCTCCGCTCCCGTAAACGCGAAGCGTCGGCGGCGGCCATCACTGGCGCGGGCGCGAAACGTGAATCGCTCGAAAAATCACGGGCCAGACGCGTGCCTGCGCATCAACCGCCCACGCAAAAACCTCGCCGGGCCGCCCGAAGGCGACACGGCGAGGAGTGTGGCCACCGGCGTGCGTGCGCCGGCGGAGATGCGCGAACGTGAAGCGAGGGCTCAGGCTCGACGGCGGCGACCGCCGACCAGGCCTGCCGCGCCGAGGAGCGCCACGGCGCCGGGGGCGGGGACGACCGAGACGAAGTCGCCGGAGTATGCGCCCGCCTGATACCACTCAGAGCCGTACTCGAGAAGGTAGGTGCCCGGGCCGAGAGTCACGGTGTTGGTCCCGACAGTCATGTCCTGAAGGAACCCATCATTGTTGTACACCGTCGCGAACACGTTCCCGCCCCATCCGTTGGACAGGTTGATTGTCAGCGTCTCGGTTCCAGTCACCTCGAAGACCCGCTGTCCGTTGACGTTGATGAGCCCCACACTGCTACCGAAGAGGCCATTCGTGCTGAATCCAACGGAGAAACCAGAGCCGGCGGTCGCCGATCCGTACCAGTCGTAGGTCCAGGCGGACGTCGCGCCACCTCCGCTCCAGGAGTTGAGTGCAATCGAGCCAACATTGTCGTCGACGACGTGCACAGCGCTCACGAAGACATCATTGCGGGAGCTGTATTCACCCAGCCCAACCGCTCCACTTCCCAGCCACGTCACCCCCGCCTGCGCCGTCGAGACACCGCCGAGGGTTCCGCCGACCAGCATCGCGCCCACGGCGCACTTCTTCATTGAATTGCTACGCATTTCCAAACTCCTGGGGCAACGCCCCGCTTGATGGCCCACACTCCACGTGCAGGCGTGACATCGCCGAGACCGTCGGCGAGCGGCCCATCTCCCGTGACTGCCCACCCGGGCCAGTCGATGGTTGTTTCGCGATGCACGCTCCGGCCACACTCGGCCATGCGCGTTGCACCACGCTCCGCCCTTGACAACGCGAAGCGCCGCGCCCCGCCATCACCACGCGCCGCGGTCGCAAACGATGCATGCATGATTCACCACTACGAATGACATCGTGGCAACAATCAGGGCGCCTTGCGCGATTCAATCATCGCCACCTTGAATTACATTCGTGACCGACATGCCTTCGACGCCCGGACTCTTCGACATCACCGACCGCACCGCGATGGACATCCTTCGCAACCCCTCGGCGTGCGGGATGTTCGAGGTGATCCGGCGACTCAACCGCGGCGCAAGCCACGCCGATCTGGTGACCGCCACCGGCCTTCCCGCTCACCAGGTGCGCATGCTCGCGGACCAGCTTGCCTCGATCGGGCTGGTTCGCTCCTCCCGAACGCGCGGCGCGCCCGCGCGGCTCCACGCCACGTGCCAGCAGATCACCATCCACTCCGACCCGCACGTCGCGTCGGAAGCGGCCGCCGTGCGGCGCCACTTCCTGGACTCCACGGCGGATGCGGCTCGCGAGCTCCGCGCCGCGCTTGCGGGCGGTGGGTTCGAGCAGCCGCACTTCTCGAAGGATGGGCGTTTCTTCCTTGATTCACTGGTGAAATTCGAGTTCAGCAGGGAGGAGTGGATCGAGTTCTCGAAAGTCCTCTGGCAGGTGTTCGACCATCTGGCGAGCCGCGCCATGTCGCGCACGGCCAGTCAACCGAAGGACATCCGATTGTGCGATCACGTGATCGCCATCACCATCGCGCCGACGTCGAAGCCGGTGCTTCCCGGCCCCGTGATTCGTTCCACCAGCCGACCCCGGCGCGAGGTGCCTGCCGACGCCCCTCCCCAGGCGATGCCGGGCGAGCTCACGCCGCGGGAGCGCGCGATCGCGTCGATGATCGCCGCGGGCACCACGCGCCGCGACATCGCCAAGCGGCTTGGGCTCTCGGAGAACACCATCGCCACCTTCGCCAAGCGTGCCTACAGCAAGCTGGGCGTGCATTCGCGGCGCGAGCTGGTGCATCGGCTCGCCCGGCAGACGATGCATGATTCGCCAGATTGAATGACGGCGAGATCTCGATTCACCTGCGCGTGTCACACAACGTCGGCAACGAGAAAGAAATCGTCTCGGATACGGTCGATCGAGCGCACATCATTGCCGCGGCGCGAACTACACCGCCGGGCACCGATGCCTTCCCGGGAACTCACCATCACGGATGACGCCGCCCAAGCGCTGCTTGGGGACCGCGATCTCGGCGGCCTGTGGGAACAGCTTCGTCGCACCAAGCGACCGATGGCCGCGCAGGAATTGGCGGGGATTTGCGCGATCGACGCCGCCGCCGCCCAGGGCCACCTCGACCGCATGGAGGCGCTGGCGCTGGTCGAGCGCCTGCCGATGTCGTCCCGGCGCAAGCAGCAGAGCTACCGCGTGACCACGGGCGACGTGGTGATCCGGTACCGATCGCCCGAGGACCACGGCCTGGTGGCCGAGGCGCTCGCGACGCACTCCGCCCACGTGCAGCGCACCATCGAGAGCAACGGGCACAATGCCTCGGACGACGGCCACGCGACGTGGTTCGGCAGCTACTGCGCCGTGATGGCACTCACCGAGAGTGAGGCGGAGGAGCTCGGTCGTCGCCTGGATGCAATCCTGAACTACCTGCACCAGCTGCGCCTGCGGCCACCCGCGCGGAGCGAGGTGGCGCCGCTTGCCAACCACGCCATCGCCATCCGCTCGGGCCCGCTCGAGCCGCGGGTGCTTCCCATGCCCGCCGTGCGCTTCGTGCGCAACGGCGATCCCGTCCCGCGCGTGGCCGGAAGCGGCGAGGCCGGCTGGAACCGTTCGCTCCTCTCCGCGCGCGAGCAGCAGGTGGGCGCGGCCTACGCGCGCGGGCTCACGCGAGCGCAGGTGGCGGCGGAGCTCGGGATCTCCGAGGCCTCCGTGGCCACGTTCACCAAGCGCCTCTACAAGAAGCTCGGGATCAATCGCCGCGGCCGCCTCTCCACGCGCCTGTCCGAGGTGATGGGTACCCCCCCCCCCCCCCCCCCCCATGATTTCAGGCGAACGCTGATCGCTCGCACCCGCCCTCACCCCGCCGCCAGGCCCGCGAGGCGCGTCACCAGTTCCGCGCGCCGGTGCACCCCGAGCTTCGCGTACAGCTTGCGCGTGACGGTCCCCACGGTGTTCGGCGAGATGCCCAGCTCATGCGCGATCTGGTTGCGCGTTCGCCCGTCGCGCAGGGCCACCGCCACCTGGCGCTCGCGCACGGTCAGGCCCGCGAACCCGGTGGAGGCGTCCGAGGCAATGCTGGCCGCGACCGCCGTGCGAGGCACTGCCACGATGGGCGCGCTGGGGAGAAGGGGCACGTCGAGCGGAACCAGGTTGATCCCCACCACGAAGTTGCAGAGCGGCGACGAATCCGTCCCGTCCATCGGTGCCTCCGAGGCGACCTGCATCAGGTACTCGCCGACGGCATGCAGCCGCTGACCGAGCCCCTTCATGTGCTCGGGCCGCAGCCTGCACTTGATGCGGGTCTGGTGCCACGCCCGGCCCGCGGTCCCGTCGATGGCCGAGGCAGGCTGCACGTGCATCGCCTCCTCCGCGTCGCGGGTCGCGCACGCCTGCAGATGCAGCACCGACCGGGACTCCTCGGGACTTCGGCTGTCGAACGTCACCACGACGCGGCTGCAGGTCGCTTCGTAGGCGAAGACCTTGCGCGGGGCCCGGGGGCGAATCGCCCGAACCAGTCCGATCGACGCCAGGGCATCGATGCGCTCCATGACGCGCCCGAGCGAAAGCCCCGACGCCTCCGCGACCTTGGCAGCCACCACCGGACCACCGAAGCGCCGAATGACCTCGAACACGCCGCCGGACTCCGGCTCCGCCAACACCGCCACCGCCGCCTGGTCGCGGATGTCGATCGTTCGGGTACCGGTTGCTGCGCGTCCCACGAGGCTGACGGCCGGGAGTTCCCGGGGCCAAGTGTCACAATAACGGGGGACAGCCGGGCACGGCGAGCCGTGGCCCGATCGACGTCGAATCCGGCCCCATCCGTCACGCCATCGCGTGATCCCTGGCGGGAATTGAGCCCGACCATGCCCCCCTACCATCCCGCCCCATGCACGACTTCCAGCGGCGCTTCGTCGATTTCATGGTTGCCGCCGGCGTCCTGACGTTCGGCGATTTCGTCACCAAGAGCGGGCGTCGCACCCCCTACTTCGTGAACACCGGGAAGTACCGCTCGGGCTCGCAGCTGGCGACGCTGGGGCGCGCCTACGCCGACGCCATCGAGCGCTCGTTCCCGCAGGGCTTCGACTGCCTGTTCGGGCCCGCGTACAAGGGCATTCCGCTGGTGGTGGCCGTGGCCATGGCGTTCGCCGAGCGCGGCCGCGAGGTGGAGTTCTGCTTCAACCGCAAGGAGGCGAAGGACCACGGCGAGGGCGGCGTGCTGGTGGGCCGGCCGCTGAAGGACGGCGACCGCGTGCTCATCGTCGAGGACGTGACCACGGCGGGCACGTCCATCCGCGAGACGGTGCCGATCCTGCGCGCGGCGGCCGACATCTCGCTCGCCGGGCTCGTGGTGTCGGTCGACCGCCAGGAGCGCGCGAGCGAGTCCTCCACGTGCAGCGCGCTCGCCGAGGTCGGCGCCGAGTTCGGCATGCCGACCGCGGCGATCGTGACCATCGACGAGGTGGTCGAGCACCTCGGCGCCAACCTGACCGACGCCGACCGCGCGCGGATCGCGGCGTACCGCGCGATGTACGGGGCGAGGGGCGGCCCCGCCACTACGCTCCCCGCGTGACCGCCGATCGAACACCCCGGTTGGGCACTCGCGACGACCCGCACTCCGGCTGACCGGGTGCGCTCAGCCCAGGCGCCGGATCGCCAGCCCAAGCTCGTGCATCCCGTTCGGATGCCGGGCCACCGGGTACGGCGGCTCCGGCCATCGCCACCGCGCGTCGTCGAACAGCATGCGCATGGCGTTGATGTCGCAGTGGTACGGGGGCCCCTCGATGATGCCGGCGTCCACCGCCTCGGGGCGCGGGCGCTGCGCGACCATCGCGAAGAGCGTCCCGCCGGGACGGATCGACTCCGCCAGCGCCAGCTCGTACCGGCGCCAATGCGCGGGGTGCATCGCGCACAGGCACGTCTGTTCGTAGACCGCGTCGAACGGCACGGACGGGCGCCACTGCGTCACGTCGGCCTGCACCACCTCGGCGCGCAGGCCATCGCCCCGAAGCCGCGCGCGCGTGCGCTCGCACGCCTCGGCGGCGCAATCGATGGCCGTCACGTCGAAGCCGCGGCGCGCGAGCTCGGCCACGTCATGCCCGCTGCCGCAACCGGGCACCGCGATGCGGCACGGTGCCGGCACGCCGGCGTCGAGCCACGCGAGGAGCTGTGGCCCGGGTGCGCCGCGGTCCCACGGCGTGTCGCCGCGCGCGAAGCGCTCGTTCCAGAAGGTGGCGTCGGGTCCGGGCATCGCCCCAGCGTACGGGCCCGCGCCACATGCAGGCGCCGGCGCGGCGCGCGGGCATCGTTCCCCGATCCTTCGGGAATCGCACCGACTCACCGGTCCGCACCGCCCCCGAGCGCCGCCCGGACCTCCGCGAGCCGCTCCGCGCGCCGCGGATCGGGCGAAGCCGCCTGCCACTCCTCGTGGAGCCGCTCGAGCGCCTGCAGGCACGCACGCTCGTTCATCGAGTCACCCGCACCCCGGTAGATCGAGCACGCCTCGACGATGTTCGCCTCCGCCGCGGCGAACCGCACCGGATCGAACCCTCCACCCATCCGCGCCCGCCCGAGTTCCAGCAGGTGCCGTGCCAGCCTCGTCGCAGCGCTCCCGGCGAACGCACGCCGCGCCGCGGGCTCGGCCAGGGTGAGCAGGTCCATCTCCTCGCGGAAGCGGCCTTGCTCTCGCAGCGACCGGCCGAGCTGCCAGGCCACGAACAGTGTGTCCGGGTGCTCCTCGCCGAGCGCATGCCGGCGCCGGTCGAGCGCCTCGCGATAGCAGGCCTCGGCCTCCGCGTGCTTGCCCTGCGCGCGAAGGGCGGTCCCGAGGTTGACGAGGGCGGGCAGGACGCCGGGGTCGGCGTCGCCACGTGCGCGGCGGAACCTCGCGATCGCGTCCCGGTAGCACGCTTCCGCCTCTGCATGCTTTCCCGCCTGCATCAGCGCCGCGCCGTGGTTGTTGAGGTACCCGAACATCTCCGGATCATCGTCACCGAGCACGCGCCGGGCCGACTCGAGCGCGTCGCGGAGGTACGGTTCCGCCTCGGCGAACCGCCTCTGGACCACGTACAGGCCGCCGACGTTCCCGAGGGCGCCGATCGTGTCCATGTGGTCCGGCCCGAGCACGCGCCGGCGCCGTTCCAGCACGTCGAGGTGCCGGCTCTCCGCCTCCGCGAACATGCGCTGGTCCTGCAGCAGCCCCGCCACGAGGCTGAGCGTCTCCAGCGTGACGGGATCGTCGTCGCCCAATTCGCGCCGCTGCGCATCGAGCACCGACTGCTGGAGGCCGCAGGCGACTCCGTACAGGCCCATGTCCGCGTACACCTTGGCCACCGCCGCGCGGAGCCGGGCCGCGAGCAGCGGTCGATCGGCGAAGTCCTCGTCGATCGTCGCCAGCGCGGGCTTCAGGATCGTCTCGTCGATCATCGCCGCGGCGGCGTCGGTCAGGTTCATGCGCTCGAGCTCCGCGCGGAGCGCCATGCTCCGCTGGTCGCGCTCCGACCCGTCCACGCCATCGGAGTCCATCGCCTCCGCCAGCCGCCGCTGCAGCACCTCCATCACCTTGACGCCGGCCTGCTCCATGTCGACGTTCCCGAGCATCCGGCGCTGGAAGTCGCTCACCTGCTTGAGCTCGTCGGCGCGCTCGCGCTCCGCCTGCTGCGCCCGAACGGCCTGCTCACGCGCGGCCTCCGCCGCGCTCCACTGCCAGGTCGCCAACCCGAGCCCGATCACCAGGGCGGCGGCCACGCAGGACGCCGCGGCGACGGCGAGGCGGTGACGCCGCACGTACTTGCGGACGCGGTACCCCGCCGACTCGGGCGCCGCCACCAGCGGGCGGCCCGACAGGTAGTTCTCGATGTCCTTCGCGAGCTCCGCCGGGCTGCCGTAGCGCTCGGCCCGTTCCTTGCGGAGCGCCTTGAGCGGGATCCACTCGAGTTCGCTGCGCAGCGTCCTCGCCAGGTTCGCGGCGGCCTCCCGCCGCGCCTGCGCGATCGCCGAAGCCCGCCCGGAGTCCTTGGTGGCCAGGGTCGAGAGCCGCGCGCTCGGGCTCGGCGGATCGTCCTCGCGGAGGATCCGCTGGATCTCGCGGTATGCCTTGCTGCGCAGCTCCCTCGGGTCGAAGGGCAGCGCGCCCGCGAGCAGTTCGTAGAGGATCACCCCGAGGCTGTAGACGTCGCTCCGCGTGTCGATGTCGTTGGCGTCGGGCTCGGCCTGCTCGGGACTCATGTACTCGGGCGTGCCGATCATCTGCCCGGTCTCGGTGAACACGGTGTGCTCGCTCATGCGCTGCGTCAGCGCCTTGGCGATGCCGAAGTCGATCACCTTCACGGTCCCGGCCGCGGCGTCCGCGCCGTCGCCGCTGGCCACCAGGATGTTCCCCGGCTTCAGGTCACGGTGGATGATCCCCTTGGTGTGCGCGTGCTGCACCGCCGCGCACACCTGGGTGAACAGCAGGAGCCGCTGCTTGATGGTGAGCTTCTGCCGGTCGCAGTACTCGGTGATCGTCTCGCCCTTCACGTACTCCATCGCGAAGTACGGACGCCCGCGCGGCGTGAGGCCGCCGTCGACGACGCGCGCGACGTTCGGATGGTTCATCACCGCCAGCGCCTGCCGCTCCTGCTCGAACCGCGCGAGGACGGCCTTCGAGTCCATCCCGAGCTTCACGATCTTGAGCGCCACCTTCTGCACGAAGGGCTGCCTGCGCTCGGCGAGCCACACGGTGCCGAACCCGCCCTCGCCCAGGCGGGAGACCAGCTTGTACGGGCCGACACCGTCGCCCACCCGCTCCCCGAGTTCAAGCGCCGGCGCGGGGTTCGGGGAGGCCGACGCCGCCCGCTCCGCCGCATCGGGGCGGGGCGGCTGCCCCGCGGGGAGCGTGGCATCGCCGTCGGGGACGCGGTCAGGGCTCGGGGGCGTTGGGTTCACGGGCTTCGGGGCTGCGCGGTAATGCGGGGCGTGAGCCTACCGCCGCCGCCACGAGCGATCCCGCGCCTCACCCGATCGGCGGCGTGCGCAGCTTGTACCCGCTGTCGAGCACCTCGCCGGGGAGCGGCTGGCTCTCCTCGTTCGGGATCATCACCTCGACGTAGGCCGCGGCGTCCTCGGCCGCGATCCTGGCCAGCACGGCGTCCAGTTCCGCGTTGGTGCGGACCTTCGCGACGATCCACCCCTTGCAGCCGAACGCGGCCGGCAACTGGTGGTAGTTGACGGGGGCCAGGTCGTCGTACGGATGCCCACGCTCGCTGATCATGTCCTCGATCCCGTAGATGCCGTTGTTGATGACCAGGATCCGGGGCTTGACGCCGTACCGGCCCATGACCGCCAGCTCGTTCAGGGTGAGTTGGTGGGAACCGTCTCCGGTGACCAACCACGTGCGACCTTCCGACTTGCCCATGGCCACGCCCATGCAGGCGGGCGTGGCCCAGCCGATCGAGCCCCACAGCCCCTGCCCTTCGGCGCCGACGCCCGGCGGAAGCAGCATCTTGTTGATGTGCGTCATGCAAGTGCCGGTCTCGATCACCAGCGTGTCGCCAGCGCGAAGCTGCCGCTGCAGGCGCGGGTAGAACGACGCCGACGAGACGGGGTCCGGCCCGGAGCCCACGATGGCCAACGGTTCGGTGCGCGGCCATGCCGCATCGGGTCGCGGCGCGACCTTCGCGATCAGGGCCTCGAGCACGTCATCGATCGCCGCGCCCACGAACACCTTGTCCCCGGACCGGACCCAGTTGTCGTGGATGCTCACGATCCTCGACGGGTCGGGCAGGCCGGTCCAGAGACCGGTGTTGAGCTCGGTCATCAGCATGCCGCCGAGGTCGATCACCAGGTCCGCCCCGATGACCGCGTCGCAGATCGCCTTCGATCCCGACCAACCGCCGGCATAGAGCCCCACGAACTGGGGGGCCGACTCGTCGATCGCGCCCTTGTCGTAGGGCATGACCACCGCCGGCAGGTTCGACCGCCGGACGAACTCGGCCGCACGATCACGGATTCCGTAGCGCGACACCAGCGAGGTGACCACGGCCACCGGGTTCTTCGCCGCCGCCAGGCGCGCCAGCACCGAGCCCACCGCGGCGTCCAGTTCCGCCGGCACGCTCCGCTGGCGCTTGATGGCGCCGATCGGCTTGCCGGTCACGGGCGTGCCGAGGATCGGCATGTTGCCATGGAGCTCGGAGATGACCAGGTACGCGGGCATGCTCTGGCGAAGCGCCTCGCGGATCACGCGCTCGAGCTCATCGACGCAGTTGTCGGGCGTCAGCACCGCGCTCACGCAGCATGCAGCCCCGGAGATCGCCTGGAATCGGTCGTATGCCGCATCACCCAGGTTGTGGTGGGTGATCCGCCCGAGGCGCTGGATCCGCTCGCTGGGCATCCCCACCAGATGGAACACCGGCAGCCGGTGCGCCCTGCTCCCCATCACGCCGTTGATCGCGGACAGCTCGCCGACGCCGTACGTGGTCGACAGCATCGCCGCGCCGCGGATGCGGGCGTATCCGTCGGCCGCGTACGCGGCGTTCAGCTCGTTGGCGCACGCCACCCAGGACAGCCCGGGCACGCGCTCCGCGGCATCGTCGATCGCGAAGGCGTAGTCGCCGGGGACGCCGAAGATTCGCTCGATGCCGAGCTGGGCGAGGCGTGAAAGCGCATACTCGGCAACGGTCGGAATGGACATGGAAACAACCCTACGCGAATCCACGCCAACCCTCAAGTCGCTGGCCCACGCGTGCTGCCCCGAGTCGCCGGGCATCCGTTAGCCTCCCGGCATGCTCACCTGCAACATCGATCGACGCGGCAGGAAGGTGCGACTGGTCGCCGGCGCCATCCTCGAGGCCAACGGGCTCATGCTCGGCGTGCTCTGGTACCTCGGCATGGTCCCTCCGGAGATGATCTGGCCCGCCGCGGGCCTCTGGGCCGGCGGCATGTTCATGATCATCGAGGGCGCGATCGGCTGGTGCGCGCTGCGCGCGCTGGGCGTGAAGACGCCGGTGTAGCCCGGCGGCGCGGCGGACCCATGTGGCATACGACGAGAACGCGTTCATCGCGCGGCTTCCGGGCGATCGCAACGAACTGCACGAGGTGCTCGACCTCTTCGAGGCGAACCGGCGATTCACCGCGAGGTGGCTGCGGACGCTTGCCCCGGAGGCCTTCGCGCGCACGGGGATCCATACCCAGCGCGGGGAGGTGACGCTGCTCCGGATCCTGGAGATCTACGCCCACCACGTGGACCACCACCTGGAATTCGTCGCGCAGAAGCGCCGCAACCTCGGGGCGTGAGGCGCGAGCCGCACACCGATCGACGCCGACCCAGTGTGGAGGAACGCGATCCCGAGCGCCGCGCTGCATGCGGCCATGCGCTCCGCCCAGCGCGGGTCGCCCATCGCGCAGTGCACGAGCGCCGAGGCCCCGCTGCCCCGGATGAACTCCTCGGTCGCGTCATGATCGTCGGGCGGGACGGCCGCGCGGTCCCATGCAAGGACCTCGCCGCCGCGCGCCCGGAGCTCCGAGGCGACGGCCGGCCCTACGGCCCCGTTCATGCCGGTGACGATGACGCGCGCGATAGACACGGGCTCGAAGCGTAGGTGATGCCGGCGCGTCGATCCGCGATAGCGTGGATTCGGGCGAAGTCGCGATCACGACACGTGCCCTACCCTCCATCGACGAACAACCGTACGACCGCGAGCGCACCGATCATCGCCGAACCGCACACCATCATCCTGTTCGACGGCGCCTGCAACCTCTGCAGCGGCGCGGTGCGGTTCCTGATCGCGCGGGATCCGAGCGCCCGCTTCCGCTTCGCCGCGCTGCAGTCGGAAGCGGCCCAAGCCGCGTGCGCTCGCGCGGGCCACGAGCTGCGCGCGACCCGCACGCCGGACACCGTCGTGGTCATCCAGGACGGCCGTGCGCTGGAGCGGTCCGACGCGGCGCTGGCGATCGTGCGGCACTTGCCGTTCCCGTGGCCCCTGCTCGGCGCGTTCCGCGCCCTGCCGCGCGGCATGCGCGACGCGATGTACGGCTTCGTGGCAGGCAACCGCCACCGGTGGTTCGGGCGCTCCGAGGCCTGCACGGTGCCCACGCCTGAGCTGCGCGGGCGATTCCTCGACTGACGCACGCTGCGCGACGTGCTCGACCACGAGTCGGCCTCCCGGAGATCGAGGTTCCGGTTCGCTAACGCGCGCACTCAGCGGG
>Ga0255182_1001573_pt1 | contig 11579 bp, 8 predicted proteins | sample Atl_UVDOM_RepA_8_FD_188420 | JGI IMG/M metagenome (GOLD analysis project Ga0255182, IMG submission 188420) | Freshwater microbial communities from Altamaha River, Georgia, United States - Atl_UVDOM_RepA_8d | ecosystem: Environmental > Aquatic > Freshwater > River | place: USA: Georgia | collected... | reverse complement strand
CGGCGGCCATTCGACCCTCGAGCCCGTGACGGTGCAGGCAGGGCATTTTGGCTTCGCCCGCTGTTGGGCTTCCTGCGTCAGCCCAACCTACGCCCGAACTCAGATGTGACTAAGAAACAGCCCGCCCAGGGAGAGCCCGGCCGCAGCGGACAGGTGAGGGTCGCTTCAGAATGGCGCTACCTCGTTTACCGCACAGCTGCCAAGCTAGGCACGATCGTCAATCCGGAGCCGCGACCACATGAAACCGAGCCTCGTCGAGTTACGCCGCAAGACCAGCGCGAAATGGACGGCCTACGAGCCTGACGTCATCCCGGCCTGGGTCGCGGACATGGACTTCGAGCTGGCGCCGCCGATCCGGGCCGCGCTGGACGCGCAGATCGCCCGCAGTGACCTGGGCTACCCGAAGATGTACGAACGCTCGGGCCTCGCCGAACTCTTCTGCGCGCGGGCCGCGGCGCGCTACGACTGGCACGTGGACCCCACGCAGCTCGAATTCTTCAGCGACGTCGTGCAGGCAATCTACCTGTGCCTGATGACCCTGACCGAGCCCGGCGACGGCGTGCTGATCCAGACGCCGATCTATCCGCCCTTCCTGCATGCGGTCGCCGAAACCGGGCGGCGGGAGATCTGCTGCGGGCTCGTGCCCGGCCACGCGCGTTACGAGATCGATTTCGATGCGCTGGACGCCGCCGCGGCCGGCGCCCGGCTGCTGCTGCTGTGCCATCCGCACAACCCGACCGGCCGCGCGTACACGCGCGAAGAGCTCGAAGGACTCGCGGCCATCGTCCTGCGCCACGATCTGCTGGTGGTGTCGGACGAAATCCACGCCGACCTGATGCTCGACGAGCGGCGCCACGTCGCCTTCGCGAGCCTGTCGCCGGAAATCGCCGCGCGCACGGTGACGCTGACCGCGGCAAGCAAGGCCTTCAACATCGCGGGTCTCTGCCTCGCCTGCGGCGTGTTCGGTTCGCCGGCGCTGCGCCAGCGCTTCGCGCGCCTGCCTGGGCACGTGCGCGGCGGGCGCAGCGTCCTCGGCATGGCGGCGGCCGCGGCCGCGTGGCGCGAGGGTGATACCTGGCTGGCCGAGACACTCACGGTGCTGCGCGCCAACCGCGCGCGCGTCGCCGCTCACGTCGCACGCGAGTGGCCAGCCATGCGGCACTTCGCGCCGGAGGCAACTTATCTCTCGTGGCTGGACTGCGCGGGACTCGATCTCGGCGAGGAGCCTTTCCGCTTCTTCCTGCGCGAGGCGCGGGTCGCCCTGGGCGAGGGCCCGAGCTTCGGCGCGGAAGGCAAGGGATGCGTGCGCATCAATTTCGCGACGACGCCAGCCATCCTCGACGAAATCCTCGCCCGCATGACGGAAGCGCTCGCGCGGTGCGGCTGACAGCGGCGCGTCAGGCGCCGCTCAGGTCAGGCGGCCGGCCTGATAGTCCTGCAGCGCGCGCTGGATTTCGGCAACGGTGTTCATGACGAAGGGTCCGTACTGCACGACGGGTTCGCCCAGCGGTCGCCCCGCGAGCAGCAGCAGCCGCCCGCCGCCCTCGGCCCCGTCGATCACGCAGGCATCGCCGTCGACGAGCACCGCGCCGTGGCCTTTGTCGACCGCGTCGCCGCCAACCGTCACCCGCCCCTCGAACACGTAGACGAATGCGCTGTGCGCTGCGGGCAGGGCCTGGGCGAAGCGCGTACCCGCCGGGAGAGTGACGTCCATGTACAGCGGCTCTGTGCTGAGGCCCGCGATGGGCCCGGCGATGCGGCGGTCACCGTCCCGCAGTTCGCCCGCGATGACCCTGACGCTCACGCCGCCGGCCAGCGTCGCGACCGGGATTTGCGCGGCCGGGATGTCGCGGTAGCCGGCCGGCTTCATTTTCTCGGCGGCCGGCAGGTTGATCCAGAGCTGGAAACCGCGCATCCGGCCCTCCTTCTGCTGCGGCATCTCGGAGTGGATGATGCCGCGCCCGGCCGTCATCCACTGCACGTCGCCGCTCTTCAGGTCGCCGCGATTGCCGAGGTGGTCCTCGTGCAGCATGTGTCCGTCGAGCATGTAGGTGACGGTCTCGAAGCCGCGATGCGGATGCGACGGGAAGCCCGCGATGTAGTCGTTCGCGTCGAAGGACGAGAATTCGTCCAGCATCAGGAAGGGATCGAGCTCGCTGTCCTGCCCGTGCGCGAACACGCGGTTCAGCTTCACGCCGGCGCCATCGCTGGTCGGGCGGCCCTGCAGGCGGCGCCCGATGCGGCGCGGGATTGGTTGGTGCGTCATCGGCGGACTCCTCGTCGGTTGCGGCTCATTCTAGGGAATCCCGTGCGGGCTTTCATCGCACGGCGCGCGGCCCGCCCGCCAGTCGCCGGTACAGGCTGAAGCTGCACGCGGCGCCGACCGCGGCGATGCCGGCCAGCAGCAGGAAATAGTGCTGGTGCCCGGGGAGGCCGGGCGCCGCGTCGAGCAGGCGGCCGGCGATCGGCGCGAAGAAGATGTCCGGCGTGTAACCGACGACCGAGATGAGCCCGACCGCACCGCCGGTGTGCCGGAGCGGGACGCGCGCCTCCTCCATCGCGGCAAAGTAGACGCCGCGCAGGCCGTAGACCGCCGCGACGCTCAGCGCGAGGTTGGCGACGACGATGCCACGCAGCCCCGCCCCGCCCTCGGCGCGCCCCAGGTACACGTAGCTCAGCGCGGCGAGGATGAACAGCGCCGTGAGGCTCGCGCTCGCCCGGAAGCGATCGGCGAGCAGGCCGGCCAGCAGTGCCGCGACCGGTCGCAGCCACGCGGCATTGGCGACGAAGCGGGCGGCCTCGATTTCGCCCATGCCGCAGACCTGCACCGCGTACAGCGCGTAATTGTCGATCCCCTTGTATCCGCAGTAAGCGGCAACGACGATCGCCGACTGCCGCCAGACCAGGGGCAGCCGGAGCGCCGCGCGGAGTTGCGCCAGCAGGTGATGCGGCACCCGGGGAGCGGCTTCCACGCGGGAGGCCGGGATCGTCCACCAGCAGACGACCGCCGCAGCGAGCGTGAGCGCCGAGTAGAAGAGGATGACGTTGCGCAGGTGTTCGTGCCGTCCCGCAGCGAGCGTCGCCTGCGCATCGACGCCGAGGCCCAGCAGGCTCACGGCGACGGCCGCGACGCCGGCTGCGACGGCGCCGCGGCCAGCGTCGAGCAGCCCGAAAGCCCTGCCTTGCGCAGGCGCGCCGCCCCATTCGCGGGTGGCGCGGATCAGCGCCGCCCAGAACGGGAGGATGGTCGTCACGCCCCAGTAGCCGTAGAGCAGCTTGAGCCCCGAGGCTGCGGGAAAGCTCGCGAAGTAGAGGCCACCGGCGGCGGTCGCCACGAGCGCCAGCGTCATCAGGCCGCGCGCGTGCCAGCGGTCGGCGAGCATGCCGCCGGGGAAATAGCACAGCATCGCGGTCACGCCGTACACCGCGAACGCATCGCCCAAGGCCGCGTTGTCGAGACCGAAGGCGTCGAGCAGGGTCGGGCGGAAGAAGCGCGCGACGTGAAACGGCAGGCTGAAGATCGCCTCGCCGGCGAGCATGAGACTCAGCAGCGCGAACGCGCGCTCGAGCCTCCGTGGCGCCCGCTCAGCGTCGCTCATCGAGGCGTTCGGGCAGGCACCAGTCCCGGCTGGACCGGCAGACGCCGGCACGCCAGCCGGCCGTCACAGGCCGCTTCACGGCCGCGGATGGGGCGCGGGGATTCGCATGGCGCGACACCGGGATACGACACCGGACGCTCACGCTTCCAGCATCGCCCGCAGGGAATCGAGCACGCCCTCGATACGCTCGGCCGCGGCGGCGCGCCCGCATTCGGCGAGTTCGTGGAAGCGGTTGAAATCGAAGCCCGCGCCCGGTGGCGTATCCGGCGAGATGACGACGTCGGCCCGCATCGCTTCCAGCGTCGAGCCCCAGGAACCCAGCAGTTCCCACGACGTGCCGAACACGCGCTTGAGCCCGAGCGGCCGGTTCATCTGCTCCCACAGGTGCTCGAGTCGCTGGCCGTTGCCCTCGGGCACCTGCCGCGCGGACGGCAGGACGTTGATTGCGATCTTCAGGCCGCAACGGCGCCGGTTCAGCAGGTCGACCGGCACGCGCGAGACCACGACGCCGTCGACCATGATGCGATCGTCGTGCTTGACCGGCGGAAAGAAGCCGGGAATCGCGGACGTCGCGAGCACCGCCGGCACGACCGGCCCGCGGTCGAGCACCGCCCGTTCGCCGGCGGCGAGATCGGCGGCCACCACGGCCGCCGGCCGGTTCAGATCGGCGAAGGTGCGCTCGCCGAAGGTCGCGGCCGCGGCGTGCGCGATCTTCTGGCCGCCGAACAGTGACACGCTGGGGATCAGGCGCGGGTCGCGGATCTTGCGGTTGGCCCCGAGGAGATCGTCGAGGAAACGCGCGGCCTCCCGGGTGTCGCCGCTGCGGGCGTAGGTCAGCGCGGTGATGCCGCCCATGCTGGTGCCGCAGAGATAGTCGAGCGGCACGCCATGCTCCTCGAACACCTCCAGCACGCCGATGTGCGCAAAGCCCCGCGCCGCGCCGGAACTCATCGCGATGCCGACTTCCTTGAATGCCACGTAGCGCGCAATCCAGTCGAGATTGGGATAGCGCGAGCGCGGCCACGCGCGGGTGTCGGTGCTCGCGTGGCGGAGTTCCTCACGCGGCAGGCGGAAGGCCCAGTGCCCCGGATCCCCGGCGGGCCGCGCATCGAGATAGACGCGTGCGATGTCGGCAACGCCGGCGCTGCTCGCGATACGCGCGGCGGCCTGCTCGTCGATATCGGGGGTCATCAACTTGACCACGACGTCCGCGTCGTCGAGCAAGGGCATCAGCAGATCGAGATCGGCGGGCGCGCCGTCGAACACCATGAACTGGCCACCGGCCGCATGCAGCCGCCAGTCCTCGATGCGCGCCCGCAACTGCGCGCGCGCGGCGACGGGTTCCTGCGGGTCATGGGTCAACACGCCCTGCTCGGAACCCGGCGCGTAGCACCGGACCGCCCGCGTCAGCGTGTCGACGAAACAGCGGAATTCGGGATCGCGCGGGCTGCCGACGAGCACCGCGATGCCCGGCCGGCGCGCCTCGTGGCGCGTGCGGTTGCGCAGCCTTTCGATCAGCAGTCGGGTGAGGCTGCGGTGGAGCATCGGCTCCTGCTCGAGGAGGCCGAGGAATGCGGGGCCGTCGAGGCAGTAGGTCGTGGTGTCGCGCACCGCGATCAGCGTCGCCGCGATAGGCATGCCGGAGAACAGGGACATCTCGCCGAAGACCTGGCCGGGACCCAGCATCACCCCACGCCAGCCACCGTCGACTTCGCCGTCAGGCAACACGCGCACGACGCCTTCGGCGATGGCCTGGAAGTACTTCCCCTCTTCGCCGATGCGCACGATGACGTCGCCCTGCGCGTAATGACGACGCGGTACCGCGCGCCGCAGCCGGGTCAGCGAGGCGGCGGACAGGTCCGCGAAGAATGGAATCTCGGCCAGGTCGAGCATGCACGAACAAGCCCCACGCCCCGGCTAGCGCCGCTTCGCGTGGCCCTCCAGATTTCCTCGGTGGTCATTAGGCCATCCGGCCCTGTCGACCGCAACCTGGGCGCCGCGGCGTCAGCGCAGGGCCATCCGGCGCTGGTGACGACGCGCCAGCACGGCGATCCAGTAGCCCAGCGTGCCGAGCAGCGCCCCGCCGAGCACGACGCTCCACACCACTGCCGGCTTGCCGCTCGCGGTCCACACCGTCGCGGTCCACAGCGGCGCCAGCGCCATCGCGAACATCATCGGCAGGGCAATGGCGCCCATCGTGCGCGCGTAGTGCGCGCGTCCCAGCCACTCCGCCGGCACCACGCCACGCAGGATCGTCGTGATGCCGTGACCGGTGCCGAACAGCACGGAGAACACGCACAGCCAGCCCGGCGTCGGCGGCGCGCAGATCAGCACCAGCAGGGCGACCGGCGACAGCAGGGTAATCACGGCGCCGAGGCGCGCCGTGCTCGCGCCCCGGGCGGCCGTCATCACCACGATGCGCGCACCGACCTGCACCGGCCCGATCAGCGCGAAGGCGAAGAAGATGTCCGTCGCGGGGACGCCCTCGAAGCGCAGCATCGGCACGAACTGGAAGATGATGCTGGACGCGGTCAGGCTGTACGAGGTGTACCACAGCACCAAGCCCCAGAAGACCGGATTGCGCAGGCGCGCGCGCATCACGCTGCGTGCGTCGTCCTCGCCGGCGGCTCCCGGCGCGGCGGAGTGCCCCGCACCCGCGCGCGCCGCGCGCGGCGGCGCGAACACGAAATGGATCGGCGCGCACACGCACAGGTTGAACAGCGCCAGCACCAGCAGCGCGTCGCGCCAGCCCAGCGCGGGCACGAGGTTGCCGATGAACGGCACGAACACCGTCCCCGAGAAGCCGGTCACCAGCGTGACGGCCGTGATGCCGCGGCGGACGTCGGCGCCGAAATGCTGGTTGACGATCGCGAAGATGGTTTCGATCAGCACGCAACCCATGCACGCGCCGAGCAGGATCCACAGGGTGTAGAAGGCTTCGAGCGAGGACAGTCGGGACCACACCAGCAGCAGCAGGCCGGCCCCGATCGAACCCAGCGTCATCAGCGTGCGCCCCCCTCGCCGGTCGAGCACCGTCGCCACGGGGTAGGCGACGAGGCCGGTCACCAGCAGGCCGACCGTCAGCGCGCCGTTCGCGGCCGCCACCGGCCAGCCCAGCTCGTCGAGCATCGGCCCGACGAACAGTGGAAAGCTGTAATAGAGCGTGCCCCAGGACACCAGCTGCGCGATCGCGAGCGGCCACAGCATCACCCACGGCGCATGGCGCCGCCGCCACAGGCTGCCCAGGTTCAAGTCCGGCGCCGCCTCCGCGGGTTCACGGAGTCAGGCGTGCTCGAACACGAGGTCCAGCGCGGACTTGAACATGAAGCGGCGCTCACGCAGCTTCAGCCCGTGGCGCGCGAACAGCCGCGGCAGGGTGTTGCGATCGAAGTAGTAGAGGTGTTCCGACGGCTTGATCTCGGGCCAGGTGTCGAGCGCGCGCGGCGTCGTCCAGTGCCCGACGTCGGGCGTGCGGATTTCGATGACACCCCGCGGGCGCAGGATGCGTTTCAGCTCACCGACCGTCGCATTGAGGTCGGGCACGTGCTCGATCACGTCGTACATCGAGATCACGTCGAAGTGGGCATCCGGGTAGGCCTGCGCCTCGAGCGTGCCGCAGGCGACGTTGGCGAGGCCCAGCGCGCGCCGCCCGAAGTCGACGGCCGCCGCCTCCAGCTCGACGCCATGGGCCTCGAAACCCGCCTGCTGCGCGGCCTCGACGACGAAACCCGCGGAACAGCCGACGTCGAGCCAGCGGCCGCCTGCCTGGTGACGGCGCTGCATGCGCCGCACCCAGCGCCGGCAGCGGGCGCGCTTCTTGGCGGCCTTGCGGATGTAGCCGTCGCTGTAGGCGGCGTCATAGGTCTCGGCGACGATGCCGAACACTGGGCGGGGATTGATCAGGACGAGGCCGCAGGCGCGGCAGCGGACGAAGGGCTCACCCTCTTTCTCGAACAGCGGCTCGAAGCTCGCGCCGTCGCAGACCGGGCAGTCGATCGTCTCGAACGGGCGGTCCGTGGCAAGGGTCATCGAGGGATATCTGCGGCGCGCCCCACTGGCGCGCCGCAGATGATAGCTCAGGCGGCGGCCTTGCTGCTCATGCTGGCGCGGAGCTGCGCCGTGGCCGCTTCGTCGACCTGCATCGTCGCCGGGTCGATCACGACACCGTAGCGCTCGCGCGCCGCCTTCAGGGACACGTACTCGTCCAGCACGTCCTCGCGCACCATCGCGGCATCGCGCTCCCACGGATTGCCGTAGCCACCGCCACCGGTGCTCTCGAACATGAAGGTTTCACCGTACTTGAACGGGTGCCCGCACAGCAGCGGGCTCTTCCAGTTGCCCTGCTCGTCGAGACCACCGATCACTTCCTGGCGGCCGTCGGTGTGGATCTTCACCTGGCGCTGGACGTCGGAGTGCTGGCCGCCGACGACGCCCGGGCTGCCCTCGAGCGTGCGCGCCGTCTCCATGCTCAGCGCGCCCTCGGCGAGGTAGCGCACCTTGAACACGGCGCCGAGGCCACCGCGGAATTTTCCCGCGCCCGCGCTGTCCTGCCGCAGCTCGAAGGCCTCGTAGGCAATCGGGAACAGCAGCTCGGCGGTCTCGGCCGGCATGTTCATGCAGTTGCCGAGCGGGTCCTCGGTGACGCTCATGCCGTCGTTGTAGGGGGTCGCGCCCCAGCCGCCGGCCGGCAGGTCCGAGAAAACGTCGGTCGCACCGTTGGGGGCGACGACGGAGGACACGAACCAGTTGCAGTCGGCGCTGGTCGAGCCGGTCACGCGATGCGGGATCGCCTTCGACAGCGCCTGCCAGATTGCGCTCGTGATCTTCGCGGACGTGAGCGTCGTGCAGCCGATCGTCGGCGCCGGCCACTTGGCGTTGAGCCAGGACCCTTCGGGAATCACGAGCTTGATCGGGTTGAACATGCCCTGGTTCTGCGGCGCGTGCGGCGCGAGGAAGAACTGCAGGGAGTAGAGCGCCGCCGACGCGGTGTTCGCGTAGGGCGAGTTGATGGCGCCCTTGACGACGCTGTCGGTGCCGCTGAAGTCGACCGTGATGTCCGAGCCCTTGACGATCAGCTTGACCCTGATCTGGATCGGCTTGTCGGAGAAGCCGTCGGTGTCGGCGTAGTCCTCGCCCTCGTACACCCCGTCCGGAATCTCGGTGATGCTCTTGCGCACGATGCGCTCGGTGTACTCCTGCAGCTGCTTCATCGCGGCCTTCAGGGTGACGATGCCGTACTTCGCGGCCGCGCGCTGCATTTCCTGCTCGGCGGCGCGCAGGCAGCCGACGTGGGCCTGCAGGTCGCCCTTCACGAAGTGCGGGGTGCGGGTGTTGTTCATCATGATCTCGACGATGTCTTCGCGCATCACGCCGCGCTCGTACACCTTGACCGGGGGCAGGCGCAGGCCCTCACCGGCGATGTGCGTGCCGGCGAAGGCCTGACCGCCGGCGGCGCCGCCGCCGAGATCCATCCAGTGCCCGCGGCTCACCGCGAAGCCGAGCAGCTCCTTCTCGAAATAGATCGGGGTCAGGAAGGTGATGTCGTTGATGTGCGTGCCACCCTTGTAAGGGTCGTTGACGCAGATGATGTCGCCCTCGTGGATGTTGTCCATGCCGAACTTCTCGATGATGGCCTCGGCGCTGAACTTCATCGCGGCGAGGTGGATCGGGCAGTTCGCCGCCTGCGACAGCAGCTGGCATTCGTAGTCGTAGATCGCGTTCGAGAAGTCGATCATGTCGGCGAGGATCGGCGAGAACGACGCGCGCTGCAGCACCGTCGTCATGCGGTCGCTCGCGTACTCGAAGATGCTGCGCAGGACTTCGAAGGTGACCGGATCGACCTTGGTCTGTTCGATGACCGAGGTGTCGACTTTGACTTTTTTATCCATCTTCGCGTGCTCCTTAACCGTTGGCGACCAGGTTGCGGCTGATGTCGATGACAAGGTTGCCGAAGCTGTCGACGGAGGCGACCGCGTTCGGTGGCATGACGGCACAGGCGTGCTCGTACTCGACGATGCACGGGCCCGTCACCGAGGAACCGGGCTTCAGCGCGTGGCCGTCGTAGACCTTGCTCGTGTGCCACTCGCGGTTGAAGTAGATCTGGCGCTCGCCCTTGACCGGCTCGCCGCCGCTGCCGCCGACCTCGACCGCCGGCGGCGATTCGGTGCGGCCCGTGCCGGTGACGCCCAGCGACACGAAGGCCGGGGCGAAGTCATTCGAGCTGACGCCGTACTCGCGCTCGTGGACAGCGTGGAAGGTCTCGATGATGCCGGCCACGGTGCCGTGCGTGAGCTTGCCGTGCGGGACCGGCGTCTCGACCTCGTAGGTCTGGCCGACGTAGCGCATCTGGGCAGTCCGCGTGGTCTCGATGTCCTCGCGCTTGACCCCTTCAGCCTCGAGCAGGCGGATCGCGTCCGCCTCGAGTTTCGAGTATAGCGCATTGAGTTCGTCCAGATTGGCGTCGGCCACCGGCGAGAAATAGAACGCTTCCATGTCGTGGCGGAGGTCCATCGCCGTCGCGCCGAACGCGGACGCGACGCCGGCGTGGATCGGCATCACGACCTTCGGGATGTTCATTGATTCGGCGACGAAGCAGGCGTGCATCGTGCCGGCGCCGCCGAAGCTCGCGAGCACGAAGTCGCGGGGGTCGCGACCGCGGGAGACCAGCACCTTCTTGACCGCCTGGGCCATGTTCTCGCAACCGATGCGGATCATGCCGTCGGCGGTCTCGATGGCGGACAGGCCGACCTCCGCGGCGAGGCGCTCCATCGCCGCCTCGGCGCCCGCCTTGTCGAGGTTCATCTTGCCGCCGAGCGTCGGCTCGATGCGGCCGAGCAGCAGGTTGGCATCCGTGATCGTCGGCTCGGTGCCGCCGAGGCCGTAGCACACCGGACCCGGGCTCGAGCCGGCGGAACGGGGGCCGACGCGCAGCGAACCGCCCTCGTCGACCCAGCCGACGGAACCGCCACCGGCGCCGACGCTGTGAATGTCGAGCATCGGCACGATGCAGGGCATTTCCCACTCGATCTCGTGGTCGCGGGTGATGAGGCCCTTGCCGTTCTCGACGATCGAGACGTCGAAGCTGGTGCCGCCGACGTCGGTATGGATGATGTTCGGGAAATCGGGCATCAGCCGGCTCAGGTAGCCCGCGTAGGCAACGCCGCCCGCCGGGCCGGATTCGATCAGTTCCTCCGGATGCTGCTTCGCGTAGTCGACCCCGGCGATGCCGCCGCTGCTCTTCAGGATCAGGAGGCGGCCCTTGAACCCCTCGGCTTTCAGCGCGTCCTCGAGGCGGTTGAAGTAGACCTCCATGACGGGAATCAGCGCGGCGCGGATCGCGGTCGTCGTGAAGCGGCCGTGCTCGCGGAACACCGGTCGCGTCTCGGACGACAGCACGACGTAGGTGTCCGGGTTCACTTCCTTGATGATGTCGCGCATCGCGCGCTCGTGCTCGCCGTTCTTGTACGAGTTGATGAACGCGACGGCCACCGAGCGGATGTCGTTGGCCTTGATCCGGTGCGCGATCTCGAGCGCCTGCTCCCGCAACAGCGGCCGGACCACCTGGCCGTGGACGTCCATGCGCTCCCCGATCGTGTAGCGGAAGCGCCGCTTGATGACGGGCTTGGGCTTCGTCTGGTAGGGGTCGTAGAGGCGCTCGCGGTGCTGGCGGGCGATTTCTATGGTGTCGCGGAAACCGTCGGTGGTGACCATGGCCGCGTCCGGGTAGTCGCGCACGATCAGCGCATTGGTGGCGGTGGTCGTGCCGTGCATCAGGTAGGAGATGCGGTCGAACGGAATCCTGGCCGCGCGAATCGCGTTGACCACGCCGACGGCGCGGTCCTGCTTCGTCGTCAGCACCTTCGAGGTGACCTGCTCGCGGGACTCGTCATCCCAGGCGAAAAGGTCGGTGAATGTTCCGCCGACGTCGATTCCGACACGCCACATGTTGCTTCTCCTGCTCTGGACCTGTTGCTGAAAGAG
>Ga0255182_1001572_pt1 | contig 11581 bp, 5 predicted proteins | sample Atl_UVDOM_RepA_8_FD_188420 | JGI IMG/M metagenome (GOLD analysis project Ga0255182, IMG submission 188420) | Freshwater microbial communities from Altamaha River, Georgia, United States - Atl_UVDOM_RepA_8d | ecosystem: Environmental > Aquatic > Freshwater > River | place: USA: Georgia | collected... | reverse complement strand
CTGCTCGGGAGTCATGCCGATGCCGGAATCACGGACTGAAAACGACAGGCCGTCGGCATCGCGCCGCGCCCGCAGCCTGATGGTTCCGCGCTCGGTGAATTTGCTGGCATTGCTCAGCAGGTTGAACAGGATCTGGCGGAACTTCGTGAGATCACTGTGCATGACCCCGAGACCCGCCTCCAACTCGACCTTCAGCTGGTTTGAATTGCGGACCACCAAGGGCCGGACGGTCTCCTGAACTTCCGCCAACACCTGGGCCACGTCGAAAGTTTCGCTGAAGAGGGTCATGCGTCCCGCCTCGATCTTGGAGAGATCGAGGATGTCGTTGATCAGGCCGAGCAGGTGCTTCCCGGACGAATGGATCTTGCGCAGATCCTCGACCATTTCGGGCTGGTCGCTCTCCTGCAGGTCTTCCATCAGCATTTCGCTGTACCCGATGATCGCATTCATCGGGGTCCGCAGTTCGTGGCTCATGTTGGCCAGAAACGCGCTTTTCGTCCGGTTGGCGTTCTCGGCCTCTTCCCGGGCCCGCTGGGCATCGATGACCGCAGTCTCGAGATCGGCGGTCCGCTGGTTCACAATCTCCGAAAGATTGGTGTTCCAGTCCTTCAGGTGCTGCTCACGATCTTCGATCTCAGCCCCCATTTTCCGCAGGCTGCGCGACAGAGCTCCGATTTCATCGGGTCTCCGTTCGAGGTCTTCAAAGCCGCGGGTGGCGTAGTCTCCGCCAGACATCGTGGCCGCTACCTGGGTCAACCGCTCGATCGGCTCCGACAACCTCCGGGCGAGCCAGCTCACCATGCCGAGCATCGACAGCAGTCCCAAACCGGCTATCAGCGTGGATTGCCACCACAACTGCGACACCGGGCGCAACACCTCGGCCTGGGAAACATTGAACACGAGTTTCCAGCCGGTAACACGTGAGGTCGACCAGTAGATTCGCCGGACATCCCCCTGCTGCTCGATGACGGCAGTCCCCTCGCGTGACTCCTGCGCCACCGCCCCATCCGGCAATGACGACACCAGGGCCCCCGGATTGGTTCCGGTCAGCATCAGCTTCGGATCGGCATGCGCCACAACCCGCCCCTGGCGACTTGCCAGGAAGGCATATTCTGCATCCCGGCCCACCGAATGATCGACAAACTCAAACTCACTCTCGATCCCCGCGACGATCTCGCGGATCAGGTCGAGAGACATGTCAGCCCCGGCGACCCCGATGAACTTCTCATCGGGAGTTTTGACCGGCACCGTCACACTCACCATGGTGACATTCGAACCCCCTTCATCAAAATAGGGTTCGGTCACGTACATCCGGCCAGTCTGCTTCGCCCCCGCGTACCATTCGTACTTGGGGTCGTGGTAGTCGTACTGTACCTGGGTCATCTCCGGCCAATGGGCGCGGTCCATCCAGGGCATGACTCCGGGCTTGCTGGCATCCTGATTTTCGTATGCGATGTAGATGCCGAAAACCTCATGTTCGGGAGTCTGCGGCAACAGCGTTCGCAGGAACTCGACCATCGTCGGATCGGGTTCCGGTCCCATCACCTGTTGCCGGGCTGCCATCGCCAGCGGCAGTTGCCCGACCCGCAACACATATTCATCAAGCCGCGCCGCCGCGTTCTTGACCGCACTGATCGCCATGCGATCGGTCTGCAGGATCAATTGCTGGCGGGAAGCGCGAAAGTTCAACCACAGTGTGAGCGCCAGCACCAGGCTGGCTGCCAGTCCAATCAGGATCTGCAGCCGCCTTGAGATGCTGTGATCCAGCATGGTCCTCAACGTTGTCAGGGGATCGGACGAGGCCATGGATGGCGGGCGGAAATGCGGCGGAAAAGAGCGTTGTCAACCAACGACAGGCAGATGCGACAGCACGCCGATGAGGTTACCTTGGCAAAATCGTCGGAAATTGACAAGAACTCAGGCCGTTTCTGATTCGCCCGGCATCGCAGCATGGGACTTTCGGAAACGGCCACAGCCCCACCAACCCGCCAGCAACATTCCCACTGGCATCAACACCTTGAACCACTGCGGGTAGGGGAGCATCGAAAGATTGAGAGCCACGGCGGCCAGGCACAGGGCGGCCACAAGGGCGGCCGGTATCCACCCTCCCAACCGGCGGGCAATCCACGACGACAGCCCTGCCGTCGCACTCCACAGGGGAATCACGACCGCCAAAACCCAGCCCGGGTACCGGCGCACATGCTCGCACACCTGTTCATGACTCTGGTCGAAGTCCGCCGGAAAGGGATGAACAACACTGCTGAAGACCTCCACCCCAATCACCAGGGCGAGGGCTGTTACCACCCCCGCGAGAAAACCGAGGAGTCCCCACGTCACCGATCGCACCATCTCCCGTCATCCCACTCCGAAAGTCCCATTTCCAAGGCCCAGTCCGTGCGGACCGCAGTCCTCCCTCACGGCGACGGCAAGTCTAACACGGGGAACAGGTGGCCAGAGCCCCCCAGTCGGTTTCCCAACTGATTTTGGCTCCGATTGCAGCGATTGTTCCCGGGAAAACGACCACCGAAGAGCACCCCGCGGTGCGCAGCACCTTAAACCCCTGTCAGAGACAGGCCGGTAAACACTCCCCCCCGACACCTGGATCGCCGAAAAACACACGCAGCCGGAACCGTTCCTTTCCCGGAGGGCATTGGCGACAATCGGGGACAACCGACGGTTCCCCCGGGATCGCCTGGCGAACATTTGTGTCTCCCCTCCGATGACTTCGTCCCCGGGCGATTCCCTCTCGGGTCGTCTCTTCGCACTTCCTTGGGAAACCCCGCACCATGAGGTCTGTGTTCATCTCTCTTCTGCTGCTGGTTGTCGACATCGGCAGCCTGTCTGCCATCGCCCAGGCGGCCGATGACCTGGTGATTGACGATTTCGAACGGGAAACCTACGCCCCCTGGACGGCGACCGGCGAGGCGTTTGGCCCGGGACCTGCCAAGGGAACCCTTCCCAACCAGATGCAGGTCGAGGGATACCACGGCGAGAGACTCATCAACTCTTTCACCCGGGGTGATGCCACGACCGGAGCCCTGCTGTCTCCCGAATTCCAGATCCAGCGTCGTTACATTTCGTTTCTCATCGGCGGAGGCCAGGATGCCGAACGTCTCTCGCTGCAACTCCTGATCGATGGCAAGCCGATCCGCCGCTCAACCGGTCCGAACGATCAACCGGGGGGCAGCGAGGCACTCGCTCCCGATCACTGGGATGTGGCCGAATTTCAGGGACGCACGGCCCGCCTGCGCATCCTCGATGAAGCGACCGGAGGCTGGGGGCACATCAATGTTGACTTCATCCGTCAGACCGACACCCGTCCCCGGGGCTTTCTCAAGGATGCCGAACGCCAGATCGAAACACAGGCCCGCTACCTGCTGATCCCCATCAAGAACGGGGCGGCCAAGCGTGTCGTGACTCTGCTCGTGGACGGAAAACCGGTCGTTCGCAATGACATCGAACTGGCCGACGGCGAGCCCGACTGGTGGGCTCCACTCGAAGTCGCCGGATGGAAAGGACGCAAACTGATCCTGCGGGTCGATCGACTGCACGAATCGTCGAACGCCCTCTCACAGGTCACCACGAGCAACACGATTCCCGAAACCGATCCCCTGTATCAGGAACCGCTCCGGGGCCAACTCCATTTCTCCCCTCGCCGGGGCTGGAACAACGACCCGAACGGCATGGTGTATTACAAGGGGGAATACCACCTGTTCTTCCAGCACAACCCCTATGGCTGGGGCTGGGGAAACATGCATTGGGGGCATGCCGTCAGCCGCGATCTGGTGCATTGGGAAGAAATTGGCGAAGCCCTGCTGCCAGATGACATGGGTCCGATGTTCAGCGGCAGTGCGGTGGTTGACTGGAACAACACCAGCGGGCTGGGAACAGCCCAACAGCCACCGCTGGTCCTGCTCTACACGGCCGCCGGCAATCCGACCGTCCAGGGACTCGCCTACAGCACCGACGGCCGCAATTTCACCAAGTACCAGGGGAACCCGGTCATTCCCCAGATCACGGGAGGAAACCGCGATCCCAAGGTGATCTGGCATGGACCGACAAAGCAGTGGGTCATGGTACTGTATGTCGAGAAGCCGGTCGGCCGACACACTGTCCACTTCTTCACCTCCCCCAATCTGAGGGAATGGAAAGTCGCCAGTGTCAGCGAGGGGGATCCCGTCGGACGCCCCTTCCTCTTCGAGTGTCCCGACCTGTTTGAACTGCCGATCGAGGGAGACACAAACAATCGCCGGTGGGTCCTGTTGGGGGCCAACAGCGAGTATGCCATCGGGAAGTTCGACGGAACCACGTTCGTTCCCGACCAAACCCGGTTACCCGGGCATCGGGGCCGCGGGTTCTACGCCCCGCAGACGTTCAGTGATATTCCGGCTCAGGATGGCCGGCGGATCCAGATCGGGTGGTTCCAGACCGAAACCCGGGGCATGCCATTCAATCAGTCGATGACCATTCCCCTCGAACTGAAACTCGCCTCCACCCCGGAGGGGCCCCGCATGACCTTCTCGCCCGTCAAGGAACTCGCCGCACTGCGCCAGAAGTCGCACACCCTCGAACCCCTCACCCTCAGCCCGGGGGACCGCAATCCCCTCGACGACATCAGGGCCGAACTGGTCGAAGTGCGTGCCGAGATCGAACCGGGCGACGCCACCGAGATCGTTTTCAACCTGCGAGACGCCATGCTGGTTTACTCACCCGCGAAGCAGGAGCTGTTTGTGGAGGGGCAGCGGGCTCCGGCTCCCTTGCGTGACGGGCGATTGAAGCTGACTGCCTATGTTGACCGCACGGGACTGGAAGTCTTTGCCAGCGACGGACTCGCCTACTTTCCGATCCCACGCAATGCGAATCCGGAGAACCGCAGGCTGTTTCTCGAGACTCGCGGCGGTGCGGCCCGCGTGGTTTCCCTGCAGGTGCACGAGCTCAAATCGATCTGGCCCGCCCGCTGAGCCCCCATTCCCGCAAAGCCGATATGTCATCACCCCGTGTGGGCGCGCTGTTCCTTCTCCTGCTGATGTCCCTCCCCTGCCAGGCTCAGGAGATTGGGTACCAACAACTGGTCGGGCGTCTGACCGATCTGCGGCGACTCTCGTCGCCAATCGTCTCAGATGAAAAGACCGCGGCATCAACGAGCCATGACCGGGCGTCCCGCTACGATGCCGACGCCGACCGGTACCACCATTGGTCGGCGAACAATGATGGCAGTGGATCAATTCGCCGGGAGGGTGATGGGGTCGTGATGGTCGACCTCACCGGTCCCGGGGTTCTCTGGCGGATCTGGTCAGCTCTGCCGGAGCAGGGCCACATCCGCATCTACCTCGACGGGCAGGCTACACCGGTCATCGACCAGCCGTTCCGTGAGTATTTCGACCAACTCGAACGTGACTATCCGGGATTGGCCCTGACACTGTCCCGCGGAAGAAATGCGTTTGTTCCGATTTCGTTTGCACGCTCTTGCCGGGTCGTGTTGCAGGATGGCTGGGGAGCCTACTTCCACTGCACTCACACCCAGTTTGCCGCGGGAACCCGGGTCGAACCCTTCTCCGGGTTCACCCCCGAAGTCCGGAAGGAACTCCAGCGGGCGAGTGACGCACTGCGTCATCCGGGGCGCAACCCCTGGCCGGACTCCGGGGTGCCCCTCGTTCACACTCTGGTCACGATTCCTCCTGGTGAGTCACGCGTCGTTCAACGTGAAGGAAGCGGAGCCATCCAGTCGCTGCGGATTTCACTGCCGAATCTCCCCACCGATCCGCTGGTGCAGGAAGACATCCTGCGGGAATTGACTCTCGCGCTGGCGTGGGATGGGGAAACCAAGCCGAGTGTCTGGGCCCCGCTGGGAGACTTTTTCGCGACGTCGCCAGGATTGAACTCGTTCGCCACCCGCGTGATGGGCTGCCAGGACGGCACGTTCTATTCGTATCTGGAGATGCCCTTTGAGAAGGGGATGGAACTGCGGCTTCACAATGATGGTGCCGGGTCTCGAGATGTGGAGGTGGAACTTCAGTTGGCCCCCCTCGCACCAGAAGAGGCGGCCCATCGGCTGCGGTTCTGCGCGGCGTGGCACTCCGATGATTTCACAGGGGTCGACCGCCGCCGGTTTCTTTACAAAACCGGCGACCGCTGGCCCGACTGGCCATTGCTGGTGGTCGAGGGGCGGGGCCGGTTTGTCGGCATGACACAGCACATCTGGAAGTACGGGGGCTGGTGGGGCGAAGGGGACGAAAAGTTTTTTGTGGATGGAGAACGGTTTCCCTCAACCTTTGGAACCGGCAGCGAAGATTACATCGGATATGCGTGGGCGGCAGAACCCCCGTTTGTCACGTTCAACAGCCCGTTCGCCGCCCTCTCGCGGCTGCGACCCGACGCCCAGCAGGACACGTCGGTCTGCCGGTTCCATCTCTGTGATGACCTTCCCTTCCAATCGCGATTCGAGGCGTTTCTCGAGGTGATGCCCAATCCCGACTGCCGCCCGGCCCTGTACGACACCTGCGTCTACTGGTACCGCGAAGCGGGGGCGCACAACCCTTATCCGATCATTCCGCTGGCCGGTCGCCGCCATCGACGACCAGGCCCCACCGAGAGACAGGTGCGTCCGGCCACATTCCCCCGTCCAGAGCCGCAACCAGGGCTGGTCGAAGGGGAATCACTGCGAGTCCTGAGGGTCAGCGGAGGACGGCACTGGATGCAGGAGATGACCCACTATGCCGACGACACCTGGAGCGACGACACGCAGTTGATCTGGACCGATGCCCGACTCGGCGACGAGATCGAACTGGAATTCGGGATTCCTGAAGCGGGCCGGTACGAGCTGCGCGGTACGTTTTCCAAGGCGAGTGATTACGGGGTTTTCGAACTGCTCATCGACGGACAGACAATCGACCGTCTGTTTGACTTCTACGACACCCGCGTCTGCACCACTGGCGAATTGCCTCTCGGGCACTGGACTCTGGCCGGGGGAGCCCATGTCCTCAAGGCCAGGGCGGTGGGCCAAAACCCGAAGATCAAGGCTGGCCCGACCGGAGGCCATATCTTCGGGCTCGATACCCTTCGCTGGAAAAGACTCCCCTGACCGTCCCCCTGCCGATGGGCCGATTTTCGAAGGGCTCGAAACGTCGTCACCCGAGGCCGATCAGAACGGGCAGATTCGAACCCCATCCCGGGACATCCGTGATACCTGGTTCGGACTGAACCAGGACGGGACTTGCTCAGCCCTCATCCCAATCCAGCGAGCGCTGGACGGCATTGGCCCATTGGCGTTCGCGGTGCTGACGTTCGGCGAGTTCCATCTGCCCATGGAACTCGCGGTCGAGAGCCCAGTTGCGTTCGATGTCGGCCGGGCCCGACCAATAGCCTGATGCGAGACCAGCGAGATAGGCAGCCCCCAGGGCGGTCGTTTCGGCAACGACTGGCCGACGGACCGACACCTGCAACAGGTCGGCCTGAAATTGCATCAGGAAGTCGTTCCGCGATGCGCCGCCATCGACCTTGAGTTGAACGAGCGGGACACCGGCATCGCGCTGCATCGCCGCAACGACATCATGCGTCTGCCAGGCGATCGATTCGAGAGCGGCCCGGGCGATGTGAGCCCGTGTCGTGCCCCGGGTCAGGCCGACAATCGTTCCGCGCGCTCGCGGATTCCAATACGGAGCCCCCAGTCCCACGAACGCAGGCACAAAGCAGACCCCCCCCGTATCGGCAACCGACTGTGCCAGTTCATTGGTCTCGGCGGCTGTTCCGATCACCTGCAGACCATCGCGCAACCACTGCACCACCGCCCCCGCCACGAAGACCGCCCCTTCGAGGCAGTAGGTGGTCTTCCCATCGATCGTCCAACCAACGGTGGTCAGCAGCCCGTTCCGCGAGGCCACTGGGGTCGAGCCGGTGTTCATCAAGAGAAAGCAACCGGTGCCGTAGGTGTTTTTCACACTTCCGGGGGCGAAACAGGCCTGGCCGAACGTGGCCGCCTGCTGATCGCCCGCCACGCCGCAGACCCGAATTTCGCCCCCCAGCAGGGCAGGATCGCAGGTGCCAAAGTCTCCACTCGAAGAGCGCACTTCAGGAAGCATCGCCCGGGGCACATCCAGCAAACGCAGCAGCTCGTCATCCCAGTTGAGCGTGTGGATATTGAACAGCAGCGTGCGCGATGCATTGCTGGGGTCGGTCGCATGGACTCGTCCCCCGGTGAGCTTCCAGAGCAGCCATGTATCGATGGTGCCGAACAGCAACTCTCCCCGGCGGGCCCGATCGCGGGCCCCGGGAAACCGGTCGAGAATCCAGGCCAGTTTGGTCCCCGAGAAGTAGGGATCGAGCACCAGACCTGTGCGCTCGCGGAACAGAGGCGACAGCCCTTCCTGCTGCAGACGCTCGCAATGCGGGGCGGTGATCCGGCTTTGCCAGACGACGGCATTTCCGAGTGGCTGCCCGGTCTGCCGGTCCCACACGACCGTCGTCTCGCGCTGATTGGCAATGCCGATGGCACTCACCTGCGCCGCAGTGACGTTCGCCGCCGCCAGGGCTTCGCGGGCACAGCGCAGCTGACCATTCCAGATTTCTTCCGGATCGTGTTCGACATGTCCCGGCTGCGGGTAGATCTGGGGAAGTTCGTGCTGGGCCAGCCCGCGTGGCAGACCGTCACGGCCAAACACAATCGCCCGGCTTGAGGTCGTTCCCTGATCCAGTGCCAGTACCACCTGCGACATGACGGCTCCTGCTCTCTGTGAACGCTGATCCCCAAAGACCAAGCCCAGGATCCTTCAAGCCATCCGCGCTCAGGCTCCCCGGACCGGAACATCTGCCGCCTGGCGGCTGTGATTTTGACGTCGTCAAATTCACGGCCTCGACATTCCTGCCACACTTGCAACGACATCAACCCCACAACCAGGGATGCTGCACGTGAAACACCTGAGCACAGTTGTCTGGCAGTATTGCTCACACAGGTGATTCCGCAGGATCTCCCGAACCTTTGGGCGGGAACGGTATGCCGGCCCCCCCAAGGTCACGCTGCGACTGGCTGAATTCCCAAAGCGGGATTCTGGCCAGTCACATCAGCGCCGCAGCAGTCCGCGAAACCGCTCGTAAGCGGTAGTCCAGGCACTCACATTCCGCGGTTCGTAGATTCGGAGTGCCGTCGACTGGCGTACGACAGCCCGCATCTCCGCCAGCGAACCGACCGCCCCAGACGTGCGGGCCTGCACCAGGACGTTGCCGAGTGCCGTCGCCTCGACCGGCCCGGCCACCACCGGGCGACCACAGGCGTCGGCGGTAAACTGGTTCAACAGTTCATTCTGGCACCCGCCGCCGACGATGTGCACCACCTTCACCGGGGAGCCGGAAAGCTCTTCGAGCCAACCGAGCACCATGCGGTACTTGAGCGCAAGGCTTTCGAGGGCACAGCGGATGAGTTCGCCCTCGTTCCGCGGCTCCACCTGGCCACTCGACCGGCACCAGGCGCGAATCGCCGTCGGCATGTCGTCGGGCTTGAGGAAGCTGGTGTCGTCGGGGTCGACCAGCGAGCGGAACGGCTCGGCCCCCTGGGCCATGCGTGTGATTTCGGCATAGTCGAGGGGGCGGCCGTTGCGCTCAAACGACCGCCGGCATTCCTGCACCAACCAGAGCCCCATGATGTTCTTGAGCAACCGCCAGGTCCCGTCGATGCCTCCTTCATTGGTGACGTTCAATTCGAGCGCACGGGGCGAAAGCGTGGCATGGGGCAGTTCGAGCCCCATCAGCGACCAGGTTCCCGAGCTGATGTAGGCCCAGTCGGCAGTCCCGGTGTGCTCGGTGGGAACCGCCGCCACGGCCGAGCCGGTGTCGTGGGTGGCGGGTGCCACCACCGCGAGGCGGGGGAGCCCGGTGCGGGCGGCGACATCGGCCCGCAGGGTTCCAAGGCGGGTGCCGGGGTCGACCACCTGGGGAAACATCCCGGTGGGAATCTGGAACCGGTTCAGCATGTCGACCGCCCAGGAGCGGGTGGTCGCGTCGAGGCACTGCGAGGTGGTGGCGTTGGTGAATTCGACGACCTGGCTCCCCGAAAGCAGCCAGTGGAACACGTCGGGAATCATCAGGAAACGGCGGGCCTGCGCCAGCAACTCCGGGTTGGCCTGCTGCATGGCAATCAACTGGTACAGGGTGTTGATCGTCATGAATTGCAGACCCGTGGCTGAGAAAATGTCCCGCCGCGAAACCTGCGAAAAGGCCCGTTCCATCACCCCGTTGGTCCGGGGATCGCGATAGTTGTAGGGGAGCCCCAGCATCTCCTCGCCGGGGCCGAACAGCACGTAGTCGACCCCCCAGGTATCGACCCCGACCGACTCGGCCCGGCTGCCATACGCATGGGCCCCCTTGGCGAGCCCTTCTTCAACCCCCCGCCACAAAGCCAGCAGATCCCAGCGCAGTGTGCCGCCAACCGGAATCGGCCCATTCGTGAAGCGGTGCAGTTCCTCGAGCCTCAGGCGGTTTCCATCGAACAGTCCCGCGATCACGCGGCCACTCTCGGCCCCCAGATCCACGGCCAGATAGCAACGCTCAGCCATTGCAGCTCCACCACCAGTGTCCCCCGCGGCGCCCCACGGAGATCAAACAGAGTTCTTGAAGCTTGGATGGCGGCCGCCAGGAGTGTCGGGCGCGACGGCGCTGGCGGTGTTCACAGTGTCGACCTCAACCAGCGTCGTCCTGCGGCCCCACGGTCGAGGTGGTCTGCATGGCCAGCGGGTAACGGTCGAGCAACGCCCGGATGTCGGCCGTGGTGATCGCCGCCACCGCCTCCAGGTCGGCTGCGACCGGACGGTACTCGCAACAGTACTGCCAGTTGTGCCCCAGCGAGCCAAGACGGCCCATGGGGCGTTCACTGCGCAGAACGATGCGAGACGCCACCTTGTTGCGTGCCTGGCTCAATTCGGCTTCGGTCACGCCATTGCGGTTGACGTCATCGAAAATCGCCTGCACGCGGGCGGTATTCGCCGCCGTGTCTTCGGGGTTGCAACTGAAGTAGCACAGGTAGGCTCCCGAGCCGTCGAATTCCTGGAAGCCGAGGTCGGCCGCCTCGGCATGGCCCGGGTCGACCAGTTCCCAGAACAGCCGGCTGCCGGTGTCATCTCCGACAATCACCGTCAGCAGGTCGGCGGCGAAGCGCTGCGGGTCCTGGGCCGAGGGGGCCGGCGACATCGTCATCACATGCTGCTGTCCAATCGTGGGGCGAACCAGCAGTTCGCGGCCTCCCCGGGGAAGTGCTTCGGTGATGTCGCGCGGCGGATCTCCCGCCGGCCAATGGCGACAGTGCCGGTTCGCGAGTTCCAGGACCTGGTTCCAGTCGAACTTCCCCGCCACGGCCAACAGGATGTTGCCCGCGGTGTACCGGCGGGCGTGGTACTCGCGCATCTGGTCGGCCGAAAGTGCCTCGATCGTCTCGCGGGTCCCCAGCACGCACCGCCCCAGGGGATGCCCTCGGAAGTGGGCCGTCATCAACTGGTCGTAGGCGAGATACGTCGGCTGGTCATCATACATCCCGATTTCCTCGAGGATCACCTTCTTCTCCATGTCGAAGTCGGCGGTCCGCAGCGAGGGCTGGAGG
>Ga0255182_1001571_pt1 | contig 11585 bp, 20 predicted proteins | sample Atl_UVDOM_RepA_8_FD_188420 | JGI IMG/M metagenome (GOLD analysis project Ga0255182, IMG submission 188420) | Freshwater microbial communities from Altamaha River, Georgia, United States - Atl_UVDOM_RepA_8d | ecosystem: Environmental > Aquatic > Freshwater > River | place: USA: Georgia... | reverse complement strand
GGACGCCCAGCATAATAGAGGTATCGGCCACCCGGGATGAACTTCATCTCGACCATATATTGACGTAGCTGGTCGATCTCTGAGGGAGGCATAAGGCCACTACAGACCTCATTGGTCAGTGTAGTGCAGAGCTCTTCCCAAGTCTCTGCTCCCTCGTGGCGGTATTTGTGATTGAAGATGCTCTCTGAGAATTGAGAGCGGAACATTGGGTTAAGGTTGGACTTCCAAGAAGGCATTGTTGGTTTTATTATTTTCTTCTATTTGTTTATGATTATCTTCGCGGAGGAGGTGCTCCATATGCTTAGTCGCATTGAAGATAGCTTCGATGTCTCTAGGCCCAACAAGCGAACCAAGAGTTGCAGCCATCGCCACAGCGAAGTTGTTGAGAAACTCGCTTGAGAATTGCGGCTTAGGCTTTACCATGATGAGTGTCATGTCAGTCCAACCTCGCACTCAGGTGGTCTAAAGCCTCATCAGTCTTCTGGATGAGCTCTTCGAGCGTTCCGTCATTCTCGATCACATAGTTGCAGTCGATCCACGTAAGTTGACCTTCGCTCTCGTGGTGCTTCGACTTGTCATCAAGCATCTCATATTGAGCGTCAGGGAGCCTATCGACGTAGATGAGGAACCCACCGTTACGAAGGATCATTGCGGCCTCGTTAGGGAACCGAACGTCGTCGATGACTACTGGGATATGTAGAGCGGAGTAGTGTTTAACTACTTCTTCTGCAATTCGCTCCCAGATACGCTCATCGACCATCTTACGGCCCCAGTCTGTCCCAAGGCTCTGCATCATCTGACGGGGAGATTTGTTACCAAACAGGGCCAGCGGTTGCTCTTTACGATCACCATAGACCATCTCTGTTACTTCGTCGTTGTGGAAGCCCGAGTTCAAGAGAATATCCGCAACAATAATCTTAAGAGGGTTGGCTAGGCTTACATGCTCATAGCCGTGTGTCTCAATGAGCCTGTTAGCTACTTCACTCTTACCTGAGCCCATACGACCAGCTACGATACCAATGAGTGCTGGGCGGGCATAAGGGACGAAGGGGAGCTCAAGTTGCTCTTCACCATCTCCGTCCATTGTAAACGTAAAATCAGTTATTGTATTTCTCCTTGAATTTCTTAGTTAACTCGTAAGCAGCCTCCTCCTTACTCTTAGGCATTGGTTTACCTGTGAGTAGGAGGTAGGCTAACTGTTCCCGTTGGTCTGGAGATAGGGTAATCTGATAGCCTAGGCTCTCTATGAACATTACATCGGGGTCACCATACCAGACGAACACATCGTCCCAGTTAGCCGGGTCCTTGGGTTTAATGCGTAACCACGCCATACATTAGCTCCTTGGATTAGCGGGAGGTGTCCACAAGATCGGCTCTTGCTTCTCACTGTCCCAGTCTTGAGAGCGAAGGATACGGGCCAGCCTAGCTTGTAGGACAGCATATTCTTCTGTCTCTCCAGCAGCTAAGAAGGCCTGACGGACATTCTCCCAGTAGGAGCCTTGCTTATCGAGGACTTTAGGTGCTCTAGCCGCCCCAAGACCCGGACAGCCCTTATAGCCATCGGCAGGGTCCCCAGTGAGCGTTTGGAGCCACCAGTTACGTTCAGCTTGCTCTTCCGAGATAGTCTGGAGTTCCCCCTGTCTGTAGAGTTTGCAGGGGATCGTCATGAGGTCCTTGTCCTCTGAGACGACTATACGTTGGATTTTGTCATCACGAGTAGCGAGGATACCTAGGTAGTCATCGGCCTCTAGGTTGTCTTTGGAGACTACGGTCTGGGTGTCGATGAGCCACTCTTTGAGGGTCATGTAGCCGAGAGGCTTACGATTGCCTTTACGGTTGGATTTGTAGGTGTCGGTAAGTTGATAACGGAAGTTGTTACTACCGCTAACTACGAACACCAGATCATCGCTCTTTAAAGCTTCCTTGGTGCTCTCGATCATGGAGTTGAACATGTCTTTGGCTTGCTCAACATTCGTAGACGCTACGATTACTCCGTCACCCCAGTCACCTTCGTATTCTGCTGCCGCTGTAGCCTTGTAGAGCCACAGGTCAGCGTCGATTAGTATTTGGGTCATATATTCTTTCTTCATCTAGCCACCTGTCCCCCGCCGCCTCATCGTGGAGATAGTAGCCACTTATTTTTAGGCTTAAGGCGCACTTGGGGCAGTAACTTGCGTAGACAACTGTAGGGCCGTGGACGTCCCAATCAGCGTATCGAACCATCTCAAAATCTGATGTTTCGCACCCGCAACTTTGTGTGGTTGAGCCTCTCGGAGGCCAGTCGGAGTGGGGAGCAGCGCGTATCTTTTCAAACAATGTCATGACTGCTCTTTCGGCAAAGAAAAAGCCCCAGAGACACTCTTGCGAACTCTGGAGCAGAAATCTTTTATATCGGGCTCTAGGTCGGCATATGCCCACCCTAGGTCCAGTGTGGTTGTTAGTAGAAGGTCAGCCTCGTCGGCTAAGGGTTTTCGTCCTGTGACGTATAGTGTATCCCTAAGCGTCCTTAGCTGCCTAAGGATAAACTCGCGCTCAGGCATAATAGTGTTTGTAGTTACCCCGCATTGAATGAGGCACAGATGACAGGATGAGGGAACTCTTGGTCTGTTTCACCTATACACACCGCTTTTACGTATTCTGGGTCACACCAAGCAGAGTATTTTGTTAAGATCAAATCGGGGCTACCATCTAGTCGTTTGGAATACCAACCAGAGCCGAAAGGTCCGTCTTCCAACCAAAACTTTGGGAAACCCATGTTCGGGTGAATAAGCTTCGCCTCTTCTTCGGTGTGTGCCACCACAACGGCACTGTAATAAGTATCGTATTCACAATTAACTTCCTGACTAATAAGCCAAAGTTTCATGGGGCCTCCTTTCAGGCATAATAGTGTTGGTTCGTGATCCTATCGAGACCCGAGGGCGTCAGTCGCCATTGGTTTGTGTAGTTACCAGTTTTGGGGTCTTGGGTTGTTATGAGGCCCTGTTGACATAGGGCTGCTATTTCAGTCGCGAAGATACGTGCAGGATCGGACTTGGTTGTTATGAAGCCGGTGTTATGGATTTCTTCGAGTAGTTCTAAAATCTAATGTCTCCTTCGTTCCATTCGTAAATGTCCCAACCAAAGTTGTCGTAGAGGAATTGGCGTAGGTTCATCACTGTTCACCTTGCTTTAGTGCTGCGCGGGCTTCCGCACATCCGCGGCAGTCTGTCCACAATTCTTTGCCGGTAACGATATCCTCTTCAATGATAGCACCGCGACCATGACAGATGTTGCAATACTCGGTGTATGCGGACAAAGCCTCACGAAGCCGCTCGTTCTCGGCGGTGAGGGTTTCGATGCGGTCAATCTGCTGCACGATATAGTCCACCAGTAGAATGTCATCATCATCCGGCTGTGCTGGAACGCTAACAAGGACGCCTTTGCCGTCTTTGTTATTGAAGTGTGCGTCTATCAGATTTCTCGCCGCCTGCTTCGCTTGCTCATGGGTGACGGTGCGGGGGAATATACCAATTTTTTTTGTCGCAATCAGTTCATCGTCAGGCATCGTTCTGTGTCCTTTCGATCTGGTCGAGCACTTTTGCAATTTTGCGCTTCATCGCACCCCGCAGTGGCACTTGTTCCCATGTGTCAATTTCAGCGTTGATAGCCTCACGAATGAAGGCGCTGTGGGCGGCTATGGCTGCTTGCAATCCGGCAGCGTGGGCTTCTGGTGTCGTGTGCCTACCGTTGGAGAGAATGTAGCCGCAATAAGCTTCGTGATAGGCGCGATGCACTGCCGCTTTCAACTCCTCGTTCATGCTTGTTCTCCTTGGCGGTAAATCCTGCAACCGTCCCAACAGCCTCGCACGTTCTTCTGCCACGCGGCGGTCGATTTCGGGCTGCATGGCATCGCAAAGAATGTTGATTACAGTCCGCATCTCGCGGACGCAATCGAGTAGCTCTCCGTCCACGCTTTCCGAACAATACGTGCCTTGGTCATAATCGTTAATCTTAACGCGGGCCTCTATTTGCCATGCGTTCATTCTTTCCACCGCCTCTCGCATGTCAGTCATAGTGTTGCTCCTCTAGTGCGGCCATACGCGCCTTTACCGTTGCCGTAGCGGCGTCATCCGACATGCCGTTACGTTTAAGCCCGTTCCAAATCTCAATTCGCAAAGCAGCTTCCAGCGCCTCGATGCGTGTTGCTGCTTCGTCACAAAGCGGGTCGGTTTCAATCCTGAAATGGTTCACTAAGCAGCCATCGATGCCATCAGGGCAAGGGATGGATATGCGCTTTCCGGTCATACGCAACCGCTCAACCAGTGTCTTATCGTCCATCGCTATTCTCCAATCCCTTAACAAACGCCTCGCGCTCTTTGCGCCACCGCTTTACCCGTTCGGGCAAGATACTTTCATTTTCTGGAAGTTTCTGGCATTTCTTCCCGTTCGGGTTATTCGTCATTCGCTTCTTCCCGTTCCTTAAGTAGTTCTGTTTCTGCCCTTGGCAGCAAGTCTTTAATCTAGGTTCCATTATCATATCTGCCAAGCAATGCAGCCCGTTCTACGACCACACCCCTTAGTTTGTCGGTAACAAAGCGCGGATTGTTTTGGTCAGTGCGCCAATCACAGTTGCCGCTCCTGTTCATGGTAGTGACGCCAGCCAAGTTGCTGCTTCATGCGCCTGTCAATCATCCGGTCACTAATCTCTTTGGCTTTCAATGGCGGTGGCAACGGCTCGCCGCGACTAGCGCTTTCCCATCCAAATTTGTAATCTTCTGACTCTTGAAGTTTCATCAGATGATTTCCAATCTTGCTCATCCCACCTTCTCCTGTGGCTGTAGTGCTGCGCGATCAGCATCATTCATCGTTCTGTGTCCTTTCGATTTGGTCGAGCATGGCCTTGTTCATCAATGAAACCATAAGCCGCGCTGGTGGGCGAATATGGCTGTCTGGGCCAAACACTGCTTGCTGCGCCTCTACGACTTCTTCTTTCCACGCCTGTTCACGGATGAAGGCAAAAACCACTGCCGCGACCGCCTGCATAGCTTCATCGACGGTGTTGTGCTTTAGGTCGGCATAAGCGGCCCCCATGCTTTTAATCAGCTTCTCGTTCATATTGCTTGTTCCTTTGCGGTTTGGCTTTCTCCTGTTCGGGTGTTCCACTTACGAAATCCCCATGCTACTAGGATTGCCCCTACGAGCGTGAGGAAGAATACGGCCACGACAGTGGCGCATTGCCACGGATGGAGGCCTAGAGTTAGTTTCTGTATCATCTTATTCCTTTCCATTGTGGTGTGTTTACTATCGTGTCGTTTCGGTGTCAATGGCAAGTTGCCCAGTTTTTACCTACTTTCACTTCAACATCCAGAGGACACTTGAAGTCGTAAGGTATCCCAGCACTCCTACCAGTTACGATAGCCGCCTCTTTGACGATCTCTATGAGCTCAGGGTTATCACGGACGGCCACCTGCACCTCGTCGTGACTGAAAGAGAGGAAGGCGTATTCACCATCCCAACCGTGCTTAAAGCCTTTAGACTTTAGCAAGTCATCAAAGTCGCATAGCCACTGTTTACAGATGACAGCCCCAGCGGACTGTAGTCGCGTATTGAGGGCTGCGTGTTGACCACGGATACCTATCTTGCGCTTGTCTATACCCTTGATCCAACCGCGACTTGCAGCGGACTTAACGGTCGTAACGAGCTTCTTGTAGGCCGGTAGGTCACTCTCGAACTTCTCGCGCATTGCGGAGCCGATAGCGGTTAGTCTACCTTTGGGGACTGGTTGATTGGCTTTACGAGCATCTTCAACAGCAATAGTCCCTAGCTTCTCATCCCCTGCCCCATAGCATACAGCATAGATAGCAGTCTTTGAGCTATCGCGGAGGTGGAGACCGAAGGCTATACGGTTCGTGGTGTGAACATCGCCCTCACAGACTACCTTGGCATACTCACCGCCATCGAAGACAGCTAGGTCAGACGCAAGACACCTTAGTTCAAGTCCTTGCTGGTCGGCTCCGATTTGGACCCATCCGTCTGGAACGTGGAAAAGAGCTCGACACTCCCGTCCGAGTATACTCGATACCCTTGGAACGGCAGATATGTTTGGCTTAGAGTGTGTGGCTCGTCCTGTGTTTGCTCCGTTGGGAGTATATCTAGCATGGATTTTTCCTCCTTTGCATAGCTTCATCCACGCTTGGTCGCCTTCGGCTAACTGCGAGATGCGCTTGTCTATGGTGAAGAACTCGGCAAGCTTCTGAGCCTCTGGGTAATCCAGTGAGGCTAGGACATCTTCGTCGATCTTAGCTTTGCCGCCGTCCGTGAACTCTTTTGGCTTCCAGTTGTATTTAGACTTGAAGCAGTATTCGATATGGTCTCGTGAGCTCGGGTTGAACTCTACGTCCTTCCACTTCTCGACAGGAACACCAGCCTTATACCCTCGGGTCTTATTGTCTCTCTTGGGTATGAAGTCAGGCAGTCGTATCCGCCAGTCGGGGAAGAGTGTCTTGAGTTCCCTGCGTAACTCTTCGCGCCTATCGACCAAAGTGGCGAGGAACTTAGCCGCCTCCTCCATGTTGAATGGGAAGCCGTTAGTCTCGATCTGGCCACATAGGCGGGCTATACGATGCTCAAGCACCAGAGATTGCTCTGAGGGCTCGTGCGCCATAAGCTTGTGATAGAGGTCGTAGGTAACCTCAGCGTCTTGGATCATGTATTCAAACATGTCCTCGTTGAAGCTCTCCCAGCCCCCATCATAGTCTCCCTTGAAGTTACCTAGGCGACACCCCCACGCTTTGAGGGAGTGACGACCTATGAGGTCTCCGGGGAAGTATTTGGGGACAGGACCTTGCCATACTGGAGGCTCTTTACCTTCTGCCTCTGCCTTTACCTCAGCTTTGAGGAACTCAGCATAGGGCTTCCAGAGGGCCCACCGCTCATAGTCGGTCTTCTTGATGTCAGGGTGGATTAGGTAGCCTAGGACCATAGTGTCCCAGAAGGTCACATGGGAGAAGTCACGCTCTGGGTGAAGCTTCTTGAGGACCTTCTCGTCATATCCGATACCGTTGTGGAACCAGACCTCTGAGGCCCTCCCTAGTTCGTTGAGATAATCTTCGATCTCATGGGGACGAAAGCCTCGGACCTCTCCGGTATCTATGTCTTTCAATACTGCACAGTGAATAGTCGTTACGGTGTCCAGTAGACCGTCAGTTTCAAGGTCTGATATAAATCGTCCTAATGAGGTCAAATTCTATCCTTTCAAAGTAAATGAGGCCTTATGAGCTTCTGGAGCATCTCACGCCTCTTGAGGTGCTTGACCAACTGGCAACTCATCGACCAGTTGCGGGACTTATCGCCCTTCTGTGTGGTGGCGTTGAGTGACTTGCGGATACTTTCGATACGCTTGGTCAGGCTTACGATTTCGTCGTGGATTTGTTCGGGGGTAGGTTCTTCTTGGTTATCTTGGTCACTAGACATCTAAGTGGCTATGGTCCTCTATTGGAGAGAACTCGCCGCACTCATAGATAATCCCAGTCTTCTGATCGTAACCCAAGGGGATCATCGCCCCTGTAGCTCGTCCAGTGTAGCGATCCTTGAGACACCGGAGGATAGACCTCTGGGCCAATACGGGATCATCTTCTTGGGGGTTACGCTCCAGACCGAAGGCATAGTGAGCCCAGAAACCAATGGCACGAGAGCCCTTGAAGTGTCTGAGCATTACCCTTCCACCCTCTTCATGGGGCTTACCATCTGGAGTAGACAGGTGGGAAATGACATGGATTACAACCGAGAGTTCCTGAGCGAGTAGCGCAAGTTCCTTGGTTATGATTTCGAGGCTCTCTCGTTCCTTGTTAGGGTCTGCAAGAGCCGTCAGGTGGTCAATGTATATGTGCTTTACGTTTAAGCAGTGAGCGAGATAGCGGATACGGGACTTGATCTGTTCCCAGTTAGCTGCCGCAAAGTTACCTCCGAGATAGAGGTTACCAGTGCTCTCTAGGTCACTGTAAGCAGCTTCCAGTTCCTCTTGTGTCCAAGGGTTATCCTCAGCATCTTGGGGAATGTGGAAGAGCCTTCCAGCTACCTTGCCAGCAATACGCTTCCCAGTCTCACTAGGGGGTTGCTCTAGGTAGATACAGGCAGTCTTGATGTTCAGTTCTTTGACATCGAAGGCTATCTGCTGCGTGAAGAAGTCAGTCTTACCTACACCAGTGCCAGCACCGAAGTAGTAGACCTCCCCATCCCTGCGACCGTATGTTTTGTTAGTGAGGGTCTCTAGGAACCAAGGGCGGCCTACCTTGACCTCACGCATAACCTCCTCACGGATGTCAGCGAGGGTAAAGATACCGTCAGGCTGGTATGGCTTGGCTCCCCAGAAGGCGCTGGTAATCGCGGAGACCTTACCGTCTACTAGGGCCTCATTGGCATCCTTGTAGCCGTCTAGGGTGGCGATAAACACCTTACCTGCGGGGAGTATCTGAGCGCACTCTTCTGCTGCCTCTCGTCCGGGCTCATCATTATCGAACATGATAACGATCTTCTCGAACTCACAGAGCCAGTCGTAATGTTCCTTGAAGGACTTTACGGCACTCTGGGCCCCTTGAGGGACGGAGACTACCGGATACTTGTTCTGTTGAGCCTGAGAGACGCTGAGGGCATCTAGTTCACCCTCGGTAACGACAAGACTACGCCTATCGTTCTTCCAGAGGTGCATACCGTATAGTGGGAGCTTACCGCCCCTCTCTTGGTTGACTGAGAACTTCTTGTCAGCATAGCGGAGCTTCTGGCCCACTAGCTGCCCTGTGTTTGGGTCTCTAAAGTTAGCTACGTGACAGGGGTTACCGTTGACCTCTCCGATACCGTAGTCCCAGAAGCGACAAGTGTCTTCTGTCAGGGAGCGGTTAGGGAGAGCTACTTTCTCACTGTAGATAGGAGTAAAGTCTGCTTTAGGTTTAGAGGCTGTCTCTTGAGCCTTACTTTCGTCCGAAGGCTCGTAATATTCACACCCGAAACAATAGGCGTGACCGTCACTATAGCGACTTAGGTTATCTCGGGACCCACAAGAGGGACAGGGTTCGTGAGCTACAAATACACTTGTATCTTCTGTGTTCATGGGTCTCCTATGCTGACAGGTAGAGGGTAATGGTTACGGCAGCGAGGAGAGCCCAGAAGATGAGTGTAAGCTCTATGATATACTCATAGTCGAATAACTCATGGAACTTGGGCTTATCCTCTGGGTCCTCATCGAACAGCATTACCGCTTGGCGATACCGTTGGAGCGATACTCGACGTAACGCTGACCAGTGACCGGATGGTTCTTAGGGACGCTTTCGACCAGAAGGCCACTATCACGGAGCTCAGAGATACGCTTGGTGAGGCTCTGGATAGAGTAATCCATGATGGCCTGACGCTGCGTGATGCGACCTGAGCGGCGGAAGTGATGGACGATCTGGCGGTTCTGCGGTGAGAGACCTGCGAGGGGGAATGTGTCTTTATTACGGGGCAAGATAGTATCTCCTGTAAACTAGGAATACCCAAGTAAGCATTGGGAATATGGTTGCAGTTAGGATGAAGATTTTGAGGACTAGGAAGGACTTACGTAGCAGAGCTTTTAGCCCTTTCAGAAAGCAGGGCATCGGCAATGCGGTAGGCGCTAACCGAAAACCACTTGGCTTCTTGTTCTGGATAACCGCGCTGGCGATCCTCTACGGAATATTTGCCATCGTTCGGCAAACCCATGCTGGCCAAAGCCTGACCGGCAAACCAGTCGCGTAGGGTCATGCCGGGGTCATGCATCGAAAGGCCGTAGCCACTGCTATCAAGGCAAGGGAACGCTTGTGGATTATCAGTCATTGTCTTTCACTCCTACCTTCAAGAACTCAGCTTCCTCAGGAAACATAAGTCCCTCGATCTCATCCAGTTCCTCTTCGAGGAGGCGGATTTGACCACGGATTTCATATCGGCGCTGTTGGAGGCGCTTGACGAACTCACTATCGTTGAATGTATTCATTTGTGTCTTATCTCCTTAAATTAGAACCGATTTAGATTTTCTACGGTTGTTCGCTTGTGTTTTGGCATCTGCCCATCGACAGTTGTCGGGACTGTAGCCCTTGTCGTTGTCGATGCGGTCAATAGAGAGATCGTCTCGATACCCATTAGACATTGCCCAAGTTTTAAAGGCACTGTAGTCTTTCTCCCAAGGTTGGCAGACTTTTACCCCGCGTGCCCCGTAGTGAGTGAAACGGTTACTGTTTGGGTTATTGCAGCGATATTTCATTTTCTGCCAAATTCTATAAAGGCGCTCACCTTTGTTATCACCAAAACACCCTCCGTGTTTGGTATTGGCTTCCGATGTCCTATCTCGGTTTAAGCACCCACAGCTTTTCGTGACACCCAACCGTAAATTATAGCCGTAGGATATGTGCTCTGTTCCGCAGTCGCATACACATACCCATTTCGCTCTTTTCGTCGTAGCGTCCTTAAAATACCTGTGGGCTGTAGTCCTGCCGAACCGTTGGCCGGATATGTCCTTGTATCTGGTCAAATTAGAAACGGACACGCTCTAACCAACCGAAAAGGAACGCAGACTGAGACGAGTTCTTCTCAACGAGGCTCAAATAGAAAGAGCCTTGGAGAGCATTGAGCAACGCAAGTAGTCGGTGCTCCCCCTCATCGCCTCTCTTGTCGAGATAGGCTTTGAGAGAACGAATAGTTGCGGGCCCAATGTCTCCGTCTACAGTGATCTGAGGGTAATCCTTACCAGACCGGCTGAGAGCATTTAGGCCTCGCTGTAGCCACTCGCTCGGGCGCTTGGGCCCCATATTGACCCCTGAATCGAAGAGCTCGAAAGCTATTGCAGGTGAGATGGTCATTACCTTGTCAAAACCGGGCTTGAAGAAATACTGCTTACGGTAAATCTCCAGAGCCTGATCCTTGGACATGTCCCGCATGTCCCCAGCGAAACCGTTAGCGCGGGCTACAGCTTGGGTCACCCCCCAGTTTGTCGGACCACCTCGGTCGGCAGGGTGGTCTACATATCCGCCCTCGTTTTTCAGAAGAGCTTCGAGCATAGTATTTAAATCCACTAGGGGGTGTATCCTTTCTATTGTTTGGGTTTCTCATCCAACCACGATTGGGGGATGATCTTGTCGGCGTATTGGAAGCCGTGTTTGTTGCACCAAGCAGCATAAGAGGTCGGGGACCCCTTACGGATAGGCGCGGCGGATCGTGTGAAGACGAACCGTATATCAAGCTCTGGGTGTTGCTCCTTGATGAGCAGATGCTTCTGGCGATCCTCTACATCGAAGACACCCTTACCCTCGACAATAATGCCGTTAGGGAGGATGAAGTCTGGAGTGTAGGTGGCATTGCGCTCAGGGACTACGTATGAGATTTTCTTCGTCTCATACTCAAACTTGACCTTGCGGTCGGTGAGGTCCTTAGCAATCTTCTCTTCGAGACCAGAGCGGAAACCTGATACTAGACGGGGGGCCTTCCCAGCGGCCCGATTAGATGTCCAGCGCCGGTTTACGGTCGCCATCGCTACCACCATCTTCGTTAAAATCCGAAGCGGGAGCAGCATCGCTTTCATCGTATTCGTAGCCATCATCGAC
>Ga0255182_1001570_pt1 | contig 11603 bp, 11 predicted proteins | sample Atl_UVDOM_RepA_8_FD_188420 | JGI IMG/M metagenome (GOLD analysis project Ga0255182, IMG submission 188420) | Freshwater microbial communities from Altamaha River, Georgia, United States - Atl_UVDOM_RepA_8d | ecosystem: Environmental > Aquatic > Freshwater > River | place: USA: Georgia... | reverse complement strand
CCTTGATCCAGGTCTGGTTGCGCCAGAAGGGGCCGAGGAATCCGCGTACCTGCAGTTTGGCGCCGCCCTCCTGGGGCGTCAGTCGCACGCGGTACAGCTTGCCTTCCTCCGGGTCGAGGATCTCGCCACCGTCCCAGTAGTCGTTGCCCGCCGCCTTCTTGACGCTGCGGATGATCTCCATGCCGAGAATCGTCTGGCCCTTGCGGTCGTCGCTGCACTTGTCGCAGCGGGCCGCCGGGTCGGCGCCCTTGCGCAGCAGTTCGGTCACCCGGCCGCTGAGCACACCGCCCTTGTCTTCGATGGTGACCAGGCTCTTGACCTCGCCCGTCTTGTCGTCAATCGTGTGCCAGCGGCCGACCGGACTGTTGGCCTGGGCGGCGCCAGCCAGGCCCAGCAGGGCGAGAAGCAGGAATTTGCGCATGTGTTTTCTCCTTGTGCGTCTTGGATCTTGCGGTTCCATGACGGGATGACCTCGCTTCGCATCGATGACGGGCGCTGCGCGCCCATGACCTGAGCCAGTCAGTCATCTTGTCATCCGTTGCGAAGCGACAGTCATCCAGTCATCAGGCCAGTGCCGCATCGGTGTCGAGCAGCACTTCGCTGCCGCTGCGGATGCGGCGCAGCAGGCTGGTGGTCTCGGGCAGCAGGCGGGTGTAATAAAAACGTGCCGTCTGCAACTTGCCCTGGTAGAAGGGGTCGGGGCGCTGGGCTTCGGCCTGGGCCTGCGCAATCTTTTGCAGCGCCACCTTGGCCATGCGCGCCCAGAAGTAGGCGAACACCAGGTGCCCGGCCACGCGCAGGTAGTCCACCGCCGCAGCGCCGACCTCGTCGCCATTGGCCAGGGCCTTCATGCCGATTTCGCTGGTGATGTGGGTGAGTTTCTGGCCCAAATCGGCCAGCGGCTTGACGAATTCGGCCATGGCCGGGTTCTTCATTTCGGCGCGGATGAAGGCCTCCACCTGCGCACCGAATTTTTTGAGGCTGGCACCGTTGTTGGCCAGCACCTTGCGGCCCAGCAGGTCCAGCGACTGGATGGTGTTGGTGCCCTCATAGATCATGTTGATGCGGGCATCGCGCACGAACTGCTCCATGCCCCATTCCTTGATGAAGCCGTGACCGCCAAAGACCTGCAGGCATTCGCTCACCGAGATCCAGCCGTTGTCGGTGATGAAGGCCTTGACGATGGGCGTCAGCAGTGCCAGCTGTTCGGCGGCGTCCTTGCGCACGGCTTCGTCGGGGTGGTGCAGTTCCTGGTCGAGCAGCAGCGCGCCATGGCAGGCCAGCGCGCGGCCGCCTTCGGCATAGGCCTTGGCGGTCAGCAGCATGCGGCGCACATCGGGGTGCACGATGATCGGGTCGGCCGGTTTGCCCGGCGCCTTCACGCCCGTGAGCGAGCGCGACTGCACGCGGTCCTTGGCATAGGCCAGGGCGTTCTGGTAGGCCACTTCGGTCAGGCCCAGCGACTGGTTGCCCACACCCAGACGGGCCGCGTTCATCATCACGAACATGGCGGCCAGACCTTTGTTGGGCTGACCCACCAGCGTGCCCACCGCGCCTTCGAGGATCATCTGGCAGGTGGCGTTGCCGTGGATGCCCATCTTGTGCTCAAGGGCGCCGCAGTGGATGCCGTTGCGCGCGCCGAGTGAACCGTCAGCATTCACATGGAACTTGGGCACCAGGAACAGGCTGATGCCCTTGGAGCCGGGCGGCGCATCAGGCAGGCGGGCCAGCACCAGGTGGACGATGTTGGGCGCCAGGTCATGCTCGCCGGCGCTGATGAAGATCTTCTGGCCGGTCAGCTTGTAGGTGCCGTCGGCCTGCGGCTCGGCCTTGGTCCGCAGCATGCCGAGGTCGGTGCCGCAGTGCGGCTCGGTCAGGCACATGGTGCCGGTCCATTCGCCGCTGGTCAGTTTGGTCAGGTAGGTGGCCTTCTGCTCGGGCGTGCCGTGCGCGTGCAGGCATTCGTAGGCGCCATGGCTCAGGCCGGGGTACATGGTCCAGGCCTGGTTGGCCGAGTTGAGCATCTCGTAGAAGCACTGGTTGACCACAAAGGGCAGGCCCTGGCCGCCGTATTCAGGGTCGCAGCTGAGCGCGGGCCAGCCGCCGGCCACGTACTGCTCGTAAGCGGCCTTGAAACCGTCAGGCGCTTTCACTTCGTGCGTGTCGCGGTTGAGCTGGCAGCCCTGCTGGTCACCGCTGATGTTGAGCGGAAACACCACCTCGGCGGCAAACTTGCCGCCCTCTTCGAGCACGGCATTGATGGTGTCGGCGTCGATCTCGGCGTGCTTGGGCATGGCCTGCAGCTGGCCGGTGGCGTCCAGCACTTCGTGCAGCACGAATTGCATGTCTCGCAGGGGCGGGGTGTAGGTGGGCATGGTCGTCCTCAGGTTTCGATGAATGGGAAAAAGACTCAGGCCTTTGGGGCCTGCGACATCTGTTGCCGGTAGGCAGGCGTGCTATAGCGCTCGACAATGCGGGCAAAGCCCAGACGTGCCCGTTCGGCCGCACCGGGCACCTTGAGAAATCGGGCTTCGTAGTGCAGCGCGAGAATCAGGCCGTGGATCTCGAAGGCCACCTGCATGGGGTCGGCCTCGCGCACCAGCTGGCCTTCGGCCTGCGCCAGCTCGACCGCCCTGCGCACGGCCACCTGCCAGCTGCCCACCGAAGACGCCAGCGCATCGCGCACCGGGCCGCTGCGGTCGTCAAACTCGACCGCGCCGCTGATGTAGATGCAGCCCGAGTCGATTTCGGTCGAGGTCTGCACCATCCAGTTGTCGAACATCGCCTGCAGCCGAGGCACCCCCCGCTGGACCTGCATCGCGGGGTAGAACACCTGCGCCTCAAAACGCTCGTGGTATTCGCGGATGACGGAAATCTGCAGTTCTTCGCGCGAGCCGAAATGCGCGAACACGCCGGACTTGCTCATGCCGGTGATCTCGGCCAGCGCCCCGATCGACAGGCCCTCCAGCCCGATCTGCGAGGCCAGACCCAGGGCGGCATCGATGATCGCGGCCTTGGTCTGCTGGCCTTTGTGCAGGGCGCGCTTGCCCGGCTCGGGCAAGACGATGGCCTCGGCGGGGACCTTGGAAGAGATTTTGCGCAGGGTCATGGCGTGCAAAAAAGAACGGTCGTTCTATTTTGCACGAATTTGGCACGCCTCCAGGCAAAACCGGGCGGTTTCAGGGTAAATCCTGAGGCCGCCCGGTCGGCCATCGGCGAGATCGCAGTGACGGGTGCTGGGCTGGCGACCCTGGGCCAGGGCCTGCACAAACACGCCCGTGCCTGCACAGGTGCGTCCACTCGGGGGCGGCTCGGGTCATCCAGAGCCGGGACTTCAGGCCTTGAAAGCGACGACCTTCTGCGTCTGGCTGCCCAGGCCTTCGATGCCCAGGGTCATGACATCGCCGCGCTTGAGAAACACCGGCGCCGGCTGGCCGTCCTTCTTGACACCCATGCCCACGCCAGGCGGGGTGCCGGTGGTGATGATGTCACCCGGTTCGAGGGTCATGAACTGGCTCACATAGCTGACCAGCTTGGCCACGCCAAAGACCATGGTCCTGGTGGTGCCGGTCTGCATGCGCTGGCCGTTGAGGTCCAGCCACATCGACAGGGCCTGCGGGTTGGGCACTTCGTCCCGGGTCACCAGCCAGGGGCCGATCGGGCCGAAGGTGTCGCAGCACTTGCCCTTGTCCCAGGTGCCGCCGCGTTCCATCTGGTATTCGCGTTCGCTCACATCGTTGACGACGCAATAGCCGGCGACATGGTTCAGGGCGTCTTTTTGCGACACATAGCGCGCACGGGTGCCGATCACCACGCCCAGCTCGACCTCCCAGTCGGTCTTCTTCGAGCCCTTGGGCAGCATCACATCGTCATCGGGTCCGACGATGCAGCTGGTGGCCTTCATGAAGATGATCGGCTCCTTGGGAATCGGCAAGCCGGCCTCGGCGGCATGGTCCGCATAGTTCAGGCCGATGGCCACGAACTTGCCCACGCCGACCAGCGGCGGCCCGAAGCGCTTGGGGCCCCGCACCAGCGGCAGGCTGGCCGCCTTGACCTTGGCGAGCCGGGCCAGCGCCTTGTCAGACAACTGAGCGGGTCCGATGTCGGCGATCACGCCACTGAGGTCGCGCAAACGGCCTTCGGCATCGATGAGACCGGGCTTTTCCTTGCCGGGCTGGCCATAACGAACGAGTTTCATGCCCTTCCTTTCAGGGGTGTGGAAAAAATGATGACAGCAGGAAGCCGCAAGCGGCTTGAAAAAGACGTTTCAGAGCAGCCGTGTCAGCGCGGCCTGCAGCTCCAGCGTGGGCGAACGTCGAAAGCCCGAGCGGGTGTAGCGCAGGATGCAACCCTGCATCCAGCCGAGCAGCAAGGCCGCGGTCTGGGGACCCTGCGCCGGCTCTGTCAGCCCCTCGCGCAGCGACTGGCGCAGCTGGGCTTCAATCTTGTCAAACAACAGGTTCACCCGCTCCTGCAGGCGTTCGTGCTCGAGCAGCAGGGCATCGCCGAGCACGACGCGGCACATGCCCGGGTTCTTCTCAAAAAACTGCAGCAGCAGGCCCACGATGCGGCCGGCCTGCGCTGGTCCTGCCGGCTCGCGGTCGGTGACCTGGCGTATGAGGCCCAGGGCGGACTGCTCGACGAAGTCGATCAGGGCCTCGAACATCTGGGCCTTGCTGGCGAAGTGCCGATACAGCGCCGCCTCGCTCACACCAATGCGCGCGGCCAGCGCCGCAGTGGTGATGCGTTCGGCCCCCGGCTGCTCCAGCATGTTGGCCAGGGTCTGCAGGATCTGCAGGCGTCGCTCGCCCGGACGCGGGCGTTTGCGGGCGGGGGGCTGGTCATCGGTGACTTCGGTGTCACGGGACTCATCGGGCTCGGACATCAACTCAGACTCCGGAGTGAATGGCGCAAAGGGAATCAGCGGCTTCTGATCATGGTACCAAAGGCCTGTTCGGTCAGGACTTCGAGCAGCATCGCATGCGGGACGCGGCCATCGATGATGTGCACCGCGTTCACACCACTTTTGGCAGCATCCAGCGCCCCGGCGATCTTGGGGATCATGCCGCCGCTGATGGTGCCATCAGCGCAGAGTTCGTCGATGCGCTTGGCCGTCAACTCGGTCAGCAGCTGGCCCTGCTTGTCCAGCACGCCGCGGATGTTGGTGAGCATGAGCAGCTTTTCGGCCTGCAGCGCCATGGCCAGTTTGGCGGCCACCACGTCGGCGTTGATGTTGTAGCTCTCGTTGTTCACGCCAAAACCGATCGGGCTGACCACCGGGATGAAGGCATCGTCCTGCAGGCACTGCAGGATGGACGGGTCGATGCTCTCGATCTCACCGACCTGGCCCACATCGTGTTCCTTGCTCGGGTCCTGGGGGTCCACCAGCCGCAGCTTGCGGGCACGGATCAGGCCGCCATCGCGACCGGTCAGCCCCACGGCCTTGCCGCCGGCGCGGTTGATCATGCCCACAATGTCCTGCTGCACCTCTCCAGCCAAGACCCATTCGACCACTTCCATGGTCTCGGCATCGGTCACGCGCATGCCCTGGATGAACTCGCCCTTCTTGCCCAGGCGTTGCAGCAGGCCTTCGATCTGCGGGCCGCCGCCGTGCACCACCACCGGGTTCATGCCCACCAGCTTGAGCAGCACCACATCTTCGGCAAAGGCCTGCTGCAGGGCCGGGTCGGTCATGGCGTTGCCGCCGTACTTGATGACCAGGGTCTTGCCATGGAACTTGCGGATATAGGGCATGGCCTGGGCCAGGATCTGGGCCTGCTTTTCGGGCGTCACGGCGGGGTGGGTGTTGTCGGTCATGGTGTTCTGGGTTGAGCGTTGAGCGTTGAGCGTTGAGCGTTGAGCGTTGAGCGTTGAGCGTTGAGCGTTGGGCGTTGGGGATTGAGATCCAGGAGGCTTCTCCTCTTCACGCTGAACGCTCAACGCTGAACTTGTCCTCGCTGAACGCCGAACGCCGAACGCCGAACCACAAAGATTACAGGATTTCGGCCAGCAGCCGGTCCACCCCGCGTTGCCAGTGCGGCAGGGTCAGGCCAAAGGCCTGCTGCAGTTTTTGGGTGTTCAGGCGCGAGTTGAGTGGGCGTTTCGCGGGCGTGGGGAAAGCGCTGGTCGGCACCGGTGCGATCTCGCCCACCTGCCAGGTCAGGTCAGGACGCAGTTCGCGGGCGCGTGCGATGGCATGGCTGGCGTAGCCGTGCCAGCTGGTCTCGCCGCCGGCCACCAGGTGGTAGAGCCCAGAGAGTTCGGGCTTGGCCACCGCAGCGCGAATGGCATGCGCGGTCACATCGGCGATCACATCGGCGCCGGTGGGTGCGCCGTGCTGGTCGTCGATCACCGTCAGGCGTTCGCGCTCCTGCGCCAGGCGCAGCATGGTCCTGGCAAAGTTGCCGCCGCGCGCGGCATACACCCAGCTGGTGCGAAAGATCAGGTGCCGGCAACCGCTGGCGGCAATGGCCTGTTCGCCTTCGAGCTTGGTCTGGCCGTACACGCCCAGCGGACCGGTGGCATCGCCCTCCTGCCAGGCTCGCGTGCCATGGCCATCGAACACATAGTCGGTCGAGTAATGCACCAGCCAGGCGCCGTTCTCGGCGGCGACCTGCGCCAGCGCGGCGGGTGCGGTGGCATTGAGCATACGGGCCAGATCGACTTCGCTTTCCGCCTTGTCCACGGCGGTGTGGGCGGCGGCGTTCACGATCACGTCGGGCCGCAATGTGCGCACGGTCTGGGCCAGACGCTCGGGCTGGCCCAGGTCACCGCAGGGGTCGCTGTGGCGGTCGAGCGCCGTCAGCGCCCCCAGTACGCTCAGGCTGCGCTGCAGCTCCCAACCGACCTGGCCGTTCTTGCCCAGCAACAGAATTTTCAAGGTACCTCTCCTGTCTTGTAAATGGCATCTCCATGCCCAGCAGGTCAGTCCTGCCGGGTGAACCCCGGCGCATCGGTCCAGGGTTCACTGGGCGTACTGCTGACTCAGCCATTCGCGGTAGGCGCCGCTCTGCACATTGGCCACCCACTCGGGATGGTCCAGGTACCACTGCACCGTCTTGCGGATGCCGGTCTCGAAGGTCTCGGCGGGCTTCCAGCCCAGCTCACGTTCGAGCTTGCGGGCATCGATGGCGTAGCGGCGGTCGTGGCCCGGCCGGTCGCTGACGTAGGTGATTTGCGTGGCGTAGCTGGTGCCATCGGCCTTGGGGCGCAGTTCGTCGAGCAAGGTGCACACCGTCTGGACGATCTCGATATTGGGTTTTTCGTTCCAGCCGCCGACGTTGTAGGTCTCGCCCAGGCGTCCGGCTTCGAGCACGCGGCGGATGGCGCTGCAGTGGTCCTTGACGTAGAGCCAGTCGCGGATCTGCATGCCGTCGCCATAGACCGGCAGGTTCTTGCCCGCCAGCGCGTTGACGATCATCAGCGGGATCAGTTTTTCCGGGAAGTGATAAGGCCCGTAGTTGTTGGAGCAATTGGTGGTGAGCACCGGCAGGCCGTAGGTGTGATGCCAGGCGCGCACCAGGTGGTCGCTGGCGGCCTTGCTGGCGCTGTAGGGGCTGTTGGGCTCGTAGCGGTTCGTCTCGGCAAAGGCCGGGTCGGTGGGCGAGAGCGAGCCGTAGACCTCGTCGGTGGAGACGTGCAGGAAGCGAAAGGAAGATGGCGTTATCTCCGTACTCGCAGGAGCGCCCCCCTGTGCGCGGTCACCACCTTCGGCCACAGGGGCGGCCTCCCACGCGGCGGCCAGACCACTCCAGTAGCCGCGTACCGCCTCCAGCAGGTGGTAAGTGCCGACGATATTGGTCTGAATGAACTCACCCGGGCCATGGATGGAACGGTCCACATGGCTTTCGGCCGCAAAGTTGATCACGGCGCGCGGCCGGTGCTCGGCCAGCAGGCGGTCCAGCAGGGCGCGGTCGCCAATGTCGCCCTGTACAAAGACATGCCGCGGGTTGCCTTGCAGGCTGGCCAGTGTCTGCAGATTGCCTGCGTAGGTGAGCTTGTCGAGGTTGACCACCGGTTCATCGGAACCAGCGATCCAGTCGAGCACAAAATTGCCGCCAATGAAGCCGGCGCCGCCGGTCACAAGAATGGTCATGAAAAAATGCTTTCCATATTTGCCCAGCCCCCGATTCTAGGAGCCTGTCCGGCTTGACCTCTGCATGGGCCCACTGTCAGGCTGCTGCACGGTCAACCGGTTTACAGTCCCATGACAAGATCTGGTTTTCTTCTGGAGAACAACATGCCCAAAGCCCGCGCCGGCACACAGTCCCCCACATCGCCCCCGCCCTCAGACGAGCCTGCACACGGTTCGGCCCAGCAAATCTGGCTGGCTGGCCTGGGCGCCCTGGCCCAGGCCCAGGCCCAGGGCACCAAGGCCTTTGAGGCGCTGGTGAGTGACGGTCTCAAACTGCAGCAGAAAACCCAGAGCGAGGCCCAGCAACGACTGCAGGAAGCCACCGAACGGCTGACCCATCTGGCGCAGGACTTTGGGCAACAGGCCAGTGGGCGGGTCGACCGTCTGGAGCAGATGTTCGAGGACCGGGTCGCGCGCGCGCTGCAACGGCTGGGCATTCCGGGCATGGCCGAACTGCAGCAGCTGCAGGCCCGAGTCGAAGCGCTGGAGGCTGCCGCCCGGTCAGCGGCCAAAGGCAAGGCCGCGACACCCCCCGCACGCCAGCGCAGCGCTGCAGCCAAGACCCGCCGCTGAACCCGCCTCAGGCGCATGGCCCGCAAAGCCCCCCGTCGCACCGCCGAGCGCATTGCCGAGGTCACGCTCGCGCTCTTCAACCGCTATGGCGAGCCCAATGTCTCGACGACCCTGATCTCGGCCGAGCTGAACATCAGCCCGGGCAACCTGTACTACCACTTTCCGTCCAAGGACACGCTGGTCAACCACCTGTACGACCGCTACGAGTCTGGCCTGCTGCAGGTCCTGGCGGCGGGCGCCGACGTCAAGGATATTGAAGACAGCTGGTTCTTTCTGCACAGCCTGTTCGAGCAGATCTGGGCCTACCGCTTTCTCTACCGCGACCTCAACAACCTGCTCACCCGCAACCGGCACCTGGAGCAGCAGCTCGGCCCCCTGATCGAGCGCAAGGCGCTGGCCCTGCGCCTGATGCTGCAAAGCCTGGCGGCCCGGGGTGTTCTGCACCTGGACCTGCAGACGGCGCAGAGCCTGGCCACCAGCATGAGCGTGATGCTCAGTTACTGGCTGAGCTATGAATACGTGCGGGATCCGCGCCACGCGCTGGAGCCCGAGCATGGCAGCGTGGCCCTGGAACGCGGCGCGCGCCATGTATTGCTGCTGCTGCTGCCTCATTTGCCGCGCCCGGATGAGCGGGAACACCTGCTGCGGCTCACCGGTGCCTACGGCTGAGAGCCTCTGACGCAGACAATGGCCCAGATGCTGGTCCTGATGCTGGCCCGGAACATGGGCCGAGACTCTCGTGCCGTTCAGCCCCAGCGCTCGGCGGCCATGGCCAGCAGACCATCAAAGATCAGGCTCTCGACCAGTTCAAACTGCACCGACATGCTCGGCGCCATCTTCCAGCCCGCACCACCGGTCATGATGCACAGCGGCTCCTGGCCGGTGTGGCTGCGCAGGTGCTGCACCATGCGCTCGCAGGCACCGGCAATCGCATAAGTGCCGCCGCTGGTCAGGGCGTCGCTGGTGTTGGTCGGGAAAAGCCTCACCTCGCCGGTCGGCACGTGCAGCCCCGCGGTGCCGGACTCCAGCGCACGCAACATGATGCCGTGCCCAGGCAGGATCAAGCCGCCCAGAAAGTGGCCCTCGTTGTCGATGGCCTCGACCGTGACCGCCGTGCCCACCATCACCACCACCAGCGGCTGGCACAGGCCCTGGCGCAGCATGCGCTGGCGGGCACCGATCATGGCCACCCAGCGGTCGGCACCGAGCCGCATCGGGTGGTCGTAACCATTGAAGACGCCGCAGGCTTGCGCGCTGGAGACCACCCACTGGGGCGTGACATCCCACAGCTCCATCTGTTCCTGCACACGGCGCTTGACGGCATCGCCGGCCACAATGCAGCCGAGCATGCGTTCGGGCACCGGCAGGGTTGCCCAGGGGCCTTCGGCCAGTGTTTCGATGTTCTCCAGGAACTCGGCGCCTTGCGCCAGCAGCCGGGCTTCGGGGTGGGGACGGTCAAACAAGGCCCACTTGAGCCGGGTGTTGCCAACGTCTAACGCCAGAAAAGTCATGCCGGCATCATAAACAACCGGCCATCAGCGCTGCGCCAACGACCAGCCCCTCAGGATGAAGACGGGTTGGCCTTGCGCGCGCCGGCAGCCGCCTCGGTACCCTGCGCCCGACGGATCGCCTCCTGGGCATCGGCATCGTTGCGCACACCGGCTTCGGGGTCCACCTGCAGCAGCAAGCCCTGGACGCGGGCACCGTGCTCGATCGCAATCGAGCCGTACTTGATGTCCCCCTGCACCATGCAGTTCTCGTGCAGTTCGACGCGGTCGATGGCATGGATCTGACCGGCCACCTTGCCTGCCACCACCACCCGGTGGGCCAGGATGTCGCCTTGCACCTCGCCGGTCGGCCCGATCACCACGGTGTTGCTCGCATCGCGTGGGGCCTCGATATTGCCGATCACACGGCCGTCGATACGCACGCTCTCCTGCAAGACCAGCTTGCCATGGATTTCGGTATGACGCCCCACCAGGGTGTCAAAGCGTTCCTGGCTGAGCACCAGCGGCGTACTCTTGTCTTTTTTGGCACCAAACATCGGCTGTCTCCTTGGATCAACGGGTGGGGGTCAGTGGGTCGCGCTGGAGGAGCGCTGGAGTGGCTGGAAAGCCCGCGCCGGGTTGAGCGCCCGGCCCTGGTGCAGGATTTCGTAGTGCAGATGGGGGCCCGTCGAGCGACCGGTGTTGCCCAGGGCGCCCACCACATCGCCACGCGCCAGACGGTCCCCGACGGCGACCTTGCGCGACTGCAGGTGTGCATAGCGGGTGGCATAGCCCTCGGCATGTTCGACTTCGACCATCTGCCCGTAGGCTCCCCAATGCTCGGAGCGGACCACCACACCTGGCGCCGTCACCAGCACCGGCGTGCCGACATCGGCCACAAAGTCCAGCCCCTCATGCAGGCTCGGGAAACGCGAGAAGGGGTCCAGACGGAATCCGAAGCCACTGGTCACCCCAAAAGGCTCGCGCAGGGGCAGCGAAGCGGGCAGCTGCTGCAGCCGCAGTTGCTCGCGCGCCCATTGCGCATCGAACTCGCGCAGCCACTGGTCAAGCACGTCGAAGTCGTGCGCCGTGGCCTGCAATTGCGAACCCAGCGCCTGGGGGCGGACACTCAGAAATGGCCATATGTTCATCGGCCCGCCCTGCCCTTCGCGCCGTCCAAACAGTCCCTGTTGCAGCCGTTGGCGACCAGCATCCCAGCCGATCAGTTCGGCCATTTGCTGCTTGCGTTGCTCCAGCCCCCGGACCGTTTCGAGCATGCCCTGGACCTGCCCCTGCAATTCGGCCAGACGCGCCTGGTAACCGGCCTCGATACGTTCGAGCTCGCTTTTGCTGGTGACGCCCCCGATGCTGTGCACGATGGCCGGTGAATACTCGACGGCCACCCGCAT
>Ga0255182_1001569_pt1 | contig 11608 bp, 13 predicted proteins | sample Atl_UVDOM_RepA_8_FD_188420 | JGI IMG/M metagenome (GOLD analysis project Ga0255182, IMG submission 188420) | Freshwater microbial communities from Altamaha River, Georgia, United States - Atl_UVDOM_RepA_8d | ecosystem: Environmental > Aquatic > Freshwater > River | place: USA: Georgia... | reverse complement strand
ACTTGGCCGCAGATATCAATGGTTTTGATTCAGAAAGTTTGTGCACAGATTCCGAAGGTCGCACATGGGTTTCCGAGGAATATCTGCCGTCATTTGCCGTTTTTGATAAAAATAAAAAATTAATTCAACGTTTTTATCCGGGCCAAGACTTTCCAGCTATTTTCGCAGAACGCAAAACGAACCGTGGTTTCGAAGCTATGACTTGCGATCAAAATTATTTGTACGTGATGCTCCAAAGCCCGATTCCGTTGAAATCTGCTAAAAACAAATTAGCTGTGCGCATTTTACGTTGGGATTTAAAAAAAATGAAAGCTGTCGATCAGTTAGTTTATCCATTGTCTGACGAAAAAGTGGATAAAATTGGTGATATCTCGACTGACCATAAAGGTCATTTTTATGTCATCGAACAGAATGGAAAAGTCGGTGAAAAGTCAAAACAATACATCACTCAATTTAAAATCGAATCCAGCAACTTCATCAGCCTTAATGAAACCCCCGAGGAATGGGATTCCGAGAAACTGCAAAAATACGCTTTGAATAAAAAAGTCATTTTAGATTTTGGTCATACGGAAACAAAATGGATTGAAAAACTGGAAGGCTTAGCTGTACACAAGGATAAAATTTTTATCCTATCTGATAATGATTTCGGCTTGGAAACCAACGAAAAAGACGAAACCAGCGTTTCAGCTGCAAAAAAACCACACCTCATCTGGTTTGATCTACCATCTTTGCCAAAAAGTGATAAAAAGAAAACCACTAAAAAAGGTTCAAAATAATGAGCAGACAAAAAGAATTAAAAAAATTTAAATTAGGCGAAGCTAACACAAACTATCAAATCGATTATTCACCCGCGCATCTAGAAGCTTTTGATAACAAAAATCCAGGAAAAATCGCATGGACAACTTTTGTTTGTACTGAATTTACTTCGCTATGTCCTAAAACCGGCCAACCCGATTTCGCCAAAATCTATATTAACTATATCGCAGATAAAAAAATGGTCGAAAGCAAATCGTTAAAGCTTTACCTTTACAGTTTCCGCAATCATGGCGATTTCCACGAAGATTGCGTCCAAACGATCTGTGACGATTTAGTCAAATTGATGAAGCCCAAATATATCGAAGTCATCGGCGAATTCACACCGCGTGGAGGCATCGCTATTTTTCCATTCGCATCCTATGCAACCAAAGAAAAGATTTTCCAAAATATTTACCAAGAGCGTTTAATCAATTATGCCCCTGGCAAATACACTTGCGATCTTTCTAAAGTTTACGTTTAGTTCATTTTTTCAAGAAAAGTGGTTCCTGTTTTTCTGAAAGAACCACTTTTGTCTTTCAAATAATAATTTCCAACGAACTTATTTAAATGGCTTAAGTAATACAGCTGAATGTAGCCATCATCTCCGTAGGAATTCACCAAAATAGCTTGGCTATCTTTTGCCCAAGCTGAAAAATCCTTGATATCACCTTGTCCTCTGGAACGACTAAAGACTTTTTTAGAATTTGACAGACGGATTTCTGATTGGCCTTTCAACTGCCCGTCGCGAAACTCGGAATTAACATCCCATTCAATTCGCCAAGGCTCTGTGTTGTCATCGAAAGTCACAACACCCACGTAGTGTCCTTGTAATAATAAATTTTGTTCTGAAGTCACTTTAGAGGTCTCAGAAAGCACTGATTTTAAATCTTTCACTTCGACTTCTTTTAAATAAGATAAAGCTTCCTTCATGGTGGCAGACTGAGTGATTTTTTTATCATTGAAAACTTTGGTCGACAGAGCTGTTAAAGGATGAGCTGACTCCATCACAGCTGGAGCCGTTTTAACTGCTGCAGAAGACTCCATCGTTTCTGGCTTTGCCACATTTTCTACAACAGATGCAGAAACAGGAATAGTTTTTTGCTGACCGATGTGCAAACTAAGATCCGCCAGAAACAGCACCATGACTTTACCCAAAATTTCATCGGCTTTTTTAAGTTTCTCATCAGCATCTTTTATTCGCAGATAATCCTGGTAATCTGTTTTAGAAATTTGATCCAGAGCAGATATTTTTTCATCATTTGATGTCTTCAAAATTTCTTTTTTGAAAAATCTTTGCGATAAACCAAAACCTAAAATCAAACCGACTGCAAATATAATTAAGTAGCGCATTAAGACTTTGTCTTCCAATTTAATGGCTCACACAGTTCGACAAAGCGCTCGGTACGAGCGCCCCGAGAACCTTTGACTACAACCAATGATTGCGGTTTGAGTGACTTTAAAAAGCTTTGTCCCAATGATTCGTTTAAATCCGAGGCTACAAAGTAATTTGAAAAACCTTGATTTTTTAAACCGTTTTCAAAGTCAGTGTGATTTTCGCCAATGAAAAAAACTTGATCAAATCCAGCCTGGGCTACTTTTTCTCCCAGGAAAAAATGCTCATGCTGCGCATGAGCTCCCAATTCCTTCATTTGACCAAAGACTCCGATACGTGCGCCTTTAACCTCGAGCATCGGAATATTATTCAACAAAGCTTGCATGCTATCTGGATTCGCGTTGTAGCCATCAAACAAGACATCAACGCCTAATTTGGTTTCAATAAACTCATTGCGTCCCCAAGTTGATTTACACAACGGCAAGGCCTTCCAAATATCTTCGGCCTTCATGCCGCAGGCATAACTGATACAGGCCGCAGCCATCAAATTGGTGACGTTATGACGACCAAACAACGGAACTGTCATTTCGGATTTAAAACCAGCAATACTTCCGGACAAAGTCAGACCTTTTGAGCTCTGCTGTATCACCTTGAAATAAACATCCGCCTCATTATTATTTTCCGAAAAAGACAACATTCTGGAAGCCGGAAATTTTTTAGCCACCGGATACATCATATCAAATGTTAAATCCTGATCCTGATTAAAAACACGCACTGTATTTTCACGACTTTCTTGGTAAATTTCCGCTTTCGCTTTGGCAATTCCTTGAATCGTACCAAAATTTTCAATATGAGCACGTCCCACCATCGTACACACAACAAAGTCAGGATCAGCAATTTTAACCAACTGTGTGATTTCGCCTGAATGATTCATTCCCATTTCAATCACAGCAAAACGTGCATCAGTCGGAATTTGTAATAAAGTCAGTGGCACGCCCCAATGATTGTTAAAACTGCCTTGATTGAAATGTGTTTTTTGAAATTGGCCTAAAATAGCTGCGGTGTATTCCTTGGTCGTTGTTTTACCATTCGATCCAGTAATCCCTATAATCTGCGTGGATAATGATTTTCGGTATTCGTGAGCAAAATTTTGCAAAGCTTTTAATGTATCATCAACTAAAATGACACTGACTTTTTCAGACAAGGTTTTTAAATGATCCGAATTTTCATGAACGATTAAAAGACCTGCTTTTTTAATCACAGCTTGATCTAAATAATTGTGAGCATCGAATTGATCCCCTTTTAAGGCAATAAAAACTTGGCCCTCTAAGTTCGCCCGAGTATCGGTCCCAACTTGCGAAAAATGCGTTTGATGTCGGGACAAAATTTGACCACCCGTCCATTTCGCAATTAAATCTAATGTCCATAATGGTTTTGAATCGGAATTCACTGAACTCATAATTGACCTTCTATTTCTGATTAAGATATTTTTCAGCCACTTCGTAATCGCTGAAATGATTTTTAGTTGTCCCAATAATTTGGTAATCCTCGTGACCTTTGCCTGCAATTAAAACTACATCTCCGTCCTGAGCCTGAGCAATGGCTAAAGTAATTGCTAATTCTCGGTCAGATTGACGAACATAGTTTTTAAATCCAGCTTGGAAGCCTTTTTCAATATCGTTTAATATCGCCTGAGGATCTTCAGTCCGCGGATTGTCCGATGTGATAAACACAAAATCACTTTGTTTTTCGGCAATAGCTGCCATCAAAGGACGTTTAGATTTATCACGATCACCACCACAACCAAAGACAGTTATAATTTTTCCTTTTGATTGAGTTTCTTGCTTAATTTTTTGTAAGGACTTTAAAGTATTTTCTAAGGCATCTGGCGTATGTGCATAGTCAATGAAAACAGTTTTTTCTGTATTTGCTAAAACTTTTTGTAAACGTCCCGGGATGCCTTTGAATGTCTGCAAAGCTCGATGACTTTGTTCCAAAGAAAGCCCCGCCGTCAAACACGCAGCCATACAAGCAACGACATTGTAAACATTATGAACGCCCGCCAGGGGTGATTGGATCTTTAAAACTTCGATGGGTGTTTTCAATTCAAAAGTCGTTCCTGAAAAATTCATTTCCAGAATTTTAAACTGAAAATCCGAATCCGTTTGCCCGTAAGTCCAACCTACTACAGGTTCTGCTAGCTTTAATCGACGCCCATAAGAATCATCCACATTCACAATAGCAAACAAGGGCTTTTTATGGGATGACCACATCAAATCGGTAAACAGTCTTTGTTTGGCTTGAAAATAACTGTTCATGTCTTTGTGATAATCTAAATGATCTAAGGTTAAATTCGTGAAAATCACCGTGTTAAAATGAACACTGTCGGCGCGGTTTTGATCCAAGGCGTGCGAGGAAACTTCCATCGCGCAATACAAAGCGCCTTTTTCAATAAATTCACGCAAACGTTTTTGTAAGGTGACCGGATCCGGAGTCGTCATTTCTGAATTCCAGATATGATCTTGCACTCGGTGATTCACAGTCCCCATAACACCTGTTGTTTTTTGATGACTGTTTAAAAAATGTTCCAACAAATACGTAATCGATGTTTTGCCGTTGGTACCTGTGACCCCCAGACAAAACAGATTTTCGGATGGAAAATGGTAAAATCGCGAGGCTAAAGTGTCTAACATTTTTCGGGAATCTGGAACCGCCAAGACATAGCCTTTAAAGTCATTTGGAATTCGGTCGGCCGATTCGACAACCAGAGCAATCGCTCCATTCTTGATGGCCTCGGGAATGTATTCATGTCCGTCGGATTTGACACCTCGAATGGCGACATAAACAGAGCCAGGGGTTACTTGCCGCGTATCAAAGCAAATAGAGCTGATTTCTTGATCAAAATGGGCTGAATCCATGTTGTTTTGCAAATCAACATTGTTCGCTGCGACCTCAAATAAAGAAAATAACTGCTGAAGTTTCACGAACAAAATAATAAACTAAATTCCAGATATTAGGTAATTAAAAATGAATAAGAGAATACAGTTTCAAGAAAGCTTCAGTTCGCCCGAAGCTCCGACAGTTATTTTGTTTCATGGCTTTGGTGCCAACATGCATGACCTTGCAGGATTGCAGGACATCCTGACTCCAGAAGGAAAACAATTGAATTGGATTTTCCCAAATGGTCCGTACTCGGTCCCAACCGGTCCAGATTGGGATGGTCGCGCATGGTGGCCTTTGCAATTATCAAAACTTCCTACTGACTGGTCGGATATTACTCCTGCCGAACTTCCTGTGATTCAACCTTTATTGGATGATTTTTTTAAATCTTTGAATCGTCCTTGGAATAAAATCATCTTGGGAGGCTTTTCTCAGGGGGCTATGCTAGCCACAGATCTTTATTTAAATGCCCCAGAAACACCTTTGGGATTAATCAGTTTCTCGGGCAGCTTGATTCGAAAAAATATCTGGACAGAAAAAATTAAAAATCGCGCGAACGAAAAAGTATTTCTTTCTCATGGAGAACAAGATCCCGTTCTACCGATTCGCGGTACACAAGCGTTGATGGAGCTGATGAAAAAAAATCAACTGACAACAGATTTTGTTCCGTTTCGTGGTCAACATGAAATCCCAATGAACGTCTGCGAACGCGCTCAGAAATATATCGCAGAAAAAGTGAAAAATTTATGAGTCTGGTGATTGAAACCGAAAACCTGTGTCGCTCGTACAAGACCTACTCTAAAAAAGAAGGTTTAGTCGAATCCATTAAAGGACTTTGGAATCGCGAGTACACTGAAAAAATCGCTCTCAAAAATGCCAATTTGCAAATTGAATCTGGTCGCATTATTGGCCTTGTTGGTTCCAACGGTGCTGGCAAAACGACACTTTTAAAAATACTGGCGGGGCTGATCTATCCCACATCGGGAACCGTTTCTGTATTGGGCTATAAACCTTGGGAACGAGATACTGATTTTTTAAAACAAATGAGTTTATTGCTTGGACAAAAAAATCAACTGTGGTGGGATATTTCCGCTCGAGACAGCTATTCATTGCTGGCCAAGATTTATGAATTGGATTTAGTCGCTGCCAAGAAACGTGTGAACGATTTAGCTCACATGCTGGATTGCACTCATGTGTTGGACACACAATTGCGTCGCCTGAGCTTGGGCGAGCGAATGAAGATGGAGCTGATCGGAGCGTTGTTACACCAACCCAAAGTTCTATTTTTAGACGAGCCCACAATTGGACTGGATATTGTCGCACAAAATGCCATTCGCCAATTCCTAGAAGGTTATGTCAAAGAATTCCGTCCCGTCGTGATTTTAACATCTCATTACATGGATGATATTGCCCAGTTAGCGGACCAGTTATTGCTGATTTCCAAAGGCGAGCTTGTCTATAATGGAACCGTCGAACATTTCATGCAAGAATCCGATTTAACTAAAAAAATAATTTATCGTTACCATTCAGATAATATTGAACGCAGTCTTGTCGCTCAAAATAGTGAACTGAGCGAACAACTGAATTTAATCCTAAAAGAAGGTACTGTTTCTGATTTAAAAATTGAAGAGGTCGATTTTGAGGAAGTCATTCATCGCTTTTTGGCGAAAGAATCTGGCATTTAGCGAACTAGCAGTCGTTTCAAATCTAGAATACAGATTTAATTTTTTTATCGATGCTTATTTGCAGCCGATGATTACTGTCGGCATTGAATTGCTGTTGTGGACTGCGATTTTTGCTTCGCAAGAAATGCAGTCTTTGGCTGGGTTTTCAAAAGAATCTTATTTGGCCTATGCCGTTTGGGCACCGTTTTTAGGCCGTGTGGCGATTAGTTGGATGTATGAATCAATGATGGTCGAAGACGTCGCCAGCGGTAATATCAACGTCATCCTGACCAGACCTATTAGTTTTTTCGAATATTACCTCAGTCAGCTGATGGGTTATAAAGTCGTGACAACTTTTTTATCTATTTTAGTCCCGTTATTTGTTTCAATCTATTTTGATTTGCCAATTCGTTATGATCGACTGCCGCTAGCATTGTTGCTGGTATTTTATTATTTATTTTTAGTCCATACCATGAGCTTTATTATAAGTACGTTTGCTTTCTTTTTAACTCGCGTTCGTTCGCTGACATTAGTTAAAAACTTATCTTTATTCTTACTTGCTGGTGAACTTGTTCCGATTGATCTGATGCCGCCCCTGCTGGCCAAAATTTTAACAGCTTTACCATTTGCTTCGGGCGTTTATATTCCGATTGCCTACATCACAGAACGAATTGATATTCAAATCGTTGGCCAAGGATTCATTTCAGTCACAGTGGGTTTATTCGTAATGTCGTTGATGGCCAACTGGATGTGGAAAAAGGGCCTGCGCGAATACACAGGAACAGGTGCCTAATGATCCAAAAACTGCTTAGGTACTTGGAAATTTACTATGGATTTTTTAAAGCCAGCTTAGTCGCTGATTTAGAATTTCGTTTGAATTTTATTTTGCTCATCATTGCTGAATTTGTCTGGTATGCGACTCAGTTGATTTTATACGAAGTGATCTATCGCCATACGCAAATTATGGCTGGGTGGTCGATTGCGCATATGCGTGTATTCATGTTTCTGGCCTTATTTGTTGATTCAATTTATATGATTTTATGGGATTCGAATTTTACCAAATTCCATGACGAAGTTCGCAAAGGCAGTTTGGATTTATTACTGACGAAACCGATTAATTCGATGTTTATGCTCAGTTCGCAAAAAATGTCGATTTCACATATTCCTTGTTTTTTTATTACCGGCGGTGGCTTGATTTGGTCGTTGGCGCAATTACCTGAATTCAGTTGGTGGCGACTGCTCAGTTTATTGGTGATGGTTCCATCTGGACTGAGTGTTATTTTTTGCGGACGATTCGCCTTAAATGCGACCGCTTTACTTTTTACTCGCGCTGATTTTTTACAGTATGTTTGGTATTCTTTATTTCGATTAGGACTTCGACCGGATGGGATCTATTCACAAATTGCGAACGGGTTTCTTAGATATGTTCTTATTTTTATATTGCCATTTGCTATGATCGCTTCTATACCAGCTCGTTTTTTAATGGAACCCTTTAACCCGTATCTGTTTGCTTGGGCGATTGCGATGCCTTTTATTTTTATCTTTGCATTGAATAAATATTGGAAATACTGCCTACGCAATTATACCAGCGCCAGCAGTTAAGCAGAAAGCAGAACTAAATAACGAAATTAAGTACACAGGCAAAGTGACAAGTTGAACCTGCAATCACAAACAGGTGCCAAATACCATGAGCATGTTTCCACTTTTCGTCATTCACAAAAAAGATCACACCTGTTGTATAAAATATCCCACCCAAAACTAAAAACCATAAAGCGACTTCGGATAACAGTGGAAATAACGTTTTAGATACCGTGACGACAAGCCAGCCCATGGCGAGATACAAAAACAAACTCAGTTTTTTACGCGGAGAAGGTTTGCGAAATATTTCCTGCAGAATTCCAAAAATCGCCAAACCCCAAATCACCGAGAAAACAATCCAACCATGCGTCGGGCGAAGCGGAATCAATGTAAAAGGAGTATAAGTCCCCGCGATCATTAAATAAATAGCGATATAATCCAAGGTTTTAAAAAATTCTTTACCGCGACCTTTTAAAGAATGATACATCGTCGAAAAGCCATACAAAAAAATCAATGTCGCACCAAAAATAGCACAACCTACAATTTTCCAAGGGTCTTTGGTCAAAGCCGCCAATGTCATCATCACACTGACTCCGGCAACCGATAAAAAAACTCCAACAAGGTGGGAAATGGAATTAAATCTTTCTCCGTAATACATAATTCACATTATATATGAATCACAAGTGACTCCTCAATGGATTTAAAAAAAAATAACTAGAGCAATTAATCCAGTGGTTGAATGTCGTTAAAAAGTGTTTCTGGACCATAAGCGAACATAAAACTGTATGTTTGTGAAGCGATCCGCTGGTCGTTCCGCTTACGTCGGGCTCTGTTCAACTGAGCTTTTTTAAGGTACGTGTCATGTACGTGCATAATATCTGATTTCATATTTTCTATTTCTGATTCCGTCAGATCAAATATGCCCGCGCCTAAAAAGCCGTGTTTTTTATTTTCTAAGTTATTCAAAAAACGATGACTTGATTGAAATTTGATTTTTTCCAAATTCGTTCCAGTTGTTTGAATTCGATAAACTTGTCCTTTGATAAAATGAATTTTATTTTTAGCCCCCAGTTCAATTAAACCTAAATCATCCAATTTTTTTAAATACTTAAATACAGTCCGATCACTGAGTTGATATTGCTTTTGGATTCCTTCAACAGATTTTTGTTCGTAGGACAATTGCATGAAAAAATGAAAATAATGAGGGTGATTCAAAAAAAACTGTTGCTGCTTTTCATTCAACTTTGTAACGACTGACATCTCAGCCACTGAGTCTTGAATTAATTCGGTCAATTCAACACCTAATAAATCGCAAATTTGTAAGGCTCGAGCCAGTGAAATATCCGACTTAGCAAAAATTTTTTTAATGCCTGCCTCGGACATTTCCATTTTTTTCGCCAAAACCGAATAAGTCATGCCTGATTGTTTGATTTGTTTTTGCAAACTGCGAACTAAGAATGTGCCGTCATATTTTTTCATACGGGTTGTTTACAACAAAGTACCCAAAATAGGTACTTTTAAATCAGTTATTGTCAAAAAAAGATATCATTAATATCTATCTTTGCATGAAAGGAAACCTTATGAAAAAAACATTACTGATCATCACAACTTTTTGCTCTTTCAATCTATTTGCAGGAGGCGTTCATTGTAAATCCTGTCCAGCTGAAAGCGACGCTTGCATGCCGAAAGCCGATTGCCACATCCAAAGAAACGACAGCTGCGCTTTGAACATGAAAATGGGAACGATGGCTTTCCAGTGCTGCCATCCAAATAACAGCTCCAATCCAGAATGTAATTTGATTATTGAATAACGGACTTCAAATCCAGACAACTCATTGACTGAATACTATTGATAAAGCCGATATCTTGCTGACAGTTTAATTGTTCGATCAATTGCCCGTTTTCATTCAGTCCTTGAATCTGGCGGGCGATCTTTTCAAAGTAAATAGTCAGTTCTTGATCAATCGCATTTGAAATAGCCTTCGGCTTTTTAGGCTCAGCTCCGGCGTAACCGAACTGACAAAGACGCTTTTGAAAAACATCATTCAGTGGAACCTGTGGATTCAACCATAATTGAAACAATCCATCCAAATAACCCGTGCGATCCTGACCTGCTGTACAATGAAAATACGTTCGCTCGCGATTTTGATAACTGCGTACCAAGATCATCAATGCTTTTTTAGTCCATTCGCAGGCTTCTGTGTAATCAGAAAAATCCTTCCACTTCATCGGTATATGATAAATATTTTGTGGCTCTATTCCGAATTGGACGAGCTTTATTTTTTCATTCAAAACTTCTTGATCTTTTTCTATTTTGAAAATGATCACATTTTGAATTTTCATTTTTTTTAACTGCTCATAGTGGCTATCTTTGAATGGTTGCGATCCTCGAAAAATAAAAGGTTCGCCATTTTCAAGCTGCGATACAACCTGAAAGTTCTTGATACTTTGATTCTGGGCCAAAGCTAAAGAACTTATAAAACTCATTAAAACAGTGAAAATCCATGCCTGCATGCCTCTGTCTATAGCTTTTTTGGTTCTGTTTTGAAACCCATCCTGTAGTAATTTCAAGGTGCTTGACTCTAATAAATTCCTAACTTGTCTTTACAGGTAATCTATCTAATAACGCAATCACAACGAATAAAACCCAAAGGAGCCTTTATGAAAGTCTTTTTATTTTTAGTGAGCATAATCACTTCAACTTTAACCTATGGATTTCAAATAACGTGCGAAGGCTCTGACGTTGATTGGGATAACACGATGACTTTCACTCTGGATCCTAAACCGCAAGGTGAATCTAATCTGAGTATTTTCCGTAAACTCGATTTATACAGTACTTATTGCGATACTCCGGGCTCGTGCCCCACCCGAGAAGAATTCATTGAAAGCAAAGAAGCCCAAAGCGCTAACTATACGTTCAGCTCTTGCGTCACTGATGCTAGCCAGGGACTTGTTAAATGCTTTAGCAAAACAGATTATTCAGAGTTTACGATTAAAAAATCTGTGACTTCTGAACTGAGCTGGAATGGCGAAGTTTTATTTAAAACACATTACTCAATGCGACTCAGCCATGCTCAGCTTAAAAACGACAATCCGTTGTTGTTCGCGGACGAAACAGCACAGGCATACATGCAATACAGCTTTGACAGCTGCCAGATTCAATAATTACTACTTTAAAATAACGGTCATTTCGCGGTCAGGCCCCAAAGCCTCGCCCGCGGCTGGCCAAGTTTTTTCGACCTTGCCCGTTCCTAAAAATTTGACTTTGATTTCTTGCTGTTGAACTTTTTCTAAAACT
>Ga0255182_1001568_pt1 | contig 11610 bp, 10 predicted proteins | sample Atl_UVDOM_RepA_8_FD_188420 | JGI IMG/M metagenome (GOLD analysis project Ga0255182, IMG submission 188420) | Freshwater microbial communities from Altamaha River, Georgia, United States - Atl_UVDOM_RepA_8d | ecosystem: Environmental > Aquatic > Freshwater > River | place: USA: Georgia... | reverse complement strand
GGTGGGCCGGGAACTGCGGGCCCGTGTCGACGCCCCACCCGATTCCCTTGCAGAAGCCGATTCCGCTCCGCCGGCGGCCTCCTCCCGCCGACCTTCGGCCCCGCGGTCGCCGACGTCATCCAGGGCACGAACACCGGCGCCGTCGACAGCCCCTTCACCGAAATCCGCCTCTCGCCGATCTTCGTCTCCCCAGGCAGCGACGCAGGTGGGTTCGTCCCGATCCGTCACTCCCCGGAAGGTCCCACGCCAAGTGGGTGCCAGTCGGACGGGCCAATCCGGTGCACCGACGGCACCAGTGGCATCCTCCCGGACGGCCCCCCACCGTTCTTCCCGTTCCTCTTCATCCCCGGCCCGCGCGTCGCGCCGGCGGAAACGGTCGTCATGAGTTCCCCGGCACCTTCGCTGTCACGTCCTGTCTCTACCAGCCGTCGCTGGCTCTGGCTGCTTCCCCTCGTGCTGGCGGGAGGGTTTGGGGCCTATGGCTGGTCGCGGCAGCAGTCGGCTGCGGTCCCTGCGGTGCCACAGGGGCCCGGTTCACTCGCGGGACCGGGGGAATTCCACGGGCGGCGTGTGCATGCCCTGGGTCGGCTGGAACCCCGTGGCGAAGTCGTGCGGCTTGCTCCCCCAGCCGGGAATGACGGGGCCCGCGTCGAAGATCTGCTGGTGGCGGAGGGGGACGAGATTCCCGCCCACACCCTGGTCGCCCGGATGGACCTCCACGCCCGGAAACTGGCCGAGCTGAAAGAGGCTGAAGCCCGGTTGCTCGCCGCCCAGGCCCGCCTCGCCCAGACCCGTGCCGGTGCCAAGCCGGGAGACATCGAGGCCCAGCAGGCGGCGGTCGATCTGCTGGCCGAGCAGATGAAGGTCTCCCGCCGGGATCTCGAACGGGCCGAGCGGTTCCGCAACCAGAAAATCATTTCCGGCGAAGACTTCGACAAGTACCAGTGGGCGCTCGACAAGACGATGCTCGAATACCGGCGATCGGTGCAGTTGCTCGACGCGATCCGCGAGGTCCGCGAGACCGATGTGCGGGTGCAGGAGACTGAGGTGATCGCGGCCGAAGCGGCCGTCGCCGCCGCGAAAGAGCGGGTGGAGGCGGCCGAGGTCCGCAACCCGACCGCCGGCCGGATTCTCAAGATCCACACCCGACCAGGCGAGAAGGTGGGCGACGACGGCCTGCTCGAACTGGGGGATGTGACGCACATGCAGGCGGTGGCGGAAGTCTTCGAAGGGGATGTCGGCCTACTTTCCCCCGGCCAGCAGGCGACCGTGATCGTCGATGGGACGCGGGAGGAACTGCGGGGAGAGATCGTCGAACTGGGAAACATCGTCGCCCGCAAGGTGGTGCTGACGAACGACCCGGTCAGTGATACCGATGCCCGCGTGGTCGAGGTGCGTGTGCAGCTTGACGAAAAATCGGCCCGCCGCGTCGAACGCCTCTCGAATGCCCGTGTCGAGATCACGTTTGACATCCCGTCGGCCCCTCGAAGCACGGCGTCACCCCCGACCGCCGCCTCGGCTGACTCACCCCACGGCCGCTGAGCGACTGCTTTCTGACGACGACTGACTCCTCTGCGTCTCTTCACCAACCGGCCCGTCCATGTGGGACACCTTTCTCATTGCCTGGCGACAGCTGAGCTACCAGCGGATGAAGCTGGTGGTGGCGTGCGCGGGGGTGGTCGTGGCGGTCATGCTGATGCTGGTGCAGTTGGGCATCCGCGAGGGAGCCCTCGAGAACAGCATCGCCATCGCAGCCAAGGTGCAGGCTGATCTGGTGGTGATCTCGCCGCGTACGAAGACGATTTTCCAGTCGACGCAGTTTCCCCGCCGGCTGCTGATGCGGCTGGCCGGGCATCCGGCGGTGGATTATGTGCAGGAGATGTACATGAGCCAGGCCCGCTGGCGCAATCCGTGGGAATTTCGCGAGCATCCGATCGCGGTGTTTGGGGTCGATCCCCGGTCTCCCCTGATCGACTTTCCCGGCTATTCGCGAATGGCGTCCGAGCTGCTGCTGCCTGACCGGCTGATCTTCGACCGCAACAACCGCGTTACCTACGGACCGGTCCGCGAGCACCTCGCAGCGGAGGGGTACCTCGAAACCGAGATCAACCATCGCCGGGTCCGCGTGATCGGTTCGATCCCGGTGGGGATTTCGATTGTGAGTGATGGCAACCTGTTTCTGGCCCCTGCCAATTTCCTCCGGTTGTTTCCGCAGCGGAATCCGGGGGCGATTGATCTCGGCCTGATCCGGCTCAAGCCCGGGGCTGACCGCGAAGCGGTGGTGCAGGACCTGCGTCCCCTGCTGGGAGCCGAGGCACGCCTGATGACGCGGGAAGAGCTGGTCGATTCGGAATCGCGGTTTGTGCGGGAGAGTGCCCCGATCGATTTCATCTTCGGGATGGGAGCTGTCGTGGGCTTCTTCATCGGCTTTGTCGTGGTCTACCAGATTCTCTACACCGAGGTGACCAATCACCTGCCGCAGTTCGCCACGATGAAGGCCATGGGCTTTTCGGACCGAACCCTGCTGTCGATCGTCTATTACCAGGGATTGCTGCTGTCGGTGCTGGGGTACATCCCGGGCTTCTTCCTGGCGCTCTGGCTGTACACGGTGGCGACCCGGGCGATCCAGATGCCCTTCTCGATGACCTGGAACCGCGGAATCTCGGTGTTCCTGCTGACCGTGGTGATGTGCCTGCTCTCGGCCACGATCGCCCTGCAGAAAGTCCGTCGCGTGGACCCGGCCGATGTCTTCTGACCTGCGTGCCTCAACTGCCGCCACAACGCCCTCCCGGGATCCGGTCCCGGTCATTGAGGCGCACGATCTCTGCTTTGCGTTTGGCCTGGGTGAACTGCGGCGGCAGGTGCTGTTCGACCTCAACTTCGAGGTGAAATCGGGGGAGATCGTGCTGCTCACCGGCCCCAGCGGCAGTGGCAAGACGACACTGCTGACCCTGATCGGCGGCTTGCGGCGGGTCACCGAGGGGGAGTTGACCGTTCTCGGGCGGCCCCTGCATCAGGCGACGACGGCCGACCTCACCGCCAACCGGCGGGACATCGGATTCATCTTCCAGCAACACAACCTGCTCGAATTCCTCTCAGCCCGGCAGAACGTTGAGCTGATGTTCCAACTGCATCCGGAGGTGGCTCCTGAAACCGTCCGGCAGAAGGCGGTGGAGATTCTCACGCTCGTGGGATTGGCCGAACGCCTCGACTATCACCCCTCACGTCTCTCGGGTGGGCAGCGTCAGCGGGTGGCGATTGCGCGGGCCCTCGTCACCCAGCCCCGGCTCGTGCTGGCGGACGAGCCGACCGCCGCCCTCGACAGTGCCACCGGCCGTGATGTGGTCGAACTGCTGCAGTACCTCGCCCGCACGAATGGCTGCCCCATTCTGATGGTGACCCACGACAACCGCGTGCTCGACATTGCCGACCGGATTCTGAACATCGAAGACGGCCGGCTGCGGACGGTCGACAAGTGAGTGATTGCCGTGAGGGTGGTCACCCATTGCTGCACTGCCATCCGAAGCGGTTCACCGGGAGGCGGACGACGTGACCACTGTTCCAGCTCTTTCCCCGCAGCGACCGGGAGACGCGTGACATGCCCGATGACCGCCGTTTCCAGTGGGCCCTGGCGGTGATCGTCGTGTTGACGTCGGCGATCGCGGGCTGGCATCGCCGGCGGGCCAGCCGGTCGGATGAGCATGTGTCACCCGCGAAAGAGGGAGCGTTGTTTCGCTGGTCGCTGCGGTTGGCCGCGCTGGGACTGTGGCTGGCGACGCTGGGGCAGCTCGTGACACCGGGGTGGTGCGACTGGTGCCGTTGGCCCCTGCCAGTCAGCGTGCGCTGGGGCGGCGTGCTCGCCGGTCTCGTGGGAGCCTGGGGAATGCACTGGTCGCTCGCCAGCCTGGGGAAGAACCTGACCGACACGGTGGTGGTCCGCCGGGAAGCCGAGTTGGTGACAACCGGAGCGTACCGGTGGGTTCGGCACCCCTATTACGTGGCGGCAGCGTGGCTGATGGCCGCAGTCACGCTGCTGACGGCGAACTGGCTGATCGGCGTCACGGGTCTCGCGGTCGTCACGCTGCTGGTGGTGCGGACGCCCCAGGAGGAAGCCGAGTTGCTGGCCCGCTTTGGCGACGACTGGCAACGCTACTGTGCGCGAACCGGTCGGTTCGCACCCCGGCTGTGGCGTTGATTCCGGCCGCGGTCCCGTCCCGTCAATGAGTTGCAGGGGCAAATCGAACACCGACTGGTTCAACGGCGTGACGACGGCGTGGATGGATCCCGGCGACGGAGTCGGGGACATACACGGCAGCGGGTGACGACTCGGGCGTTACCAAAGTGTGTAACCGCCGTCGATGACCAGGGAAGCGCCGGTCATGTACCGCGAGGCGTCGCTGGCGAGGTAGACGGCAAGCGGGCCAAGGTCCTCGGGCTGCCCGAAGTCTCCCGCAGGAATGAGATTGCGGAAGGTGTTGATGATCTCGGGATTGAGCTGGGCCCAGCGCTGATTGGGCTCGGTCATGAAGCCACCGGGGCAGATCGCGTTGACGGTGACCTTGTGCGGCGCCCAGTCGGCTGCCGTGGCGCGGGTGAAGGCAATGACGGCCGCCTTGCTGGTCTCATAGCTGCGCCCGCCGATCCCCCGGTTGGCGACCATCCCCGAGATCGAGGCGATGTTGATGACCCGGCCTCCCATCCCCCGGGCGACCATGGCCCCGCCGATCATCCGCGTGCAGACAAACGTGCTGGTCAGGTTGAGATCGAGAATCTGCTGCCACTTTTCGGTGGGAAGTTCCTGGGTCGGAATGTCGATCCGGCGGCCGCCGACATTGTTGATGAGAATGTCGAACGGTCCGTGCCGGTCGAGCGCTTCCTGGCAGGCGCGCTCGGCCTCGGCCGGCTGGCCAACGTCAGCCACCAGGTAGTCGGCGGCGGTGCCGCGGGCGGCGATTTCGCCAGCCGTCTGCTGCAGGCTCGGCTCGTCACGCCCGACGAGTGTCACGGCCGCCCCCGCCTCGGCGATCGCGAGGGACATCTCGCGTCCCAGTCCCCGGCTCCCCCCGGTGATGAACAACCGCTTGCCATCCAGCCGAAACCGGTCGAGCACACCCATCACTCACTCCCCACAAAATGAACCAGGTGAACCTTGATTTCCCGCCGTACCGGGCGTCTCGGTCACCAGGCCAGACAGGCCCAAGCCAGACAGGCCCAGCCCAGAAATACTCCGCCCGGAAATACTCCGCCCAGCAACCCCCGTTTTGCGCTCAATGCCGATCAGTTGGTCGGCGTATTGCCGGGGAGAGTCGCCGCTGCGTCAGCGGCCTGAGTCCCGGGAGAACCGTCGGCAACGGACTCGCCGGGATCCAGTTCCTCCGCCGGGTCGTCGAGGTCCAGATCTTCCTCGGCCATGTCGCTGGCGACGGTCGGGGTCGCCAGGCGGCGGAACATATGGACGTCCATCGACCGGTAGTTGAGGGTTTCGATTTTTTGCCAGGCGGCCGGCATGGCGAACTCGGTTCCCTCTTCGCACCGGACCAGCAGCCATGTGCCGGGGGAGGAGATTCCATCGCGGGCCAACCGCTGCAGGGAGCGGTAGAGCATCGTCCCCGGAGCGAGGTTGTAGAGATGCGAGTACGGGGGATCGAAGAAGATCACGTCAAAGGGGAGGAACCCTTCACTCTTCCGTGGGCGGAACGAGCACTTGGTGACATCGGTCTTCCAGGTGAGGGTCTCGTCTTCGACCTTCAGCGAGGTGATGTTCCGGCGGAGCAGTTCAAACGCCTTGCGGTCGGCTTCGAGAAAGGTCACGCGGCTGGCCCCCCGGCTGAGGGCTTCCAGTCCGATGGTCCCCGTACCCGAGTAGATATCGGCCACGCGGGCATTCTTGAGGAGGGGTTCGATGCGGTCGAAGAGGGCGACCTTGACCCGGGTGAGGAGTGGCCGGGTGGTGTCACCCGGATTGGTTTCCAGTTTGCGACGGCGGAACCGCCCGGCAACGATCTGCATGGTTCAGCCCCCACTCCGACGGCGAACCAGCAACTCTTCCCACTCGCGGAAGATGTCGGCGGCTTCTTCGCCAATGGTCTGGAATCCACCCCGGTAGGTGGGAATGGTCCCCGACGATGGGGCCGGATCTTCTTCGGAAAGCGCAGAGTTCAGCTTGCTGGCCGAGGGAGCCTGCAACTGCTCCGGGACGCGGACGACGGTGGTATCCCCCGTGTGCCGGTTCCCTCCCGAAGAATCTCCCTCCGACAGCCAGTTGAGCACGCTGTCTTCATCACCCGGGCTGGGTGCCTCCTGGGGGCACTGCACCTCGAAGCTGACCGGGCCGACCGAAAGCCGGTCTCCCGTCTGCAGCATGATTTCATCATCGACCCGCAGGGCGTTGACGAAGGTGCCATTCTGGCTGTTGAGGTCGCGGAGCAGCAACCCCCGGCCTGTGGGGGTGAGGGAACAATGACGACGACTGACCTCAGAAGAAGTCATTCGGACGAGACAGTTTTCGTCCCGTCCGATCCAGATTTCGCGCTCGGGAAGTTCGATGCGGTGGCCCTTGTGCTTGCCGGTGAGAATGACGAGGAAATGCATGGCGCATCAGGAAAGGTACGAGGTCACTCAGGCGTGACGGGGAACGATCACCGGCTCACCGCAACTGGGACAGGTGAGTGCCTTGCCCCGATGTTGTTCGGACACCTTGAACCGCTTGCCACACCGGCAGGCGAACCGGATCGCCTGGGGGGTGGTCGCCGGGGAATCTTCGGCAAGTGCTTTCTGGTAGACAGCGTCGGCAATCTGCCGGATCTGGACCAGCAGCTCGGCGGCGGGAATGGGCTTGGTGAGGTAGCCATCGGCCCCGACGCGCTCGGCCAGTCTGCGGGCCCGGGGCAGATCAATCGCAGTCAGCATCACCACCGGAATCTTCCGGTTGGCCTGTTTGAATCGCTCGCAGATCTCAAACCCGGTCTCATTCCCCGCCAGCTTGAGATCACAGAGCACGAGGTCGGGATGCCGCATGGTGAAGGCCGAGTGGGCCTGCCCGCCATCGCGGGCGACCACCACGTCGTAACCGGCACCTTCGAGAACCGCAGTGAGCGATTCCAGCACCGAATCGTTGTCATCCACGACCAGGATGCGATGCACCACCGCCCGGGGGGGAGCAGATTCAAAGGTGTCAAGTGCCATCGCGAGGAACTCGGCAGGGGCGAGAGCGGGTCCAACACTCCGGGCCAGGCCCAGGCAGAGACCGAGCCTGAACCGGATTTCCGGGGAGAAGCGGCGGCACGTTCGCCTGCCGAAGAACAGTCTCAACGAGCCTGATCCAACAGTCTGAATATCTCATTCCGTCGATCGATGCAAATCCCGTCGTCACCCGGTTGGGGGCAATCCCCCCCGCAATCTGTTAGACTGCAAAGAGCAGGAAGCGGGGAACTCCCCGAATCTGCCCCTGTTTTTCTCCCTTCTCACCCGTCGCGCGCTCCAGCATGGCCGATCAGGAACACTCCCTGGCCCTCTTTATCGATTTCGAGAACCTGGCCCTGGGTTTCCAGGGGGCCCGGGGTCGGTTTGATGTGGGCCGGGTGCTGAAACGAATGGTCGAGAAGGGGAAGATCGTCGTCAAAAAGGCGTATGCCGACTGGAACCGCTACTCCAGCTACACCGAACAACTCCACGAGGCGGCGATCGAACTGATCCAGATTCCCCGCCGGGCGCAAACCGGCAAGAACTCGGCCGACATCCGGCTGTGTGTCGACGCGATGGATCTCGCCTATTCCAAGGATCACATCGACACCTTTGTCGTGGTCTCGGGCGACAGCGACTTCTCCCCCCTGGTCTCGAAGCTCAAGGAACTCGGGAAGCACGTGATCGGGTTGGGGATGCAGCCCTCCACTTCCGAACTGCTGCGTGACAACTGCGACGAGTTCATTTATTACGAAGATGTCGAGGCGGTCACCGCCGATGTGCCCAAGCTCGACCCCCAGATGCCCGAGCTGAAAAAGAAGGCCCACACCCTGCTGATCGAGGCCCTCACCGCGCTGCGCCGCGAAAACAAGATGCGGCTCTGGTCTTCGATGATCAAGGACACGATGAAACGGCTCAAGCCGTCGTTCAACGAGACCTACCACGGCTATTCCACCTTCAGCGCCCTGCTGGAAGACGCCCAGCAGCTCGGGCTGCTGGAACTTGAGACCGACGATCGCAGCGGCACCTATGTGGTGACCCGGTTTGGTGACGAATTGACCAGCCCGGCCGGCGAAGCGGCCGAGTCGCGGGGCCGGCGGCGCAGCCGGGGTCGTTCCCGTGGCGGGCGACTGCGGCGTGATGGCGAATCCCGATCCGACAGTTCGGCTGCCGAGGGAGATCGCGCGGAAGGGAGCGGCCATACCGAGGGCCCCGAGGCGGGAGAACGATCCCACGAGGGAGACCGCTCCGAGAGCCGCGAGGGAGGCGAACGCGAATCCCGTCGTCCCCGTTCCCGGCGCCGATCGGGAGCGGGCCAGCGCCCCTCCGCCCCCGTCGACCCCAAGCTCCCCCCGGAAACCTTCGACGAAGAATTCCTCCCCTGGCCGGAAGAGTAGGGTTGGCCTGCCGGAACGACCGGCAGATTCGTCTCCTTCATCCCGGAAGCCAGGATCTTCCGCCCGGCCTGCCCACCATGTTGGGGACAGGCATTGGCCCCTCCCGGTGAGTCACGGGTGGAGCGGGTGTGCGGCAGGGTTTTCCCAGTCGGCACGACTGGCAGGACCTGTCGTGACTTGAGGCGCAGGCCCGTGGTGATTCAGGGTTTTCCCGGGCCGCTGATCGGAGGCGGGCTAGGCTCTCGGCAGAGGAGTCTCTGTCCTGGTCCGAATGGTCACCATGCCCAGTCGAGTGTTGTCGGGGGAAACACGACGCGAAATGCACCGCTGCTGGCGGCTGCTGCGCGTGTTGCTGTGGAGCCTGTCACTGCTGCGGGTTTCGGGTTGTGCCCAATTTGGGACGCAGCGGACTGCACATTCTCCCCCCTACTCGGGAGCGGTGGTCGTCGAGGCTCCCCGAACGGTCCCCTCTTCGGCCCCCCACCGGGCGACTCACAGCTCCCCCTCACTCCCGTCACAGGCCAACCGGTCGGTCACACCAGTCCGGACCCATTCCACGGTCCCCCCCCGGGGAGTGCAATACTCAGTCCCGGTGGAGACGCCGCTGGAATCCGCGGGCGACGTAACCGGAGAGTTCCTTCCCCCCAAGACCGAAGACTCGCAGCTCAGTCCCGCCGTATCGCGAGGACCGGTGTTCCAGGAAGTCCCCGGGGGGTACTGGATCGTGTCGAGCCGCGACGCGCGGCTCGCTCCGGGAGCGGTCGATTCCAGCCGGTCCATGTCGTACTACTACCGCACTCCCCACAGCATGCAGAGCTTCCCCCGGGAGGTGTTTCTGCAGACGCTGCGGGTCGACCGGCCGACCTGCATCACCATTCACGGAAGTTACAACTACTGGCCCGATGTACTGAGTGAGAGCGTCCGCAGCCTGCGCTGGGTCCAGCAGTCGGCCCGTGGCCGGGAGGTCCAGTTTGTCTACTATTCCTGGCCTGCCGACGGCTATGCCCATCTGGTCTTTCCTCTCGAGCTGATGGCGATGGGGCGGCGGGCATCCCGCCACTCACTGTATCTCGCGAATCTGATGAGCCAGTTCCCTCCCGAGCAGCCAATCTGCCTGGTCGGTCACAGTCATGGTGCCCGGTGTTCGGTGGGAGCCCTGCACACCCTGGGAGGAGGCGCCCTTGAAGATGGCTCGCGGCTGCCGGCGGGATCACCCGTTCCCCGGCGAATCAATGCGGTGCTGCTCGCGGCCGCTGTCGACCACGATTGGCTCAACCCGGGCGAACGCTACGGGGCAGCCTTACCGGTCGTCAATCAAATGCTGGTGATGCAGAACGAACGGGACAGCTGGTTGAATGCCTATCCGCTGAAGGACCTGCTGGGGAATCGCCAGGCACTGGGCCAGGGAGGATTCCAGGAGACCGATACCGTGCGAATGAACGACCAGATGGGAAAGATCACGGTGGTCGATGCCAGCCCGTTTGCCGGCCGGTCGCACGATTTCCGCGCCTTTTACTCTCGCCCGGAACTCGCCGAGGCGATGTCGCCGTTCGTGATGTTTGACGAGGCTTCGGGCCCAACCTCGCCCGTCACTCCTCCTCAGACCGTGTCCCGACAAAAGGTGGCCACCCCGGCCCAGACTGTTTCGGGAAATGGACGACCGCCGATCGTGCCCGTGCAGGGCCCCGCGTGGGTCCCTCAGTCCCGCCCAGTCGTGCTTGGTCGCCAAACGCCGACCTCTTCGACCCGTATTCTGACAGACCCCTCACGATCGCAACGGGAGTTGCCCGAGTATCGCCCGGGAGTCGGCTCGGGCAACCGCATCCCTGGCAGCGAACCACGAAGGCCATCGTCCCCCTCCGACCGGGGGTTGGCAGCCGAATCTCGTGGCCGGTCGGTGCCCCAGAACCCGGGAAAAACGACAACCGCTCCCTCCTCACCCACCGTACCAGGCCGTCCGCAGTTGACTGTTCCGGACCGGGAAGGCCCGGCACTGGATCTGGACCGCTAAACCGATCGTTCTGGCGTCACGGTCACGGGTTTCTGTGGAATCAGGATCGGCCTGATGGGGATGACTTTCCCATCACTCCCATTTCGCCCATATTCAAAAAACGGTCGGAGGAAAGCGGACTTCCGTCGCCCGGAATGATCTGCTAGTGTTCGCGAAGGTGTCACAACCGTTCCCGTCCGACTTTTCCCTACGATCGGCACAACAGGCGGATCAGGATCGATCCGTTATGCGGATCAGCAGACGTCCCCTGCCGGCAAGGAGGCCAAGTGAGCTCCGGTCAGTCACAAAAGCAGAAGGCAACGCAACAGCCGTCGCTTTCTGTTCAAATTCGCTGGATGATCCGCCGTGACATGGCGGAAGTGCTCGACATCGAGCGAGACAGTTTCGAGTTCAATTGGACGGAAGAAGATTTCCTCTCCTGCCTGCGCCAGCGCAACTGCATTGGCATGGTGGCCGAGTATGAGGGACGGGTTGTGGGGTTCATGATTTATGAACTGCACAAGACCCGCCTGCATATTCTCAACTTCGCGGTGGAACCGGGACGCCGTCGTCTGGGAATCGGTGCCCAGATGGTCGAGAAACTGATCAACAAGTTGTCTCAGCAGCGCCGGCACGAGATCGTGCTGGAAGTGCGGGAGACCAATCTCGCGGCCCAACTGTTTTTTCAGACACAGGGCTTCCGGGCGATCCAGGTTCTGCGGAATCACTACCACGATTCGGCCGAAGACGCCTACCTGATGCAGTTCCGTCTCGAAGTCGATGAGTTCGACGCCGATTCGGATCCCGTGAACCGCATCGCGAGCCTGTAACCTCCGCCAGACCGGCACGGTTCTCTTTCGGGAGACGGACCGGCCCCCTTTCGGATGTGGTTGCATTGTCCAGAGTGAACCGACGCACCCCGCAGACCATTCCGGCCTGCGGGGTGCGTTTGTTTTCAGCCACGGGCTTATTCCGGGGCCACCTGGCCAGCCATGCCCGGTGAGGGAACCCGCTGCGCATCGGACCGCGGAACTTGCCTTT
>Ga0255182_1001567_pt1 | contig 11611 bp, 5 predicted proteins | sample Atl_UVDOM_RepA_8_FD_188420 | JGI IMG/M metagenome (GOLD analysis project Ga0255182, IMG submission 188420) | Freshwater microbial communities from Altamaha River, Georgia, United States - Atl_UVDOM_RepA_8d | ecosystem: Environmental > Aquatic > Freshwater > River | place: USA: Georgia | collected... | reverse complement strand
GCAGCACCCGTCCGACCGGAATCTCCAGCCGTCCTGACAACTGCGCGTGGGCGAGGTCCTGGGGAGTGAAACCCGTATCGTCGAGAGACAGCGAAAAGATCCCCTCAGCCCGAGCTGCCTGCGAGACCATCGGTGCGATGTATTGCATCCAGCCGTTGCAGATGGATTGCGTCAGGGCGACATTGCTGCAGACCGGGCCGGCCGGAATCTCGACGGTCAACGGTGACTTCGCGAGGTCGAGCCGCCCCCCCACATGCATCTCTCCTCCACTGAGAGAAAAAGACGCCGGTTGCAGTTCGAGAACGCGATTTCTGAAACCGGCGGTGAATCGGGCCGGTCCGGCCACCAGCCCAGCGGCGGCAGCCCGCTCCCAGCCGCCCGTCACGGCGACCTCGGGCTCGCGAAGCGGTCCATCGACCTGGAACTGAAAGACCTGCTCTCCCTCCATCTCGAGGGGAACCGGTGACTCACGGGCCAGGACCTGCGCCAATTCGCCCAGCCGCGTCGAGATCTGCCCCTGCAGGTGAATTACATTTCCCGAGAGCAGCTGGCTGACTTCCCCCTGTGAGGTGCTCGTCACACCGGTCGTGATCAATTCGGCACGGGCGATCGTGAGAACCTTCTGCGACAGGTCGAGATTCACCTGCGAGGTCAATGACACTTGCGGATCGTGGAACAGCGTCTTCCATTCCTGGATCGGGACCCGTTCGTAGTTGATCGAGTCACGCTCGGCAGCTCTTGCGGCGGCCTGGGCCTCCCGCTCGGCCCGCTGCTCGGCGAGGGCGTCGCGTCGGGCATCACGCCGAGCCGCACGGTCGGCCTGGTTGGCGGCCCGAGTCGCTGCCCGCTGCGCCCGACGGTCGGCTGGTCCTCCCAGAAGCGGAATCGGCTGCGGCGCACGTGGGGTGAAACCGGGGCGTGGCAGGCCTGTGCCGGCGGGAGTGCCAGCGGGCCGCTCTGGCGGTGTTTCGTCATCGAGCCCCGGTTGTGGTGGCGCGGCGTTGTCCTGACTGCCGGTCGCCTCATCGAGGCCGGGGGCCGGGGGGGCGGAGTCCTCCTGGCCGGGCCGGGGGGGGGCCGAGTCGGCCGCGTCACCGGGAGCGACATTGCGGGGGATGGCCCGTTCTTCATAACGCGTCATCAGCCGGCGCAGCTCGATGTCTCGCAGGGCCACCTGCGTGCTGACGGGCATTTGCCCCTCCTTCGGCCAACCAATGTCTCCCGACAGAACCATCGTCCCTGTCAATGATGTTGTGTCGCGGTCGAGGGGAATCTGCAGTTGTTCGAGCAGTCGGGCGAGGTTGGCATCGCCCGTGAGGTGCAATCCCTGGTCTGATGGCTCTCCCCGGAGTGTCAGCAGCGGGGTCTTCACCTGCAGGGTCTCACAGCGCCAGGAAGTGTCGTGCTGCTGCAGGACCAGTTGGATATCGACAGGCGACTTCCATTCTACGGCCTCTCCAGTTGCCAGTGTGGCCTGGATCAACGGGGTTCCTGCAGCCAGCGTCCAGCGATTGCCCGTTTCCGGGGTCTGTCCCGGCGTTCCGTGCAGCTCAAACGTCAGTTCGCCCGCATCGAGACGTGTGTTGTCTGGAAGTTTGACGGTGTGTGGCAGCAGGTGCGCCAGTTTCCCCAGGTTGATGTTTCCCCGGAATGTGACGGGATCGATGACTGTGCCAGCGGAATCGCCAAGGGCGACGGTTCCCTGTCCTGAAAACTGAGTTGTTTCGGACTGCAATGCGAGAGAACGGATTTGGGTTTCCGTTCCGGTGCTGCCAAGGTCGAACCGCAGGGTGGTTTGGGCCGATTCCAACCGGTCTTCCCCCAGGAGCTCGGGCATGGCGAACGACAACTGGTTGAGGGTCAGCGAACCGGCCAGGTCTCCGGCGGGCGGCTGTGCCAGTCCCCGGGGCAGTTTTCCCTTCAAGGTCATTCCCGCGGTCCCTCCGAGATCAAACTCAGGCAAGGGACGTTCGCGGGTGAATTGACGGGCGAGGGGTTTGAGGTCGGCGAGGGGAAGGCCTTCGCCGTCGACATCGAGGTTGACCTCTCGCGGGCTGCCGTTTTCTCCGTCGAGCCAATTGGCTTTGACGGCCAGACGGGCCCCCTCGGGACCATTCGCCGGGCGGGCCGTCAGTTCGAGTGTGTGAGGCACGGTGGGGGCGGAGGGACGGACAATGATCAGATCGGCATCGCGCCATTCGGTCGTCTGACCGGTGGCGGTTTCGATGATCCTCAACGTGGCCCCCGTGCTGTGCATCCGCTCGGGTTCGGGAGGCCGTTTGCCGGCGTATTCCCGGACCGGGCGCAGTGCCTCTTCGACATTGCTGCCATCGGGGCGCAGACGCACTGTGATCAGGGTGTCACGTGTACTGAGCCGGGGGGCACCTCCCGGGTGCAGCAGCTGCTGCAGCAGGGTCCGTTCGTCGCGGGTCTCACCCACTTCGAGAAACGGCTGGCCCTCGTTGTCGAAGAACTTGACATCGCGCAGTACCGCGGGGCTGAACCAGCCCAGCGATGCACTGCCGACTTCAATCCGGTTCTGGAACCCCTTCATCCGGGTGCGGGGAAACTCATGGCGGTAGGCGCTGCGTGCCACAAGAGAGGGCCCGATGGCCAACAGCACCAGTCCCAACAGAAAAACCACCAACACCCACCGAGCCTTGCCGGCACGCGAGACGACCGTACGCGGCAGGGCGTGGGTTCCAGACCCCGATCGGGAGGCGTCCATGATTACAGTGACCAGCCTTTGCGGTACTCGATATGGGTGAACTGGTTCAGTTCCGGGGCATTGGTGAACTTCATCTCGGCTGAGTTCCAGGCGAGACGACGCCCGGGGGCCCGCAGTGACAACACCCCCAGCAGGGCGGTCTCGGTCATGGGGCCGGCATATTCGAAGTTCGACACCGGTAGCGGGCCTCCCTTGCAGGCATTGACGAATTCTTCGTAATGGCCGGGCGAGCGTGTCATCGACTTGGGAACGGCAGTCGCCGCTTCCTGCAGCGACTGCGGCAACAGTTTGGGCATGCCGCCGTGCGAACTGTGGTACATCTTTCCCTTCGACCCGATGTACAGCACACCATTGCCGGGCAGGGCTTCACCGGCCGGCATTTCGGCCGGGGTGGGGGGCATCAGGCCGCCGTCGTACCAGGTGAGACGGACCGCGGGAAGATTCCCACGGGCCGGGAATTCGTAAAAGATCGTGGCGGCGATGGGGAAGGTTTCTGTGTTCGCCTTCCCCCCGGCGAATTCCGAACCGTCGAGCGTCACCCGCGATTCGACCGAGGTCGGAGCGCCAAGTTTCAGGGCCCACACCGGGTGATCGATGATATGGCAGCCCATGTCACCCATGGCGCCGGTGCCGAAGTCCATCCAGCCGCGCCACAGCGTGGGGCAGTAGGCGGGGTGATAGGGGCGTTCGGCGACCGGGCCGAGCCACAGATCCCAGTCGAGGGTTTTGGGAATGGCGGGGCGGTCGGTCGGGCGATCAATTCCCTGCTTCCAGAGCTTGCCGGCGCGGTCCGACCAGCAGTGCACCTCGCGCACTTCGCCAATCACCCCGGCCTGGATCCACTCGTTGGTCAGGCGGGCTCCCTCGGTCGCATGCCCCTGATTGCCCATCTGCGTCGCGACCTTGTGTTCGCGGGCGACCTGCGCGACGGTTCGGCATTCGCGCAGCGTGTGCGTCAGCGGTTTCTGGCAGTAAACATGCTTGCCCGCGCGCAGCGCCGCGAGGGTGGCGACGGCATGAATGTGGTCGGGTGTGCCTACGGTGACCGCGTCGAGATTTTTCGCCTCCTTGTCGAGCATCTCGCGGAAATCGCGATAGCGTCGCGCCTGAGGATGGGCGTTGAAGGTCCCGGTCCCCCGCTCGTCATCGACATCGCACAGCGCGACAAACTCGCACCCCAGCTTTGTGAAGGTGCCAATGTCGCCCCCTCCCATTCCCCCGCAGCCAATGCCCGCCATTCTCACCCGTTCGCTGGGAGCGACAAAACCGGTGCCGCCGAGCACATGCCGGGGGACGATGGTGAAGGCCATGGCGGAAGCGGCAGCCGACTGGAGAAACGACCGGCGGGGGGTGGCGGTGGAACGGGGCTTGGTCATCGGGTCACCAGAGGCAGAAAGGAAAAACCGGGCGAGAGGATGTTTTGTACCGGTGGCGGCAAGAAGACCGCAAGGAGCGCTGGGGACAGTCGTGGTTGACTTTCCGGCCGTGCCGCCTACACAATCCCGCCGGGTTCGTGAAGGTCACGACCTCATGTTTCTTTGCCCACCGGGAATTGTTCCGATGTTTTTCCGTCGCCTGGCGGTCTTGTTGCTGGGACTGCACATTTCAGGAGGAGTACTGTTGGCCGAGCCCGCAGGCATCACCAAGGTGGCCACAGTTGAGGGGATCACCGAGTATCACCTCAAGAACGGCCTCAAGCTGCTGCTTCTGCCAGATGACTCCAAGCCCACGGTTACGGTGAACATCACCTACCTGGTGGGATCCCGGCATGAAGGTTACGGCGAGGCGGGCATGGCCCACCTGCTGGAACACATGCTGTTCAAGGGGACTCCGACCCATCCCAACGTCCCTGCTGTGATGAAGGAGCGTGGGGCCCAGTTCAACGGCACCACCTGGTTTGACCGGACAAATTACTACGAGACGCTCCCTTCGTCCGATGAAAACCTCGAGTTCGCCCTGAAGCTCGAATCGGATCGCATGGTCAACAGCCACGTTTCGGGTGCCGACCTGGCTTCGGAAATGACGGTTGTCCGCAACGAATTCGAACGGGGCGAAAACAGCCCCCAGCGCGTGCTGATGCAGCGGATGATGTCTGCCGCATTCGAGTGGCACAATTATGGCAAGTCGACCATCGGCAACCGGGCCGACATCGAACGTGTGCCCATCGACAATCTCAAGGACTTCTACCGGCGCTACTATCGCCCCGACAACTGCCTGCTGATCGTTGCCGGCAAGTTTGACACCAACAAGGCGCTCGACCTGGTGGCGAAGTACTTCGGCCCCCTCGAGAAGCCCGAAGCGAAGTTGAATGCCACCTACACCGAGGAGCCCGCCCAGGATGGTGAGCGGCTGGTGCGGCTGCGGCGCGTCGGCACCGTGCCCCTCGTCGGACTGGCCTACCACGTCCCGGCCGGCGGGCAGGCTGATTTTCCCGCTGTTGAAGTGCTCGAAGGGGTGCTGACGGCGGACGTCTCGGGACGGCTCTACAAGTCGCTGGTTGAGACCAAGAAGGCAGCCCGGGTTCAGGGAACAGTCTTCTCGCTGCACGATCCCGGCCTGATGCTGATCTTCGCCCAGGCCGCCCCCAATGTGGATCCGGTCGAGATCCAGTCGACCATGCTCGCGACGATTGCCGAGGTCGCCCAGACCGGCGTGACCAAGGAAGAGGTCGAGCGGGTCAAGACCATGATCCTCAAGCAGCGCGAACTCGCGGCGGCCGAAAGTTCACGGCTGGCCATCTCCCTCAGCGACTGGGCCGCCCAAGGGGACTGGCGTCTGTACTTCATCCACCGCGACCGCATGGAGGCGGTGACCGCCGAGCAGGTTTCGGAAGCGGCCCGGAAGTATCTCAAGGCCGACAACCGTACGGTCGGTCTCTATGAGCCGACCGAAACCCCCGACCGCACCGATATTCCCCAGCTCGTCGATCTGCAGAAAACGGTTGAGGTCTACAAGGGGCGTGAGGATGTCGCCACCGGTGAGCAGTTTGATGTCTCCCCGGCCAACATCGATTCCCGCACGAAGACCGTCACTCTGCGGTCTGGAATCAAGGCGTCGCTGATTGAGAAAAAGACCCGCGCCAATGCCGTCGAACTGCGGCTCGCCCTCAAGTATGGCGCACTCGACTCGCTGAAGGGGAAGTCGGCTCCGGCCGATGTTCTCGCCGAGTTGATGATGCGGGGCACCAAGTCGCTGACGCGCCAGCAAATCGAGGATGAACTCGACAAGTTGCGGGCGGCAGTCTCGGCCTCGGGCGGGGCCGGGGAAGTCGTCTTCACGATCAAGGCCCGCCGGCAGACGCTGCCAGCGGTTTTGAACATCGTCCGCCAGATCCTGCGCGAGCCGTCGCTTCCCGAAAAGGAACTCGACCTGCTCAAGCAGGAGGCGCTCTCGGGTCTGGAACAGGGGCTGACCGATCCGCAGGCCCTCGCCCAGCGGAAAGTCGCCCGGGTTCTGGCCCCCTATCCGAAGGACGATCCCCGGTATGTCCCCGAGATTGCCGAGGAAATGGAACTGCTCAAGGGGGTGACCCGCGATCAGGTCGAAGCCCTCTACGGGAAGTTCCTCAACGGAGAGAACGGCGAACTGTCAATCGTGGGGGATTTCGATCCTTCCGAGGTGCTTCCCTCGATCGAGAGCCTGCTCGATGGCTGGAAGAGTGGCGAGAAGTATGTGCGCATTCCCCGCCCGACGACCAAGCTCGACGGGGGCAGTGAGCGCATTCTCACTCCCGACAAGAAGAACGCGATCTACCTCGCCGCGATTCCCTTCGCCATGAAGGACAGCGACCCCGAGTATCCCGCGTTGGCGATTGGCAATTACCTGCTGGGGGGAGGGGCGTTGTCGTCCCGCCTCGGAGACCGCATTCGCCAGAAGGATGGGCTCAGTTATACCATCCAGTCGCAGTTGCAGGCGTCGTCGCTCGACGACAACGGCCTGTTCCGGGTCTTCGCCATCAGCAATCCCGAGAATTCGCCGAAGGTTCAAAAGGCGGTCGTTGAAGAGATTGAGAAGCTGTTGAAAGATGGCCTCTTGCCTGGCGAACTGGAGAAGGCCAAGCAGGGGTGGCTGCAACAGCAGCAGGTGATGCGTTCGAACGACGCCATGCTGGCCCGGCTGCTGGGGGCCAACCTGGTGACCGGCCGGACGATGGACTTCTATGCGAAGCAGGACGCCGCGATCGCCAAGCTGACCGCCGATGACGTGCTCAAGGCATTGCGGAAGCGGATCGATCCCAAGAAGATGTTCGTGACGACCGCGGGAGATTTCGAGAAGAAGTAAACCGGCGTGGGCCGGTGACCGGCGGTCGAAACGAAAGTCTTCGATGCGCCGGTCCCGGGTTCACCCGCTGTTTCTGTTGGCCGCCCTCGCGGGGTTCGCATTTTGCGTCACCACGCTGGCCCTCGTCTTCACTCCGTGGATGGAGCCTCCCTCCCCGTTTGTCCGCTGGCTCGAAGCCAACGCGCTGCCGCTGCTCGCCTCGGAAATCGCGGTCATCCTGATCGCGGGTGCCGGGGCGATGCTCTTTGATGCCGGCCCATCCGAATCCCCCGACCCGTCCCAGGCCGGTGCCGGGCCGGCTGCCGTTTCGCCTCTTTCGCCAGTCCCGACGTCCGAGTCGACCCATGAGCCACAGCCCCCGGCACGAGATTGAACGCCTGCGTGCCGAGATCGAGCGGCACAACGCCCTGTACTATGTCGAAGGGCGTCCCGAGATCAGCGATCTTGAATTCGACCGGCTGCTCAAACGCCTGACCGAACTTGAGGCCCTGCATCCCGAGTGGGCGACCCCCGACAGCCCCACCCGCAAGGTGGGAGGAGAGCCCATCGAGGGCTTCGTGACGGTCACCCACCGGGTGCCGATGCTTTCGATCGACAATGAGTACGACGAGGCGGGGGTGCGTGAGTTCGACAAGCGGGTGCGCAAGCTGCTGGGGTCGGATGAACCGATCGAGTATTTCTGCGAGTACAAGATCGACGGGGTCGCCCTGTCACTGATCTACGAACGGGGGTCACTCGTGCAGGGGGTGACGCGTGGTGACGGTCGACAGGGAGACGATGTCACCCATAACGCACGCACGATCCTGGGGGTGCCCTTGCGTCTGCGGCTGGAACAGCCACCCGGGCTGCTGGAAATCCGGGGCGAGGCCTACATCTCGAACGCCGACTTCGCGCACCTGCGGGCCCGGCAGGTCGCGGCGGGAGAGTCTCCGTTTGCCAATCCACGGAACGCCACGGCAGGGGCCCTCAAGCTGCTCGACCCGCAGCTCTGTGCCGCCCGCCGGTTGCGGTTCTACGCCCACAGCGTTGGTGCGACCTCGCAGGAGGTGCAGTCGACCCAGATGGCGTTCATCCAGCAGGCGGCCCATGCCGGTGTCCCGGTCACGCCACGCGCACGTGTCGTTCGGGGAATCGATGCCGCCATCGAGTACTGCCACGAACTGCTCGAGGAGATTCCCGGTCTCGACTGCGAAGTCGATGGCTTTGTCATCAAGGTGAACGAACTCGCCCACCGGGAGAGACTCGGGACCACGAGCAAGAGTCCCCGCTGGGTCGTCGCGTACAAGTTCGAAAAATACGAGGGGGTCAGCCGGATCGAGGCGATTGAGGTCCAGGTGGGGAAGACCGGCACCCTCACGCCGGTCGCCCATCTGCAGCCAGTCGAGATTGCCGGCACGACCGTTTCGAGGGCCAGCCTGCACAACAGCGATGAGATTGAACGGCTGGGAGTGCGGGTTGGCGACTGGGTGGTCGTGGAAAAGGCGGGCAAGATCATCCCCCATGTCGTGCGGGTCGAGGAACATCGGCGTGATGGCAGTGAGAAACTGTTCCACTTTCCCCATCACTGTCCCGACTGTGGTTCGACAGTCTCAAAGGACGAGGGTGGGGTCTATATCCGCTGCCACAATTCCGACTGTCCCGCCCAATTGCGGGAGGGGGTGCGTTATTTCGCCTCCCGGGCGGCGATGGATATCGAGGGGCTGGGAATCAAGCTGATTGAACAGCTCGTCAAGGCGGGGCTGGTCCGGAACTTTGCGGATCTTTACCGGTTGCGTGACCGCCGGAATGAACTGCTCGCTCTCGAACGCATGGGAGAAAAATCGGTTGACAACCTTCTCGAGGGAATCGACGCCTCCCGAAGCCGGCCGCTCTGGAGACTGCTGACCGGATTGAACATCCGCCATGTCGGTGTTCGTACGGCCCAGATCCTGGCCGATCACTTCGGCACACTCGACGCCCTGCTCGAACAGACTCCCGAGCAGTTGGCCACGGTCGAGGAGATCGGGCCGATCATGGCGCAGTCGATCCACGATCATTTTCACGAACCGCGTGTGCAGCAGCTGCTGCAGCAGCTGCGCGAACTGGGGCTGAACTTCGGCACTCCTGTGGAGCACAAACCGGCCGTCGGCGGAGGGGGAGTGCTCGCGGGGAAGACCGTGGTTGTCACCGGCAGCCTGGTCCGGTTCACCCGCGAACAGATCAACGAGTGGATCCACAACCACGGGGGAAAGCCGGCCGGAAGCGTGTCAAAGAAAACCGACTATGTGGTCGCGGGAGAGAAGGCAGGCTCCAAGCTCGAAAAGGCGCAGTCGCTGGGAATTCCCGTCCTGACTGAGGACCAGTTCTTTGAGCTGATCGAGTCTGGGGAGGCATTGCCGGGCGAATCTGCAGTGTCTCCCGGATAGCCCGTTGGGGGCCGGACAGCCTGTTCCGGGTTGGGCTGTTGGGCCAATCGGTGGGGGAAGCAGGACTCTGGGCTGGTTTAAACTGTAACGGGGCTGCCGATTGAACCTGTCTCCCACCTCGTTGCGGGAGGGGTTTCTTGTCAATCCTTTCCCCGGGGAACGCCGAATTCCAAGTCGAGAGTCTGCCGGTCGTGCGGTTGACTCCCGAAAAATGGCCTCCCTAGAATCGCTCGCTGTGAAACTGGGGTGTTCTGGCAGTTTGTGTGGCGTCGCCCGGGATGGGGCGGTGTTCACCCCGTCGTGTGATCCGTTCCGGTCAATCCTGGCTGAGGACAATTCACTGGAAGACGGCTGGCGCATCCACGGAGGTGTCGTTTGGCGACTGACTTGCGCATGAAGGAAGACCTGCCCGATCTGACGAAGCGGATCCTGGAGACGTACCAGACGATTGGCAAGATCAATCACCTGGGACACTGTCCGCTGCCCAGCCTCAATTCGGTCATCGAGATTCTCGACGACCTGAAGGAGGTGTTGTTTCCCGGGTACCGCCGTCGCCAAAACCTGCATGCCGGGAATGTGGCCTTCCACGTTGGCAACCTGATTGACGCCCTCCACGATTCGCTGACGCAGCAGATTGCCCGGGCCCTTCGGCACGATCATGACCTGCGACACGACACCGAGTGCGGCGCTGGCAACGACATCGACTTCGAGGCACTTGGGCAAGCCAAAGCGGTGCAGTTCCTCAGCCGGTTGCCGAAGGTCCGCGGGCTGTTGGCCAGCGACGTTCAGGCGGCCTACGACGGAGATCCCGCCGCGACCAGTCTTGATGAGATCATCTTCTGCTATCCCGGGGTTGAGGCGATCACCGTCCAACGGTTGGCACACGAGCTGTACGAACTGCATGTGCCGATCATTCCCCGGATGATGACCGAGTGGGCCCATGGCCGCACCGGAATCGACATTCATCCCGGTGCCCGGATTGGTCCGTCGTTCTTCATCGATCACGGGACCGGTGTCGTGATTGGCGAGACCTGTGACATTGCGTCGCATGTGACGATTTATCAGGGAGTCACCCTCGGGGCCCTCAGCTTCCCCCGGGATGCGAATGGGAACATCATCCGCGGCAAGAAACGGCATCCCACGATCGAAGATCACGTGGTGATTTATGCCAACGCCACAGTCCTCGGTGGTGACACTGTTGTCGGGGCTGGCTCGGCCATCGGGGCGTCGGTCTCACTCATGAAGAGCGTCCCGCCCAAGACCGTCGTCACTGTCGAAAAGCCGAATCTCAAGTTCCGCGAACGGTAATCGCGAGATCGGCCCAGCCAGAGTGCGGGACCGCCGGTTGCTCTTCCGGGCAAGCCGGAAAACCAATCTCCAGTCTTCCGTCTCCCGTTCTACCCAGTCGCCGACAGAACCGATAAACTCGACCCCCGTTGCCCGACTGGATCACAATCGGGCCCTCGGAGACGCTCGAGTGTCGGAAGTCAGCATGGCGATTCAGAACAAGTCGGTCTACGACAAGCTCTCGGAACTGGGGAGCAATCTTTGGTGGAGTTGGCAGCCTGAGGTCACCCAAATTTTCAGGGACCTCGACCACGAATTGTGGACGGAAGTCGGGCATAATCCCCTGCGGCTGGTCCGCACTCTCGGGGCCGAACGGGTTGAACGACAGTCGATTGAAGTGGGCCTGTCGACCCGGATCAACTGGGCGTATCGCCGGTGGCGCGAGTACATGGAGTCGTTCGACACCTGGGGGGCGACCCACGCCGGCGTTCTTGGGCAGCGCCCGACCGCGTACTTCTCGGCCGAGTTTGGCATTCACGAGTCTCTCCCGATCTACTCGGGAGGGCTGGGGGTGCTGGCGGGCGACCATTTGAAGAGTTCATCCGACCTGGGGGTTCCCCTCGTTGGTGTCGGGCTGTTCTACCGTCAGGGGTATTTCCACCAGTCCCTGGATGGTTCCGGCTGGCAGCAGGAGTCATATCCCGATCTCGACCCGGCCGATCTCCCGATGACACCGGCTGTGGACCGGTTTCAGGCTCCGGTTCTGGTGCAGGTTGATACCCGCCATGGGCCGATTTTCGCCCGTGTCTGGCGGGTCGAAGTGGGGCGTATCTCGCTCTTCCTGCTGGATGCGAATGTTCCGCAGAACAGCGAAGAAGACCGCCGGCTGACCTCACGCCTCTATGGTGGT
>Ga0255182_1001566_pt1 | contig 11612 bp, 8 predicted proteins | sample Atl_UVDOM_RepA_8_FD_188420 | JGI IMG/M metagenome (GOLD analysis project Ga0255182, IMG submission 188420) | Freshwater microbial communities from Altamaha River, Georgia, United States - Atl_UVDOM_RepA_8d | ecosystem: Environmental > Aquatic > Freshwater > River | place: USA: Georgia | collected... | reverse complement strand
CTATCCCCCGACGGCAGACAATCCCGGTGGAAAACTGCGATTGCTCTACGAGGCGAGTCCCATGGCCTTCCTGGTTGAGCAGGCTGGGGGGATGGCGACCGATGGCCGGCAACGGATCCTCGATATCCAACCCCACAGCATCCATGAACGTACGCCCCTCGCTCTTGGCAGCCGGGTCGAAATGGAAGAGTTGCAACGCTGCCTGGCCATTTCGTCGGGCGCGTAGTCGCCCTGGCAGATCGCACCATCCAACGCCTCTCCGCCACTGCAGCACCGACAGCGGCGTGTGACGCGTCGATCATTCACGTCATGTCGATCATCGGGCAGTCAACCGGGGGAAGCGGCCGTGCCAGCCGGCCCCACTCCAGACCGCAATCCAGTACCGCCCTGGGCGCGCCCAAAGTGTCAGCCATCATTCCCGACGGCAGCGGCAGGCGGGGCTGCGACGGAGCGGCGCGCGGCAGCGGGTGGTGGATCCCCCGCGAATTCAGCGATGATCAACAGACATTGGCAGGCGATCACCGCCAGCACACCCCATAAAAGTGTGCGATGGACGGCACGCGCCACGTCCTGTTCTGAAGTCGCGGGGGCATGGCCGAATAGCGCCGCCAGGGTGCCTGCCAGAAAGCCGGAGGCCATCACTTTGGCGGCCAGAAAGACGAGCCAATGCGGGGCCTGCCTGATCCCCGACAACATCAGGTTCAGGGACAGCGCCAATGGCGCCCCCTGGTGGCCGGCTGAGTAGACCAGGGCCGCCATCAACAGCCCGGCCCCCAGCGACGCCCCCGTCGCCAGCGCCATGCACAGCACCTGCGCCAGCACCGCCGGCACCAGCGCAAAACTCTCCAGTCGCCAGCGTGCGAGAGCCAGAGTCTCCAGCAGGCCCGACCGGACCGCTGAGGCAAGCCGGGCTGCCTGCGCCGCCCCCAGTTTCGTCGCGACCAATCCGCACGCCCCCAGCGGCAAGACCACCCGCACCAGCGTATGCCCGGTCGCCCGCAGGATTTCGGGCAACAACAAAGGCTCGACCAACTCGGGACGCGGCGTCTGTTCAAAGATGAAAAACGCCACAGTCCCGGCCACCAGCACAGTTCCGGTCAGCGTGAACAGCAGCGTCCCGGGAGACAGCACATCCCCGGCCACTTGCCTTGCCAGGGCCACTGGCTGACGGACTCCGAGGAGGCCCCACGCGAAAGCCAGGGGAGAAAGGATCAACCCCCCCAGCATTTGCATGGCCCGGCTGGCGGATTGCGCTGCCCACATCCACCAACCGGCGGGCACTGATCCCGGAACAAACTGCAGGCTGCTCACCACCTGCACCTGCCGCACCCGCCCCTCTTCCAGAGGACACTCCAGGATCCGCACCCGGGCCGAAACCTCTCCTCCTTCCGGAAACACCTGATCGAGCGCTTCGGGGACAAACCACTGCGGCTCGTGTGTGATGACGATCACAATCGACTCGCGACGGTCGGCCAACTCAAGCAACTCACGTCCGAGAGCCCGAGCTGCCCGCGGATCGAGGCCTGCCGTCGGCTCATCGGCGAGCACCACGGGGGGCGGTCCTTCACCTCTTCGCCTGGGAAGCAGACCACGCACCGCCGAATACCGAATCCGCTCGCCTCCCGAAGCCCGCGCGAGGGTCTCGGGAAGTCCCGGCAGGTGAAATCGCCCGATCAATTCACGGGCCGCCCGTTGGGCGTCGTTGGGCTCCAGATGAGAAAACAGGCGCAGATTGTCGGCTGCCGAGAGTCCGTCAATAAACCCAAGCCGTTCGGACTGCGGCAGAAACGCCATCAGCTCACGTGACTCGGGGTGATAGCCGTCGGAGTTCCAGACCGGAGAAGAGACTCCGCTGACAGTCAGAGTGATCTCCCCGGCACACGGAATCCTCGGATCGGCCAACTCACCAAACCCCAACAGGGCGCGGGCGAATGACGACTTGCCACTTCCTGAAGGTCCAGAGACCAGGTAGAGCCGGCCCACCCGCAGAGTGCAGGGCTCTTGCAGTTGCAGCTGACGGCTTCCCAGATCGATTGCCAGGCGCTGCACTTCCAGCCGCACTTCGGCCGCGGCCGATTCGCCCACCGACACGGCAGCATCCCCCGCTGGGGACTCATTCATGGTGTCACCGGACGGTAAATGACCTCGAATGCCTGGCCATCAGACCGGGGCTCGATGATCAACAGCGGTGCTTCGCTGATTCCCAGCGCTCCCCGCAGAGCATGGGCGAACACCAACCGGGGGCCCCCAGCACTCGAAACCAGCCGACGATTGGTGAAGTCACGGGCATACGCCTCAACCGCCCGCACCACTTCGGGCTCGCCGGCCGTCCAGGCGGGCACCACCGCCTGTTCGAACAATCGGGGGGCCCACCGCTCGCGCAATGTCTGGACAAACTCCTCCTTGTGCCGCCCGAGAACCCCTTCGATCTTCTCGAGAATCGTCACCTGATGCTTCTCCCAGAACTGCTGCAACTCGGCGAGAATCGCCCGGCTCAGGCGGGCACGATCTTCTCCTTCGAGAAACTCGGCTGGGGACCGATCGGGAATGGCGCCGTATCCCAATCCCTGGCGAAACCAGTCACGCATGTCTTTGCGGGCATTGTCGGCCCCGGTGACGGCAACGCGCCAGATGCCATTGGCCACCCCCTCGACCCCCACTTCATTCCAGGCCCGTTCCGACAGGCTGGCAATCAGCTCATCTTCCAGAGGCGTCAATTCACCCCGCAATTCTTCCAGGGCGTCGACCAACAGTTCTCGGTCCCCCTCCTCGAGGTTCCAGGCGAGTGACCTCACTTCGCGCAACAGGTTCTCGGTGAGGCGGGGAACCATTTCGCGCTCGACGGTCGGCCAGAGCGCGTCGCGGGCCTGCAGCGCTTCGTCGAGAGGTGCTTCGGGACTGACAATCAACCGTACCGCCTGTTCCAGCCCGATCGACTCGGGAGCCCCCCGCAGCAATCCACCCGAACCGAGTTTTTTTCTCGCCTCGTCAGCCAACAGAAAGTGCAGTGTCACCGATGCGGGACCGGCTGGGTCGACCTGCACGACCTTCCCCACGATCTCCGGGAGGCCATCGTCTCGGGACCGGTGAATCAAATCCCCTGGCAGCACCCCCAGATCAACGGGTACCAGACAAGTCAGGGGAACCTCCCGGGGCGACAGCCAGGAACCGGCGAATTCCCCCAGAGCCCGGCAGGCATTCGCCGGAGAGGGCTGCTTCAAACCCAGCGCCATCCCCCCCATCCCGGCGGCAATCCCCAACACCCCCGCCCAATGTCGGGCAGACTGTTGCCAGCGGTACGATCGGTTCCACATGGGTGTGTTCGAACGAGGAAAATGACTGGATGCCGCCGCTCTCCGGCGGACAGACAGAGCTGCGGGCGGCTCGACTGTTCGCTCGCGATTTCCCCGCAGGCATCCCGGGGAATTTCACTGCCGACCACCGGTCAGCCGCGACTACGGGGATTATTCCACCGAACGACCAGATTCGACAACAGAGATTCCGTCCCTCCGGGCCACCCCAGCCCCCACACAGCCGCTACAGCCGTCCTTCACCAATCAGCACCACGCCGGGCCGACCGGATTTTTGGCAATGAATCCAATGCTCCTTCAGTCGGGGAAGATCGTCTGGTTGAGCGATGGAGACATACTCAATTCCCCAGGCTTTCAGGATGGGCTCGGTGTAGGTTCGCGCCGAATCGGACGCCGACGGATTGAGTGAACTGCGGTATCCGATGATTGCAAACAACGGCAATTCGTAATCGAACAGAAAGTTCCGCAGCGAATCCCCCGAGTCGAAGAGGCCAGTGCACTGCATGATCACCAGCGGCGACTTCCCGCCCAGGTACAACCCGGCGGCAATTCCCCAGGCCTCGGCTTCGCGGCTCACCCGGATCAGGTCGATTCCGGAGGACTCTTCCAAAGCCGACTCCCAGGTTCCGAGTGTGCTGTCGGGCAGCCACACGACGTGGGTCACCCCCAGCGACCGGAGTTCCGCGACCAGCACTTCGCCCGAGAACATTCCTGTGTCCCCCGTTCTGTGATTCAACCGGTCCCGGTCAACCCGGCCAGCGTTCGACCACGACCTTGGTCTGCGTGTAGAACTCCACTCCATGCCGTCCCTGGGCGTGAAGGTCTCCCAAAAAGCTCGCTTTGGCCCCACTGAAAGGGAAGTACGCCATCGGGGCGGCGATGCCGATATTGATGCCAATGTTGCCCGCTTCGACCTCGTGGCGAAATCGCCGGGCGGCACCACCACTGCGGGTGAAAAGACTCGCCATGTTGCCGTATTCGGCCTGGTTGATCAGGGCGATCGCCTCGCCGAGATCGTCGGCATGCATCAGGCTCAACACCGGTCCGAACACCTCGGTGCGGGCAATCTCCGCTGTCGGCTGCACTTCGTCGAGCACTGTCGGACAGAGAAAGAAGCCGTCGTCATCCCCTTCGGCCTGACGGGCCCGGCCATCGACCAGGGGACGCGCTCCCGAATGACACACAGCGTCGATCAGACCATTGATTCGATCGCGGCTCTCTCGGGAAATGACCGGCCCCATCTGGACACCGGGCGCCGCTCCGTAGCCGACCCGACGACTTCCCGCCACCTCGCTGATCGCCTCCCGAAACGGCTGTCGTGCTTCACCCACCGTGATGGCCAGAGACGCGGCAAGGCAGCGCTGGCCAGCACAGCCGAACGCACTGTCGGCCACGATCTGGGTCGTCTGCTCCAGGTCGGCATCTGGCAAAATGACGACCGGATTCTTCGCCCCTCCCTGGCACTGGACCCGCTTGCCGTGGGCCGCACTGCGGGCGTACACCTGACGTGCCGCCGCGGTCGATCCCACAAACGAAACCGCCACCACTCCGGGATGATCGATCAATCCTTCCACCACGTCACGCCCGCCGTGCAGCAACTGCGCCACCCCCGCGGGCAACCCGGTCTGCTCGAGCAACTCGAACAGCAGCACACTGGACCGGGGAACCTTCTCGCTGGGTTTGAGCACAAAGCAGTTGCCGCAGGCGATCGCGTACGGCAGAAACCAGAGCGGAATCATCGCCGGGAAGTTGAATGGGGTGATCGCCGTCACCACTCCCAGCGCCTGCCGGAAGCAGTGTTCGTCAATCCCCGGCGTGATCTGTTCGTTGTTCCAACCCTGCAGCAGCGAGGGAATTCCACAGGCGACCTCGATGTTCTCGATTCCCCGCCGGATCTCTGCCGTCGCCTCGGACAGGGTCTTGCCACATTCGTCGGTGATCGTCCGGGCCAGTTCGTCAATCCGCGCTTCCAGCAACCCCTTGAACCGGTACAGGTACTGCGCCCGGTCATTCGCCGGAACGAACCGCCATTGGCGAAAGGCCCGGCGTCCCGCCCCGACCGCCGCGTCGACTTCGTTGCGCGGCGAGAGGGGAACCTGGGCCAGCGTCTGGCCTGTGGCGGGATTCACCACCGGCAGGTAACCCGCACCAGCCGGTGCGTGCCACGTGCCATCGATGAAGTTCCGCAATCGTGGTGCCGCCCCCCGGCTCATTCCGACACCCGTCGGTATTTGCCCGAGTAGTACAGCAACGGGGTCTGCTGTTCTGACACTTCACCGGCAACAATCTCGCCGATGAAGATTTCATGATCTCCCCCGGGCAGTACCGAGTGCAGCCGGCAGTCCACCCAGGCAAGGGCCTCATCGAGGATCGGGGCCCCGGTGACCGCGGTCTTCCAAGCGAATGCCGAGAAGTCTTTTGGCCCGGGAGTCGCAAATTTCCGCGACGCTTCTTCCTGATCGAGCGAAAGAATGCTGACGGCGAAACTGCCGTTACGGCGGATGTCGTCGCGGCTGGTGGAGCGGTTGTCGATCGCGACGAGAATCAAGGGGGGATCGAGTGACAGTGACGTGAATGAACTCACGGTCAAACCGGTACGGGCCTCACCCTCACCCGTAGTGACAACAGTCACCCCGGTGGCGAACTGCCCCATGATCTTGCGCTGCAGCTTGGAATCGAACGGCATGGGTCGAAGTTGAACTCGCAGAATCAGGAATGAATTCGGTAGACACCGGTCCCCCGCGTCATTCGCGGGTGAGGGCCTCATCGAGATTGAGAATCGCCAGGCAGACCGCCGTCAGCGGTGCATGCTCGGCCACAGGAATCGCGCCATCGCGGGGAGCCGCGCCGACCTTCAGCAGAGCCTCGGCCTGCGTTGGGTCGCGGGCCATGATCGCTGCCTGGCGGTCGTAGGCCCGCTTCAGCCTGGCAAGGTCAGCAGGCGTAGGAGCCCGGCAGACCACCCGCCGAAACGCGGCATTGAGCCGGCCTTCGAGGTCACCGGCCGATTTGTAACTCTGCTCGGCGAGCAACCGTGCCGCCTCGACCCAGGTGGGATCGTTCAGTGTGGTCAACGCATGCAACGGCGTACTGGTCGTGCTCACCCGCACCCGGCAGGTCTGCCGGTTCGACGAGTCGAACATGTTGGTCGGCCCTACCGTGCGCCGCCAGAACGTATAGAGACTGCGGCGATACAGATCGCTGCCCTGCGAGGCCGGGTAGGTGAAGTCCCGCTCCTTCGTGATCGCCAGTGCTTCCCAGACAGCGTCGGGCTGGTAGGGATAAACTGGAACACCTCCCACACGCCGATCGAGCACCCCCGCCGAGGCCAGGGCCCAATCCCGCAACAGCAGCGACGGCATGCGAAACCGGCTGGCTCGGGCGTAGTAACGATTCTCGGCATCACGGTTGCGCAGCTCGGCCGGAAACCGGCTCGATTGCCGGTAGGCGGCACTGGTCACAATCAACCGGTGGATTGCCTTCTGGCTCCAACCCCGCTCGTGGAACTCGACCGCCAGCCAGTCGAGCAGATCGCGGTGCAGAGGGTATTCGCTCTGCACGCCGAAATCTTCTGAGGTTTTCACCAGCCCCGCCCCGAAGAAGTGTTGCCACATGCGGTTGACCTGCACCCGGGCGGTCAACGGATGTTGCGGCGAAACCAGCCACTGCGCCAGTCCCAGGCGATTGGCCGGACTTCCCTCCGGTCGCGCTGGCAGGAAGGCTGGAGTCGAAAACTCGACTTTCTCGAGCGGCTTGAGATATTCGCCGCGGTCGAGGATGTGGGTTTCCCGCGGTTGCGAGTCACTCATCACCATCACGCGGGGCATCTGATCGGCCCGATAGCCATTCAACTGACCCCGAATCTGGTCGGCCCTGGCGAGCACCGGCAGCTTGCCGGCCAGTCCCCCCCGGATCTTTTCATCAAAGTGCTTTCGCAGTCCCGGATCAATCGATTTCTTTTCGTCTTCGGTCCGCTCCCCCTCGGGCTTCCTGAGAATGGCCGCGAGCGGATCGGAGAGTCCTTTTCCCTCCCCCGGCTTGCCATCGGCGAACAGACCAGACCGCCAGCCTTCGTAGGCGGCGTCGGCGATCGGACTGGCCGCAGCATCGGCCTCGGCAATCTGCTTTTCAAAGTCGGCGATCCGCGCTTTGTTCTCTTCCGAGGGAACCTCAACAAAGGGAGGGGCCACCCGGATCCGTGACGAGAAATACTGCGGCACCCCCGATTCGGGCAGACGGTTGAAGGCATCCAAAAGCCCGTAGTAATCACGCCTCGTGATCGGGTCGTACTTGTGATCGTGGCACTGCGCACACGCCATGGTCAGACCCAGCCACGTCGTCGCGGTGGTATCGACTCGATCAAACAGGATGACGAACCGCTGCTCTTCAGGAATCGCTCCCCCTTCACCATTCAAGAGGTGGTTGCGGTTGAACCCGCTGGCGATCTTTTGGTCGAGTGTCGCGTCGGGCAGAAGGTCTCCCGCCAGTTGCCAGATCGTGAACTGGTCAAACGGCAGATCGCTGTTGAGCGCACGCACGACCCAGTCGCGCCAGATCCATTGCCAGGTATCGCCATCCTGCTGAAAACCGTTGCTGTCGGCATACCGGGCGGCATCGAGCCAGGGAATTGCCATCCGTTCGCCATAGTGCTGGCTCGCGAGCAGCCGATCGACCAGGTTTTCATACGCCTGCGGGTCGCGGTCGGCAACGAACTGGTCAACTTCGGCTGGTGTGGGAGGAAGACCGGTCAGGTCGATTGACAGCCGCTTGATGAGTGTCGCCCGATCCGCTTCGGGAGCGGGTTGCAGGCCCTCAGCCTCGAGTCTCGAGAGAATGAAGCGGTCGATCGGCGTGCGGGCCCAATCTCCCTTTTGGACAGCAGGTTCCACCGGACGGACTGGGGCGACATACGCCCAATGGTCGAGGTATTCCCCCCCTTCGCGCACCCAGCGCTCGAGCAGTTGCTTCTGGGCGTCGGTCAGCCGCCGGTTCGAATTCGGCGGCGGCATCAACTCATCGGGATTGGTCGTGCGGATCCGCTGGATCAATTCGCTGGCATCGAGATCGCCGGGAACAATCGCGTGCTTGGCGACAGCATCGTCGCGGCGATCAAGCCTCAGGTCCGCCTGCCGCTTGTTGCCATCCTGCCCATGGCAATAGAAGCAGTTTTCGGACAGGATCGGCCGGATGTCGCGGTTGAAATCGAGGCGGGGCTCGGCAGCCGCGAGCCAACCGGGGGTCAACCCCAGCAGCACCACAGGCCACAGGCGAATCAGAGAAGGCAAGGCGAGGCGGGTCACAGTCTCAGGCTCCAGGACGTGGGGCAAAGGCCGCTTTGAATTCTACCTGCCGGAGGACTGCGGGCGACAGGCTGCCACCCTGGAATTGGCAATAGAAAGAATGCAGCCCCCCAAGTTCGACGGCCAAGCAGGCAGCCCGCTCGATGCGCCGAGACCCCGGGGGTTTCCACGATTTCTTATTGCGATTCCGTCTGGTTTTCAGATTCAGACGGAGTGGAACCTCACTATGGCATGATGGCACTTCATTTGTACCTCTGTCACGCCAGCATCCAGATCATCTCCAGTGCCGTGCACACAATATGACCGACGATTCCACCAGAAACAGTTCAGCCTGGTGATTTCGAACCGGGAAACCCCGCGAAACACAAAGCCTGCGAACCATTGCGGGCCATCGGGAAATGTCGTGCCACTGTCTATTCTCGCCGCACCTGGAATATCCTTTTCACCAGTTGACCAAAAAAGTGTCTGGGCCGCTGTCACAGCGGTCAAAGCCCAACCGCGCATCGTCCCGATTGATCGGTTAAAACCTGATTCTGGTTCTCTTCCGCCTTGACCGAGGTCTGTTGCATGCGTTGGTTCTCGTCCCTGATCGTGGCCGGCCTGTTGGCCGGGACCTGTGCCCCCGCACTGCTGGCCGCCGATGAACCGGTGGGTCCCATTGCGATTGGCTCCCGCCGCGAGCTGTTTGTTGATGACTTTCTCATCGACCGGTTGCGCAGCGTCCGTCTCGAACTGCAGCATCCTCAGCCGCAGGAAATCAGTTTCACCTGCGATCAGCCTTGGGAAGGAAATACCTGCATCTACTTCCGCATCATCCCCGAACAGGGGAAGTACCGCATGTGGTACCAGGGAGCGCATTGGCAACTTGACCCCGCCGAGCCCCCAACCCACCCGTACCACATCTGCTATGCCGAGAGCAGCGATGGCATTACCTGGACGAAGCCGAACCTTGGGCTCATCGAAGTCAACGGCTCCACCGAGAACAACATTGTCGTCACCGGGATCTACGACAACTTCACTCCTTTCCGTGATGAAAATCCGAAGTGCGCTGCCGAGGCCCGCTACAAGGCGCTGGGTCAGTCACGCGACGGGCTGATTGCCTGGCAGTCGCCCGATGGGTTGCGCTGGACCCGACTGGGAGATCAACCAGTGATCAAGCAGGGGGCATTCGACTCCCAGAATGTCGGATTCTGGGACATGCACGAAAACCGCTACCGTGCCTATGTGCGCGATTACCACAACGGGCAGCGCGACATCCGCGTCGCCTATTCGGACGACTTCCTCACATGGACCACTCCCCGGCTGCTCTCACTGACCCCTGAAGTGAAACGCGAGGAATACTACACCAACTGCATCGACCGCTATCACCGGGCTCCCCACCTCTTTCTGGGCTTTCCTGTCCGGTATGTCGAACGAAAGTGGTCCCCTTCGATGCGGGCCCTGCCCGATCTCACCCATCGGGAATTGAGAGCAAAGAAGGAAGAGCGGATCGGCACAGCCATCACCGACGGCGTCTTCATGTCGAGCCGTGATGGCGAGAACTTCCACCGCTGGAACGAGGCTTTTCTGCGCATTGGCCCCGAGCGCCCCGGCTCGTGGGTCTACGGCGACTGCTACCCCGCCCATGGCCTGGTTGAGACCCCCAGCAAACTGCCGGGGGCCCCCAACGAACTCTCGTTCTACATCGCCGAGCAGTACTGGCGCCGGGCCGAGGCGATCCGCCGCTGGACACTCCGGGTTGACGGCTTCGTGGCAGCCAAAGCCCCCTTCGAAGGGGGCGAACTGCTGACGAAACCGTTGACCTTCACCGGCAATCGTCTCTCGCTGAACTTCGCCACCTCAGCAGCGGGCAACCTGTTTGTCGAACTGACCGACGCCGAGGGAGAACCCATCCCCGGTTATTCGCTCGATGATTGTGACGAGACCTTCGGAGACAGTCTCGATCGCACAATCACCTGGCAGGGCAAGACCGACACCTCGGCACTCGCCGGAAAAACGATCCGGTTGCGTTTCCTGCTGAGGGATGCCGAGTTGTTCTCGTTCCAGTTCGTTGAGTGATTGCCCGCCGTCGCGCCTGCACACTCTTGTCGGGTGCAGTGATTTCGGGGCTGTTTTTGTCGGGCACGCCAGAGGCTGCGCCGGTAAGGCCGTTCAGCCCGCCGCCGCCTCTTTGCCCTGCAGCACCGACGACTTGATGTTGGTCAACTGGAAGGCATTCCGCATGATGACCGGTCCTCCGATCCGGGTCACGGTCGCCCGGAAATCGAACAACTGCTCGACCCGCTCTTCGAGCACGACCTTGACCTCCAGCAGATCTCCAGGCCGGGCGAAGCTGCGGTATCGGGCTTGCTCAACCCGGACCAGGACCCCGAGAGCATACTCATTGAAAAACGGATCGGTCGTGTCATAGACCGGCATCGGATTGTACTCGGCAGCAATCAGGATTCCCGCCGACTGTGTCGACAGTTCCTGCAGCATCGCCCCGGGAAAAATTGGCGACCCGGGAAAGTGCCCGGCGAGGAAGAACTCTTCACCGGTGACCCGCTTTCGCGTCACGATCTCAGTTGCACTGTGTTCGACGATCTCGTCGACCAGCAGATACGGCGGCCGGTGATGGAGGTACTGCTCGACCGAGGGGAACACATGTCGGTGGAACTTCATCTCCGGGATCTCCGCAAGCACAAGGGGAAAGATGAGCAAAACTGTAGTCGACCGGCCAACATCCGACCATGAGCATCGTGCCCCCCGCAAGCGGTGGGGAAACGAAAAATCTGTACGGTGCCAGAAACGCTCGCCCTGCGGTCGACGGCCCGATTGGCGTCTCGAAGAGACCACCATTATAACTCGGACGGCTTCCGGTTCCGGGACCGAAGCCATGGGGACATTGCCTTGCCTGACCCTGCGGAAACACTGGTTGCTGGAAGCGCCCCCGGGGGCATTGTCCCAACCAGGAGACCGCCTCAGAGATCTGACATGCGCCACAGATTCTGTCTTGCGTTCG
>Ga0255182_1001564_pt1 | contig 11621 bp, 5 predicted proteins | sample Atl_UVDOM_RepA_8_FD_188420 | JGI IMG/M metagenome (GOLD analysis project Ga0255182, IMG submission 188420) | Freshwater microbial communities from Altamaha River, Georgia, United States - Atl_UVDOM_RepA_8d | ecosystem: Environmental > Aquatic > Freshwater > River | place: USA: Georgia | collected... | reverse complement strand
CGACGAACAATTGGACTCCCGCCCCCTTCCCCTGTCCGTCATACGATGCCGCGACATGATGCCACTGGTTGAGCGACAACGGAGACTTGGCCAGGACTTTCAACCCATTGCCGGGCCACTCATGGACGAGATGCATCCCCAACCGGCCTCCCTCGAGGACGAAGTCAAAGCCCCGGAAGGCTCCGGCTTCATCCATCTTGGAGATGATCGCGATCGGATCATTGGAGGTCGGAAACACCCAGGCTGAGAGGGTGAACGGAACGTCGGCACCGAAACCAGGCCACTCTGCGACTTCCACGTGGGTCTGTCCGTCGAACTGCAACGCCCGCCCGGAGTGCCCATCCGCGCGCTGGACATTTCCCAGGATCCGTCCTTCAACAGGCGTTATCTGCGTTCCAACGATGCGATCTCCCTCCGGTTCCTCAAAGTCAAACCGCAGCACCGTGTCATCGGGCAGGCGGGCGAGGTCTTCGCCGGTCAACGACCGTTCCCATACGGCCGCTCGTTCGTCGGCTCCCTTCAGGTGGGCGGCAACGGCATCGGCCGCGTCCTGGCGCCGAGCGGCGAGCCTGGCATGATCCTGCTGCCATCGCGCGGGCAGAATTTTCAGATACGGCTCAGCGGGTGCGCCAGAGTTGTAACCGACTGTCTTGTCCTGGACATTGTTGAAAAAGGCGAACAGCCGGTAATAGTCGTGCTGCGTGAAAGGATCGTACTTGTGATCGTGGCATCGGGCACATTGCAGCGATAACCCAAGAAAAACTGTCGAAGTCGTATGGACCCGGTCGGCGACATATTCGACCCGGTACTCTTCGGGAAAGATCCCCCCTTCCGTGGTGATCACGTGATTCCGGTTGAAGCCGGTGGCGAGCCGCTGTTCGGGGGTCGCATTCGGCAGCAGGTCGCCGGCAATCTGCTCGACGATAAACTGATCCATCGGCTGATTGGAGTTGAAGGCGTCAATGACCCACTCACGCCACAGCCACATCGTCCGCTCTTCATCATTGTTGTAGCCATTGGTGTCGGCATAGCGGGCCAGATCGAGCCAGACCTGCCCCATTCGCTCACCAAACGCCGGCGAGGCCAACAGCCGGTCGACCTCGCGCTCGTAGGCATCGGCGGAATCATCCCGCAGGAAACGATCGACATCGTCCAGGCTGGGGGGAAGGCCAGTGAGATCGAGTGAAACGCGTCGCAGCAGCGCGAATCGACCGGCCTGGGGCGATGGGAGCATTCCTTCTTGCTCGAGGCGGTCGGCGATGAACAGATCGATTTCATTGGCGGCCCAGTCTGTCAGCCGCCCCGACACACGGGGCAGAACTCCCTTGACGGGAGGCACAAACGACCAATGTTCTTCGTACGGGGCGCCTTGGGCGATCCACAGGCGCAGTCGCTCGCGCTCATCTGCCGACAACGATTTTCGGGAGTCGGGCGGAGGCATCACCTCAGCAGGATCGTCAGACAAAATCCGGCGAACCATTTCCGAGGCATCGGCTTGTCCGGGAACAATGGCCCGTTCGCCGGAGTCGCCGACACCATAGGCCCGCTCAGCGACGTCCAGCCTCAAACCGGCCTTGCGGCCGGCTTCATCCACCCCATGACAGGAGAAACAGGCATTCGACAAAATCGGCCGGATATCACGCGAGTACTTGAGCGAACGCCGGCTGGCATGTCCGGTATCCTGCGGGGTGCCTGACGCCCGATCCTGCGCCGCTCCGATGGCAGGCCCCCACGCAGAAGCAATCCCCAAGGCCAGTCCCAACAACCGGCCAACCAGATCCAAGGCACGTGACATGTCAATTGCAAGCGTGAGGAACGTCACAGACGAGACGAAGCGAACGACTCCCGATTATCGCAGCCTTGGGGTGCGTCCGACAGTCAGCCCGTGCCTGTCTCTCGCAGGCCATCATGGCCCAGCCCCAACGAGCGATCAGCCCCGTTTTCCCGACGGTGAATGGCCGTTCTGCGACATGACCCGTTGACCGGGAGATTCCCTCATCCGAAGGACGGTCCGCCGTGCCAATCGACTACCACCACAACCGGTCCGGAAAGAACTCACGGATCAGTTCGTCATACCAGGGTTTCAGCGCCGCAACATCGGGCCGGGCCGCCCCCTTGCTGTAGAGATCATAGGGATTGAACGCACGCACCCAGCGAAACATCTCCTGGTCGCGCGGTGTCATCAGGTGATCGTACGCCAGTTCGCGATGCCCGGGATAAAACGAATGATAACGGATCATCCACAGTGCCGGTTCCGGCAGGTACTCCCTGACCACCTGGTAAAGGTACTCGTCGTGTCCCCAGGAGAGATGCACGTTTTCGAGTCCACATCCCGGTTCGTAAATGCCGCAGGCCGTCTGATACTGTGCGACGTGTGAATCGGGATTCTCGCGAAAGAACTCCGGGTAGACGATCTTTTCGGAAAATGCACAGCCGACGGGAAAGGTGTCCCCCACGACGGCCCACTGTGGCTCGCCAAACAGGCACAGGATCTTGCCGAGATCGTGAATCAGTCCCGCGAGAACAAACCAGCGGGGATGACCATCCCGCCGGATCGCCTCGGCGGTCTGCAGCAAGTGCTCGATCTGGCTGAAATCTGCATCGGGATCACTGTCGTCCACGAGGGTGTTCAGGAACTCCATCGCCTCCCAGATTCCCATTTCCCGACGGCGCGGGGGGAGATACTCCGCCTTCTTGCGAAGAACGAAATCCAGTGTCTGATTCTGGTGATTCAGCCGGTAAAACTCCCTCACCGTATCACGGGGAGGAGCCGAATAATTGCGAAACTCATCGCGCGACCGCGAACTCGACTCCAGGACCGACCGAACCGAAGATTCGACCGATGGAACCGGGCTCGCCTGGACTTCCGCAGCCGACTTTGCATCAGGCTCGGGATACCGCTGAAGCAGAGACTCTTCCCAATCGTCCACATGCGGCAGTGGTTGTGGATCTTCCATGATCACTCAGGCGTTTGCCACCTGCTCCAGGACGGAATCATCAACGTAGATCGGAAGTGCCGGCTTCGAATGAACCGCCAGGGCGATGGCGTCACTGGGCCGGGCGTCCACCTCCACCAGTTCACCATCGCGACGAATGCGCAGCGATGCGTAATAGGTGTGGTCTTCCAGGTTGTTGATCACGACATCCTCCAGGGTTCCCCCGAGGGCGTCGATCACATGGCACAACAGGTCGTGCGTCAGCGGCCGGGGGGATTCTTCCCCCTTCACATGACGATTGATGCTGGTGGCCTCGAATATGCCGATGACGATGGCGAACGCCCGTGGGCCCTCGCACTCGCGCAGCCAGACAATATGCTGATCCAACAACTCGCTGATGATGATCCGCGAGAGTTCCATCTGTACCAGCACGATCAGCACACTCCACGGAAAAGCTCATCGCAGAACTGCCCCGGACCAACCAGGCCCGGCCAATCGCATTTCCGCTGCACGCAAACCAGATTATACGGAAGGTCGAAAAGTGCAAACAAGCCGAACGCAGCGGGATCACAAAGCATTCCGTCGGCACCAGGTCAGGCCAGGATGGGCCGGATCACCTCTCCATGATCGAGGTCCAGCCGCTTTCTCCCCGGCAATTCCAGGCGGCGCGAATCGAGCCCCAACAGGTGGAGAATGGTGGCATGGATGTCGGTCACATAGTGTCGGTCTTCAACGGCATGAAAACCGATTTCATCGGTTGCACCGTGGACGACCCCACCCCGGATTCCCGCTCCCGCGAGCCAGACGCTGAACCCGAAAATGTGATGGTCCCTTCCATCGCTCCCCTGGGAACCGGGAGTTCGCCCAAATTCCGTGGCGAAGACGACAAGCGTCTCATCGAGCAGGCCCCGGCGACTGAGGTCTTCCAGGAGAGCGGCGACGGGCTGGTCGACCGCGAGCGCATTTCGTTCGTGGTTCCCCTTCAATCCGCCATGGGCATCCCAGCTTCCCGCCCCGCCGGCTCCATGCTGGACCTGGACGAACCTCACCCCCCGTTCGATGAGCCGCCGTGTGGCCAGCATCTGCATGCCGAAATCGCGGCAATGGGGCTTGTCGAGCCCGTACAGCGACTGCGTCTCGGCTGTCTCGCCCGAAAAATCGACCGCTTCTGGCACCGAACGCTGCATCCGGAACGCCAGTTCGTACGAGGCGACACGAGCGGCGACTGCGGCATCGCGGGGTGACTGCCTCTGTCGTTCCCGGTTCAACTGCTGCAACAGTTCAACCGCCACTTCCCGGGCCCGAAGTGGAACCTCCCGCTCGGTTCTGGCAAAGTCGAGGGCATTCGCCGGATCGACCCGCAAGGGGGTCGCATCGTGGGCCGGCCCCAGGTAATGCCCATCCTTCTTGTTCCAATACTCGCGTGCGCCCAGCGAAATGTACTGGGGAAGATCATCATTCAGTGATCCCAAACCGTAGTGCACCCAGGCACCGAGATTTGGAAAATCGCCGTCATTCTGGTGTCGCCCTGAATGAAACTGAGTCTGGGCACCATGATTGCTGTCGGTCGTCCACATCGAGCGCACGACGGCAATCCGGTCAATCTGCTGGCCAATCTGGGGAAACCAGTCACTCACCTCAATCCCGCTCTGACCACGTTTCTGAAAACCGACCTGCAGAGGATAGAGTGTGTTCCTCTGATTGCCGTTGCCATCAGGAACGACCAGCCGCTCAATCGCCAGCCGCTTCGGATTCTGGACATCGGCAAATGGAGTCTCGGCAATCGTTTTCCCGGCGAACTGGTTCAACGCCGGTTTCGGATCGAATGACTCCATATGGCTCATCCCGCCATTCATGAAGAGCCAGATGACGCTCTTCGCCTTCGCCGGCCGGTGAGGCACCCCCGTTGGGGGCTGCCACTCTTCCTCACGGGCGATCCCGTCTCGCGCGAGGATTGCCCCCAGAGCCAGCGCGCCAAACCCGCCGCAGAACTCCCGGCGACCGATCGACACACCGGGCCATGACAACAGACTTCCCGGTCGGGCCATTTCCAAACTCTCGCGCTTCGGGGTCATTCCCATTCCTCCCACACCCGTTCCTGGCGCCACAGCCAGGGAACCGAATGACGCATCTTTACTGGACAGTGACAAAATCGCTGTGGTTCAGCAAAACCCACACCAGCTGTGCGTCGGCCTCTTCCGAATTCCCTCCCCACCCTGGCAGTTGACGCCACTCCTCAAGAGCCTGCTGGCATCGGGTCGCTTCGACGGGCTCCGGTTCCGTTCCCAGGACGACCTGATACACCAACCGGATGAATCGGCCGTCCGGATTTCCATCCGAACGGTTTTCCCCCACGATCCGCCGGATGCGTCTCGCGATCGGCAAAGCCGAGTCCAGGACCAGACCGCTGTTTGAAAGGGCCAGGGCCTGCTGGGGAACAACGCTCTGTTCCCGCCGGTAGCATTCCTTGACCAGCGCTTCATCAAAGGTCGTCAGAAAGAGATTGCGTTCGTTGTTCGAATGCACGAAGTACAGGCTGCGACGGGACGAGGCCCCCTGCTCGGCTGCCGGGATCGGCGGCCCCCCCAGACGTGCCTCCAGATTCCCGGCCAGCGACAGGATCGCATCCCGCACCGCCTGCGATTCCATACGCACTGTCGGCCGCCTCCACCACCAGGTGTTGTCGGGGTCGCGAGCCAGATTCTCATCACTGTCCTGCAGTGACGAAGACAGGCGGTAGGTCTGTGACAGCACGATTTGTCGATGCAGGTGCTTGAAACTCCACCCCTGCTCCATGAACTCGGCCGCCAGCCAGTCAAGCATCTCCCGGTGAACGGGGGGGGACGACTTGAGTCCGAGATCAAACACCGCCGGGGCCAGCGGGGCCCCCATGTGCCGGGCCCAGACCTGGTTCACCACCACCCGCGCGGTCAATGGATTGCGGGAATCCGCAATCCATTCCGCGAGCGCCTTGCGACGGCCGGTGCTGCGCGGCGGGAAGGGAACTGCCGGATCATCCTGGGTCGAATTGAAAAATCGCGTGGCAGTCCAGACCGCCCCCACCAAGGGTGAAAACTGCTCGCCTGGCTCGTTGCGGGCGGCCACCGCTTTCTCGAGTTCCATGCGGGCCGCTGTGAGTCCCTTCTCGGCCCCCTCCCGCTTGTCTTGTGCGGCTCGTTTCAACTGCAGTTCGCGTTCAACAACCGTCACCTCAGCCTGCGCAATCCGGAACTGGCGTTCGGCAATACTCGCGGCACTGGCTCGGGTCGAGTATTCCGGACCCTGGGGGGACACCTGCTGAGCCTCGGCACGTCGCTGCAAAGAAACCAATTCGGCTTCGGCGGCGATCACGGCCAATTCCGCAATCCTCGCCTCAAGTCGGGCGACTTCCAGCGCATCGACCGGATCCAGGCCAATGTCGCCGGGCTCACGCAATCGGGCCGAGATTGGCAGTTCATCCAGAATCACCTCGTGCAGCGTGGCGAGACAATCAAACGTGATGATCTGGAAGTGTCCGGGCCGTCGCTCCAGAGGTGTGCGAAATGCCACCACCAGCACTCCATCAAGGTACGCATTGATCAAGGAACCTTTCACCTGGAGCTTCAGCACATGAGGCTGGTCAAGAGCGACAGGCCGAGCCGAGGCCCCGTCTGCCGGAAACTGCCAGACGCCCCCCTTCTGCCACGCTGCCTGGACCTTGGGCCCCTCGGCAAATGCGCTGAGATAAACGTTCTGCTCACTGTCTGCCGCCCCTTCGGGCTGGGTGGGATCGGGGTTCGTGGTGTCAAAAGTGATCCCCACACTGCGCCAGCGACTACCACCGTGAATGGTCACCTTCAAAGAGGCTTCAAAATCGCGTGGCATGTCTCCCGCAAACCGGAGGATTCCTCTCGTTTCCCCATCAGTGGTCTGCTGCCAACCGGTCTCGACCTGCTTCCAGGTTCCACCGTGAATTCGCCAGTGATCCTCAAGTGGCCCGGTGAATTTCGTATCGAGTGCCCGCTTTGGCTTTTCATCGGAATCCCGCTGGGGATCGTCTCCCGCCATCCCGCCGGCAGGATGCGCCTGTTGCAGGGCGAGGGCCAGGGTCTTCTGAACGACTTCTTTCCGCGACCTGACGGAGGCGATTTTCTCGTTCAACTGCCGGACAAGACCGTCGGCAACCCACGGTCGGAGACCCGGTTCAGACGCTTCCCGCGGAAGATCGACCGGGGTGATCTGCAACGGGCTCCACTCCAGGAATCCGGGCAGCCCCGGTGAAACCGAACGCGATTTGTCGGGGGCATTCTCGTTGCCCCGGATGAAGACCCAGGTCGGCAGGTCAGGGAGTCCATCAAACACCCGCGGCAAGCCATTGCGATTCAGGTCTGACTCCCCGGGAAGAATGTCGACCCGAACGTGATACGGCTCAAAAAAGGCCCGCATCCGGTAGTAGTCTTCCTGCGAGATCGGGTCGTACTTGTGATCGTGACATTTCGAGCAGTTCATCGTCAGCCCGAGAAAACCCTTCCCCACATGCTCAACGACTTCATCCATCCACTGATTGCGGTTGAACAGGAAGTAATTTCTCGCAAGGAAGCCCGTCGCCCGCAGTCGGCCCAGATCGGTTGGATGGAGTTCATCCCCCGCGAGCATCAGACGAATCATCTCATCATAGGGAAGATCTTCATTGAGCGATTCGATGATCCAGTCGCGCCAATGCCAGATGTGCTTCTGGCTGTTTCGCAACTGGTCTCCCAGGCCCCACCAGTCGCTGTACCGCCAGACATCCATCCAGTGCCGGGCCCAGCGTTCACCGTGCCGGGGGTCAGCCAGCAGTCGCTCGACCGTGCGTTCATACCAGGACTCGTCCGGTGTCCCCAGCACATCGGCAATCTCTTCGGGAGTGGGAGGAACGCCAATCAAATCCAGCGACAGGCGTCGCAGCAGAATCCGCCGGTCGGCTGTTGCCTGAGGCTTCAAGCCCTGCTTCGCATGCCCGTGGGAGACAAACGCATCGATGGGGCTGTCTTGCCAGCCGGGCACGACATCGGCTGGAATTGCCGGCCTGACGACCGGACGAAACGCCCAATGTTCGCGCGGGTCGGCATCGGGTTGCTCAGTCGCGGGACGCGGGGCCCCTTCGTCAATCCAGCGTCGAATCAGGGAGACCTGCTCGGCGGTCAGCGACTCTCCCTCGGGAGGCATGCGTTCTGACAGATTGTCAGACGAGATTCGCTCGAGAAGCAGGCTTCCAGCGGCGTCTCCCGCCACCAGGGCTGCGCCCGAATCACCGCCGCGGATCGCCCCTCCGGCGGTATCCAATCGCAGGCCGCCCGCCTGCTTTAAAGCTCCATGACAGGCCACACACCGCGACTTGAAAAGTGGACGAATCTGCGATGGGAAGTCGACTCGGGCTGGGGCCTCGTCGGCTGTCACCCCGGAGATGTCCAAGACACCCCCCAGTACAACAGCCGTCATCCACACGTGAATCCAGGCACGCTTTCGACAGCCCATGAATGCCGCTCCCATCCGACCGAACTACAGACCTGCAACAGACTGCGTCTGCCCAACGGAACCAAGTCCCGTCGGACACCTCCCGCAGACTCTGTCGATCCATCTTACACGATTGGACCGACAAAACATCAGCAGAGACTGATCCTTCAATGTCGATGGCGGTGAGGACCGGATTGTCGCAGGGGCCGCTATCGGCCTGAACGCCGTTCGTATTCGAAGTCGAGTGTTTCTTCGGCGAGGACCATTCCCTCAATGGCTTTCAGAAAACTGGCTCGCGAGGGTTCACCCGGCGAAAAGGACGGCTGCCCCGAAAGGGCGTAGACGGTCAGATGGTAGGTTTTCCGGCCTGGCCCTTTCGAACACAGCGGTTCATAACTGGCCCGGCGACGATCATTTTGTCCGAGTTTGCCGGCGGGCTTGCCCCCTTGGTTCAACTCCTTCAGGTCGGCAGGCAGGTCATAGACGAGCCAGTACGACTTCTCCTGATCGGGTGCCGTATGCCACAGGCTGACAGCCCAGGTTTTGGTTCCCTCGGGCAGTTGCTTCCATGCGATCGCAGGAGAGAGTGCTTTGCCATCGCACGTGCACTCGACGGTGAGCAACCCCTCGGAATCGATCGATTGGCTCGACAACCCCAACGGCTTTGATGCCGGCTCATTTCTTTCTGTGGACCGCCGATTGTCGCGGGGGGGACGATCGGCACCCGGTCTGGGCGGGTCGCCACGACGCCCCCGTCCTTCCCCACGCTGCGGTCGTCGCGGCTCCGCCACCTCGGTCGTCACCTTTCCCCGGGGATCACGGTAGGTGAAGGCGACCCGGCCTCCTTCACTGATCTTGTACTCCACAGTTCCCGGGCGTCCGCCAATTTCATACGTCAGCCGGTATTCATTCGAGGCGGGGGATTCAAATCGCGTGATTTTCGCCCCCTTCAGCGGAGAGAGTGCTTCACGGACCGGTTCCGCCCGCGGCTGGGGATCAACCTGCCCGTCGCGCTTGGTGACCTCGCCATGAAATCCCCCATTCAGATAGGGATACGTTTTTGTGGCGTGATAATGGTAATTCCCATCCTTGCCGCGGTGACCGTTGAACTTGTCCAGGGGGGCAAAATCGGCATCATCCGGCTTCTGATAACCATAGACCGGGTAACCATCCAGGGCATAGGCGATGGGATTGCCGTGTCCTACGACCTTTTCGAGGTGAACCGGGGCGAGGTGATAGTGGTAGTCATCGGCCCGACCACAATGCCCCCCGTATTCATCGAGTTCACCGGCGAGAAAGGCGTCGTCTCCCCGATTGTTGAGAGGATTGAAGATCGGAATGCCATTGACGGCCAGGGCGATCGCGCCGCGCAGAAAGTCGTTCTTGGTGGACTGGGGGTTCTTCGCCGGTACGGGATTCCGTGGGATACGCCAGGCATTGTCTCCCCGGTAATCCTGCGGCAGCGGCACCTGCTGCTGCCAACTGCGAATTCCCACCATCATCGGATGATCGGGGAGGCCGTTCGATTCCACGAAGAGAAAGTCCCGATCCCACCGGATGCCAACGGTCTTTTCAAACGGCTGAAAGTGCTTGGCGATCTCAGGAGGCATTCGATCGCCCGCCCCCTGGTCGTCCCGTTTTCCGGCCCCCCGGTTTTGGGGAACGGGCAGACCGATCGCCAATACGCCGGGTTCGTTGCGTTCGCGGACAGCCGCGGTGACCTGCCCGACCCATCCCTGATCGAGTTCCGACAGACCTGCCACAGGGACATCGACCAGGTCTCCCGCTTCCGATTGGATCCGAACGACACCGTCCCTGACAAACAGCAATTCGCCACGGGCAACCCGCTCACCGGTGGCCAGCCGAAAGGTATGTGCCCCACTCACCGAGCGCCGGGCACCATGTCCGCCCGGGTGTGCCAGCGAAGTTGAGTCGGCCATCGGGGCCAACAGGAAGAAACCGGCCAACACAATCCCCTGGTGCCAGCGCATCTGTCCGCTCCAATCGTGTGGGTGGTCATCCGGAAGTATCGGCATGAGACACTCCAACCCTGGGGAGAGAAGACGGTTAAGCGTCCGTCCCCCCCTCCCGGTGAATGTCTCCCCAGAGATTGATCACCCATCCCCGACCAAAGTTTCGCACTGCGGACAGCAATCCTGGCCAGGACTGGTCTCTTCCTGAAAATCGTCCCGCCAGTCCCTGCCAATCTCCTGCCAAGCACAACCGGAATTCTCTCCGGTTGGCTGCTGACCGAGGTCAAGCGCGCCCAGCGTGACGAGAACCGCCATGACAGCGCTGCGTTCTAAAGCGACACGTCCCGTGCGGAAACAAGCCACATGTCACCCCACGAGTCGCCTGCCTGGGGGGCCGGCAACACAGGAACGAACCCCAGACACGCCGGGCCCGATCCCACAAGCCGGTGTTGACCGACATCCCGGCCCCCGCCAGACAGGCATTCGCCACCGTCCCCTCACTGCTTCCCGATGGCAGCCGATGCAGTGGGTGCATCGGCTAACCATGATCCCAGCGGATCCTTGCGGGGGTGGTGCGAAGGGAACTTTCAGGGAACCACGCAGAGCCGATTCTCAACGGCAACCACTCCGGGTGCGGACCAGGCGGCACGTTGCGCCTCGTCCCGTTCATGCCACGACCGCACATTCCCCTTCAGGATGACTTTGCCATCCTGCGATTCGACATCGACGCGTCGTGCATCGAGTTCGGCACTGCGGCGGTAGACCTCTTCGATCCGCCCCTTGATGTCCCCCGTCTTGATCTGGGGCTTCACCAGGATGCTGTTGGTGACACCACAGACACCCACCAGCGTCCTGGTCAATCGTTCGGCCAATTCGCGCTGGTAATTCCAGTCGACCTGTCCTTCCAGGGTCACCCATCCCTGCCGAACTGTCACCTGCACACGCCCCTCGGGAATGGAAGTCTGCCAACGCATCACCTGGACAGCCATCTGGGCGATGTCCGCGTCGGAACGCCGACTGACCCCCGGCAAGGCAACCTGCAATTCGTTGGCGACGGCACGAACGCCATAGACCCGTTTCGCCACCCGTTCGGCCATGGTTTTTTCAAGATAACTCGGCACCGTACCGGTCAGCGTCACCACACTTTCTTTGGCGGTCACACCAATCTGGGTGGCATCGAGACTCGGCTCCCATTCGAGATGGGACAAGACATCATGTTGCAATCTGGAATGGGAGC
>Ga0255182_1001562_pt1 | contig 11626 bp, 10 predicted proteins | sample Atl_UVDOM_RepA_8_FD_188420 | JGI IMG/M metagenome (GOLD analysis project Ga0255182, IMG submission 188420) | Freshwater microbial communities from Altamaha River, Georgia, United States - Atl_UVDOM_RepA_8d | ecosystem: Environmental > Aquatic > Freshwater > River | place: USA: Georgia... | reverse complement strand
GGGCATTTCAGACGGCATCGAACAGGGGCTGAAGGACGATAGCGTCAAGGCGATCGTCATCCGCTGCGAAGGGCAGACCTTCATCGCCGGTGCCGACATCACCGAATTTGGCAAGCCGCCGCAAGGCCCGGATTTCAATGCCGTGCTCAACACCATCGAAACCGCGACCAAGCCGGTCATTGCCGCGATCCACGGTACTGCGCTTGGCGGTGGTCTCGAAACCACCCTCGTTTGCCATTATCGCATCGCGGTACCCTCGGCGATGTTGGGTGTGCCCGAAGTCAAGCTTGGCCTGCTTCCCGGTGCGGGCGGCACACAGCGCTTGCCGCGTCTTGTCGGCATCGAACAGGCTGCAGTGATGACCTCGCTTGGCGAACCGATCTCTGCACAAAAGGCACTCGACACGGGCCTCATTGACAAGCTGGCGGGTGAAGACAGCCTGGCCGCTGACGCCGTCGCTTTCGCCCGCGAATGCGTGGCGAAGGGTCCACGCCACACCCGCGACCTGCCGGTCAAGGGTGACACGTCAATCATCGCCAAGCTGGAAGCGGAAAATGCGCGTAAGTGGAAAGGCTTTGACGCGCCTTATGCAAATCTGCGTTGCGTCGCCGCTGCCGCTGAAAACCCCAATATCGAAGACGGCCTGAAATTTGAACGTGCCGAGTTCTTGAAACTGATGTCCGGCAGCCAGTCGGCGGCTCAACGGCACATGTTCTTTGCCGAACGCCAGGCAGCCAAGATTGACGGCCTACCCAAGGATACCCAGCTTCGCGACATCAAAAAGGTTGGCGTGATTGGCGCGGGCACCATGGGCGGCGGCATCACGATGAACTTCCTGCAAAAGGGCATTCCCGTAACCATCGTCGAAATGGTGCAGGAAAACCTTGATCGCGGCGTCAGCGTGATCCGCAAAAATTACGAGGCTTCGGCTGCCAAGGGGCGGTACACCAGCGAGCAGGTAGAAAAGATGATGGGGCTGCTCACGCCGTCGCTCAACCTTGAAGACCTGGCGGATTGTGATCTCGTCATCGAGGCAGTCTATGAAAGCATGGACGTCAAGAAAGAGGTCTTTGGAAAGCTCGACAAGATCTGCAAGCAAGGCGCGATCCTTGCGTCGAACACCAGCTATCTCGATGTGAACGAGATCGCTGCGTCAACGTCGCGTCCGCAGGACGTGCTGGGCATGCACTTTTTCTCGCCCGCCAACGTGATGAAGCTGCTTGAAGTCGTGCGCGGTGACAAGACCGCTGATGATGTGTTGGCGACTGCGATGGCGATCGGCAAGAAGATTGGCAAGATCGCTGTGGTCGCAGGCGTTTGCCATGGCTTCATCGGTAACCGCATGCTCAGCCAGCGCCAGATACCGGCCAATGCCTTGCTGATGGAAGGCGCGTCACCCGAACAGATCGACAATGTCTTCACCGATTTCGGTTTCCCGATGGGGCCGTTCCAGATGGCCGATCTGGCGGGGATGGATATTGGCTGGCACCGCGATACCTCGCTTGAGCCGACCAATGTGCGTGAAGCCATGTGCCTCGCTGGTCGCTTCGGGCAAAAGAACGGCAAGGGCTTCTACGATTATGACGAGAAGCGCAACCGCACGCCCAGCCCGGAAGCACTCGCCATCATCGAAGATTTCCGCAGTCGTTCGAACATGCAAAAGCGCGAGATTAGCGATCAGGAAATCATCGAACGCTGCCTCTATCCGATGGTCAACGAAGGCTATCTGATCCTTGAAGAAGGCAAGGCACAGCGCGCATCCGATATCGATGTCGTCTGGATCTATGGCTATGGCTGGCCGGTCTATCGTGGCGGTCCGATGTTCTGGGGTGACCTTGAAGGCGCGAAGAAGATCGTCGAATCGCTTGAACGCCAAGGCGTTAAGGTTGCTGAATCCCTGAAGGCAAAAGCCGCCTGATCTGATGCTGTCGCCGGTGAGTTGAGGCTCACCGGCGACAGGCTGAATATGAACAACGGTTCATCTCGCGACTCCTGCGAGTCGCCGACTAGATATTGTGGTGACACCCCGGCGCAGCCATCAGGCTGGCACAAGATAAAGGTTCGGGGTCGCTTTCCATGTTCCGCAAGAAAATTGTCGCCGCACTTGGCGCACTTGCCCTTCTGATACCTGCGCAGGCCATGGCTCTGCAGTGCGCCCCCTTTGCACGCGACATTTCGGGCATCGAAATTTTCGGCAATGCCGGCACATGGTGGGCGCAGGCAGCGGGCAAATATGCACGCGGTAACGAGCCAAAGGTTGGCGCGGTTATGGCATTCAAGCCCACCCGTTCGATGCCGGTGGGCCATGTCGGTATGGTCAGCAAGATCGTTTCGGATCGCGAAGTTCTGATCGACCATGCAAACTGGTCGACGATCAATGGTCGCCGCGGCCATATCGAACGCGGCGCGCGGGTCATCGATGTTTCGGCTGCAGGCGACTGGAGCGAAGTGCGCGTGTGGTATGCCCCGGTCAAAGGCCTCGGCACCTCCAGCTATCCACTGTTTGGCTTCATCTATAATGAAGCGGCAGACGCAGAAGCCTGATCAGTTCTCGAGCGGTTGCGGCGTATCGTCCAACACCCGCCGACCCCATATTATCAGATAAAGCAGCGCAGCACTCATCAGGATGAAGGTCGCGGGTTCCCACCAGTTGAACAGCGCGACGCCAATCGCAGGCGTGAAGATATAGGCGGAACCACTAAGTGAGGCGATTTTGCCTGCCACATCACCTTGTTCAAACCTACGCACAGCGAGCGAAGCGCCCGTAGTGAAGCCCGGGCGGTACAATCCAAAGCCCAAGGATGCGAGTGCAAAGCCCAGTGTGATGCCATAGAAATCGTAACTGACGCCAACCAACACGATTCCCAAAAGGGCAAGGAATGCCCCCCACAAGACCGATGCGCGGGGTCCAATGGACAGAATTGGTATAAGTCCCCATTGCGCGAGCAGCGTCGCCATCGCGCCTACGAACATGACCGAGCCGGTGGCCTCGACCGTTTCCTTGGGCAGATCGTGCAGGCCCAGCCGATCGCGGATCAGGAAGCCGACGACGCCGAGCATGATGGCCTGCGCATGCCCGCCGATCAGCCCTGCCATCAGCCAGCTTGCAAATCGTTCATCGCGCCAGCGCAGTCGCACTTCTTCGCGCGGAAGGGCATTGTCTTCTTCAACTCCTTCCTCGACCTCGGGCCGGTTGACCGACGCTGCCGACGGATAGGATGTCACCACGCCTCGCGCAGCGAAACGGGGTGTGTCATTGGGCAGGCGGAGCTTGAGAGCGATCAGCACCAGCACACCAAAGCTTGCAAACACGACCAATGGCCCCGCAAGCCCGAATGGTTCAAAGATCAGGAAATGGGCAAGGGCAGGGCCAATCACAGTTCCGAGCCCGAACGAGGATGCCAGCAGGGAAAGTGCCTTGGCGCGTTCCTCACGCTCGGTACGCGCCGCGATATAGGCTTGTACGGCTGGAGGAGCGGCTGAACCGAAACCGCCGTAAAGACTGCGGAAAATGGCAAAGACGATGAAGGTCACCGCGGGCGCAATATAGCCTTCCAAGCCAAGCCAGAGCACCAGACCGCATAGACCCATGGATGCGGCAAAGCCGATCACACCCACCGTCATCAGCAATTTTCGCCCGCGCTTGTCGGACTGGCGCGCCCATTTGGGGGCGGTCAATACCCACAGCAAAGCCGACCAGCTGAACGCTAGGCTCACCCAAACATCTGCGATTTTGAGCTGGCTTGCTATTGCCGGTAGCGCAGATTGCATCGCGGTGTTGCCAGCTGCGGCGACGAGCATGACGAGGAACAGGATCGTCACCCGATCCGCAGGAATGGCGTTGCCTTTGCCCATCAGCTTTTTACCCAATCATAGCTGCGCGTGACGCTGGCGACATGCAGGTCGTACCACCGGTACCACCGACCGCGCCCGGCATCGCGGATGGCGGCATGCTCTGCATTGTCTCGCCATGCTTTGGCAGAGGTATCATCTGCCCAATAGCTGACAGTGATTCCGATACGGTCATCGCCGCGCGCTGAATCCACGCCTAGATATCCGGGTTGCTGCTTGGCCAGCGCCACCATAGCGTCCGCCGCTTCGCCATACCCCTCGTCATCCTCCAATGTTCGTTCGGAAACGAAGATCACGGCGACCGTAGAGGACGGGTAAGTGGACATATATTCCCAATGTAACGACTTTAACTATGGGGCAAGCCTGCAACATCTTTTCGTCGACTTTTTTGCTTAATCGGGTTGCATCGCAGGCGCGCATTTGCGACTGCAGGTACATGGTGTATTATAACGCTAAGGCGGATTGATGAGCGATAGTTCGATTGCCCTCGCTTCCAGATTCGAACGCATCAGGGATCAGGTGAAAAGATTCTTCGGCCCTTGGGGTGTATTCTTCAAAGGCTTTCTGAAGCATCCCGTAATGGTCGGCTCGATCATTCCTTCGTCCCGCTGGACAGTCCAGAAAATGTTAGGCCCGGTGAAGTGGGATGAATGCAAATTGTTCGTCGAATATGGCCCGGGTGTCGGCACATTCTGCCAGCCGGTGCTCGATCGGATGCGCAAGGATGCAACGCTGCTGGTGATCGATACCAACCCCGATTTCATTGATTTCCTGCGCAAGCATTTCCGCGACAGCCGTTTCATCGCGGTGCATGGCTCGGCCGCCGATGTGAACGAAATCATCCGCGAATTCGGTTTCGAACATGCCGACTATATCCTGTCTGGCTTGCCCTTTTCGACCTTACCCGGCGATCTGGGGCCAAGAATTGCCGAAGAAACCGGCAAGGCAATCCGCCCGGGCGGTGCCTTCCTTGTGTACCAGTTCCGCGCCCGCGCTCGCGATTTCATGGCCCCGTATTTCCAGCGGATCGATAGCGGGTATGAATTCTGGAACATCCTGCCCTGTTACCTGTTCTGGGGCTGGAAGGTTTAAGCTTTCGTTCCGGGCAGTCGCTTGCGCAATCCTTGCGTGATACGCGACGAAATCCGTCGGCCGATATTATAATCGACGCTGTTCACCAGCAAATAAGCCAGCGACCAGCGGAGACGGTTAAACCATGATAGACGGCTGCGGTGCATCTCTGTGGTTTGCGGATCGCTCTGTTGCGCAAGGCTATCGGCCAGTTCGCGCAGATGGTCGGCAACCGCCGCATCCTTGATGCGCAGCATCAGTTCCTTGTTGATGAACAGGCTTCGAATATCGAGGTTGGCCGAGCCGATATAGGCTGCATCGTCGATAACGAGCAATTTGGTGTGCAACAGGCGCGGGCGATATTCGCAAATCCGCACCTTTCGCTTCAGCAGATAGCCATAAAGGATGCGGGCTGCACCGATGGTTGCGCCATTGTCGGTCTTTCCCGCCAATACCAGACGCACAGCTCCCCCAGTTCTTGCAGCTTTGGACAAGCGGCGCAGGATCGATTGGGTGGGTGAGAAGTAAGCCGCAACAATATCGATCAACCGCGCATTTTGCAGGTCACGTTTCAGCGATAAAGCCCATGGCGACAAATGGTTGGTTGGCCCACCCACCAACCATTGCAGGGCGCCTTCGCCCGGCTGCCATTCCTTGATCAATCGCCGCAACGCGAGCAGGCGGACCCCGCCATCGGCCGACAATTCAATCAGCTCGGATACATAGGCTTCGATCCGTGCCACATCCGGGCCGGATACCAGCACGCCCAAATCCTCCCAGCTTTGATCGCCGCGGCGGCCAAAATATTGGTCGGTGATGTTATAGCCCCCAACCAGGGCATGCTGTTTATCGACGATCAATATCTTTTGGTGGTTGCGGATAAGGTAGGAAAGCCGCCAGCGCGAACTGAAGAAATGATAACGTCCGCCTGCATCGGCCAAAGGCTGGAAAAAGGATGCAGGGACGCGCGCCGAGCCAAAACTGTCAACAAGCAGCGCAACCTGTACTCCGCGAATTGCCGCCGCAACCAATGCATCACGGACCTCGGTTCCGCTGCTATCATTTTCGAACATGTACATGCTCAACGCGATGCTTTCGCGCGCGCCGTTGATGAGGTCGAGCATCGCCCGCAAGCGAACATCCGGCGCATGCAGGATGTGGAGCCGGTGGCCCGCGACGTTGAACCTTTTTCCAGGCAGTCGCAGCTGGTCTTCTGCATCCTCCATATGTGCGAGATAGGGCGGCGCGCACGAAGGCGCAACCTGCGAAGCAGCGACTGTCCGGGCCGCTTTTCGTTGACAAATCGGGGGGCAACCGGTAATCGCCCTCGACTTTCCAAACATCCAAAGTGATTCAGGAGCCGACATGGCGCGCGTAACCGTTGAAGATTGCATCGATAAGGTCCCGAACCGTTTCGATCTCGTATTGCTCGCAGCAGAGCGTGCGCGTGAGATTTCGGGCGGTGCTGAACTGACGATTGATCGCGATCGCGACAAAAACCCCGTCGTTGCCCTGCGCGAAATCGCGGAAGAAACCGTTCGCCCGGAACATCTGAAGGAAGGCCTGACGCAGTCATTGCAGAAGGTTCAGGTCGACGAGGACGAAGAGGTTGATGACATCGGTTCGCTGGCGAAGTCGGCAGAGGCGCTTCGCCTTACCGCAGCTGCGCCTGCTCGCAGCGCCGGCGTTGCCCGCGACTACGACCGTTAATCGCGCTTCGGCTTAGCTCGTGGCGGCATTCTTGCCGCCAAGCACCCGCATCTTGATCTGACCGCTTTCCAGCAAGGGCGCAGCTATGGCTGCAATCCGCCCTTGCCGTTCGGTCACCAGCGCGCGGTTGTAGAATGTGTTTGCGATAACATCCGCGATTTGCAGGCCAGCCAATCGATGGCTGTGCTCCAATTGCGTGGTACCGCATGGACCAACTAGTTTCGCAATATCGGCGCGTATCGCATTCAAGGTTTCGGGCCCGTACCGCCCATCGTCGATGATCACGCTATCGCACCCCGGGAATTCGGGCAGCATCGCGGTGACAACGTCCTCCAGCAGCGCGGCATAGACTTGCATATCATGGTCGCCCCGGTCGGCATTCTTTTCGGGAACGAGGGCCGATATCGCGATGCCAATTGTGATAGACGAAACGCTGTCCTTGATCAGTTCGAACAGCAAAGCGCGTTCGGCCAGATCAATCCGACTGCCCTTCACTTCACCATGATAGCCGGTCACAGTCCGGAACCGCGCCAGCAATGCCTCCGCCACGCTTTCGTCTATATCGATCGCGGCAAGGGTCATCACCCCGCGGCCGACTCCCCCCGATTCATCACAGTAAATGGGCATCACACGTACATCTGCTCAAGGGCAGGGGTAACGTTTTTTCATCACATCGAACATGGCGGTGGTGATAGTTGTTTTGGGCCGTACTGCGGCTGGATAGCTGCGCAAGTGCGATAAGAAGGCGTTCGAATCCATCTTTGCCTTGCTCGGCGGGCAACTGTGCGGTTCGCGTCCAGCTTTCCTGTCTGCTTCTATTTTCGCTTTATATTCTGCGCCCGCAGCCTGCGCTTCGCCATAGAGCAATTTGATGTCAGGCGATCCGATGGCGCCAAGACCCTTGGCTTTCAATGAATCGGCTTTGGCAAGGAAAGTGGCGACGCTCATATCGCCCGATGCCCAGGCAGGGGTCACTGTGACGGCAGATACCGTTAGTCCAAGAACCAAAAGCGATTTGCGCAATGCCATTACTTACTCTCCTGCCACTCCAGTGGCGGGAGAGTAAGGATTTGAATCTATTTGGCAAGCTTGACCAGCTGTGTTTCAGGCCCCTTGCGGAGTCGCGCTGCCCACACCGTTGCGCTTGCCGCGCCCGGCTTTGGGAATGGCGTTACCAACCGACGGAATATTGTTCGGTATGGTGGTCTTGGTGCCATCACGCTCAAACTTGCCGGTCTCAAGCAGTTGCTTGATTTCGTCACCCGAAAGTGTCTCGAATTCCAGCAGGGCTTCGGCGAGCAGGTTCAGTTGCTTGCGATGCTTCTTGAGCAAAGCAGTCGCCTTTTCATAGCCACCTTCGACCAGCTTACGGATTTCGGCGTCGATCTTTTTCGCCGTTTCATCCGACATTGCCGTGCGCTGGCTATAGCCATAACCGAGATAGCCATCCTGGCGCTCTTCATATTGCAACGGGCCAAGTTCTTCGGACATGCCCCATTGGGTGACCATGTCGCGGGCAAGCTGGGTCGCATATTGGATATCGCCCGATGCGCCGCTGCTGACCTTGTCATGGCCGAACACAAGTTCTTCGGCAACGCGGCCACCCATGCTGACGGCCAGGTTGGCGTGCATCTTGTCGCGGTGATAGCTGTAGTTATCGCGCTCAGGCAGGCGCATCACCATGCCGAGGGCGCGGCCGCGCGGAATGATCGTCGCCTTGTGAATCGGGTCAGACGCCGGCTCGTGGATCGCAACAATGGCGTGGCCGGCCTCGTGATAGGCGGTCATGCGCTTTTCGTCTTCGGTCATCACCATCGACTTGCGCTCGGTGCCCATCATCACCTTGTCCTTGGCGTCCTCAAACTCCTGCATGGCGACAAGCCGTTTGGCGCGGCGCGCTGCCAACAGGGCTGCCTCGTTGACAAGGTTGGCAAGGTCCGCACCCGAAAAGCCCGGGGTGCCGCGCGCAATAACGCGCGGATCGACGTCGGGTGCAAGGGGCACCTTCTTCATATGCACTTCAAGGATCTTGACGCGGCCTTCGATATCGGGACGCGGCACGACGACCTGACGGTCGAACCGGCCCGGGCGCAGCAGCGCAGGGTCGAGGACGTCAGGGCGGTTGGTCGCGGCGATGATGATGATGCCTTCATTGGCTTCGAAACCATCCATCTCGACCAGCAACTGGTTGAGCGTCTGTTCGCGTTCGTCATTCTGGTTGCCGAGACCGGCACCGCGGCTGCGACCGACGGCATCGATTTCGTCGATAAAGACGATGCAAGGTGCGTTTTTCTTAGCCTGATCGAACATGTCGCGCACACGGCTGGCGCCGACGCCGACAAACATTTCGACAAAGTCCGAACCCGAAATGGTGAAAAAAGGCACGCCCGCTTCGCCCGCAATCGCGCGTGCCAGCAAGGTCTTACCGGTACCCGGCGAGCCGACCAGCAGCGCACCCTTGGGGATCTTGCCGCCCAGGCGGCTGAACTTGTGCGGGTCGCGCAGGAATTCGACGATTTCCTGCAATTCTTCGCGTGCTTCATCGATACCGGCAACATCGTCAAAAGTGACGCGGCCGTGCTTCTCGGTCAGCATCTTGGCCTTGGATTTACCAAAGCCCATCGCACCGCCGGCGCCGCCGCCCTTTTGCATCTGCCGCAGCACGAAGAAAGCGATGCCGAGGATGAGCAGGAAGGGCAGTGCCTGGTAAAGCAGGATCAACCAAAGGCTCGGCTGTTCTTCGGGCTTACCCTGAACATCGACACCCTTTTCATCGAGCAGCTTGTACAGCTCGGTATCGCCTTGGATGGGAACGGTGACGATTTGCTCGCCATTTGAAAGCTCGCCGGTGATGCGGTCGGGCGAAATCGCGACCGACTTGACCTCTCCCGCTTCAATCTTGTCGCGGAAGTTGGAATAGCTGATGCCTGTCGAGGCAGAGCTGCCTCCGCCGCTAAAAATCGAAACCACGAGCAGCAAAGCCACCATGATTCCGGCCCAAATCATCAGATTGCGGGCGAGGGGGTTGCCTTTGGGTTCCTGTTCGTCGTTCATCATGGTCTTCCAATGAAGGGAGAAATACCTGCCTAATGTAGGTTGCAAAAGGTGAATGGCAATATAAGGCTTTTGCCGAAACGTGCGAAAAATCCGATTTCAGTGATGGTTTTGGCCTCTAGGGGGCGCGGGTTGGATACGCCAAAGCGATCCACCACTGCACAACAGATCGCCAATCGTCATTTTCCCGCCGCTTTGCAGCGTCTCCAGCGCACGATCGATGGTGTCGCCACGAGGCGTGATGCCTGAATCCTGGCTTTGCAGGGCGCGGATCAGCAGCCGTCGTACGAGCTCAATCGGAAGGCCCGATGGATCGAGGGTGGCGCCCTGTTCGGTTGCGACAAGCCGCTCGGGCTCAAGCTTCGCGGCCATCCATTCAAGCGCTTCGTGCGATTGGCGCAATGCCGCCACTGTTCGCCCAATGCGCGTCGCACTCATCAGCGGCGGGGCTGACTGCAACCAGTTGCGCACCTGCACCCGATCGAAATCCTCATTGGCGTTGCTGGGGTCCTCACACGGCACCACGCCTGCTTCGAGGCAGATTTTCAGCAATTGCGCCTTGGTCAATTCCAACAATGGTCGGATGATCCGGCCGTTGCGCTCGCGAATGCCCGAAAGCCCGGCAATACCGCTGCCCCGGGCAATGCGCATCAACAGCGTTTCCAACTGATCGTCGGCATGATGTGCGGTCGCAATCCAATTGAGGTTGTTGGTATCGGCCCAGTATTGCAGCAGCTGGTAGCGCGCTTCGCGCGCCGCTGACTGGATGTTACCGGTAATCGGCGCCTCAGGCCTCAGTATAGAATGCGCAATGCCGCGTTCGGCGCAAAGTTCAGCGACAAAAGCTGCTTCGTCCGCGGCCTCGGGGCGAAGGCCATGGTCAACCGTTGCCGCCATGATGGCTTTCGGGAACGCTTCATGCGCCAACAGCAAAAGGGCAAGGCTATCCGGCCCTCCTGACACCGCCAAGCCGATGCAAGGCGAACCTGCCATGGCCGGATTGCCGCCCGTCAACCGGCACGCGGAATCGACGAACAAAGGTAATATGTTGCTGGTTGATCCCGCCATGAAGCAGGATTTAAACCGGCCGCTCGGGCTTGGCTATCGCCTTATTTGCACTTTGCCTTCTTGCGCCCATCGGCGAGACGCGCTGCCAAGCGTCCGCTGGCTTCGGCAGGATAAGCACTGGCGAGTTGGCCGAATGCTTCGCAAGCCTCAGGCGCTTTGCCCAATTGCGCTAGCGCATCACCTAGGAAATAGAGGCTTTCCGGTGCGCGATCGCCTTTGGGATCATTTTTATAGTTATCATAGAACACCTTGACTGCGGTCGCAGGCTTTCCGTCGTCAAGCCATGCGCGGCCGAGCAGGTTGCGGGCATAGCTGGCACGTTTGTGCTTCGGGAATTTCGTTACCGTATCCTGTAACTGCACCTGTGCTTCGGGATAGAATTTCGCTTCCCATAGGCGGAACCCGTAGGAGTAGCTGTCTTCAAATGCATCCCCGGTCGAAGGTCGTTCGATTGCGGCAACCGCAGTCGTGCGCGCTGGCGTTGCTTTGGCAACTGGCGCAGGCGTTTTTGCCGGGGTTGCTGCTTTGGGAGCTGGCTCAGTCTTGGCTGGCGCGACGGCAACCTTTGTGTCGGATTCAACTACGGCATTGGTCGCCACAGGCACCGGCTGTTGCACCTTGGCAACTTCAAGCGCGTTGATCCGCGCATCCATTGCCTTGATTGCCACATTCTGCGTTTCGACTTGCCCTGTGAGGGTGGCGAGCTGCGATTCCAGCGCATCGACGCGTGCGATCAGGTCGGTAACTGCGCTGCCGGAAGGTGCTGCCGTGCTGGTCGGCTTGGCTGCGTCAGCCTGGATTTCGGGTTCGAAAAACTTCCCCGCACCATCTGGAAATACCTTACGCTGGACAGCCTTCATTTCTTTTTCGA
>Ga0255182_1001561_pt1 | contig 11631 bp, 12 predicted proteins | sample Atl_UVDOM_RepA_8_FD_188420 | JGI IMG/M metagenome (GOLD analysis project Ga0255182, IMG submission 188420) | Freshwater microbial communities from Altamaha River, Georgia, United States - Atl_UVDOM_RepA_8d | ecosystem: Environmental > Aquatic > Freshwater > River | place: USA: Georgia... | reverse complement strand
CTGGTCGAGCCGCTGCAAGGTGCGGGCGGTGTGTTTCCGCCGCGCGAGGGATACCTTGAGTCGTTACGCAAGTTGTGCGACCAACACGGCGCATATCTCATCTTCGACGAAGTGATTTCGGGCTTCGGTCGTCTCGGTCGTTGGTTCGCAGCGCAGCACTACGGCGTAACGCCCGACTTCACATGCTTTGCCAAGGCGGTTACCTCGGGATACGTGCCACTCGGAGGCGTGTTCGTCGGCGCCAGCCCGCGTGCGGCACTTGAGAGCGACCCGAATTTCTTCTTGCGAACGGGCTACACCTACTCGGGTCATGCCACCGCATGTGCCGCTGCGTTGAAGAATCTTGAGATCATCGAGCGTGACGGTCTGGTGCAACGCGCCATCCACATCGGCGGGCTGGTGTCACAGGCGCTACACGCCCTGCACCGCGACGGATTGCTGAAAGAAGTTCGGGGTGATGGCGGCGTGTGGGCGGCTGGTCTACACAAGCAACACGACGCCATGGTGGTGCGCGACCTGGCACTGCGCAATGGGGCCATCGTGCGCGGCATCGGTGCCGACACCAACGCCTTCTGCCCACCACTCGTCACAACCGACGCCGAAATCGCCAGATTGATGGATGCGTATGCCTCGGCATTGCACGAACACGTGAAGTCGGTCGGATGAACCTCACCGGCCGCAACGCTTTGGTGACCGGCGGCGCAAGCGGTATCGGTGCCGCCGTCGCTGAGTCGATGGTGAAGGCGGGCGCCACCGTCACGGTTGTCGACGTCAACAAAGAAGCACTCGATGCAATTGCTGAACGACTCGGTGTTCACGCCGAAGTGCTCGACGTTGCGTCGAGCGAGGCGTGGGCTGATTTCGTTGCTTCGCACGACCACTTCGACGTGGTGCACTTAAACGCCGGTATCACCACGCACCGCAACGTGCTCGACGGCCCGCAAGACCCGACCCAACCGCCGCTGCAGCGTCTCACCGACGACGAATATCGCCGCATCATGGGTGTGAACGTCGACGGCGTGGTGTTCGGGGCGCGTGCGGTGATCCCCGGCATGTGCGAGCGGCGGGCGGGCGACATCGTGGTGACGGCGTCCATCGCAGCGTTTGTGCCGATTCCGCCTGATCCGATTTATGGTCTCACGAAATACGCCGTGTCGGGTTTGGTGAAGTCGCTCACGGCGCGCCTCGCCGAATACGACGTGTGCATCAGCGCAATCTGCCCAGGCTTCGTCGACACCCCGCTCATCAGCGAGCGGGCGCGCGAATGGATTGCCGAACTCGGCATGCCCCTCATGAAGACACAGCAGGTGGTTGATGCCGTGTCGAGTGCTCTCACTCGTCGCGTCAACGGCGCGCATTGGATCGTGCTGCCCGACCAAGACCCGATCTTGCACGAACAAGCGGTGGTGCCGTTTCCGACGAACCCGCAGTGACCAAGCCCGTCTTCAATCCGTTTGACCCGGCGTTTCGCGCAAACCCACACTCGTTCTACGACGCGTTGCGTGAGCACGACCCCGTGCACCAGGTGCCAGGTGGCCTCACGGTGCTGACTCGTTACGACGACGTGGCAGCAGTGTTGCGTTCAAACGACTACAGCCGCGACATCGAGAAGTCGGCGACGCCAATTGATACTCCGGTCGCCAATCGTCGTCGTGAGCGCCGCAGCGATGATGCGGCGAAATCGATACTAAATCTCGACCCGCCCGACCACACTCGGCTGCGTCGCCTCGTATCGAAGTCGTTCACGCCGAGCGCGATTGAGTCACTGCGACCAATGGTGCAGCGCTACGTTGACCAAGCACTCGAGGCCGCCGAACAACGCGTGCGCGACGGTGGCCAGTTCGAGTTGATCGACGACCTGGCGTTTCCGGTGCCATTTCTCGTGATCTCCGAGATGCTCGGCATGCCCACCACGCGAGTCGACGAGATTCGCGAGTGGTCACAACTGTTGACGCGCACGCTTGAGCCGACGGTGACGCTGGAAGACCTCGATGACACCGACCGTGCGATGGAGCAGTTTCTCCCCTTCTTGAGTGAGGTAATCGCCGATCGGCGTGCACGACCTGGCAGCGACATGTTGTCGGCACTCATTGCCGCCGAAGAAGCGGGCGACAAGATGTCGACCGCCGAACTCGTCACCTTCGTGGTGCTGCTCTATGTTGCAGGCCACGAGACCACCGTCAACTTGGTGGGCAACTCGGTGCTCGCGCTCCTCCATCACCCCGACGAGTTGTCATGGGCTCGCGAACACGGCCTTGATTCGAACGCCGTTGACGAGTTATTGCGCTTTGATGGGCCCGTGCAACACACGGTGCGCGTGCCGCTCAAGCCGGTGCAGTTCGTGGTCGGCAATCGCACCATCGACGTCGCCGCTGGCAGTCGCGTGCTCACCAGTCTTGGCGCTGCGAGTCACGACCCCAGCGTGTTCGCCGAACCACATCGCTTGAATCTGCGGCGATCGAACGCCAACAAGCACCTTGGTTTTGCCGCAGGTATTCACTATTGCCTCGGCTCATCATTGGCGAAGATGGAAGCACAGGTGACCATCGACTCGTTGTTGCGGCGCTTCTCGCGCATCGAACTGTCGGGCGAGCCGCAGTGGCGCGACCGACTGACTATTCGCGGGGTCGATCGTCTGGTGCTCGCAGTCGCGCGATAAGCGAAGACGTATCCCAGCGGCGACCGCCCATCTCGACGACCTCGCCATAGAAATCGTTGACGATTCGGGTGATTGGCAAGTCGACACCGAGGCGATGCGCTTCTTCGAGGCAGATGGCGAGGTCTTTGCGCATCCACTCGACGGCGAAACCAAAGTTGAACTCATTGCGCACCATCGTCTTGGCGCGATTGCTCATCTGCCACGAGCCTGCCGCACCTTGCGAGATCACCTCGACGAGTGCGTCAGGGTCGAGCCCGGCGGCGAGTGCAAGGTTCAAGCCTTCGCTCAAACCTTGGGCAATGCCCGCGATGCAGATTTGGTTGACCATCTTTGCAAGCTGACCAGAGCCTGCGTTGCCGAGACGTTTGCACACCTTGGCATAACTCATCAGCACTGGATACGCGCGATCAAACACCGCACTGTCATCGGCGCCACACATCACCGAAAGCTGGCCGTTCTCAGCACCGGCCTGGCCTCCTGAAACTGGTGCGTCGATGAAGCCAACACCATGCTCGGCACATCGTGCGGCGAGTTCACGCGCGAGCGTGGCCGATGCCGTTGTGTGGTCAACGATGACGCACTGGGCAGCAGCACCGTGCATGGTGGCGCCGCCCGCAGTGACACCGGCGAGCACACCTTCGGCGCCGTAGATCACCGAACGCACGTCGTCGTCGTTGCCGACACACACCATCACCATCTCGGCATTGGTCGCAGCTTCGCGTGGTGTGGCTGCCGATCTGCCACCATTCGCAGCCACCCATGCCGTGGCTTTGGCCGCGGTGCGGTTGAACACGGTGACGTCGTGACCCTTGGCTGCAAGATGACGCGCCATGGGGCCACCCATCACGCCAAGACCAATGAATGCAACCCTCACGACCGGGCCTCCACTCGTATCATCGCCACGTTCACGACCAGGCCGGGCCTTCTGGTGTTACATATGCCGATGTGATGCCGCCATCGATGATCAAACTCTGGCCGGTCATCCAACTGCTCTCATTCGACGCCAAGAACAACGCCCCGTTCACGATCTCATGTGGCTCGCCAAATCTTCCCATCGGAATGTGCACCAGTCGTCGCTCGCGCTTCGCATCGTCACTCAAGAATTTTGCCAACAACGGTGTCATCACTGGCCCTGGGCACAGTGCGTTTGCGCGCACGCCTTGGCGCGCGTAGATGGCAGCCACCTCGCGCGTGAAGGCGAGCACGGCACCCTTCGACGCGGTGTAGGCAACCTGCGGTGTCGCCGCACCAAGGTGCGCGACGAACGACGCCACATTGATGATCGACGAGGTCTCACCGCAGCGCTTGGCTGACTCGATCATGTGCGGCAGTGCGTGGCGACAGGCGAACATCACACCTTTGACGTTGATGTCGAGCGTGGTTGCAATTACCTCATCAGGTGTTGAGATGGGGTCGTCGTCGGCCGACAACATAACCCCAGCGTTGTTGTACAGAACGTGCAAGTCGCCGAATGTCTTCACTGCGAACGCCACCGCATCTCGCACCGCCGCATCGTCACTGACGTCGCAGCTGACTGCTGCCGCCGTGCCACCCGCTGCAGCGATGGCGCGCACTACGTCGGTGGCATCGCCAACGTCGGCTACCACCACACGCGCACCTTCGGCAGCGAAACGCTCGGCAGCAACACGGCCCAGCCCACTTGCAGCTCCAGTGATGAGCGCAACCTTGCCAGCGAGACGAGTCATGGGTTAGGCGCGCTCGAAGTAGCGCACACGCTCCCAATCGGTGACGGTTTGTTGAAAACTCGACCATTCGTGCCGCGCCATGGTGAGCAAATGATGGTGCACGTCGTCGCCAAAACATTCGCGCGCAATCGCACTGTGTTCCCACAAGTCGGCGGCCTCAGCCAATGTGGTGGGAATGCGTGGCAGATCCTTCGCTTCATACCCGTTACCGGAATATGCGTCATCGAGTTGTAGACGATGGCGAATGCCATAGAGACCCGCCGCGATCGTGCCAGCAAACGCGAGATACGAGTTGGCGTCAGCGCCGGGAATGCGACACTCAACGCGCGTGCTCGCGCCGTGGCCGACCACGCGATAGCCGAGTGTGCGGTTGTCGACGCCCCATGCCACCGCCGTCGGCGCCCACGAGCCGGGTTGAAACCGTTTGTAGCTGTTGATTGTCGGTGCCCACAAGATGCTGAAGTCGCGTGCAGCGGCGAGTTGACCCGCCAGATACATGCGGAAGTGATCAGTCATCGCGGGCGTGCCGTGAGAAGGGGTGCTGTCACGCGCGCCATCACCGTGGCCCGCATCGAATGCCGAGCCACGCACCGCACCCTCTGACAGGTGCCACAGGCTCGAGTGCACGTGACACGACGAACCCGTCTCGGCAAAGTCGTATTTCGCCATGAACGTCACGCTGCGACCGAGACCTGCCGCAATCTCTTTCGCCGCCGTTTTGTACACCGTGTTGCGATCCGCCATCTCCAACGCGCGTGTGTACGACAGGTTGATCTCGTGTTGCCCACGCCCCGCTTCGCCCTTGGAAAACTCGACGGGAATCGCCGCCGCCTCGAGCCCGCGACGAATCTCGCCAACGACGTATTCGTCGCGGGTCGTTTGCACGATTTGATAGTCCTCCATGAACGGCGAGTGCGGCAGGAGGTTTCGGTATCCCTTGTCGTGCAACTGGTCGTATGAGTCGCGGAAGAGATAGAACTCGATCTCGCTGCCGATCATTGGCTCGAGGTTCATTCGCTGTGCGGCGGCGACTTGATCGCGCAGAATCTGGCGCGGCGCCACCGCAATCGGCTCGCCTGTCTTGACCGAAAACACATCGCAGAAAATGAGCGCCGTCTTGGGCACCCATGGCGTGAAGCGAATGGTGCCAAAGTCTGCGCGCGCCACCATGTCGCCGTATCCAAGGTCGTATGACGCGAACTTGTAGCCCGGCACAGCCACATCATCGAAATCAGTGGCGATGAGATAGTCGCAGTTCTCGGTTCCGTGCTCTTCGACCTGCTGCAAGAAGAATGTGCCGCTCGTGCGTTTACCTACGAGGCGACCCTGAAGGTCCGGAAACGCCATCACCACCGTGTCGATGTCGCCGCGATGAATCGCATCGCGCAATTCAGCGCGTGTGGGTTGCCTCATTTCGCTACCCTGCTCATCACTGCCGCCACGTCGCAGATCGACCGGCCAGCCATGCGTTGCTACTTCTTTTTGCTCGACGCCTTGGGCTTAGATGACTTCTTCGATCGTGAGGGCGTGTCGCCATCTTTCTTCTTTTTGCCGCCCGTCGATGCGCGACCGAGCTCTTGCAACTGCGGCTTACTTGCCGTGTTGAGCACGCCTCGTTCGAGCGCTGCATCGAGGAATTTCTCGGCCTCCTCCGGGCTGCAGCGCTTCGATGGTGCAATCTCTGAGATGAGATTCATGCGCGCGCGTTCGTACATCGTCTTTTCGGCAGCCGAAAGTTGATTCTCACGATCGCGCGCCGCCAAGTTACGCACGACTTCTGCCACTTGGTAGACGTCACCACTCTTCAGTTTCTCTTGGTGGTTCTTGAATCGACGCGACCAGTTGGCGGGCACTCGCGGGTCGGGTTTCGAGAGCACGTCGACGAGGTCTTGCAGCTCGCTCTTTGATACCGGCGGGCGAATACCGAGGTCGTACACCTTGGCTGTCGGCACCGAGAGCGTCATCTTCATGCCGGTTGCGTCGGTCATTACTGTTTCCAAAATCAGGTACTCCTGCACCGTGTCGAAGGCCTTCATGCGCTTGATCACCTTGACGGTGCAAGCACCATGTTGTGGGTAGATGACGGTGTCACCCTTTTTGAATTTCTTCACGTTGCGCGGCCTCCAGCAGGTCGATTTAGGCTAAGGCTTTCTTACGCACGAGTAGCCGATGCTGGTGACGAACCGCGGCACCGCCCGAAGTGGCGCCCCCGGCAGGAGTCGAACCTGCAACCTACGGATTAGAAGTCCGTCGCTCTCTCCGGTTGAGCTACGAGGGCCCGATCGGCCCGCCACCGAGTGACATTCCGACGGTTTCCACGGTAGGGGCAGGGCTTGCGGCAGGCGATCCGACCCGCCCCGAGGTGGCGTCAGCAGGCCCCCGCCCCTTTCCCAAACATTACGGTTTCATTACAGAAGCCTCGAAAAGGTCAACGATTTGTAACCCGCTTTGCGCCCATGTGAAGCCCGAAATGCCCTAAACAAGAAGAGACCCCAGAAGGGCGGCCATCCGGTCGTCCGGGTTCACAGCAAAGGAAACAACCACCAATGGAAAAAGTTGACTGGATAGCAGCGCTATCAGACAGCCAACACGAGCTGATTTACAACGGATTCTCCTTCGCGGTCGCCGCGATGGGCATCGGATTCGTGTACTTCCTCGTCTCCCGCAACCGAGTAGCGCCTCAGTACCGCAGCGCCGTCACCATGTCGGCGATGATTTGCGGTATCGCGGCCTACCACTACTGGCGCATTTTCGGCCAGTTCGCTGATGGAGGCACGTGGAACGAGGGCTACCGCTACGCGGACTGGCTCCTCACCGTTCCGCTGCTCGTCGCCGAGCTCGTCGTCGTGTCAGGCCTGAGCAAGGAAGCAGCAAAGAAGACGACCCCACGCCTCGTGGTGGCCGCCCTCTTGATGATCGCCACCGGTTACCCGGGCGAGACTGCAGCCGACGGCAGCAGCACCCGCACCGTGTGGGGCATCATCTCGAGCATCTTCATGCTCTACGTGCTCTACGAGTTGTTCGCAGGCGAAGTGGGCAAGGCCCTCAAGTCGCAGAGCGGCGAAGTGGGCTCGAAGCTCAACAACGTGCGCTACCTGCTGCTCTTCACCTGGGGCGTCTACCCCATCGCCTACATCTTGGGCGACGAGAAGAGCTGGCTGGCCGACACTCTCGGTCTCAGCGGCAGCGATGCATCAACCGCGATTCAGTTCGGCTACACCATTGCCGACGTGTTGGCCAAGCCTGGTTACGGCTTGATCATCTTGGGCATCGCGATTGCTCGCTCGAACGCAGAGGGTTACCGAGCCGCCTAAGGCTCACGCAATTTCCCGCCCTTCGGGGTGGAAGGAAAGGCCCCGGTCGAAAGACCGGGGCCTTTCTCATGTAGACACAAGCAGCGACGTCAATCGCTCTGTAATGGCTCCGTGAGACGGGGAAGTCGCCGCAACCCAAAGCACGAAGTCATACACCTGGTCGTTCGTGAGATGTGATACCGACACCCCGTTGATTTCGAGAAAAACCGCAGACGACAACCAACCAAGTCGTTTATTCCCGTCGATGAGTGCGTGGTTTCCAACTATCGACTGCAACAGCGCCGCGGCCATTTCGTAAATGTTGCGGTAGGCATAATCTCCTCCAAACGTGGTTTGTGGTCGCAGAACTGCAGAATTCAGCAATCCCATGTCGCGCACTGGCACCGGATCGCCCAGCAACCGACGTCCAAGATTCAAGACATCGTCGATCTCAAGAAACCGAAGCGGGCGATTCATTCACCAAGTCGGCGGAGCGCGTCGCCGTGCACTTTCATGATGAGCTCAGCTGCTTCATCGACTCGGCTGTGGTGATCGACGCGAATCACCCATTCCCTCACGGCTGCGCGTGCAGCATCTTGCATCGATATTCCCTGCGCCTTCGCCGCTTTCTTGAGGCTCAATTGTTCTGCTTTGGTAAGTCGGAGTGTCATGGCCATGCCTGCATGGTATCATTTTGATACCACTTGTCAAACAGTAGGCGAAAAGTATGAAAGGTCCGAATCGCAACGAGAGATGTTCGGGCCCTGGGCCGGGCTTAGGGGCGCTGCAGCAGTTGGCGAAGGTAGTTGAGGGCGCTGATGACGGCGAGTTCGCGCATGGTCTTGCGGTCGCCGGGGAGCATCACCGTGGTGGAGCTGGCGACGAGTTGGCTAGTGGCGCCCGATTCACCGCCCGCGGGCAGCGCAACGGCGATACAGAGCGTGCCGACTTTGGCGCCTTCTTGCTCGGCAGGGCCCGCCACACCGGTGAGTGCGAGACCTAGTGATGAGCCAACGGTCTTGCACACCCCCACCGCCATCGCGCGCGCAGTGTCTTCGCTGATCACCGGCCCACGCGGCACGCCGAGCACATCGAACTTCACGTCGCTCGCATAGGCAACCACTCCGCCGCGCATCACATCGCTCGAGCCCGGGGTCGCAGTGAGGCGACCTGCGACCAACCCACCCGTCACGCTTTCGGCGACGCCGATGGTGAGGCCTTGGGCTCGCAACATGTCGAGCACAACCGATTCCATCGTGTCGGTGTCGTAACCAAACACCACTTCGGGAACCACGGCGCGCACTCGTTCTGCCCACGAATCAAGCAGCGCCTTCACCGATGCGTCGTCGGCACCGCGGGCGGTGAGGCGCACCTTGATACCCTCCCAGCCGCTTGCCAAGAAGGCCAGTGTCGGGTTGCCCACACGGTCGAGTTCGTCGATGATTGGCTGCAAGCGTTCATTCAACCCACTTTCGCTTTCGCCCCAGGTGCGCAACACACGTGAGGCGATCTTGCGCGGTTCACCGCTGCGGGCCAGCAGATCGGGCAAGATCGCTCGCTCGAACATTTCGTGCAGTTCGTAAGGCACCCCAGGAACGGCATAGATCACCTTGTCGCCCACCGGGCAGATGAGGCCGGGGGCTGTGCCGCGCTTTTGCTCGATCACGCTCGCCCCACGCGGCACCATGGCCTGCCGGAGGTTGTTCTCGCTCATCTTGCGGTTGCGCGAGGCGAACATGCGGGCGATGCGATCGGCAATCACGTCATCCATTTCGAGCGTCGTGCCCATCACTTCGGCAATCGACTCACGTGTGATGTCGTCGTGGGTGGGGCCGAGCCCGCCGCACACGATGACGGCATCAGCGTCACGCAACACTGACTGCAACGCAGCGACGATGCGTGCTTGGTTATCGCCAACTTTTACCTGCAGGCACGAGTCGATGCCCGCCGCAGCAAGTTGCTCACCGAGCCACGACGAGTTGGTGTCGACGATCTGGCCGAGCAGCAGTTCGGTGCCGACGGCGACAACATCACATCGCACCGGCGGCACCTCGCTTTGGCGAGAGTGCTTTCCACGCATATTGTGCGCCCGACAACAACGTGAGCCCGACCGCCAACCACAAGAGCGACGACCAGAGCCATTCTTCGTCGAACGTGAGCGGCATCAGTGCGCCGGCCACCGCCAACTGCTGGCTGAGTGTCTTCACTTTTGCGGTGCGACTCGCGGGCATCGACACGCCCTTGGCGCCGACGAGCACTCGATAGACGCTCACGATTACCTCTCGCACCGCAATGATGACAACGGGCAAGAGCCAGAACACCCCGCGCGATACCAGGGTGAACATCGCACCAAGCACAAGCACTTTGTCGGCGAGCGGGTCGAGAAACGCTCCACTACGGGTGATGCCGTGACGCCGCGCGAGATAGCCGTCGAAGCCGTCGCTCACGCACAACACAAACCACATGCCGAGCGCCGCCCACGAGCCGCCCGGCTCGACTGGGATCATCGCAAAGAGCAGCGGCGACACGAGAATGCGCGACACCGTGACGGCGTTCGCCCAGGTGATGAGTGCATTTGGGTCAACGGGCATGTGACGACGCCCCTTCAGCAACGAGATCTGGGCCTTCCGCATCAACGATGCGCACCTTGGCGAAACTACCCGTCGCGAGCGTGTCGGGCACTCGCACGATGCCGTCAATCTGTGGGGCCTCTCGGTGGCTGCGTCCGACACCCGTTTCGTCAACCAGCACCTCAACCACTTCGTCGATGAGGTCGTCGCGCTTGGCGGCGGTGATCGCGTCTTGCAACTCGCGCAATTCAGCGATGCGTTCGTGCATCAAGCCGGCCGGCACCTGGTCGGGCAGGTCGACGGCGTAGGTGCCCTCTTCTGGGCTGTATTCAAAGAACCCGCACCAATCAAGCGACGACTCACGCACGAATGCGAGCAACTGGTCATGGTCGTCTTCGGTCTCGCCCGGATATCCGACGATGAAATTGCTGCGGAATGCCGACTGCGCATCACGTGAGCGAATGTCGGCAATGCGCTTCAAGAAGCGTTCACCATCGCCCCAGCGGCGCATGCGTCGCAGGTGCGGTTTCGACACGTGTTGCAATGAGAGGTCGAAGTACGGCACGCCACTCGCCAGGATCGCCTCGATGAGCTCGTCGGTGAGGTCGCTCGGATACAGGTACAACAACCGCGTGCGCGGCACCTTTGCGCTCACTGCCCGCACGAGCGGCACGATCGAGCCCGCGCCGAGTTCGCCGGGGCGGTCTTTGCCGTAACTCGCAAGATCTTGGGCGACGAGCACGATTTCTTTGGCTTGCAGTTCGTCGACTTCACGCAAGATGCTGTCGATGTCGCGACTGCGTTGTGGGCCACGAAACGATGGAATCGCGCAGAACCCGCAGTTGCGATCGCAGCCTTCGGCAATCTTCACGTATGCCCACGGCTCGCGCGACTTGGGTCGCGGCAGATTCAAGAGATCGAACGACGGCACGGTCTCGCTCGCCACGGTGAGCGACGGCTTCTTGCCGAGAGTCACCGCGGTGGTCGAAGCGCTTGTCGCAACCCCGCTCGCCGCAGCCGCAACCGGCGCAACCCCGGTCGCAATCGCCACACCGAAGCCGGCGATCTGGTCGGCCTCAGGCAGGTTGGCGCGCAATTCGTCGCCGTAGCGCTCGGCCATGCAGCCTGTCACCACCAGTCGGGCGCCCTTCTTACGCCGGTCGCTCAGGGCGAGAATCGTGTCGATGCTCTCTTTGCGGGCATCTTCGATGAAGGCGCATGTGTTGACCACCACAACGTCGGCGTCGGTCTCATCGTCGGTGGCGGTCAGACCCTGTGCGAGCAGAGTGCCAACGAGTTTTTCTGAGTCAACTTCGTTCTTCGGGCACCCGAGCGTCTCGATGTAGAAGCGCGATGCCACGCATCAAGGCTACGAGAGCGCGAGTTGGGGTAGCTGCGCAGAG
>Ga0255182_1001558_pt1 | contig 11635 bp, 9 predicted proteins | sample Atl_UVDOM_RepA_8_FD_188420 | JGI IMG/M metagenome (GOLD analysis project Ga0255182, IMG submission 188420) | Freshwater microbial communities from Altamaha River, Georgia, United States - Atl_UVDOM_RepA_8d | ecosystem: Environmental > Aquatic > Freshwater > River | place: USA: Georgia | collected... | reverse complement strand
GCCGGTGCCTGGACCTGTTTTTTGTCCCCCTCTGGAGAGGTTGCCGTCATGCGCTCACCGTTATTGCTGGCTGGCCTGGTGCTGGTCGCCTGGGCAACCCCACTGGTCGCCGCCGAACCCACGGCAGCCCGCCCGTTCGACACCACGCGGCGTGTTCCGTTCAACGGATCCCGGCTCGTGGGCAGTCCCGACCCCCCGGCTCCTTTCGTCATCAAGCCGGTCTATCCGCAGGTGAAGCTCTTCGAACCGGTCGCCATCGCGCGCGTTCCGGGATTGAATTCCTTCCTCGTCGCCGGCCGACCGGGCACGGTGTACCAGTTTTCCCAGCAGGCGAATGCCCCAGCGGTCGCGATTGGCGACATCCAGCGCACCCTCTACGGCATCGCTCCGCATCCGCAGTTTGCCCAGAACGGCAGACTGTACGTGATGTCGATTGTCGATCCGACCGAAGGTGCCCCCACTGGCAGCCGGGTCTCGCAGTTCCAGGTGGATCGTTCCACCCAGCCCTGGAAACTGCTGCCCGACAGCGAAGTGACGATCATCGAATGGCCCTCGGGGGGACACAACGGCGGGAACATCGCCTTTGGAAACGATGGCTATCTCTACATCGCCTGCGGTGATGGCAGTGGCATCGCCGACGAACGCCAGACAGGCCAAAAACTCGACGACCTGCTCGCCTGCCTGTTGCGCATCGACATCAATCGCCAGTCGGCTGCCGGCAACTATGCGATCCCCGCCGACAACCCCTTCCTCAAGACCCCTCATGCCCGTCCCGAGGTGTATGCCTACGGACTGCGGCAGCTCTGGAAGTTCTCGTTCGATCGCCAGACGGGTGATTTGTGGGGAGGCGATGTCGGGCAGGACCTGTGGGAAATGGTCGTCAAGATCGAGAAGGGGGGAAACTACGGCTGGAGCATCAGTGAAGGCAATCACCCCTTCCGCCCCGAACGCCCGCTTGGGCCGACCCCCATTCTCAAGCCGGTTTTCGAGCATCCGCACAGTGACTTCCGCTCGATCACCGGCGGGTTTGTGTACCGGGGGAAGAAACACCCCAGCCTGGCGGGGGCCTACATCTACGGCGATTACGACACCGGCAAGGTGCATGCCCTCAAGCTGACCCAAGGAGAGGTGGAGTGGCAGAAGGAACTGGTCGACACCCCGCTGCGCATCGTGTCGTTTGCCGAAGATGACGCGGGTGAAGTTCTGCTGGTCGACTATATGAACGGAACCCTGTACGAGCTGGCTCCCAACATGGCCCGTTCGACGGCGGCGGACTTTCCCCGCAAGCTGTCGCAGACGGGGCTGTTCGCCTCGACTCGCGATCACGTGGTCGCCCCCGGGGTCATTCCGTACTCGGTAAATTCCGAACTCTGGTCAGACGGCGCGCTCAAGGACCGCTTCCTCGCCTTGCCCGGCGACCAGCAGATCGAGTTCGAGACGGTCACCTATCCGCAGCCAGCCCCCGGAGCCCCCGCCGGTTGGCGGTTTCCCGATGGCACGGTCACCGTCAAGACCTTCTCGATCGAGCACGAGGTGGGGAACCCCGCAAGCCGGAAGCGTCTGGAGACCCGCGTGATGGTCTTCGAGCAACTGGCGGGCAGTGAAGAGGTGGGGGACCAGGTGTGGCGCGGTTACACCTACGTCTGGGACGAAGACCAGGCCGACGCGACGCTGCTGGAAGAACATGGGCTCGACCGCGAGCTGGTGATTCGCGACCCGGCGGCCCCCGGGGGAGAACGCCGGCAGGTGTGGCATTTCCCCAGCCGCAGCGAATGCACCCTCTGCCACACGATGCCCGCCAAGTACGCGTTGGGTGTCTCGACGCTGCAGCTCAATCGCGACCATGACTACGGCAATGGGGTGGTGGCCAACCAGATCGAGGTCTACAAGAAGCTGGGGCTGTTCAAGCAGGCTCCCGAAAAACCCACGGCCGAGCTGGGTCACCTCGTCAATCCGCACGACAGCACGCAGCCGCTCGACGCCCGGGCCCGGTCGTACCTGCACTCGAACTGTTCCCACTGCCACATGAAGTGGGGTGGGGGAAATGCCGAGTTCCAGTTGCTGGCAACCCTGCCCATCAACGAGTTGGGCATCGTCAACACGAAGCCGGGGCAGGGAGGCTTTGGGCTGAACGATCCGCGGGTTCTCGTTCCGGGTGATGCCGATCGCTCAATGCTCGTGCACCGCATGACCAAGACCGGACTCGGCCGGATGCCCCACGTTGGTTCCAACGTCGTCGACGACCGCGCGGCCAAACTGCTGCGCGAGTGGATTGGCGAGATGAAGCCATAGGCGAAGTCGGGACCTTGCGACGGTGCTGGTGCCGAATGCGTGACAAGATCAGGGCCGGTCATTTCGACCGGCCCTGACTGTTGATCGTGCCCCGGCTTTCTTCTATTCCCCCGGCGTCAGCAGCAATTCGGGAAGCGAGCTCGAGCGGGTATTGGCGAGTGGGGGATTGTCGCCCGAGCGGAAAGTGAAGACCACCGAGTATTTCGACTGGCGGGTTGTGTTCCTGCCAGCCGCATGAAACGTGCGGGCGTGGAAGAAGAGGGCGTCCCCGGGCTGCAATGGGACCGGAATCCTGGCGTTGATCACCGGCTGGTTCTCGCGCAGATCACTCCGCAGGAAGAGCATCTTGTCGAACTGCGCGGGGGCGAATTGCTGGCGGTGGGTGCCGGGAATCACCCACAGGCAGCCGTTCTCGGGCGTCTCGGGCCCCAGGGCCAGCCACAGGCTCACCAGTTCGGGGCGGGTGAAGCTCCAGTAGCGAATGTCCTGGTGCCAGTGGGTCTCGCTGCTGAACTGCGGCTGCTTGGTCATCACGCAATTGTGGTGGGCGAGGGGCATCACGATGCGCGGTCCGAGCAGCTGCTGCAGGCGGGCCATGACCCCGGGGAGACGAACCCACTCGGTGAACACCGGATCGCGCCCCTGGGCCTCCTTCAACCGGCGGATCGTGTGTCCTCCCTCCTGTTCACGAGAGACCGGAGCCCCCGGATACCGCAGGTCGGCCTCCAGTTCCACCGGCCCTTCCCCCGAGCGCAGACCCGCTTCCGTCACCGCAATCATGCGGTCGACGAGTGGTCGGGGTGCCAGCCCCCGTACGATGGCGTAGCCATCCCGCTCAAATGCCGCGACTTCGGCCGGGGTGAAGGACGAGGGAACAGACGAACCGGCGGAGTTCGCCGGCGAGGGGTGTTCGGTCATGAAAGAGTCAACAGGACAAAGATTCCGAGCGCAGGGCCGATGGCGAATCGCCCCGCCACCGCGATCCTCTATCGTCGGACAGCCGCCCCCACCATGCAAGAGCGCCACCAGCGTTTGACGTTCACGACTGATGTTTCGCGCCGGAACGAGGTCAGAAGCACCGGTGACGTTCCCCCACGTCACTTAGATCTGAGGACCGGCCCCCCGTGCGCATGGGCATGAGCCGGGTATGCAGAGGACGCAGTATCCGCTGCGAGTGCCATGACTGTCAGGTTTCGCTCACTCCGAGTTCGTTTCCCGGGTGATGCCGGGCTGCAGCGGGAGTAACCGATCTTACTGTCAGCCCGCGACCGCGACGTCGCGTCGCAGGGGGGCCCGGGTGGCGGGACGGCTCTGCAGCCAGAGCCAGAAGGCGATTCCCGCGAGCAGGATGAGGCCGCTGCCCCATTGCGAGATGGTGAACCGGGTGCCGAATTGACCGAGTTCATCCCACCGCAGGATCTCGATCAGGAACCGGTTGATCGGATACAGGATCCAGCCGAGTGCCAGCACCTCACCGTCGCGTTGCCGAAAAGGCCAGAACGCCAGCGTCAGCAGGCAGATGGCGAGGGCGTTGATTGCGTCGTAGAGCTGGGTGGGGTGCAACGGCAGGCTGTGGGTCGACGAAAGGTCGGGAGGAAGATACCCGCGGGCGACCTGCGTCATGTACGGGGCACTCTCGGGAGGAAACGTGACCGCCCACGGCAGTTCGCAGTAATCGCCGAAGCAGCAGCCGTGCATCAGGCAGCCAAGCCGGCCGAACATCAGCCCGATGAAGACCGAGGGGATCAGCAGGTCGGCCAACGGCAGGGCACGCAGTCCGCGCCACCGCGAAAAGACCCAGAATGCCAGCGGGGCGAAGATCAGCCCGCCGTACAGCACGAGCCCCCCATCGGGCAGGTTCAGCATGCGCATCAGCGAGGTCGCCGCCGGCTGTCCCGGCTCGAAAAACCGGTCGCGGTACTGAAGAATGTAGAACAGTCGGCCGCCGAAGAGACCCGAGAGAAAGATCCAGATCGCGGCATCCCAGGCGATTTCTCCGGGCAGCCCGCGCTGCTTCAGTCGCCAGCTTCCCAGCCCGGCCGATGAAAGGTACGCGAGAAACAGCATCGACCCGAACCCATAGATGGGGATGCTCTCTTTCGCAGGGGCGTAGATGATCAGCCCGGCGACAATCGCCCAGAAGATCCAGTTGCCGTTGTCGGCGGGAGCCTCGGCCGTTGCCCGGCGCTGGCGAAACCACCAGTAGCCAGCCCCCGCGAGTGTCCACAGCACCAGCAGCAGGCCGAATCCGAAGACGGGTACTTCGCCCAGGGCCCCCAGGGGAATGCGGGCCCGCAGCGGAATCTCAAACAGGATGGAACGCATCGTTCAGCAGCCTTTGTCAGCAGGGCTCGGTCACCGCAGGTCGATGACGGCGTTGTCGATGAGGCGGGTGGTGCCAACCCGGGCGGCGACGAGCACCACCACGCGCGAGCCGGGGGTGTCGAGTTCGGCCAGCGTGTCGGGATCGACCAGCGTCGCGTAGTCGGGCTGCACACCAGGATCGGAACCAAGGCAGGCGACCAGCCGTTGTCGCAGTGCCGGCAGGTTCCGTTCGCCGCGGGCGAGTTCCGTCCGCGCCAACTCCAGCGTCCGGAACAGGGCGAGCGACACCTGCCGTTGCTCGGGGTTGAGGTAGACATTCCGGCTCGACATCGCCAAACCGTCGGTCTCGCGAATCGTCGGACAAACGCGGATGGTGATCGGCAGATCGAGTTCGGCGACCATCTTGCGGATGATCGTCTGCTGCTGGTAGTCCTTCTGGCCGAAGTAGGCGAAGTCGGCCGGGACCATCTGGAACAGCTTCAGGACGACGGTGGTGACCCCCCGGAAATGCGTGGGACGGACGACCCCTTCAAGCACCGACGACAAACCCTCGACCGTCACATAGGTCGAGAAACCGGCGGGGTAGATGGTCTCGACCGAGGGAACAAATACCAGGTCGGCCCCCGCTTCACGGCAGACCCGGCGGTCGGCAGCCAGCGGTCGGGGGTACTTCGCCAGGTCTTCATGCGGGGCGAACTGCGTGGGGTTCACGAAGATCGAAACCACCACAAAGTCACACTCCCGGCGGGCAGCGGCGATCAGGCTGGCATGACCGGCATGCAGGGCTCCCATCGTCGGGACAAAACCGACCTTCCCCCCGCGCTGCTGGACGGCGCGCACCGCCCCCCGGACCTCGGCAATCGACCCTGTCATCGGGGCCAGCAGATCACTTCCTGGATCAACACTCAAGACGGCATCCTCGCAGTCAAAAAGGAACTTCGCGAGTCTAGCGGTTTGGGAAAGATCGGGGGAGGGGAGTTGAAACTGAGGCGTGGAACAGGCTTGTCTGACTGTTCGTGAAATGCGCGTGGTTCGCGAAGAGGACGGATTGGCAGCCCCATCAACCCGGGGGCTCGCGGTTGCCCGGGGGCTCGCAGTCGATCGACCAGTGAGGTTCCGACAGAGCCGCCCTCTCCGTCACCCGTGGATTGGACCCGCTCGCACGGTGGTTTGGACCGGATGCCCGCGGGGCTCACCTCCCGGCGACGCCAGATCGCGGTTGGGTGACCTGCGGGACTGAACGCCACTTTCACCCACACTCCCCCGCGAACCGTAGTGGGTTGACTGAACGGCGCTGTTAGGAAGTGGAAGTGACTCGCGGTCATTCTCACGGGCGGGGGCTTTCCCTGAGGATCGTCGCGAACTGTGGTGCCGGCGAGGAATTCGATGTCGGCGTCCGTCGGTGAGTGTTGGCCGACATCGGCCGTGCAATTTGACGCGACGGCAGGCGTCGGCCAAGATCGAACCAGATCAAGATCGAATCAGAGATCTTGTTTTGCCGACTGGGATCCTGGTTGGCCTTCGATTTTGGAGGTGGAAAGATGAGACTTCCGGTGATTTGCGGTGTGATCGAACGCCGCATTCTTGTCAATTATCGGATTGCACCGGAGGTACTGGCCAAAACCCTCCCTCCTCCCTTTCGCCCCAAGCTCTACAACGGGTATGGGGTGGCTGGGATCTGTCTGATACGGCTCCGGGGGATACGTCCCAGGGGTCTGCCGCACTGGATTGGCATCGCTTCCGAAAACGCTGCCCACCGCACTGCCGTGGAGTGGGTCGAGAATGACGGGATTCGCCAGGGGGTGTATGTCCGCCGGAGGGACTCCAATTCGTGGCTGAACACGATGGCGGGCGGCCGGATGTTTCCCGGCATTCATTTCCATGCCCGGTTCACCGTTCACGAGGCCGGTGACCATTTTGAAGTCTCCGTCGAAAGTGATGATGGAACGATGAGTCTGGCAGTCGCCGGGGACGTTGGCCCCGAATTGCCTGCGGGATCGATGTTTGAATCGCTTGCCAAGGCATCGGCTTTTTTCGAGGCAGGGTCGCTGGGGTACTCGGCTACACCCGATGTGGGACGATTTCAGGGATTGGAGCTGCGGTGCCAGCAATGGAAGATCGAGCCGCTGGCAGTGTCCGCGGTTCATTCAAGCGTCTTCGACAACCGGCAGTTGTTCCCGGTTGGATCGGTGGAATTCGACAGCGCCCTGTTGATGCGCGGCATCGAGCACGAGTGGCATGGCCAGTCGGACCTCTGTTGTCGCACGCAGACTCCAGACCGCGCGCCGGTTTAGCCCAACTTCCCCAGTTGTCGACGTCAGTCGTTGTGGCCCAACGAACGATCCCAGGATTTTTCCACGACATTCGCCGCCGGAAACTTTTGTCAGCAACGGCCTGTCGGAAAATGAGTCGGTTCGACCCGTTGTTTTGATTGTCCCAGATTCGGCCGGGAGAAGTGGAACCAAGGCCGGATGACAGGGCTCAGTTCGACTCAACCGCTGCGAGCCCTCATTGGGGCCGCGATTTGGACTCGGCCTCGGCCCGCGCCTCTTCGGCCAGCACCCGCTGTCGCACCCGCTCCATCCACCGGCCCCAGACGAAATAATGGAAGACCGCTGGCAGCACGAACAGCAACCCGACGATCAGCAGGCCGGCAATACTCGGAAAGACCGTCGCCACCAGGTAGAACAGTCCCAGTGAAATCACCAGGACCATCACCATGGCCAGGGCCGTGCCGAAGTTGCGGGCAGACTCCGAAGATCGATCGGCAGGACTCATGCGACGGCACTGGAGGAAACAGGAGTAAGACGGAGGCGAATTGTAGGTGGACCCGGGGGGAAAGCCAGTCGCCAACTGCTTGACAAATGCCAACCTCCGGTCCAGACTCGAAGCAGGTTTCCTGTCGGACCGCCGGCTGGCGCAGGGCCGGGTGCGGGCCTGTCTGGCCCCGCAAGCATCGATCCCCCCCTTTTGAGAAGGCGTGCTGTGTCTGTTTCCGTTGAGCGTGCGTTGGCTTGGTGTCAGAAACTCATCGACAAGTCTCCGGGCTTCCCCTCGCTCGAAGAGTGCCTTCCCCAGATCCCCCAGCTCGATTCGCTGGCCGATCTTCCTGCTGGCACCCGTGTCCTCGTCCGCTGCGACACCGATGTTGCCTTCCTCCCCGATGGCACCCTCGAAGAAGATGTCCGCCTGCGCTCGCTCGTCGAGACCCTGCGGTATGGCGTCGCCCACGGCTGGGTCCAGATTGTCTACGGACATATCGGCCGCAAGAAGGAAAACTCGCTCAAGCCGGTCGCTCCGATCCTTCGCCAGATCCTGGTGGAAGCCAAGGTTCCCTGCGGCGAACTGGTCGTCCTTCCCGACTGGATGAGTGACGAGACGGGAGAGATTTCGGATGCCGCCGCTGCCGCGGTCGCCAAGCTTCCCAATGGCGCGATCGTGATGCTCGAAAACACCCGCGCGTTTGACCTCGAACGGGCGCTCTGGAAGGTCAAGAAGGACGAACTCGCTCCCCTGGCCCCGAAGATCGCCGCCTACGCCAACGGGATGTTCAGCAAGCTTGCCCAGGTGCACGTCAACGAAGGGTTCGCCTCGTCGAACCGCGACCTGTCGTCGACCGTCGTTCCGCTGCCGATGAAGCGCATTGCCCTCGGTAAGTACATCGACGGCGAGATGCGCACGCATCTCCCCAAGACCCGGCAGGCCGAGCTGGTGATCTTCAGCGGCATGAAGCTCGAAAAGCTCGATGACCTGCAGGCGATTCTCAATCGCGGCCAGGTGAAGATGGTGATCGCTGCCGGGCTGCTGGCGATGACCCTCAAGAAGGCGGAAGCTGACCTTGACGGCGGCACCTTCGAAATGGGGGCCTCGGGCTCCGACCCGGCCAACAAGTTCTACATTCCCCCCGAGCGGATCGAACAGGCCCGCACGATGATCACCAACGGCCGCAAGGCGGGGGTTGAATTCGTGCTGCCGGTCGACTTCATCCTGGCCGACGGCACCCCCAGCGACACCATTCCCGCCGGTGGCTCGCAGCTCGACGTCGGGCCGAAGACGATCGCCCTGCACGCCGCGAAAGTGGGCGAGTTCATCGAGTACAACAAGAAGAAGATCGCGGCCGGAAAGGGACCCGCCGTCGCCTTCCACAACGGTGTCTTCGGCTACTTCGAGAAAGAAGAGTTCGCCAGGGGGACCCGCGAGTTCATGCTGCAGCTCAAGCGCATGACCGCGGCCGGGCTGCTGGTTTACGTGGGTGGTGGTGAAGGGGGAGCCGCCCTGCACAAGTATGGCGACGACTCGTGGGTCACCCACTGCTACACCGCCGGGGGAACGATCCTCAAGGCGTTGGGGACCGAGCCGATTCCGTACGTGAAGGCGCTGTACCTCGCCGCCACGGGCAAGAACACCGGCTCGGCCTGAACGCCTGCCGTACCGTTCCCACCACCTTTGTGGTGCGACCATCGTGAATGACACCCCCCACAACGTCGCGCAGACGCTGCGGGAGACCGCCCGCCGGTTTCCCGCACAGCGCGGCGTGGTCGCTCCGGCTGGTCGCGACCGCGAGGGACGGGTGCAGTACCGGCAGCTCTCGTTTGCCGAGCTGGATCGCGAAAGTGACGCGCTGGCAGCCGGGCTGATCGACCTCGGCGTTTCTCCCGGCGATCGCCTGGTGCTGGCGGTCCGGCCGGGCATCGAGTTCATCGCGCTGACCTATGCCGTCTATCGCGCGCGGGCCACGCTCGTGCTCATTGACCCGGGCATGGGTCCCCGCCGGGTTTTCGGCTGCCTCGACCAGGTTGACCCGGCGGGCTTCCTCGGTCTGCCGCTGGTGCAGGCCCTCCGCATCCTCAACGGCCGGCGGTTTGTCCGGGCCCGTTTCAACGTCACGGTCGGCCACCCGCGATGGTGGCCCGGCTGGCTGGGTGGAATGACCTGTCAGCGTCTGCGGGAACGGGGCGAACAGGTGCTGTCCGCCGCCGGTGACACATGGCGCTGGCCCGCGACCCAGCCGACCGACCCGGCTGCCATTATCTTCACTTCAGGCAGCACCGGCCCCCCCAAGGGGGTGGTCTACGAGCACGGGATGTTTGTCGCGCAGGTTGAGCTGCTGCGCGAGTTTTATGGACTGGAACCGGGGGGGACTGATGTTCCCGGGTTCCCGCTGTTCGGCCTGTTCAACGCCGCTCTCGGTGTGACGACCGTCATCCCCGACATGGATGCTTCGCGCCCGGCCCGGGTCGATCCCCGGAGAATCCTCGAGGCGATTGAACTCAATGGGGCGACGCAGGGGTTTGGCTCTCCGGCCATCTGGAACCGTGTCGGAGGGTACTGTGCCGAGCGCAAGATCACCTTCCCCACCCTGCAGCGGGTCTTCTCGGCCGGGGCACCTGTTCCCGAGCGGGTGTTGCGGCAGATGTCGGCCACGCTGACCAGGCCGGGGGCCGCCATGCACACCCCCTATGGCGCGACCGAGGCGCTGCCTGTGGCTTCGATCTCGGCCCGCGAGGTGCTGGACGAGACGGTCGTCTCGACCCGGCAGGGAGCGGGGACCTGCGTTGGCCGGCTGTTCCCCCGGATGGAACTGCGGATCATCGCCGTCACCGACGAGCCTCTGCCCCACTGGAGCGATGTGCGCGAATTGCCTCCGGGCCAGATCGGCGAAATCGTCGTGCGGGGGCCGGTGGTCACGCGCGAATACTTCGCCCTTCCCCAGGCCACCGCCCTGGCGAAGATTGTCGACGGCGAAACCTTCTGGCATCGCATGGGAGATGTGGGATACGTCGACCCCCAGGGCCGGCTCTGGTTCTGCGGCCGCAAGTCGCAGCGGGTCGAGACAACGGAGGGACCGCTCTACACCGATCAGGTTGAGCCGGTTTTCAACACGCATCCCCAGGTCTTCCGCACCGCCCTGGTGGGGGTCGGTCCCCGCCCCCGGCAGCGCCCCGTCCTCGTGGTGGAATTGGCTGGGGGAGCCGCCTGGAGCCAGTCTCTGCTCGATGAGCTGATGACACTGGGGGGCACAGTCGCCACGACGCGGGGCGTCCGGACCATCCTGCATCATCCGGGGGCATTGCCGGTCGACGTCCGGCACAACACGAAGATCAACCGCGAGGCGCTCACGGTCTGGGCGGGTGGGCGGGTTCGGTCAACTGAAACCTGAGTTCCACCCGAAGCCGCAGGCGGGCACCGTAGCGGAGATGTCGGACACCGACCATACCGTGCGGATACTGCAGCGCGGTTGGGCGATCCCTGCCCCCGGCGGCGGCAATTCGGTAACTTCACGGCGTCACCTGTGACGTTCCGTTTCCGCTTAGTCGCGAGGGTTGCTCATGTTGCGTTCGTGGAAGACGTGGCTGTTGGCTGGGGTCTGCCTGACCTTGTGTGGATTGTCGTTCTCGGCGGGCCGGGCGACGGCCGTCGAAGACGCGAAGGCTCCCCGCCTGTATGAACTGCGGGTCTACACGACCCTTCCCGGTCGTCTGGATGCGCTGAATGCCCGGTTCCGCAATCACACCGCCAAGCTGTTTGAGAAGCATGGCATGCGGAACCACATGTACTGGATCCCGACCGATCCCAAGCTGAAAGACAACACCCTCATCTACGTCATCTCGCACAAGGATCAGGCGGCGGCCGACAAGAGCTGGGCCGACTTCATTGCCGACCCCGAATGGAAGAAGGTCCAGGAAGCCTCGGAGAAAGACGGCAAGATCGTCTCCAAGGTCGAACGGACCTACATGACCCTCGTCGACTATTCGCCGGTCAAGGAATAAGCTTCCCCACCCTCAGTCCTGTTGCCACGCTGTGGGCCGGTTGCAAAAAACAGAAACCCCGGAAGTGAGATGATGGTCTCACTTCCGGGGTTTTCTTTGCGCGACGGGTCGTGGTCGATCGCGATCAGCCGTTCAGGCCGACGACTTCAAAGCCCTTGCGGTATTCCTTGCTGACGTATTCCTGGGCCTTGGGGAGGCTGGCCTTGAGGTTCTCGGCATCCCAGTTGAAACCGCCCCCGGCGCGGAAA
>Ga0255182_1001557_pt1 | contig 11639 bp, 9 predicted proteins | sample Atl_UVDOM_RepA_8_FD_188420 | JGI IMG/M metagenome (GOLD analysis project Ga0255182, IMG submission 188420) | Freshwater microbial communities from Altamaha River, Georgia, United States - Atl_UVDOM_RepA_8d | ecosystem: Environmental > Aquatic > Freshwater > River | place: USA: Georgia | collected... | reverse complement strand
GCCTACGGCATCAAGGCGGCTGCCGAGGTGTACTTCGGCAAAGACGTACGAGATCTGACCATCGAAGAAGGCGCGTTCTTGGTGGGTCTCGTTCGTGCGCCATCGGCGTATGACCCGATCAACAACCGCACACTTTCGCTGCAGCGGTTCATCGTGGCGCTGCAGCGCGTGCGAGCAGAGGGGCACATCACGCTGACCGACGACGAGATCGTGCAACGCGCTGCCGAGGTGCTGCCCAGCGGTGTGCGCAGTCGACCCGACGAGCCGGTGCAGCGCACACATTTCACTGAGCTGGTGAAGGACTATCTGCTCAACCAAACCACGATTCTCGGCGCTACCTACCAAGAGCGCTACGCCAAGTTGTTCCGCGGCGGCTTGCGCATCTACACGACACTCGATCGCGATGTGCAGGCATCGGCAGACGAAGCCGTCACGTTGCTGCCCGACAACAGCGTGAATGCTCAGGCTGCACTCGTGACACTCGACAATGCGACCGGCGCAATTCGCGCAATGGTGGGCGGCAAGCCGTTCAAGGCAGGGGAGAACGAGGTGAACCTGGCGATGCGACGCCGCCAGACCGGCTCGAGCGTGAAGATGTTCATTCTCGCTGCAGCGCTCGAAGCCGGAGTTGAGAGCGATGACTTCATCGATGGCACGCTGCCGTGCACGTTGCCCAACCCTGAGAACCCAGACGAGCCGTTCGTCATCGAAGACGGTGTGAGCGAACCGGTCGGCTCACTGCGTCGCATGACGTGGTTGTCAATCAACTGCGCATACGCCAAGCTGTCACAGATCGTGGGGCTCAACCGCGTGGTTGACCGCATCTACGCGATGTCGGCAAGTGAGTGGCTGACGCCCGAAAAACATCCGGTGTATGCCTACGCATCACTTGCGACCGGCGCCAACGAACTCAGCGTGGTCGACATGGCGGCAGGCGCCCAGAGCATTGCCAACCTTGGCGTGCACCACGAGCCGTATTTCCTAGAACGCATTTATGAGCGCGACAACTCGACGCTGTTGTGGGAGCGCGCCGTCAGCGTCGAAGGAACCGAAGCGCTGACGCGGCCGACCGCAGCGAAAACTGTTGACATCATGCGCGGCGTGTTGCGCAGCGGCACTGCCCGTCGCACGCCGCTGGCCAATGAGCGACCAGCCGCGGGCAAGACCGGTACCCAATTCAAGAACACCAACGCATGGTTCGTGGGGTTTACTCCGCAGTACTCAACCGTGGTGTGGGTGGGCGACCCGCGCGGTTACACCCCGATGCGCGGCGTGCCCGAGTTCCGCGACCAAATCGTGGGGCAGTGGAAGTTCGCCCGCAACACGGTGACGGGTGCGACGTACCCAGCACATATCTGGAAATTGCACATGGACAAGATTCATGAAGGCCTCGACATCGTCGACTGGGGTACGAAGAAAGACGACGAAGAGTGGAAGCTGCTCGTCGCGCCGTCGCGCACGCTGGCGCGGCTGTATCTGCCGGGTGTCGAGTGTGTGGCCCAGGTGATCTCAGGAACGCCGCCTGCGCCGTCGACCACGCTCGCCCCGGGCAAGACCACGACGACGTTGCCGGGTTCGCCAATCACGACCGTGCCGTCGGGACCGGTGGTGGTGTCGGTGTTGCCGACGAGCACAACGATTGACCCGATGGAAAAGAATCCGTATGCGCCGGTGCCCTCGATACCGATTGCGGGCAACATTGTTTACGACTGCGCAAAAGGGCTACCGAATTGGGCACAGCCGACTGGCGTGGGAGGCTGACGAGGTGGACTTTCGCGCGTTGCTGCCGATTCAGGCGGTCGACCAGCGCATCGCGCAACTGCAACACAAGCGCGCACAGTTACCCGAGCACGCCGCTACTGCATCGGCACAACGCGCGCTCGACGCAGCACGGGCCGAGGCAAAACGGCTGAGCAAGCGGCAAGGTGATATCACCGGCGAGATCGACAAACTCGAGATGCAAGGCAAAGACCTTGACGCCAAGAAAAAGAAGTACGAGACACAATTGAAAAACGTCGTGGTGATGCGCGAGGTCGAGGCGCTGCAGCATGAGATTTCCACCATTAACGCGCAGCACTCGAGCCTCGATGACAGCGAGTTGGCGCTCATCACCGAGGGCGAAACACTCGAGGCGTCGCTCGCCGCTTTGAACGCATCAATGCCGGGGCTTGAGGCTGCAGCGGCTCAAGCGGCCAGTGCACTCGCAGCAGTGCTCGAAGTCGTCGACCGCGACCTCGCGGCTGCCGGCGACGAACGGGAGAAGTTCGTGGCGATGGCCGACGCGGCGGCAGTCGATTTGTATGAATCAACCCGCAAACGTCTGACCGGCCCTGCGGTCGCCGAGCTGCAGAAGGGTGCATGCGGTGGGTGTCGCACACCGATCACCGCCAAAGAGCAGACAGAGATCAAGAAAGCGGCGAACACCACCGATGCACGCTGCCCATATTGCGGTTGTCTGCTCGCGGTTTGAGCGCGGCGTGAGAACGGTCTGAGCACAACATGTTCTTTTGGTTCATCGCCACTGCAGTGCTGACGATTGCGTGGGTGTTCAAAGACCCGCGCTTCGACTATCGATTACTCGCGGTGGGCGCCGTGCTGCCCGACGTCGTCGACTGGCCGACGGGGTGGCGCGTGATGCATTCAGTAATGACCAGCATCGCGGTGCTCGCGCTGGTGATGTTCGTGTCGCTTGGTCGTAAGCCATATCGCAAGATCTTGCTCGGTTTGCCAATCGGCATGTTCCTGCATCTTGTCTTTGACGGTGCGTTCACTTCGGCAGAAATGTTCTGGTGGCCGATTGGTGGTTGGCCGTTTTCTGCCGACGACTTGCCAGTAGTCGCCCGCGGATGGTGGAACCTGCCGCTCGAAATTCTCGGTGCCGCGGCGTTGTGGCTGTGGTGGCGACGCCGACTAGCCACCGCCTGATTCACCGCCGACGCGCGGCGGAGTGTAGTGACGGCGAGTCGATCTATAAGCGGGATTCTGTACCGACGACCCTTACGAATCGTCGGCGGTGACCATCCATCTTGGCGATCTACCCGAAGGTTGCCTTGCGGCGAGCGGACCGCTCATGCCTTCTGTTCGATCTTGCTTCGAGTGCCGTGCCACCGACCGACATCGCTGCCGACCGTGGTGCGCTCTTACCGCACCGTTTCACCCTTGCCTGATCGCAGCCGAAGCCGCGCCATCGGCGGTGTGTTCTCTGTTGCACGGGATGTCAGGTTTCCCCGACCTGGCTCGCGCCAGCACTCTGTCCTGTGAAGTCCCGACTTTCCTCAACCGCGCGCAAAGCGCGCAACTGCGGTCACCCGACCGACTCGCCGTCAGATTCAAGGCTACGGGCGGTCGCGCAATACCCGCACCCCGGGGTGCGCCACCATGAGACCGGCCGCTTCTGCCGCTTTTCCAAGCCTCACGTCGTAGGTGACGAACCAGTCGAGTTCGGTCATCAATGTAAGAGCAGTCGCAAGATGAAGTGCATCGAGCGACCGAAGATGAGGCGGTGAAACGGTCGCCGCTTGACTCACAATCAACCGCGAAACGTCGACTGCTGAAAACGTGCTGAGAACGCGCCGAGCCGCAATCTCGAAAGCGGGGCCTCGTCGAATTGTTGCACGTCGTACCTCGACTTCGCTGACGAGCGACGTAAGCCGCAATGTTGATGTTTTCAGGAAGTTTCGCAGTGCTGGTGACTCACGTTCGGTCATGGCCAGCTTTGCGATTGCTGAAGAGTCGACATAGCAGCGCATAAGCCCTATTCAGCCGTTCAGTCTTCTCGACGTTCGTCAATGATCTCCTGCGACAATGTCTTGCCGCGTGTTGCCGGAAGCGGCGGAGGCAAGTCGTTGAAGTCAAGTGAAGGTGGACGTATCTGTCCGCTCTCCATCATCTGACTGAGGGCTGATGTTCGGATAGGTGAAATCTGAGCTACTGGACGTCCACGGTCGGTCACGATGAGAAGTTCGCCACGCGTAACACGAGCGATCACTTCGGATGCGTTTTGTTTGAGTTCGCGAATACCGATTGAGTTCATGTGCTACATTGTAGAACATTGCTGTACGGTTGCGAGGGGGCTTCTAGCCTGCGGGGCATGCCGCAGACCGTGCTCGTGACCGGGGCGACGGGCTATGTCGGCGGTCGCCTTGCGCCACAGTTGGTGGATGAAGGTTTCAGTGTGCGCGTCTTGGTGCGTAGCGCGGCTAAAGTCGCCAAGACCCCGTGGGCGAAGCGCGCGCAAGTGATTGAGGGCGACGCACTCGACCCCAGAGCGCTCGACACGGCACTAAATGGAGTGCAGACCGCGTTCTACTTGTTGCACTCCATCAGCACGGGGGCAAAGTTTGACGACCTCGAAGCCTCAATGGCCCGCACATTCGCCGAGGCGGCAGCGCGCAACGGTGTGCAGCGCATCGTGTATCTCGGCGGTATTGCCAATGACGAGAACCTGAGCAAGCACCTAGAGTCGCGCCGCTCGGTTGGCAAGGTGCTGGCGAGCACCGGCGTGTCAGTCATCGAACTGCGGGCTGGCATCATCATCGGGTCGGGCTCGGCATCGTTCGAAATGCTGCGATACCTCACCGAACACCTGCCGGCGATGGTCACCCCGCGGTGGGTCGACAACCCAACGCAACCAGTTGCGATCGTCAACATGTTGCACTTTTTGGTGGCGGCTGCGCGCGCACCTCGCGACGTGCAAGGCGTGTTCGACGTAGGAGGTGCCGAGACTCTTACGTATCGCCAAATGATGATGCGGTTCGCCAAAGCCGCCGGGCTGCGGCGTCGGTTCATCGTGAAAGTTCCGCTGCTGACGCCGCGCATCTCGAGCATGTGGGTTGGTCTCGTTACGCCTGTGCCTGCGTCGATTGCAAGACCACTCATCGACTCACTCATCAACAAGGTGGTGGTTGACCCGTCGAAGTCGGTGTTGACCGTCTTGCCGCCGCCACCGGAAGGATTGCTCACGTTTGATCAAGCGCTGAAGCGGGCTCTCGAACGCACCAACGCACCGACGCGTTGGACCGATGCATCACGGCCGTGGGTCGCCTGGGACGTTGCGGTGACCGACCCGTCATGGACCGGCGGTTCACTGTTCGTCGACGAACGCGAACGAATGACGACTGCATCGCGCGAGCAAGTGTGGAAGACACTCTCGTCGCTGGGTGGCACGACTGGTTGGTATGGCTTCGAGTGGCTATGGCGACTTCGTGGCCGCATCGACTCGGTGTTCGGAGGTGTCGGCATGCGTGCAGGGCGCACTGACCCCAACGTGCTGCGCGTCGGTGATCCACTCGACTTCTGGCGTATCGCCGATGTGGTCGATGGTCAAACGGTCTTGTTGCGTGCCGAGATGCGGGTGCCAGGGCAAGCCTGGCTTGAGTTTCGCGTGCAACCCGTAGACGGTGGCACGCACGTAGTGCAGCGCGCCATCTTTCGCCCGCGCGGTCTGGCGGGGCGGTTGTATTGGTGGGTGCTGATTCCGTTCCACGCGATCATCTTTCCGGGCATGTTGCGCAATGCACTCGCGCATGCCGAGCGAAGCTGAGCGCGGCACGCCGAGCGGCACACAACGAATCTGACTTACGGTTGCTTGACTACGCCCGTCGTCTCGTACCGTAGAAAGGCATGCTGCACATCAAACCCGGCACCGCGTGGGCAGACTTCTACGCCCGCGCCAAGGCCGCTGCACCCGAGGCGTTCGACGCACAGTCACTTCGCAACCTGATCGGGGGTGAGTGGGTCGCCGGTGCTTCGGTGAAGCCACACACTGTGCCCGTCGACGGCACGCAGATTCCGGGTGCACCGATGATCAACTCTGACGAAGCCAAGAAGGCGATGTCGCTTGCCGTGAAACAAGATCGTGAATGGTCGCTCGTGCCGCTCGACGAACGCATGCGACGAGTGTCGAAGGCTGTTGAGTTGCTACGCGAGAACCGTGACGTCATTGCCGGGCTCTTGATGTGGGAGATCGGTAAACCGTGGAAGATCGCCTGCGACGACGTCGATCGCTGTATCGACGGCGTGGCGTGGTATCTCACACAGATTGAACGGCAGATGTCTGACCGAGTGCCGCTCGAGGGGCCAGTGTCGAACATCGCCTCGTGGAATTATCCACTCAGTGTTCTGGTGCACGCAGAATTGGTTCAACTGCTGGCTGGCAATGCGGTGGTCGCGAAGACTCCGTCGCAGGGTGGTTTTCACGCCCTCACGCTGTCGCACGCGTTGATGGCGCGAGCTGGTTTGCCGGCGACGCTTGTTTCGGGCAGCGGGGCAGAACTCAGCGAAGCGCTGATCTCGACCGCCGACCTTGGTGCACTCGTCTTCGTCGGTGGTCGCACCAACGGTCGCAAGATTGCCACACGGCTCGCCGACCTGCGTCGTCGCCACGTGCTCGAACAAGAAGGTCTCAACGCCTGGGGAGTGTGGAACTTCTCGCAGTGGAACGATCTCGCAGGCCACCTGAAGAAAGGGTTCGCCTACGCCAAACAACGCTGCACTGCCTACCCGCGCTATGTCGTGCAGCGCCGATTGTTGCCTGAGTTTCTCGAGGCGTATTACCCAGTTGTGTCTTCGCTCAAGTTCGGCCACCCGTGCGCGGTGGAAAATGACAGTGACGCGCTGCCTGACCTCGACTTCGGGCCCGTCATTCAGCGCACGAAAGCCGCGACGCTGGCTGCGCAATTCGACGAAGCTATTGAAACCGGTGGCATTCCGCTCATGCATGCGAAGCTGTCGAACGGTCGCTTCATCGACGGGCAAGATACGGCCGCGTACGCCGCCCCAGCGTGCGTGCTCGAACCACCTTCGGCGTGGTCGCTGCACCATGCCGAGCCGTTCGGCCCACTCGATTCCATCGTTGTCGTCGATACTGAGGCCGAGTTCTTGGCGGCGATGAACGCTTCGAATGGTTCGCTCGTTGCGTCGATTGCCACCGACGACCTCGAGTTTGCTGAGCGCGTCGGCGAAGACGTGCTCTCGTTCAAACTCGGTGTCAACAAGCCCCGTTCGCGAGGCGATCGCGAAGAAGTGTTCGGCGGTCGCGGTGGATCATGGAAGGGTGCCTTTGTCGGCGGCGACCTTCTCGTTGATGCCGTCACTAACGGCGAGCGCCCGCTGTACGGAAACTTCCCTGACGGGTCGCGTTACCCGAAAACCTGACGTCGCGCTTAGCCGCAGCTGACGCTGTCGTACGCCAGCGAGTTGAGGCTCGGCGTCTCAAGAATCAGCGACACGCGTGAGCCATCGGCCTGCACCGGCCCGACCGTCACGTTGATCGGCGTGAGTGGCCCGAACGCACTCGGCACAGCGGCCACGTTTGCCTTGCCGGTGTCGGGGTTGACGCTCGGCAAGATTCCGCTGAGACCCGGGTTGAGCGCTTGAGCGAGCACGGCAGCGTGGCGTGCTTCGTCTTGGCCGATGCCGATCGCCGCCTGGCGCAACGCTTTGTCACCGAGCATCGTGACGACACCTTGGTAGGTCTGGGCGGCGAGATTTTCGAGCGCGTGAGCCAGCACGACGACATCAAGCGCCGGGTTCTCGTTGTCGGTGGCGGTGATCAATTCGAGTGCTGGTGCGATGTACACCTCGTTGATGCGCGGGTTGCCACAGGTGAAGGGTGTGCCGCCCAGTTTGGTGATGAGACCGTTGATGGCTTCAGCGTGGCCTTTGTGGTCGTCGCGCAACCGCTTGGCGATGTCGCCAGCAGCGGCGAACGCACCGGTGAACACACCGAGACCAAGCGCCGCTTCATATGTATCGATGGCGTTGAATTCAAGTGATGCGGCAGTGCGCAACAACACAACATCATTGACTTCGACGTTGGGCAGCGTGACCTTTGACGGGGCGACACCCACTGACACCACGTTCTCGCTCTCGGGAACATTCGCCTGCTTGCCGCATGCAGCAAGCACGACACCGGCAACGCCGGCTCCGCCGAAGCGCAGCACCTGACGTCGCGAGTAGCGGTTCATCAATTGGTGCCTGGGGTGAGAGCCGTTGCCGAGTTGACGAGGGCGTCATTCAGCGCGCGACCAGCGACGAGGGCGAGAATCGCTGCGTGACGGGCCTGCGTGGTGATGATCGATGCGACGAGTGCCGACCCTGCGGTGCCGTCGAGTGTGCCGACGAGCGAGGTGTGGGTCGCAACGAGCGTGTTCTCGAGTTCGCGCAATGCGTCGTAGATAGCGCTCTTGTCGCTGCCGTCGAGTCGCGAACGAAATGCGTTGTACACCGCGTCTTCACGCACGTTCGGTGCGTCAGACCCCACGAGACCAGCCAACGCTTGTGCGGCGGCGCGGTGATGATCGTGGAAGCCGACGAGCACGGTCTTTTCTTCTTCGCTGAAGGCGCTCAACCCAGCAGCCACGGCGTAGAGGTCGCGGGCGGCAAGTTCGGCGCCGTTGCCAAAGGCAAGCAGTGCCACGTCGGCGGTGCTCGGCGGGGTAGTGGCGGAAGGAATCATCATCAGACCAGTGGCGCGAGCGCCCCGCTCAGAATAGTCGGCGCGAGGGATGGCCCGACGTCTAGAAGTCGAGCGCAGACAAAGCAGGAATCCACCCTCGCGAACGGTGCACCGCTTCGTGCCATTGTGCCCGCGAGATGTTTGATGCCGCCGCCGCTGACTGCGGCTCGACGGTGCGCAGCGGCGCAACGAGTGAGGTTGCCTCGTCAAGCGTGTTCCAGACTCCGACGGCGACACCCGCCAAGAACGCCGCACCCAGCGTGGTGGCTTCGGTCTCGCGACAGATGTCGACGGGGCGGCACGTCGCATCGGCCAACGCCTGGGTGAACACGACGTTGCGGCTCATGCCGCCATCAACCTTCAGGCGCTCGACGTGCAGACCTGTGTCGCGTTCGGTGGCGTCGAGCAAGTCGGCACCGCGATGGGCGATGCCTTCGAGCACGGCACGCACCACATGCGCGCGAGTCGTTCCACGCGTGAGACCGAGCAAGGTGCCGCGCGCGCCGTAGTCCCAATGAGGTGTCGCGAGACCGATGAGGGCGGGCACATAGACCACTCCATCGCTCGACTCGACCGTTGCTGCAATCGCGTCGCTCGCTTGCGCGTCGGGCAACACGCCGAGGTCGTTCACCAACCACTCGACGTTCGAGCCCGCAGTGAGCATGATTGCTTCAGAGCCCCAGTGCAAGGTATCGCCCTGCGAATACACCACGATCGGGAAGGTGCCGTTTTTCGTGCGCGCCAGATGTTTCGGCGTTGCCGTGCCTGCATAGACATCGAGCATGCCGCCCGTACCGAAGGTGGCCTTTGCGGCGCCGGCGACGATGCCGCCCTGACCGACAAGCGATGATTGCTGATCGCCGACGAGTGCGGCAATTGGCGGAGCACCCGGCAGCGCGTGTGCCTGGCCGACCACGCCGATGGTCGGCACGATGTGCGGCAACATCGCAGGATCGATGTCGAGGGCCTGCACGATGTCGGTCGACCATTCGTGTCGGGCGAGTGCGGCGTGGTCAGCAAGCCCGGTGACGGCGGCGTTGGATGAATCTGTCGCATGCACGCTGAAGTTGCTGAGCACCGCGGCTACCCAGGTGTCGACGGTGCCTGCGCGCGCAAACGGAGACCGTGCAGCCTCGACGTTCTTGCGTAGCCACTCGAGTTTGGTAGCAGTCTGATTCGGCGCAAAGACGAGGTTGCGCTCCTGCTTCCATCGAATGCATTCACCAACGGTGCGCAGATCTTGCCAGCCGAGCCCAGGTGCGACTGGCGTGCCGTCGCGCGAATCCCACACGATGGTTGATGCGCGTTGCGCCGTGATGCCGATCGCGCGTACCGGCCCGCCCACGGCGAGTGCTGCATGAGCGACTCGCAACACCGCGTCTCTCATCGCGACGCCATCAAACTCAACGAGACCAGCAAACGGGCTCGTGGGTGGCAGCGGTTCGTAGGTGAAGCCGACGATTGTGGCGTCGGGGCGCACGACCGCGGCACGCAGCCCCGTGGTGCCGACATCGACAACGAGCACGCTCATGTGTTGGTGCCGTTCTCGATGGCGAGCACGCTCATGTAGAGCTGCCGCTCCAGGGCATCGCACCGCGACGCGTCGGCAGACCCAACTTGCCGGGGTTAAAGATGTCGCGCGGGTCAAGCGCCTGCTTCAACGCCATCACGACGTTGAAGGCGTCACCCATCGCTTCGCGCATGAAACGACCCCGATTGAGCCCTACCCCGTGATGGTGAGCGAGGTTTGCGCCGGCAGTGAGAGCGGCGCGTTGGGCGGCATTCCACATCGCGAGATAGAGCCGCTCGTGTTCAGCGGTGGTGGCATCAGTGATGTCGCGCGACGAGAGTTGCCCCACGAAGGTGAAGTAGATGCAGGCGCCATCGAGATAGCTGTGCGACACGTGGGCACTCACGCTGCGTGCGCCGCTGACTGCCGAGGTCGCGGCGACGACGTTGGTGTAGACACCGGTGAGTTTCGACCAGGGTGCTGCAACCTCCATCGTGTCAATGACGAAGCCTTTCTTGGTGAGTGCTTGCAGACCGCTCGTGTCGTTGCGATGGGCGAGCCAGTGGTCGACACGTTCGTCGGGCGCGCGCACTGCACCATGCGCGAGTGCGCACCGGTCGACCACTGCGAGTGTTGCCGCAACGATTTCAGGCTCACCATCATCGAGCACGATGAGCGTGCTGTTGCTGCCGTCGCCACCGTGACTGCGTTGTGCCTCGATTGCGTCGTAGAGCCGTAAGACGGCGGGTGTGGCGTGGGCGCGAATGGCTTCACGCATCGCTGCGACACCATCAGCGAATGAAGCGAAGAAGTATGCCGCCTTGCGCCGCACCGGTGCCACTTCGTGCGCACGTAGCCACACGCGAGTGACGACTCCGAGAGTTCCCTCGCTGCCGATAAACATCGCCGAGACGTCGGGGCCGTGGGCGGCGGCTGGTGCACCACCCGTGCGAATCACACTGCCGTCGGCGAGCACCACCTCGAGCCCGACGACCATGTCGTGGATCTTTCCGTAGCGAGTAGAGAACTGACCCGCGCCATGGCAGGCGACCCATCCGCCGACCGTGGAAATGTCGAATGACTGTGGAAAGTGCCCGACCGTCAGCCCGTGTTCGTTTACCGCACGCTCGAGATCGGGGCCGAACGTTCCGGGCAACACTTCGACGATGCCAGACGTGCGATCGACAGACACCACGCCTCGTAGATGAGTGGTATCGAGCACGACGCCGCCGAACAGTGGCACCGATGCACCACTCACACCGCTGCGTCCAGCAGTAACAGTGAGCGGTGTGTCGTGTCTCGCACAGGCGAGCACGATTCGTCGCACTTCGTCGGTGGTGGAAGGTGTTGCGACAACTGATGGCAGTTGTGGCACCTGCGCCTGCAGCGCCCAACGCATCGCGAGTGGCCACCAGTCGCGGGCATGTTCGGCAAGGTCAACTCTCGTTGTGCTGATCGGGCAGATGGCGCGCAGTTCGTCGATGATGGCAGTCATCTCGCTCGGTCGTGGCGTCGACCATCGAGCGTTGAGTGGGCCGTCGCCGAAGTCGATTGGCGGTGTGGGTTGTGTCACGCCACTCACTCTGTCACGCGGGGCCGAAGAGATCAGCGGGCGGCGGCAACTTCGCGCTGGCAGATCTCCGAGAAGTGCTGCACCTCGCGAGTGATGCG
>Ga0255182_1001556_pt1 | contig 11643 bp, 13 predicted proteins | sample Atl_UVDOM_RepA_8_FD_188420 | JGI IMG/M metagenome (GOLD analysis project Ga0255182, IMG submission 188420) | Freshwater microbial communities from Altamaha River, Georgia, United States - Atl_UVDOM_RepA_8d | ecosystem: Environmental > Aquatic > Freshwater > River | place: USA: Georgia... | reverse complement strand
CTTTCCGCAGCGCCCTCTACGGCGAGCACCCTTACGGCTCGCCGCCCGAGGGCACTGCGGAAAGCGTCGCCCGCCTGACGCTCGCCGACCTGCGCGAGTTCCACGCCCGCCACTACGTGGCGCGCAATCTCACGCTCGCTATCGTCGGTGCGCTGAGCCGCGACGAGGCGGCGGCGCTGGCCGACACGCTGTCCAGCGCCCTGGCCGCCGGCGCGCCGGCGCCGGCCTTGCCGCCGCTGCCGGCCTACGCGCCGGTGACGGAGCACATCGAGTTCGGCTCCGCGCAGAGCCACGTGTTCGTCGGCCAGCGCGGCCTCGCGCGCGAGGACCCCGACTACTTTCCGCTGCTCGTCGGAAACCACGTGCTGGGCGGCAACGGCGTCGTGTCGCTGTTGTTCGACGAGGTGCGGGAGAAGCGCGGCCTGTCCTACAGCGTGGAGAGCCATTTCGAGCCGATGGCGCTGAACGGTCCTTTCGTCGCAAGCCTGCAGACCAGCGGCAAACAGTTGGACGAGGCGCTTGCGGTGTTGCGCAGGACGCTCGCGGACTACGTCGAGCAGGGACCGGAGCCGGCCGCCTTCGAGGCGGCGAAACGCAATCTCGTCGGGGGCTTCCCGCTGCGCATCGACAACAACTCGAAGCTCGTCGAAAACCTCGCCGTGATCGGCTTCTATCGCCTGCCGCTCGACTACCTGGCGACCTACACCCGGCAGGTGGAAGCGGTGACCCTCGAACAGGCCGCCGAGGCGATGCGCCGACGCATCGAACCCGCGCGCTTCGTGCAGATCACCGTGGGCCAGCGCGCCGCCACGCCGGCGGCGAGCAGGTGAAGCGAGGTCCCGGCGCAGCGCCGCCCGGCGCGGTGCGGATCATCGGCGGCGAGTGGCGGGGCCGCCGCCTGCCCGTGCCGGGCGACGGCGTGCGACCGAGCGCCGACCGCGTGCGTGAAACCCTGTTCAACTGGCTCCAGCGCCGGCTGCCCGGCGCCCGCTGCCTCGACCTTTTCGCCGGTACCGGCGTGCTGGGCTTCGAGGCCCTGTCGCGGGGTGCGCGCGAGGTGCTGCTGATCGACAGCGACCCGGGCGTGATCACCCGCCTGGAGGAAAGCCGCGCGCGGCTCGCGGCTGAACGCGCTGAAATCCTTCGTTATGATGCGCTCGCGTGGCTGGCGGCTGCGCCGGTCTCGCCCTACGACATCGTTTTCGTCGACCCGCCCTTCGCGGCCGGTCTCGCCGACGAGGCGCTCACGCTGCTCGCACGCGGTTGGGTCGCGGTGGACGGCGTGGTATACGTTGAAGCGCCGGTCGCGCCAACGCTGCCGGCGGGCTGGACGATCCTGCGCCAGGGCCGTACCCGGCAGGTCGTGTTCAGCCTGGTCGCGCCCGCGGGGGCGGACACCGTAAACGATTGAGTGGAGTAGCAGCATTGAGCAACAGGGCGATCTACCCGGGCACTTTCGACCCGATCACCAACGGCCACATCGATATCGTCGCCCGTGCCGCGAACATCTTCGACGAGGTCATCGTCGCGGTGGCGGCCAGCACCTCCAAGAACACCGCGTTCTCGACCGACGAACGCGTGCAGCTTGCCAGTGACTGCCTCGCAGAATACGGCAACGTCCAGGTGCGCCGCTTCGAGGGCCTGCTCGCGAACTTCGTGCGCCACTGGGGCGCGAACGCGGTGCTGCGCGGCCTGCGCGCGGTTTCCGACTTCGAATACGAGTTCCAGCTCGCCGGCATGAACAAGCATCTGGTGCCCGAGGCCGACACGATCTTCATGCCGACGCGGGAGAACTACTCGTATATCTCCTCCTCGCTGATCCGCGAGATCTCGTCCCTGGGCGGCGACGTCAGCGCGTTCGTGCACCCCATCGTCCGCGATGCGCTGGCCGAGCGCCTGGGCAACCGCGGCAAGAAGTAGGCTCGCGATGGCGCTGCGCATCACCGAGGCGTGCATCAATTGCGACGTGTGCGAGCCGGCGTGCCCGAACCACGCGATCTTCGAGGGCGCGGAACACTACGAGATCGATCCCGCGCGCTGCACCGAATGCGTCGGTCACTTCGACGAACCGCAGTGCGTGGTGGTCTGTCCCGTCGACTGCATCCCGAAGGATCCGGCCCATGCGGAAGACGAGGCCGCGCTGTGGGCAAAGTATCACCGGCTGGTCGCGGAGCCCGCACGTGAAACCTGAGCGTGCGGTTGGCCGGCTGGCCGCGCGGGTCCTGTGCGGGCTGCTGCTCCTTGCCTGCGTGCACGGCGCCGTGGCGCGCCCGGCACCACCGGTGCCGCCCGCCGCGGCGGTCGCGTCCGCGCATCCGCTCGCAACTGCGGCCGGGCGCGAGGTGCTCGATGCCGGCGGCAACGCGTTCGATGCCGCCATTGCGGTCGCCGCCGCGCTCGCGGTCGTCGAGCCCTATTCCTCCGGAATAGGCGGCGGCGGCTTCTTCCTGCTGCATCGGGCGAGCGACGGTTTCCAGACCATGATCGACGCGCGCGAGTTCGCCCCGGGCGCCGCGCATCGCGACATGTACGTCGACGCGCGCGGCGAGATCGTTCCCGGGCGTTCGATGAACGGCGCGCTGGCGGCCGCGGTGCCCGGTCTGCCGGCAGGCCTCGTGCACCTGGCCGAGCGCTACGGCGAACTGCCGCTGTGGGTGTCGCTCGCGCCGGCGATCGAACTCGCCCGCGGCGGCTTCGAAGTCACGGAACACTATCGCGTGATGGCCGGCTTCCGGGCCGACGCGATGAACGCCAATCCCGAAACCGCACGTATCTTCCTGCACGAAGGGGCGCCACCGCCGCTCGGCCACGTGCTGAAGCAACCCGACCTCGCCGCCACGCTCGCCCGCCTCGGCGCCCACGGCAAGGCCGGCTTCTACGCCGGTGCGCTGGCCGGCAGGCTTGTCGACGGCGTGCGGGCCGGCGGCGGCCTGTGGACCACGGACGATCTCGCGCGCTACGAGGTCGTCGAGCGCGCACCCGTCGTCGGCGAGTATCGCGGCATCCGCATCGTTTCCGCGCCGCCGCCGTCGTCCGGGGGCACGGTCCTGATCGAGGCCCTGAACATCCTCGAAGGCTACGAACTCGCGACGCTGGCCCCGCTTGCGCGCACCCACCTGACAATCGAGGCGATGCGCCGGGCCTATCGCGATCGCGCCGAGTACCTCGGCGATCCCGATTTCACGCCGATGCCGGTCACGCGCCTGATCTCCAAGGCGCATGCGCGCGCGGTGGCCGCCGACATCTCGCTCGAGCGGGCCACGCCGAGCAGCGCGCTGAAACCAATCGCGCCGCCACCCCAGGGCGATCACACCACGCATTTCTCGCTGATCGACGGCGCCGGCAACCGCGTCGCGGCGACGCTCAGCGTGAACTTCCCGTTCGGCTGCGCGTTCACGCCGCCGGGCACCGGCGTGCTGCTGAATAATGAAATGGATGACTTCTCGTCGAAGGCCCTCAGTCCCAACGGTTACGGCCTGGTCGGTGTCGAAGCCAACGCGATCGCGCCGTACAAGCGGCCGCTGTCGTCGATGACGCCGACCTTCCTCGAATCGCCCGAACGCGTGGGCATACTCGGCACGCCGGGTGGCAGCCGGATCATCTCGATGGTGCTGCTCGGCGCACTGTCCTTTGCCGCCGGCGAAGCGCCCGCGCAATGGGTCGCGACGCCGCGCTACCATCACCAGTACCTGCCGGACGAGGTGCTTTACGAGCCGAAGGCCTTCGATGCCGAGGCGCGCAGCGCGCTCGAAGCGCGTGGCCACACGCTGCGGCTGTCGAACCGCGACTACGGCAACATGCACGCCGTGGCGTGGGATCTCGTCGGTGGCGAAATCAGCGCGGCGTCGGATCCGCGCGGCGAGGGTGAAGCCGTGGTGTGGCAGCCCGCGTCAGCGCCCCGCGGACGCGTCGCGGCCGGGCAGTAGCAGCGCCGCCGCGCCAAGTGCGAGCGCGGCGAGCAGCGACGGCGGGCCGAATCCGCTCGCGACTTCCGCCAGCCGGCCCGCGAGCGCGGGCCCGAGCAGCTGACCGAAGCCGAACGCCGCCGTCATCCAGCCGAGCAGGCCGTCGGCATGAGCGCCGCCGAGCGCGCGCGCCGCGCCGAGCACGAGCGCGGTGATCGACAGGAACGTCCCCCCGACGCAGGCCGCACCAACCAGCACTGCCGCCGTCCCTTCGCCGTAACCCGCGAGCAGCACGCCGACCGCTTCCACGCAGAACGCCGCGCGCATCACCGGGAACATGCCGAAGCGCGCGGCGAGCCTGTGCGCGAGTGGCACCGACGGCGCCGCCGTCGCACCGACCACGATCCACGACAGGGGCTCCAGCCACAGCGCGTTGTCGAGTTCGCGCGCCATCGCGACGAGGAAGGTCGCGGTGATCACGTAACCGAAGCCGAGCAGACCATAGGCCGCGACAACCCGCTTCAATTCCCCGCTGACCTCCATCGGGGCCATGGCGGCGCCTGCCGCCCGCGGCTGTGGATCGGGATTGGGCAAGCGCCGCAGCACCGCGGTGGCGACGAGGCTGGCGAGGCCTGCGGCCGCGCCGAGGACGCCCCACTGCCCGAATACCGTCAGGCCGCCGAAGCGTGCCGCCTCGATCAGCAGCACCGACAGCACGATGCCGACCCCCACACCGGGGAAGTGCAGCGCGACGAGGCGCGGCCGCCCCGCTGCGGCGAGGTAGTCGAGCACCAGGGCGGTCCCGATCACGACGCCGAGCGCGCTCGCGAATCCGGCGACGAAGCGCAACGCCAGCCACAGCGGCCAGGACCAGGGTATGCAGCCGGCGGCGGTGGTGAGGGTGCTGAGCAGCAGCGCGAGGGACAGCCAGCGGGCGCGACCAGCACGCGCGGCGATGGGCCCGGACAACAACGCGCCCAGCAGGTAGCCGACGAAGTTCGCCGTCGCGATGTCGCCGGCGGCCGCGATCCCGAGGCCCAGCGCATCGCGCAGGCGCGGCAGCAGCGGCGTGTACGCGAAACGGCCGATGCCCATCACCGTCACGAGGATGAGCGCGCCCGCGACCGCGACGAGTAGGGGCGACGGCGGGCCGTCGCCGGCCTCGAGCCGGGTGTCGCTTACCAAGTGGGTGTCCTGCGCCAACTTCTCGCCAACTCGCTTTCGCTCCATCACGCGTGCGACGGGTGGGAGTCCCGGACCTGCTCGGACCTGCTGCTCGCCGAGTGGGTGTCCCTTATCACGTCCCTTATCACGCGGTCTTCACCTCTCCCGCCCCGGGAGAGGTCGACGCCGCAGGCGGCAGGTGAGGGAGCCCTGCGCCGGCGCTGCGCCAGTCGGACGCGACCCTCACCTGCCCGCTGCGCGCCCGGCCCCTCCCGGGAGCGAGGCAGGCGAACAGGTTTCATCTGCTTCACGCCTGCGGGGTGTCCCATCTCGCGCCCGCTCGAGAGCGGACGCCGCTCACGGCTCGGCAGCGTGTGCCCGTCGCCGGTCGCGCCACAGCGCGCCCAGGCTGCCGAGGACGCCGGCCAGGCTGCCGGCGCCGCGCTGCCATGCGTGGAAGGCGGTAAGGAAACGCAGCTGGCCGTGGGTGACCTGGTGTCGCTTCCACGTGCCGGCGGCGTACTTGTTCGCCTCGGCGAAGGTCGGATAAAGGTGGATGGTGCCGAGAATCTTGTTCAGGCCGAGCCCGTGCCTCATCGCCAGCACGAACTCGGCAATCAGTTCGGCGGCGTGCTCGCCGACGATCGTCACGCCCAGGATGCGGTCCGAGCCCGGCGGGGTCAGGACTTTGACGAAGCCATGCGCCTCGCCGTCGGCAATCGCGCGATCGAGGTCGTCGATCCCGTATCTCGTGACCTCAAAGGCAAGCGAGCGCTCACGTGCTTCCTGCTCGTTGAGCCCCACGCGAGCAATTTCGGGGGCTGTGAAGGTCGCGCGGGGAATCACCCGGTAATCGACCTTGAAACGTTTGAAGCGGCCGAACAGCGCGTTGACCGACGCATACCACGCCTGGTGCGCGGACACGTGCGTGAACTGGAACGGGCCGACGACATCGCCGCAGGCGTGGATGTTCGGGTAGCGGGTCTGCAGGTGGTCGTCGACCGGGAGCGGCTTGCCCGGGCTCAGGTCAATGCCGAGTTCCTCGAGGCCCAGGCCCGTGACGTTTGCCACCCGTCCCACCGCGACCAGCACTTCGTCGAAGGGAATCTCGAGATCCTCGCCGGCGCGCTGCGCGTGCAGGACCTTCGCGTCGCCCCTGATCTCGACCCGCCGCGCCGTGCAGTCAGTCAGCACGCGGATGCCCTCGGCCGCGAAGCGCGCGGCGACCAGGGTCGAGACCTCGGCGTCCTCGCGTGCAAGCAGGCGCGGCAGCTGCTCGACCTGGGTCACTTCCGACCCCAGCTGCGCGAAGGCCTGGGCGAGTTCGCACCCGATGGGCCCGCCGCCCAGCACGAGCAGGCGCCGCGGGAGCGCGCGGAGCTGCCACACGGTGTCCGACGTCAGGAAGCCGGCCTCGGCGAGGCCCGGCAGCGGCGGCACCCAGGGACGGCCGCCGGTGGCGATGACGATGTCCCGCGCCGTCACAGTGCGCGGACCCTCCGGCGTGTCGACTTCGACCTGCCACGGCGAGACCAGGCGCGCCCTGCCGTGGATGCAGTCGACACCGAGCCCCGTGTAGCGGGCCACGGAATCGTGCGGCTCGATCGCCCGCACGGTCGCCGCGACCCGCGCCATCACGGCCGCGAAATCGCATTCTCCCCGCACCCCGCGCACGCCGAATTCGTCGCCGCGTTTCAGCTGGGCGAGGAAGCGGCCCGAGCGGATCAGCGCCTTGCTCGGCACGCACCCGGTGTTCAGGCAGTCACCGCCCATGCGGTGCGCCTCGACCAGCGCGACGCGCGCCCGGGTCGCTGCCGCGATGTAAGCGGCGACCAGGCCCCCGCTGCCGGCGCCGATCACGGCGAGGTTGTAGTCGAAGCGCGCGGGACGCGACCAGCGCGCGTAGACCTTGCGCGCCTTCAGCGCGTCGACGACGCGCCTGGCCACCAGCGGAAACACGCCGAGCAGGACGAACGAGCCCAGCAGCGCAGGCGACAGCACGCCGCGCAGGGACTCGACCCGGGCGAGCTGGGTCCCGACGTTCACGAACACGAAGGTCCCCGGCAGCATGCCGAGCTGGCTGATCCAGTAGAAGCGACCTGCCGGCAGCCGGGTCAGGCCCATCGCGAGGTTGATCACGAAAAACGGGAACAACGGCACGAGGCGCAGCGCGAACAGGTAGAGCGCGCCGTCCTTCGCAATCCCGGCATCGACCGTTGCGAGCCGCTCGCCGAGCTTTGCGCGCACCCAGTCGCGGAGTACGAAGCGGGCCGCGAGCATTGCGAGCGTCGCCCCTATCGACGACGCGAACGACACCACCACGAGCCCGGTCCACAGCCCGAACAGCGCGCCCCCCGCGAGCGTCATGATCACTGCCCCCGGCAGCGAGAGCGCGGTGACTGCGACGTAGACGAGAAAGTAGGCGCCGAGCGTGAACCCCGGCCGTGCCGAGTAGAAGGCGGCAAGCGCCGCCTGTTGTGCCTTCAGCGAGTCGAGGCTCAGGTAACGCCCGAGGCCGAGCGCGTGGAACGCGACGAACAGGGCCGCGACCGCCAGCAGGAGCAGTGCTTTTCTCTTGGCCATTCGGGCAAAAATCCTCCAGGAGCAGGGTGATGGCGCCGGCGGCGCATCACCCATTTGGGTTCGCCGCAGTGCCCGGCCTCGGTGAGCATGTCCGTATGCGCGCCACCGAGCAGTTCCGCGACACGGCTTCGACTCCACGTGCACCTCGCCACGCCGGTGCGGATGACGTGCGCGCATGAGGCGCTCCGGCCGCAGTGACGACGCGCTGCTGTCCTGGCTCGAGCGCCAGTTCGACGGGCAGGCGAGGCCAGCGCACTTTACCGACTTCGCGCACTGCGCGGAATGCGCCGGGCACGACGAGCGCCTGCAGGCCTGTAATCCGGCAAACCTGGACCTGGAGGATGTCGGTTACGCGGCTTTCGATCCCTTCTGTGTCGCCGTGCCTGCCAGCTTCACGTATTTCTTCCCCGCGCTCGCACGCCTCGCGCTGTCGCCTCCCAGCGCCGAACACGGCTGGTACGGCGCGCAGCTGCTCTTCCACCTGTCCCCCGCCCGCCGCGGCAATGGCTTCTTCGATGCCTGCAGCCCGGCCCAGCGCGCGGCCGTCGCGCGCTTCCTGCGCCATCTCCTGGAGACCCGCGCGGCCCTCGCCGCGGGTGACGGCGTGACCGAGGCGCTGCTCGACTGCTACGCGCTGTGGTCCGTCCCTGACCGCGCGCGGGTGCTGAACTGACGCCGGCCAAGGCCTCCGCCCACGCGAATACCCGCCTTCTGGCCCTCGAACGCCTGCAGGCTTAAGCTCGACGCATGAGCCTGCCACCTTTCTCCCTGCTCGGTCTCGACCACCTCGTGCTGCGCGTCCGTGACGAGGCGCGCATGCTCGATTTCTACACCCGCGTGCTCGGATGTCGCGAGGAGAGACGCCTCGCCGACCTCGGTCTCGTGCAGCTGCGCGCCGGGCGCGCGCTGATCGATTTCGTGCGCGTCGACGGCCCGCTGGGCCGGGCCGGCGGAGCAGCGCCGGGCGCCGAGGCACGCAACGTCGATCATTTCTGCCTGCGCATCGAGCCCTTCGACGCCGTCAACCTCACGGCCCACCTCGTCGCCCACGGCGTGCCGGTGGGCAAGATCGAGTCGCGTTACGGCGCCGACGGCCACGGACCTTCACTGTATGTGCCGGATCCGGAGGGCAACACGGTGGAATTGAAAGGCCCGCCCTTCGCATGACGCGCGCGGGCACGCGCCGGCGGATACACCCAGAACACGCAGCACGGAGTCGACGTCCATGATCCAGATCCTCGCCAAGGTGAGCATCGAAGACCTGCAGAAATTCATCGGCATGTTCGCCACCCGCGGTGCGCGGCTGCGTGCGAAGCACGGCTGCCGCGGCAGCCGGGTCATGACCGTCGACGGCGACCCGGCCCAGATCTACATCCTGTTCGACTGGAGCTCGCAAGCCGATTTCGAGGCGTTTCGCGCCGACCCGGACGTGAAGGCCTCGATGGCCGCGAGCGGCACGCTGGCGCCACCGGAGTTCACCTTCCTCGTGGACGCGGCGCGCTTTCCGAGCTGAGCCCGCCCGTGGGCCATGCCTGACGGGTGGCAGGCGTCAGGTGCCGTCCCAGCGCAGGAAATTGGCCAGCAGCGTGAGCCCCGCGTCGGCGCTTTTTTCGGGATGGAACTGCGTCGCGAAGGCGTGGCCACTCGCGAGCGCGGAGCAGAATGGCGCGATGTAGTCGGTTTCGCCGAGGACGACCGAGGCGTCCGCCGGCGCGACGTAGTAGCTGTGCACGAAGTAGAAGCGCGTGCCGGAGGGCACGCCGGCGCACACCGGATGTGGTCGCGTCCAGCGCACTTCGTTCCAGCCCATGTGGGGGATCTTGCGCGGGCTGCCGTCGGGCGCGGGGCCGGCATCGGCCGGGAAGCGATGCACGCCGCCGGGGAAGATGTCGAGGCAGGCGGTGCCGCCGTCCTCGTCGCTGCTCGCCATCAGCGACTGCAGGCCGAGGCAGATGCCGAAGAACGGCCGAGTGCGCACGCATTCGCGCAGCGCGCCGACCAGGTCCCGCTCCAGCAGGTGCTTCATGCAGTCGCCGATCGCGCCTTGGCCCGGAAACACCACCCGCTCGGCGGCGAGCAGCTGCTCGGGCCGCGCGGCGACCTGCACCTCGAATTCCGGGCCGGCGACGTGCTCGATGGCCTTCACGACCGAGCGCAGGTTGCTTCCACCGTAATCGACGACGGCTACGCGTTGCATGGGAGAACTCCGGCTGGAACTACAGCGTGCCCTTGGTCGACGGCATCACGTCGCCCATGCGCGGGTCGCGCTCGACGGCCACGCGCAGCGCGCGACCGAAGGCCTTGAACACGGTTTCTACGATGTGATGCGCGTTGCGCCCGCGCAGGTTGTCGATGTGCAGCGTCATCTGGGCGTGATTGACGAGGCCCTGGAAGAATTCGAAGAACAGGTCGACGTCGAAGTCACCGACGCGCGCGCGCGGGAACTCGACGTGATACTCGAGTCCCGGCCGGCCCGAAAGATCGACGACCACGCGTGACAAAGCCTCGTCGAGCGGCACATACGCATGGCCGTAACGGCGCAAGCCGCGCTTGTCGCCCCATGCGGCATTGAGCGCCTGGCCGAGCGTGATGCCGATGTCCTCGACCGTGTGGTGGGCGTCGATCTCGAGATCGCCGTTCGCCTCGATCGTGATGTCGACGAGGCCGTGGCGGCAGACCTGGTCGAGCATGTGATCGAGGAAGGGCAGGCCGGTGCTGAAGCTGCCCGCACCGCTGCCGTCGAGATTGACGGCCACGGTGATCTGCGTTTCCCTGGTATTACGCTCTACGCGAGCGCTGCGCTCTGTCATGGTTTCCGGGGCGGCTGCGCCGCGCTTTCGTGGTGGCGGCACAAGATACCATGGACCAGCAGCCGACTCGCAGCCGTCGCTGAGGGGGCAGGCGCTGCCCGCCTGTCATGTCTCACGGCGCGGCCGCCCCGAGGGTCCCGGCCCGGCGCGGGCCGCGATGGTGTTAACCTTGCCGGCAGCGCCCACGCCAACCCGGATCCGTGAACGAAATGTCGAACCAGCACGCCATGCTCGCGCCCGTCAAAGCCTACCTGCTCGACCTGCAGGACCGCATCTGCGCCGCCTTCTCGGCGCTGGACGGACAGGATTTCCGCGAAGACTCCTGGACCCGCGAGGAGGGTGGCGGCGGCCGCTCGCGGGTGCTCGCCGGTGGCGCGGTGTTCGAACAGGCCGGGGTCAATTTCTCGGACGTGCAGGGCAGCCGGCTGCCGCCGGCGGCGACCGCGAAGCGGCCGGAGCTTGAAGGTCGCGCCTTCCACGCGATGGGCGTGTCGCTGGTCGTGCATCCGAACAATCCGTTCGTCCCGACCTCGCACGCGAACGTGCGCTTCTTCATCGCGACCAAGCCGGGCGCCGAGCCCGTGTGGTGGTTCGGCGGCGGTTTCGATCTCACGCCCTACTACGGCTACGACGATGACGCGGTGCACTGGCATCGCACCGCGCACGCCGCCTGCGCGCCGTTCGGTGACGACGTCTATCCGCGTTACAAGCAGTGGTGCGACGACTATTTCTTCCTCAAGCACCGCCAGGAGCAGCGCGGTATCGGCGGGCTCTTCTTCGACGATCTCAACGAGTGGGGCTTCGAGCGCAGCTTCGCCTTCATGCGGAGCGTCGGCGACCACTACCTGCCCGCAATCCTGCCGATCATCGAGCGGCGCCGCTTCCAGCCCTGGGGTGAACGCGAGCGCGATTTCCAGCTCTACCGCCGCGGGCGCTACGTCGAATTCAACCTCGTCTACGACCGGGGCACGATCTTCGGCCTGCAGACGGGCGGCCGCACGGAATCGATCCTGATGTCGCTGCCGCCCAACGTCCGCTGGCGCTACAACTGGCAGCCGGCGCCCGGCTCGCCGGAGGCGCTGCTGTACGAGCGCTACATCCGGCCGCGGGACTGGCTGGCAGGGACTTGAGGCGCGCCGCGGCTGGCGCGGGGTACAAAAAGCCGCGGCGCGCCTCAAGTC
>Ga0255182_1001555_pt1 | contig 11648 bp, 8 predicted proteins | sample Atl_UVDOM_RepA_8_FD_188420 | JGI IMG/M metagenome (GOLD analysis project Ga0255182, IMG submission 188420) | Freshwater microbial communities from Altamaha River, Georgia, United States - Atl_UVDOM_RepA_8d | ecosystem: Environmental > Aquatic > Freshwater > River | place: USA: Georgia | collected... | reverse complement strand
TTCTGCCCGGCGGCGACGACCCGCTGGAACTTCGGACCGCACGGCGGCGGACTGTCGACGAAGCCGACCGACGGGCCGTGCATGCACGTGGCACCGATCGCCACGGTCGCCCTGGGGCCGGAGTCCTCGCTTCGATTTCGTTACTGGCTGGTGGTCGGATCGGTCGACTCCGTCGCCCGCGATCTCGACGAGCTGTGGGAAAAGCACCGCGACGACGCGTTTGTCCTGACGCCCTAGTCGACCGGGTGGCGACCTCTGCCCTACGGTTGGTACTCTCTGCCTGGCCCGACAGCCGGCGCTCCACCCCCCACCAGGGGGTCACCCGCTTCCGCCGTGGCGCGGCGCCCGTTCAGCAGGTTGCTCATGCACGTAACAGGCTCTTGTCCTCGTGTCGTCCGGCGGGCTCTGGCCGCGATCGCATGGCTGCTCTGCGCAGCGGCGGCCGCCCATGCGGACCCGATCCAGCCGAGCTACATCTATGGCATCGACGACCTGAACGACATCTATCAGATCGATCCCACGCCCGGTCAGCAGACGTTCAACGGCGTCTACAATACCGGCCTGACCGGTCAGTCGAATGCCTTCGCCTTCGACCGCGTGCGCGACCAGATGTTCTTCATGAACGTGGGCACGGGAAGCGCCAACAACCTCTGGCTCTGGAACAAGCCGATCAACGGGTTCACCCAGATCGCCGCCGGGTCCGCCCTGGGCGTGTCCGGCACCACGATCCCCGCGAACGCGGCCTACTACAACGACGCGTTCTGGTTCTTCAAGGAGCGGACGAACGACCTGGTCAAAGCCAGCCTGCTCTACAGCGGCACCGCCCCGGGCACGGTGCCGACGCTCGGTGCGGTCGAAACCTTTTCGATCAACCCCGCCCCCACACTCGGGCCGGTCGGCAGCGGCACCGATTCGGGGATTCGCAACGCTTTCGGCGACATCGCCATCACCCCCGCCGGCACGCTCTACGCGTACACGGCCGGCGGCCAGGGAGGCAACTTTTACTCGCTCGACCTCAACACGGCCTCCGCCGGCACCGTCGGCGGCTTCAATCTCATCAGTAGCGGCACGACCATCAGCGGCCCGACACCCATCGGTCTGCAGATCTCGTTCAACGAGGACTACAGCGTTCTCTACGGCCACAATTACAGCGACGGCAGGTGGTACGAGGTGAACACGGCGACTGGTTGGCTCACCGATCTCGACTTCGTGACGACCACCGGCACGACCGGTACCGGCTTCCGTGACATCGGCGGTGCATCGATCTCCTTCGTGCCCGAGCCCACGGCCCTGGCCCTGGTCGGCACGGCGGGCGTCGCCGTCGCCACCGGGCTCTGTCGGCGACGGCGCGGCGGCCGGAGCGGCCGCAAGCGGTAGACCGGTTTTCCGGCCACGGCTCCAGCGCCGGAAGCCCACCGCTCCCGGGAGGCGGTCCCGGCGGCTCAGGAACGTCGTCGGATCACCGCCAGGCGGCCGTCCTTCTCGAAACGCACCGCGTCGGCCTCGATGCCCAGGGAGCGCAGATAGGCGGGGTCTCGCAGCAAATCCGCCAGAGGCGGCGTCGCCGGAAGTGTCGCCTCCAACGCGACAGGGGGAGCGTGCAGATCCTCGACCGCGTAGATTCCTCCTCGCCTCAGTGCCGGCCAGAGTTCCTCGAGGGTGAGCCGCTGGTGCCAGGCAGCATGGCTGCCGTCGTCGATGATGATGTCGAACGCGCCCACCGCCGCCCGCATGCTCGACAGGTCTGCACGGGATCCCTGATCCCCCTGGAACACTGTGATGCGTCCTCCGGTCATCGCGGTGAAATCATTGATGTCGAAGCCGACGATGCGGGCGTTGGGAAAATAATCGCGCCACATGCAGAGCGACGGGCTCACCCGGCTCGCCGACTCGTAGAAGGGATCATGCCGCAGGCCGATCTCCAGGAGCGTCAGCGGCTCGTGCTTGCGGCCGTGCAGGAGCGGATCGTACACGTCCGTGTAGCCGTGACGGCTGAACCACCGGTGGCCCTTGTCCGAGCGGTGCAAGGTCGCGAGATCGGCAAGGCTCAGCCGCCCGGGCGGCAGGCAGGACAGCCAGGGCTGCATGACGCGGCACCGCAGCCGACTCAGCGAATCGCGGAGGCGAAAGCTCATCCTGCTGCCATCACGGTCTTGACTCCACCATGTACCTCGCACGCATGATACTCTCCGTCGGCTCGGAGTTCGCCTCGTGCAGCGGAGGGCCTTCCCTGCCGTCGGCGGCACAGGCGACCCGCCTCCCTCCACCCCCTTCCGGCAACATGTCCATCCTCCCGTTTCCGCCACTCTTCGAGCTCGCCGACGTGGGGTTCGAACGCGACGGACGCCCGATCGTCGACGGGGCCTCCTGGCAGGTGCTGCCCGGCGACCGCTGGGCGCTCCTCGGCCCCAACGGCGCGGGCAAGTCGACGCTTCTGAGTCTGGCGCTCGGCCAGCTTTGGCCCACGTCCGGGCTGATCACGCGGCACGGCGCGGAATGGATCGACCTGCGCGACTGGCGGCGGCGGGTCGGGGTCGTCGCGGAAGTCGTCGCCCGACAAATACCGGCCCAAGAGCCGGCGCTCGATACGGTGCTGTCGGGCTGCCTCGCCCAACTGGGTCTCAAGGTCTTCACCGGGCTCGAGCCCACGGACGCGGATCGGCGGCGGGCCACGACCCAACTTGAACGCGTCGGCTGCGGGCATCTCGCCGGCCGCCCCTTCGGCGTGCTCTCGCAGGGTGAGCGGCAGAAGGTGCTGGTGGCACGGGCGCTCGCCGCCGATCCGCTGCTTCTGGTGCTCGACGAGCCGTGCGCCGGCATGGACCCGGGCGCACGGGAGCGATTCCTGACCTGGCTCGGGGCGCATCTCGAGGCTGGAGGCGGGCCGGCGGTCGTGCTGGTGACGCACCATGTCGAGGAGATTCTTCCGGCCTTCCGCCGTACGCTCGTGATGCGGGAGGGCCGTGTGATCGCCGCCGGCCCCACGACCGACGTGCTCACGCCGGAGCTGTTCGAGAAGCTCTACGACACCCGGCTCGCCCGGCTCGAGCGCGCCGGCGGCAGGTGCTGGCCCATCTGGGGCGTCTGAACGGCACCGCCTTAGTAGCGATAGCCCACACCGAGGTTCGTGAAGAATCCGGGTGTGGTTTCGTTGAGGCCCCAACCGTAGCGGAGGCCGAGTTCCAGATCCTCGGTCACCAGCACATGGCCGCCAAAGCTCGCATACTGCAGATTGAGCGGGATCGCCTTGCCAGTGGACATGATGCCGAAATATTCGGAGTGGATATTCCACCGCTCGCCCACGGGAATCTTCAGCACTGTGGAGGGTGCCCACTGGCTGAAGGCGTCGAGTTCCTCATAGCCGGTGCCATATCGCATCGCCGTGTTCCAGGCCCAGCCATTCGGAAAGGTCCACCCCCAGGCCTCGCCCACGTACATCGTCGTCGCCGTGGAGGGACCGTACGTCGGCGTGAATCCCTGCACGATGAGCGCCGATCGCGGCAGGCCACCCGCCTGCTCACTCGTGGCCACCTTCATCCCGTAGAGCAGGCGGCTCTCGTACTCCGCCTCCGGCTCGATGTCCTCGCCGCCGACCTCGGTGCCCGTCACGGTCCCGGGGCCGCCGGCCTCGTAGTTGACGCCCACCCGCAGCTCGAATCGCTCGCCGATGCCGCGGCGAAACAGCAGCTCCGGGAAGCTGTGGGCCTCGGGTCCGACCCGATTATCGATGAACGAGTACGACGCCTCCGTGATCGTGCGGCCGGCTCCGGCCGTCGTCGGGGCGAAGGTGAAGGAGTCACGGTCGGTCTCGAGCTCTTCCGCCCGAACCGTGCAGCAGGTCACCGTCCAGCAGGCGACGGCCAGGATGACCGCCACGACTCCCCGCACCCAACGCATGTCGGTCTATCGGACAGCCGGCGGGCATTGTCCATCCGGGACCGCCGCGGTCCTTCCGCCGCCGGAGATTCCCTAGAATGCCGGATCGCCCCGCGGAGGGGCCACGACGGTCCCGGTACGCCGCGTCCCGCGGAACTCCTCACGCGTCGCCCCCCTCCTCTTCTTGTCCTGCCTTACCGCGCCGCTGCGGCCGCGGATCGTCGCTCTTGCGGAACACCGCCACGACATCCTCGATCGGCACGACGTAGAGCAGGTTGTTCTGCTCGAAGTCGACTGGAATGGAGTTCTTCGGATGAAAGAGCACTTTGTCGTATTTCGCGATGGGAAAGTCGGCATCGCGCTCGACCTGCAGGCTCACTTCCACGACCCTTCCGGTGATCGTGGGAATCTCCGCCTGATCCGGCAGCACGATGCCCCCGCGTGTCTTGTGGCGACTCTCGTCCTTGCGGATGAGCACCCGCATGCCGAGCGGCTCGACGAACTCGTCCATGGCCATGCTTTTCCTGTTCGTGCTCGGGGCGTGCGTGCCCCGGACGCTCCCGCGCCCGGCCGCGGCGGCAGCCCGGCATCGCCAACTGTTTTACGCACGAGCCGCGGCGGCAGCCACCGGCCGGCGGAAGGACTGGCGGCCGCCACGGGCGGGTGCTACTCTTGAGGTAGTCCCGCCGATCGACCTGCCGCCTCCGTGCAGGTCCGCGTTTGACGGCCGGCCCTCGCACAGCCGCCGACCGCCCGACGGCGACGCGGGTGTTTCCCCGAAATCCACCGAGGATTCTCATGGGACGCACCTTTCCGCCGAGCGGCAGCGCCGGCAGAGTGGCCTGGCTCGCAGCCGTTCTTGCCGCAGCAGGCTCGTCCAGCACCGCCGGAGCCGCTGAGCCGCTCGACTTCAACCGCGACGTCCGGCCGATCCTCTCCGATCGCTGCTTCGCCTGCCACGGTCCCGACAACGAGGACCGTCAGGCGGGCCTGCGACTCGACGACCGGGCGGCGGCCATCGCGCCGCTCGACAGCGGCGCAACGGCGATCGTGCCCGGGAAGCCCGAGTCGAGCGCGATCCTGGCACGCGTCTTGAGTACCGACCCCGATACCGTCATGCCGCCGCCACGGGTCAATAAGCCGGTGACGCCGGCCGAGGCCGCGATCCTGCGTCGCTGGATCACCGAGGGGGCGGCCTATCGTGGCCACTGGGCCTTCGAGCGGGTCGAACGGCCCGCCGTGCCCGAGGTACGCGACGTCACCTGGCCGAAGACGCCGGTTGACCGCTTCATTCTCGCCCGGCTCGAGCGGGAAAGCCTGGCGCCCAATCCCGAAGCAGACCGCCCGACGCTCGCGCGGCGGCTCGCCCTCGACCTCACCGGCCTGCCGCCCGTGCCGGCCGACGTCGACGCCTTCCTCGCCGACTCATCGCCGACGGCCTACGAAACCTACGTCGACAAACTCCTCGCCAGCCCGCACTTCGGTGAGCGGATGGCGATCGAGTGGCTCGACTCGGCCCGCTACGCGGACAGCCACGGCTACCAGACCGATTCCAGCCGACAAAACTGGCCCTGGCGCGATTGGGTGATCGCCGCCTTCAACCGCAATCTGCCCTTCGACGAGTTCACCCTCCACCAACTGGCCGGCGACATGCTCGACCAGCCCGGCCGCGACCAGATCGTCGCCACCGGCTTCAACCGCAACCACCGCATCAACGGCGAGGGCGGCATCATCGCCGAGGAGTGGCGGGTGGAGACGGTGATCGACCGCGTCGAGACGACCGGCCAGACCTGGCTGGGCCTCACTGTCGGCTGCAGCCGCTGCCACGACCACAAGTACGACCCGCTCTCGCAGAAGGAGTTCTACGCGCTCTTCGCGCTGTTCAATAATCTGCCCGAGAGCGGGACGATCATGGGCTCGCAGAACCGCAGCGGCGGCAATTCCGACCCGCTCCACCTGCTGCCCTCCCCCGAGCAGGAGCGCGAGCAGGCCCGGCTCGAGCAGGTCGTGGCCGACGCCGACGCCGCCCTTAAGGCGGAAGCCGCGAACATCGATTCCCTCGTGGCCGACTGGGAACGCGACATCCGGCCGGCGCTCGCCGCGCCGCACGAGGCATGGCAGCCGTTCGAGCCGCTCGAGCTGCGAAGCGCCGGCGGCGCGAGCTTCCGCCGCAGCGAGGACGGCACCTGGCTCGTCGAGGGCAAACTGCCGCCCAAGGACACCTATGAGTTCGAGACGCTCGTGCCCGCCGACAAGCTCGGAGGCCTGCGGATCGAGGTACTGCCCGAGGCGAGCCTCGCCGGTGACGGCGGCTTCGGCCGCGCGGGCAACGGCAACATCGTGGTCACGAAGATCGAAGCCGAGATCGAACCGCCGGGCGATGCGAAGGTCGTGCCCGTCGAGCTCGTCCGTGCCGAGGCCAGCTACGAGCAAAAGGGCTGGCCCGCGACCGGTGTGCTCCAGCTCAAGGGAGAGAAGGCCAAGGGCTGGGCGATCGACGGCAACGATCCCGAGAAGCGAATGCCGCGGCAGATCGCCGTCTTCCCGGCGAAGCCCGTCTCAATCCCCGAAAACGCCCGGCTGGTGATTCGCATTCGCCAGGAGGCCTTCGACGGCCATATGATCGGCCGCTTCCGGCTCTCGTTCTCCGATGACGACCCGTCGCTCCTCGGCGTGGCGGGGTCGACGCTTCCCAAGAACGTGCGCAACGCCATCGCCGTCGAGCCGGCCAGCCGGTCGAAGGAGCAGCGGGCCGAGATCGCGAAGTTCTACCGCGAAAAGGTCGACGGCCCGATCCGTCGTGCCGAAGCCGCCCGCGACGCGGCCCGAAAGAGCGTGGATGCCTTCCGGGATTCCCTGCCGAGCGCGATGGTGATGAAGGAGGGCCCGACCCGCGACGCCTTCGTGCTCATCCGCGGCGAGTACGACAAGCGGGGCGAGAAGGTGGAGGCGGGGCTGCCCGCTTTCCTGCCGGCGCTCCCGGCGGGAACGAAGGCCGACCGGCTTTCCCTGGCCCGTTGGATCGTCTCCCGCGACAACCCCCTGCCCTCGCGGGTCTGGGTCAACCGGATGTGGGAGCGGCTCTTTGGCACGGGGCTCGTGAAGACGAGCGAGAACCTCGGCAGCCAGGCCGAGTATCCGAGCCATCCGGAACTGCTCGACTGGCTCGCGGCGGAGTTCATGGAGTCGGGATCCATGCCGGCCGTGGCGGGCGCGCCGGCCCGTCCCTGGGACATGAAGGCCTTCGTGAAGCTGCTCGTGACGAGTGCCGCCTACCGGCAGAACGCGACCGTCACGTCCGAGAAGCTCGCCCGTGATCCCGACAACCGGCTCCTGAGCCGGACTTCCCGGATCCGCGTGCCGGCCGAGATCGTCCGCGATCAGTCGCTCGCTGCGGCGGGCCTGCTCGTGCCGACCGTCGGCGGTCCGAGCGTGCGGCCCTGGATGCCCGACGGCGTCTGGGACGAGACGAGCAAGTACGGCGACCTCCGGGGCTACAAGGCCGACACCGGCCCCGGCCGTTACCGTCGCAGCATGTACACGATCTGGAAGCGGACCGCGGCCCCGCCGACCATGCTGCTCTTCGACGCGCCCAACCGCGAGACCTGCACCGTGAAGCGGTCGCGGACCAACACGCCGCTGCAGGCCCTCGCACTGCTCAACGAGACGACGTTCGTCGAGGCCGCCAACGGCCTCGCCAGGCGGATGGTGGTCGAGGGGGGCGCGACCCCATCCGACCGGATCGCGCACGGCTTCCGGCTGGCCATCGGCCGTACACCTACGGCCACGGAGCTGGCCACGCTCGTCGCCGGCTTCGAGGAGGATCGCGCCCGGCTCACCGCCGACGCATCCGCCGCGGAGCAGTACGCGACCGCCGGCCTCGTGAAGCCCCCCGACGGGCTGCCGGCCGCCGACGCCGTCGCCTATGCCTTGGCGGCCAACGTGATCATCAACCTCGACGAGTTCGTGACACGGGAGTGACTCGCATGCATCCTTCGCCGGATTCTTCCCGCGTGGTCCGCACGCAGGACCTGCTCAACCGCCGCGTCTTCCTCGGCGGCTCCGCCGGCGGCCTGGGCTATGCCGCGCTCGCCGAACTACTGCAGGCGCGATCCGCCCAAGCGGCCGCCGCGACCGCCGGCACTACGGCCGCCGGCGGCGTCCGCTTTCCGAACTTTCCCGCCAAGGCGAAGCGGGTGATCTACCTCTTCCAATCAGGCGCGCCGTCGCAGATGGACCTCTTCGACCCGAAGCCGCAGATGGCTGCCAGGCGGGGCGAGGATCTGCCAGAGTCGATCCGTCAGGGGCAGCGGCTCACCACCATGACCAGCGGTCAGAAGAGCTTTCCGGTGGCGCCGTCGATGTTCAATTTTCAGCAGCACGGCGAGAGCGGCATGTGGTTCAGCGAGTTGGTGCCCCACATGGCGAAGCACGCCGATCGCTGGTGCATGATCCGCTCGATGTACACCGAGCAGATCAACCACGACCCCGCCATCACGTTCTTCCAGACCGGCCACCAGCTCGCCGGCCGGCCGAGCATCGGCTCCTGGGTGAGCTACGGGCTCGGCACCGACAATGCCGACCTGCCGGCCTACATCGTGCTCACGAGCTTCGGGAGCGGCCGCAAGGACGACCAGCCGCTCTACGACCGCCTGTGGGGCGCGGGATTCCTGCCCACGCAGCATCAGGGTGTGCGGTTCCGCAACACGGGCGACCCCGTCCTCTATCTGGCCGATCCCCCGGGCATCGACCGGCAGACGCGGCGGTCGACGCTCGACCGCATCGGCAAGCTCAACGCCGTCCGCAGCGAGGCGATCGGTGATCCGGAGATCGCGGCCCGCACGGGCCAGTACGAGATGGCGTTCCGGATGCAGGCGAGCGTCCCCGACATCATCGACTTCTCCGACGAGCCCAAGCACGTCATCGACGCGTACGGCCCCGACATCAAGCGGCCCGGCAGCTACGCCTTCAACTGCCTCCTGGCCCGCCGGCTCTCGGAGCGGGGCGTGCGGTTCGTCCAGCTCTTCCACATGGGCTGGGACCACCACGGCGGGCTCCCGGGGGCGATCAAGGGCCAGGTGCAGGACACCGACCAGGCCACGGCCGCCCTGCTCGACGATCTGGCCCAGCGTGGCCTGCTCGACGAGACGCTCGTCGTCTGGGGCGGCGAGTTCGGCCGCACGATCTATTCCCAGGGCGCGCTCACCGAGACCAACTACGGCCGCGACCATCATCCGCGGTGCTTCACGATGCTCATGGCGGGCGCCGGCATCAAGCCGGGCCTCACCTGGGGCGCGACCGACGACTACTGCTACAACATCGTCACGCCCGACCAGAAGGTGCACGTCCACGATTTGAACGCCACGATCCTCCACCTCATGGGCGTCGATCACCTGCGGCTCACCTATCCCTACCAGGGCCGCGACTTCCGGCTCACCGACGTCCACGGCGAAGTGGTCCGCGGCATCCTGAGCTGACTTTACGGGAGGCTCAGGCTCTGGAACCGTGGCGAGGGACCGCCCATGCCGCTGGCTTCACGCAACGGCTCGCATCCTGCTCGCGTTGCTTGGCCGGCCTCCGCCGGCTGGTTCTCACTCGGCCCTCCCGGCCTAACCGCGTTCCGGGGGAGGCGAGCGACCGCCCATGCTCCGAGAGCCGGCGTATGATGACGAGCGCAGCCAGGATGGCGGAGCGAAGTCAGCATCCGAGTGAGCTGAAGCCTGGAGGGCTGAAGCGAACGGCCGGCGACGGGGCGTGGGCGGTCACTCGCCGGCGCGATCGCCCTACGGCACGCGGCGCCTGAGCACGACGAGCGGATCGGTCTCGGCCCGCACGTGGCGGTGGGAGAGCGGCTTGGCCAGGATCATGCCCGCCACGAAGCCGGCCACGTGCGCCGAGTAGGCCACACCGCCCCCGCCGCTGCCCTGATCGAAGAAGCCGCTCACGAGCTGAAACAGAAACCAGATCCCGACGGCCACGTAGCCGGGCACGTCCACCATCAGCCGCAGGAGGATCACGCTGACCCGGCGGTGGGGATGGAGCACGAGATAGCCGCCGAGCACGCCCGAGATGGCGCCCGACGCGCCGAGGCAGGGCGTCAAGGCGGCCTCGCCGGAGCGGTTCAAGACCACGAAGGCGATCGAGGCCAGGATGCCCGTGGCGAGATAGAAGAGCAGGTACTTGAAGTGCCCCATGTCGTCCTCGACGTTGTCGCCGAAGATCCAGAGAAACCACATGTTGCCGGCCAGGTGCATGATGCTGCCGTGCATGAAGATCGCCGTCAGCAGCGTCATCCAGGGCGGGATGGGGGTGACCTTCAAGCCCGGATCGGGCACCTCGATCACCCCTTCCGGCGTGCGGATCATGCGCGTGGACGGTTCGGTGACGACGTCCTGGCCCGTGAGGATCTCCGCCGGCACCTGGCAGTAGGCGAGCGTGACGTCGTCGTTCTGGCCCATGCCCTGGAGCACGACGAACACGAACACGTTCACGAGCAAGAGCGCGACGGTCACGAACGGAAACGTCGTGCGGTCGGAGTTGTCGTCGCCGATCGGAAAGACCATGCGGGCGGCTTTCTGGCTGCGGGGGGATGATCAGCGGCCGGGGGAGAACCGGTGCACCATCGTATGCCGGTAGGTCTGGCCGGGATCGAGCCGGGCCGCGGGCCAGCGCGGATCGCCCGCATGGTGCACCGCGTCGGGATAGATCTGCGTTTCGAGGCAGACGGCCGCCTGGCGGCCGTACACGGCCCCGCCCTTGCCGGTGAGCGTGCCGTCCAAGTAGTTGCCGGTGTAGACCTGCAGGCCGGGCTGATCGGAGAGCAGTTCCATCCGGCGGCCGCTCGCGAGATCCTCGAGCACCGCCACCTTTCGCAGGCTGCCGTCCGGCCGCCAGCCGCGGATCACGAAGTTGTGGTCGATGCCGCCCGGATTCCCGCCCTCGGCGGACGGCGGCAGGGCCGCGATCGCGTCGCCGAGCCGCGTGGTCGTCGGCCGCTCCGGCCGCAGGTCGAAGGGCGTGCCCGCCACCGCGGCGAAGGCGCCCGTCGGAATGCCGCCAGAGTCGACGGGGAGGTATTCGTCGGCCGCCACGGCGAGCCCGTGGCCGTGGATCGTGCCCGAGCCGTGGCCGGCGAGGTTCCAGTAGGAATGATGGGCGAGGTTCACGACCGTGGGCCGGTCGCTCGTCGCGGCCATCTCCACCCAGAGTTCGCCGTCGGGGGTGAGCGTGTAGGTGGCGTGGACATGGAGCCGGCCTGGGTAGCCCTCGTCGCCGTCGGGCGAGACCATTTCGAAGGTCACGGCCGGGCCCTTGTCGGTCACGAGCGGCGTGGCCGTCCAGAGCTTCTTGTCGAAGCCGACGAGACCGCCGTGGAGGTGATGCCGGCCGTTGTTCGTCGCGAGCGTGTGCGCCTTGCCCTCCAGCTCGAACTTCCCCTCCGCAATCCGATTGGCGACGCGGCCGCAGATGGCGCCGAAGTACGGATGCGTGGCGGCGTAGCCATCGAGCGTGTCGAAGCCGAGGACGACGTCGATGGAGCGGCCGGGAGCCTGCGGCACCTGCAGGCTCGTGAGAATGGCGCCATAGTCGGTGAGCGTCGCCCGCCAGCCGCCCGGCACCTCGAGCTTGTAGAGCTTCACCTCGCGGCCGTCGGGGAGCCGGCCGAAGGGCTCGACGCGGGGCGTGGCGAACGTGGGGGCGGTCATGGGGCGATCAGCTCCGGAAGGCGTGGGCTCCGCGGCCCCGGCGGCGGTCACCGCCGACAGCAGCAC
>Ga0255182_1001554_pt1 | contig 11649 bp, 10 predicted proteins | sample Atl_UVDOM_RepA_8_FD_188420 | JGI IMG/M metagenome (GOLD analysis project Ga0255182, IMG submission 188420) | Freshwater microbial communities from Altamaha River, Georgia, United States - Atl_UVDOM_RepA_8d | ecosystem: Environmental > Aquatic > Freshwater > River | place: USA: Georgia... | reverse complement strand
CATTTTTGACTGATTTGGAAATTTTCCTTTAACACACTCAAAATTAACAAGTTATGCTCAAAAATGCAACTTTTTTTTGATTTTATTTTGCTGATAATCAGCTTTTTAGCAACTCCGAAACTTTAGTAATAAACTTTTGGAAATCTATTTAAGAAAATGACAAAATTAATAACTTGTTCCAATATCAAATCTAATTTTTACTTCCCTCAAATTAAAAGGAAGTTCTAATTTTAAAACATACTAAAACAATAATTTAGTGTTAAAATAATACCTTAAAAACAAGTATTTAAATTTTGCATGGAATTAGATAGTGCAAATCTGTGATGCAAATTTTTATCCTTATAAAACAGAAAGATTATGTGAATTTCATAAAAACTATTTACCTAGTTTTGAAATAATGATATTTCTGTAAGATTTGGCAAGTTTAAAATACGTTTAATCAATAAAATGCTACGTTTAATAAATTAATTACTAGAATAAGAAATAATATTATTTTAAACGAATGTTTAAAACTACATTAGGATTTGTGTTTAAAATTATATTCAATGATAGTTACCAATTTAATCAAAAAATCCATAATGCCAGCAGTGTTATTCATGTCTTGGGCTTTCAGTAGTTTCAGTCAAAACGCTGTATCCACAACAGGAGGTCATTTTAAATCTACAGGAGGTTCCACCAGTTTTACAGTTGGTCAGGTAGTTTATGTTTTGAAAAAAGGAAATGGTCCTTATTTGAATGAAGGAGTTCAACAGGTTTATACCAAAAAAACGACACCGATTGAGGAATTAGTTTACCTTAAAGAGGTACTGCTTTATCCAAATCCAACACAAGAAACCATGACTTTAATATTATCTTCTATGGAAGATGTTCTAGTCAGATATACTATCATGGATTATTTGGGTAAAGAAATCAGGAATGGGAATATTGTAGCAGAAAAATCAGAGATATCCTTGAGAGATTTACCATCAGGAAATTATTTCATTTCATTGAAATCAAAAAAAGAAAACAGAATTTTCAAAATTGTAAAGATTTAATCAGATGAAAAAGATTACCTTATTGAGCATATTAACCCTTGTTTTTTTTAATAATTTACTTTCTCAAACTCCCAATCTGATGAGTTATCAGGCTGTGATTTGGGATGCCAGTGGGAACCTTGTTTCTGAAAAAATAGTCAGTATTAAAATTAGTATTCTTCAAGGTTCAGTAACAGGAACAAGTGTATATTCTGAGACACATCGTTTACAAACAAATGTAAATGGTTTGGTAAGTTTAATGATTGGAGGTGGTACAAACCCTTCGGGAAAAATATCAAATATCAATTGGGGAGAGGGGAGTTATTTTCTTAAAACGGAAACGGATCCAACCGGAGGAGGGAACTATTCTATAATTGGTACAGTTCAGCTAGTTAGTGTGCCTTACGCATTATATTCGGGAAATATCCAAACTATTAATCAGGGACTTCCCGGACAAACATTATCACTCGACGAAGATGGGAAACTAAAATGGATTGGGAATAGCTTTCCAATAGTAAAAATGGATAGTATTTCTAATAATTCAGGTAAAATAACCCTTTTCGGCAGGATTATAAGTAACGGTGGGACTCAAATTATTAAAACAGGCATTCTTTTATCTTCTACATCTAAATCAATATTTTCAGATACCTTATTAATTTCAAACTATTCGGATAATAAAATTGTAGCCACTTTTCCAGATTTGAAGCCTAATACAAAATATTACTTTAAAATATTTGCACAAAATAGCATTGGTAATGGATTTTCAAAGCTTGACTCAATCATAACAAGTAATAATCCATTGAAAAATGATTTGGTATCATTAAAGTTAAAAAACAGGATTGATACCCTTATTATTTCCAAATCATTCAAATATGAAATAATTGGGACATTTACAGATGGAACCACAAAACTTTTGACAGACAGTGTTAAAATTTCTCAAAATGGAAATAACCTAACTATAACAAAGAATATGGTTGTTGGTGCCAGATCAGGAAAAATAAGTTTAAATTTCACTGTTGGAAATATCTCAATAAAAGATAGTATTTATGTCTATGAAGTAGAAGTAATTAATGTTGATAGTCTGCAATTTCTTAAAACACCTTCTAATCCATTAGCAAAAATAATGGTTCCTGTAGTAGTGATTAACTATTATCCAACCCTAAATGGAATAGATATTGATACCCGAAGAGCTCCAAGTTTTGGTAGCTTGGATCCCATCACCATTGAACAACTCAAAATTCGGACGATAGATTTATTGACACTCACAAAATTTGGTATTGAAGAAGGATCAAAATTTAGGGGGTTTAATAACTCTAATGCATTGGAGGATGTAGGGGTAAAGGTTATAAAGTATATAAATGTCTACGAAATAAAGAAAACGAAGTATGACGTTAATTCAAAAATTTGGGATGTGGATTATCAGGATTTATTTAAAAAATTAAATATCCAACAATTAGTGGACGGAGAAAACGCTAAAGAAATATGGATATCTATGAGGCCATTGAGTATTGAATATCCAGTTGTAGAAAAGGAAAAATTGAGTCCTGATGATTTTTTGGGAATTTGGGAATCAAATATGTCAAGTAAGCTTACTGGCGATGTTTCTAATAGTGATAGAAGGAATTCAGATTTACCCATATACAATAAAACATACGTAGTGTATGGCTATAATTTACATAGGGGAGCCGCTGAAAACTTACATAACCGTGGCCATCAAATAGAGGCACAACTAAGCCATGTAGACATTTCTCCATCAAAGGAATTATTTTGGAACAAATTTGTAGGATTTGGAACAACAATGTGGGGCTACAAACCGAGGGGAAGGGTTGGTATGACGCATTTTCCACCAAATACTTCTATCGATTACGATTATAACAATACGGCTCTTGTAGAAAGTGATATAGAGGATTGGCAGCCTGATGGGGGTACTAAAAAACAGATTAATTCTAATCGGTGGTTAGATATTAGATATAATATTCCGAAATTAAAAAATCAGGTTTATGAAGAGAATGATGCACAACTTAAATGGTTGATTTTTTGGTTTCAGACTATCCCTAATTCTACTACCAATATTTTATACAATAATAATAAATTAGAAAATTGGTGGGATATATTTTATCAATGGGACAATGCATCCGTTAAAAGAAAGACTTTATGGTTTGACTCCACCACTTTAAATAAATTTATCATTAAGGATAGTTTTTTTGAAAAGGAACTCGTCAGGCAGAGGTTGGATAATTTAGTAGATGGATTTATGTCTACCCTTGATGCTAAGCGAATCCAACGACTAGATATTTCAGAAGCTAATATTTCTGATTTATCAGGTATTGAGTATTTCACAAATTTAGAAACATTAATAGCTGGGAAAAATAAAATAACAAAGGTTGATGTGTCAAAATTGACAAATCTAAAGGAATTAGGTTTTTTTGGTAATCAATGGCTGACAGAAATAGATTTAAGTAAAAACGTTAACCTAACTTCTATAAATTTTGCATTGAACAGACTAACAACAATAGATTTAAGCAAAAATATTAACTTAAAATATATTGAAATTTCCAGTAATAAACTCACCAGCCTTGATGTATCAAAAAATTTACTTCTTGAAGCAATGAATATATCCAATAATCCTAGCTTAAAATGTGTCAAGGTAAGTCCTGAACAATTACCAAAAATTAATCAAAAATGGGATACTGGTGGTCAAATACCATTTTTGGTTGATTGTAAATAATTTTTTGTAAAAAAAATATCCCACCAATTTTCTAAGGAGGTATGCAAGTCACAAATGTAGCTTTAGTGGTAAATAATAACTTATTGGTGCTAATAACCTAAATTGCCCCCTTCGAATTTCTATGTAATTCAGAATTTCAAAATTTATGGATGGAAAATAAAGGTAAATAAACCTAAAAGATGGTTTTAAATCACTTTGAATAAGATAGTCTTAGATTATCTATTTAACTTGATAATTCCCCCTTCAAACTCCTGCCCCATTCCTGCCCCCGTGAATAATCATGAACCATCTAGTTCCAAAAATTAAATTCATAATTACCTGTATATCAATTATTTAAATTATTTATGGTGACAACCCAAAAGTAAATAAATCTATTTTGTTTTTGATTTTTATAAAACTTAGAATACTGATTAACAGTGTTTTAAACAAATTTTAGAGGTATGTAACTACCCAAATATCTTATCAAAAAGGGATCTTTCTACCCATAGTTTCTACCCAAGATTAGTAAATCTCTCAAAAATACAATTTTAACTTATTAATTATCAATAGGTTAAAATTGTATTTTTTATATAACATCTGTTATTTTATACAACCCTGCCACAATCCTGCCACAAATTTTATTTGGTAGGGTAAAAATAGGTGGAAAAATCGGTTTGGAAAGAGGAAAAATGGTGGTGTTTTAGGGGGGGGGGGAAATAGGTGTGAAGGAGTAGTGTAAAAACTAACTTTTACTTTCCTCAAAATAAAAGGAAGTCAGAAAGTTCTATTAATTATAATCATATAATTCTATAAAATGTCTGTTTTTAAATTTTACATAAATTTATTATTGACAATTTTATTATGGTTGAAAAAAGTTTTTTGCAAAAAAGTAATGGAAAGAAAATGGAACGATTTATCAACAAATCACATTACATTTAAAATAAAATCGCATCACAATGAAAAACCTACTTTTAACCTTCCTTTTTATTCCTATTATTTCTTTTGTGGCAAAGGGTCAAATCTTTCCTGATGATATTGTGCACGCATTCACCTTTTACAAACCACAACCCCAATTAAGCATCCTCAAGGGTATCTCCAGTCCTGCTTCCCATCCCGATTTCGATTGGTTTGAGCTCGAAACCTTTACTCCTCCGCCTATCGCCTGGCTTGAGTACGCTTCTTACAGGGTTTTTTCCCTGAATGGCGCTCTTCTGGCATCCGATGTGGAAGTTCTTTCCATTTCCACCGATGGTCTTTCGGAAAGAAAAGTAGGAACTTCCATTCGGACAGAGGCTGTAAAGGGAATCAGGATTAGCACTGAAAACACCCTGAAACCACTGGCTTTGCCTATCACCGGTGCAAAGGATATTAAGTTCTTTATTGGCATTCCCTCCACTTTTGCAAAGGAATCCATAGGGATGACCATAAATCTGAAAGCGCAGGTGAAAACGAAAGGGAGCACTGTTAAATCCGTTAATTTGCAGCTTCAACTCAATCCAGGGGGTGGCGGACCTGGCATTTAATCCTTAAAAACATAATAAACTGCTGGTATTAATCTGTTTTGACAGTTGATACCAGCAGTATGATTGTTATGATTTTTTTGATTAATAGGATAGATTATTAAAAGGGAAAACTGCCGGGGAGAAGACGCGAGACATCGCGTATCTACGGAATTGATTTTTCTGTCCTTTGTTTGAAACTTTGAGAACAGGTAGGTTAAGAAATGAATCCACATTCCATACCTTATTAAACATTGGTATTATCCATTCCAAGCTGATTATTTTTCATACATATGGACTATTCATTCCACGGTCAATACTTTCTATCCCTTTCTTCAAATGGAAGGATAAAGGGCACAAATTCCATCAATCTCTTCCGGTTTAAATCTACAATCTAAAAGGAGTTCAACACTTACTTTCCAGTTTTCAAGAATCCTGCTTTAATAATTTATTGAACATGATAACTTTTTAGAATTTACACATCACCCTATCTGACTTAAAACCCATGTTTTTATGCTGAGGGCTTTATTGTCGTCTGCGATTTGCGTTTATTGAAGTATTCAATTATTTCTTCTTTTGTCATTTTGGATAACTTTTCGCTTAATTTGTCACGCTCTTGACGCATAAATTTCACAGCGTCAAATGATTTTTCAGTCGTCTTCATATTTTTCAAATTCTCTTGGTGAACGTATTTCTAATTGTTTGTAACCATTTTTTATGTTGATAGCGTTATAACCCCTTATTCTTTCGATATTCACAATGTGCTTGAAGTTCCAACTAACTAAAAAGTCTGCACGATGTATGGTCGCCAAGGCTATGTGTAAACAGTCAGCATAACTTGTCTGACCAACTACTTTCTCGCTTATGTATTCAGTCGCTAGGTCAATTGCTTCGTCTGTTGTTTCAATAAACCTTGTAAGGTCTGCGCTAAGACTTTTTACAAGTTCTTTTACTTTTCCAGGTGCATTTTCGAGTTCATCCTGCGTAACTATCGAATGTAGAATAATGAACTCTCCTTCTTTGATTCTGTCAAACAGAGGAATAGTATGTTCTTTGAACTCTTCGTCAAAATATCCTCCGAAAACTGAAGTGTCTATATAAATCCTTTGCTTCACTTTATTTATTGTTTTAGCGCACTCAAAAATACGAATTTTTATGGTTCATTATGTCAGTTTCTTCTGAGGGCGTTGGGGTCTATATTGTATTTAGTACTTTAAAAACTATTTTAAATGGATAAGACCGTTGAATAAGTGAGGAAACAATAACATTGGTATCAATGACGATTTTTTGCATTTCTAACAGATTTTATCTCTTCATTTATTTCATTCATTATCATTGATGATAAACCATATTTTTCTGCTAAGGCTACGCAATTATTCAAGTTATTTCGCATTACTTCCCTTTTTACCAACTCTGTAAACTCATGAAAAGTTATATTTTCATTTTTGATACCTAAATGGTTAAAATCCATATCTGATATTGAAATATGGAGTGTTCGCATATTCTTTATTTTTTATCTAAAGATATGCATTATTTCAGATGCAGTCAAATTTTCATTTGTACTTGATGAATTTCTGGTATAATGTAAGTTTCTGCTTCCTTATTTAGCTTACCTGAAATCAGCAAAAAAATGGTAATTAAACCTAAAAGATGGTTTTAAGTCACTTGGGATTAGAAAATCTTTCATAATACTTCTGACCTAATTTATCATCTCATTCCCCCCTATCAAACTCCTGCCTCATTCCTGCCCCCGTGAATAATCATGAACCATTAAATTTAGGTTACTTATTTTATAATTAACTGTATTTCAATTATTTAAAACATTTAGGACAACTACCCAAAAGTAAATAAATCTATTTTGTTTTTGATTATTATAAAAATTAAAATACTGATTAACAGACATTTAAATAGTTTTTAGAAGTATTTAACTACCCAAATATCTTATCAATAAGGGATCTTTCTACCCATCGTTTCTACTCAAGATTAGTAAATCTCTCCTAAATACAATTTTAACTTATTAATTATCAATAGGTTAAAATTGTATTTATTTTATACCATCTTTCATTTTATACAATCCTGCCACAAATTTTATTTGGGTGGGGTAAAAATGGGTGGAAAAATCGTTTTGGGGAAGAGGAGAAAGGGGAGATTTTTAGGGGGAAAATGGGTGTAGAGGAGTGGTTAAAACACTCCCTATTACTTTCCGCAATATTCATTAAAGTTTTACTTCCTGACTTACAATGGATGCTGTTATAATGTCAGACGTTTTTCTAATGGGTATGGTAAAATTTAAATTCTTGTTTAGTATATTTAAAAATGAAGCTACCGCAGGTTACGTTCAACGACCCTTTGCGCAATATTCACAGTCCGTTCGACCATTTGTAAAAGCTAAATTTATTCCCTATGTTTGAAAATAATACACTATTGAGTATCGCCAAAAATCCCGAAAAAGTGTTTATTACCATATAAAGTAGCGGGTATAGGCGAGTTATGTAGGATGATAAAAATGTAAGATGAACGCTTGACATCTATACCCAATATTGGTATTTTTTCAAAAACAGGTAGAAATGTCAAAAAACACATCAGTAACCTTAGGTAAACATTTTGAGAAAATCATTGAAAAAAGTATTGAATCTGGACGTTATTCTTCTGCAAGCGAAGTTATTAGGGAGGGGTTAAGACTTGTCGATGAAAGGGAGCAGAAAATTAAAATGCTTAGAGATGCAATCGAAGCAGGAGAAAAAAGTGGTTATGTTAAAAATTTTGACCCAGTAAAACATTTAGAAAAACTTAATCAAAGTTACACTAAATGAGGCTTAACTTTCAAATAAGTACTTTAGCGTTAAAAGATTTAGAAAATATCTGGGAATATACGGTTGAACAGTGGTCTAAAGAACAAGCGAACATATATTATAATGAGATTTTTGCGGCAATAGATAAAATTTGCGAAAACTCAGATACCGGAAAACCAATCGATGAAATAAAAAAAGGACTCCGTAGAATAATTGTGAAATCACATTTAATCATTTATAAAGTCCTAAAGTTTCGGAGTTGCTAAAAATTTGATTATCAGCAATATAAAATGATAAAAAAGTTACACCTTCGAACATAACTTGTTAATTTTGAGTGAGTTAAAAGCAAATTTCCAAACCAGTTAAAAATGCAACAGAACAAATTTATTAAAAATATCTCTGAAGTAGGTGAATATTCATCAGATTCAAATATTTATTAAAAACTGCTGAAAAATATCATTGAGTCAAATTACCAACCAAGGTTATTAAAATTGAATCTCAAAATTATATTCGTTATATCCAAACCAAATTTTCAAGATTCTTATTGAAGCAATCTAATAATGATCATCAAATATGGATACTATCGATATAATTCAACTGAAATACAAAAAATTATCATTTTCATGCCCTAAAACATCTTATCTATTCATGTCAATGGTGAACGCTCTCCTTATATTTCGTCAATAGGTTTTGGTGCATTTAAAAATAGGGTATCTAAAAAATATCCTCTTCTCTTGCATTTATCTGAAAATATAGTTATTTTGATTCAAAGAACACGATGCCACTCTTGAAAGATAAAAAGGTTAAACATGATGAAAAAGTTTGCTCTTTTCTGTATGATGCTATGGATTCATTCCGGAATGCTGGGTCAACAAATTTCCAAAGAGGAATTATTGTTTTTAACTCCTCTCTGGAAAGGAGAACGATTTGCAGATGGTCGTCCCAAAGTACCCGATGCCCTCCTAAAAAGACTAAAGTCTGTTACACTGGAAGAAGCATGGGCCGTTCTTAAAAATGAAAATTTTAAACATAATTACGATGATGGCTGGCAAACCATTAATCCGGACAGTGTGTTGGTGGGTCGTGCAGTTACCGCTACCTTCATGCCTGGAAGACCTGATATTCAAAGGGTTATTGATGAACGTGGGCATAAAACAGATGGTCGGATTAAGTCCCAAAATTCCTGGCCCATTGATTTACTGGTAAAAGGGGATGTTTATGTAGTAGATCAGTTCGGTGCTCATGAGGATGGCCCTACCATCGGAGATAATCTGGGCAATTCTATCTTTGCAAAAACAGGTAATGGTATCATTTACAATGGTGCTGTCAGAGATATCAATGGTCTTAAAGAAATAGGTGGATTTACTTCTTTTTTCCGATCCTATCATCCCTCCCACCATTTGAATAACCCTGATGGCGAATTAAATACCACCTTGGTAGGTATCAATACCCCGACAAGGATTGGAAAAGCAACCGTTCTTCCCGGGGATGTAGTTTTAGGAAGAGACGGAGGTGTCATGTTTATTCCTCCTCATCTGTTGGAAAGAGTAGTTAAAACGTCGGAAGTTGTCAGATTAAGAGATATGTTCGGTCATCAACGATTACGCGAGCAGAAATATACGCCCGGACAAATTGATAATCGCTGGAGTGATGAAATTGAAAAAGATTTTTCCCAATGGCTAAATGATAAAATAGACCAATTACCGGTCCCTAAAGAACAAATACAGGAATATCTCAAGGGTAGAACCTGGTAAACACCTAAATACTTATGAAAAACCTGACAGACAGAAGAAATTTTTTAAAAAAAGGAACACTGGCGGCTTCAGCTGCTCTAATTGGCGAACAAGCTATGGCATGGGGAAGTCGTTTTGTGGAATCTATAAGCGACAATCCTAAATTATCAGCACCCAGCGAGCTGAAAATCACCGATGTTAAATGTGGTTATATTCGGGGAGGATACCATCTGTATGTGAAAATATTTACAAATCAGGGTATTTATGGCGTGGGTGAAGGGGCAGATGCCACGCCAGGTACTTATCATCTGGTTAAAATGATGGGGCAGCGAATCATCGGAAAAAGTCCGTTAAACGTTAACCGGCTCTTTGAAGATATCCGGAAAAGTGGTTTTTTCGCTGGTGCTCAGTCAGGTATGTATGTGGCTGTATTAACAGCTATTGAAAGTGCCTTGTGGGATTTGGCAGGAAAGGCTTTGAATCTGCCTGTGTATCAGTTATTAGGCGGAAAATTCAGAGATAAAATCAGGGTCTATGTTGATACGGCCCTTTATCAGGCAAAATTACCTCAACCCGTTGATTTCGCCAATGCAGCGAGAAAAGCAGTAGAAATGGGATTCAATGCCATCAAGTTTGATGTTGATCAGGCTAATGATCCTAATAAATATGACGCATACAACTGGACCGCCAGTCCAGCTGAATTAAGAAGGATGTATGATCAGATCGCGGCTGCAAGAAAAGAGGTCGGCAACGATATTGATATTTGTGTGGATATGCATGGCAGGTATGATGCACCAACTGGCGAACGAGTTGCCAAAATGATGGAACCATTAAATCTGATGTGGCTTGAGGAACCTGTACCAGCTGAAAATATCCAGGCATATAAAAAAATTACAGAGTCCACCTCTACCCCTATTTGTGCCGGCGAAAATCAGTATTTGGCCTATGGCTTCAGAGAAATGCTGGAAATAGGCGCCGTAGATATCATTATGCCCGATTTACAAAAAGCGGGAGGTCTGGGAGAGGGTCAGCGCATTGCAAATCTGGCAAATCTTTATTATGTCCCTTTTGCCCCACACATGGTATCTTCTTTTCTTGGTGCTATGGCTGCCTGTCACGTTTGTGCTTCTGTGCCTAATTTCATGGTGTTGGAATGGCAGGCTTATTTTCATACAGATCCGATGTATAAAGAAATCGTTATTCATAAAGGAGAATGGCTGGAAAATGGATTTATTCCATTATTAAATGACCCAGGCGTTGGTGTGGATATTAATATCGAAGCTATGAAAAAATATGCTGTTAAAGGGGTTCCATTCTTCGAATAGGGTTGCTGCAAATGCCTATTCCATCAACATAATCGCAGCGAGCTGTTTGATGCTTTCCCAGATATTGTGGATTCGTGCATTCTCGTTTTCCGAATGTTGATTGTTATCGTGATTGGCAATACAAAGATTGACTACCCTGGCATTCAGGTGCTTTTCAAATAAAAACAAAGGCAAACTTCCTCCAGCCGTAGGAAAAGTAAGTACTTTTTCTTTGGTCGTCCCCTGAACAGCGGCGATAATCTGCTTTGCAATGGGTAAATCCATGGGGGTTCTCTGTGCATTATAACCACCTCTTTCAGCTGTCACTTTGGCGATTTTACTATATTTTAGACGTTCCTCATCTGTTGGATTTCTGTCAATGACGTAAAATCCCTGAGCAACGATATGGTCCTTAACTTTTTGTATTTGCCGTAAATAATCTGTACCCAGTACTTGCCTGAGATCAAGCGTAACAGTCGCCTCCGTGGGAATGACGTTACTCGCCTTTTCTCCAACATCTGCACTCCTGATTCCATTAATATTTAACGAAGGATATTGATAAGAATCAAACAGGGATGTCCCTACTTTTTCAGGCACTGCA
>Ga0255182_1001552_pt1 | contig 11654 bp, 12 predicted proteins | sample Atl_UVDOM_RepA_8_FD_188420 | JGI IMG/M metagenome (GOLD analysis project Ga0255182, IMG submission 188420) | Freshwater microbial communities from Altamaha River, Georgia, United States - Atl_UVDOM_RepA_8d | ecosystem: Environmental > Aquatic > Freshwater > River | place: USA: Georgia... | reverse complement strand
CGAGATGCCCGGTGACTTCCGGATCACCCGTCTCGCTGCACTCTTCCACGACATCGGAAAGCCCCGCACTCGCAAGGTTCTTCCGGGCAAGGGCATGACCTTCTACCACCACGAGGTCGTCGGCGCGCGAATGACGAAGGAACGTTTGCGCGCGTTGCGCTACTCGAACGACGACATCGAACGCATCACCCAGCTCGTCTTCCTCAGCGGCAGGTTCCACACGTACCAGATGGGGTGGACGGATTCCGCGGTACGCCGTTACGTGCGCGACGCAGGGGACGTACTCACCGAACTCAACGTGCTCGTGCGCTGCGACTGCACCACGCGCAGCGAACGCAAGGTCGATGCGCTGAACAAGCGGATGGATCAACTCGAGGCGCGCATCGACGAACTCGCCGCCGCAGAGGAACTCGCTGCGCTGCGCCCGGAGATGGACGGAGCAGCGGTCATGGAACATCTCGGTATCGCACCGGGCCGCGACGTCGGTGACGCACTCGATTTCCTCATGGAGATACGTCTCGAAGAGGGACTCATCGGTGACGAGAAGATTCGCGCCCGACTCGACGAGTGGTGGGCACGTCGGGGCTAATCTCGCGCCATGACGCGGCGCCGTTCACAGGATTCGGTTCGGCAACCGAGCGACGCACCCGACGAGCGCAGTCTGCGCGGTGGAGTCGTCGACCATCGTTTCGTGCGGCGCAGCGTGATCGACAAGGTGCGCTCGGGACAACTGGCGCCGCACGACGTGTGCGACGCACACCCCGACCTGCGCCGTGCCGCCGTTGCGTACGGAGTGCCGTCGAGGGTGCGGTGTCCGATTTGCGAGCAAGCGATGACCGTGCGCGTGACGTACGTGTTCGGACCGCGACTACCGAAGTCGGGCCGTTGCATCACGAAGGAATCCGAGCTGGCCGATTACGACGTCGGTCGCACGGTGTATTCGTCGTACGTCGTCGAGGTGTGCCGTGAGTGCTGGTGGCACCACCTGTTACGCATGGTGCCGCTCGGCGGATTCACGCAGCGGCATGCCTCGACGTAGTCGTCGCTGCGAACGACAATGTCGTAACACCCCCGTGGCATCGTGACGGGGTGCCGATACGCTCCATACGTCATATTCACCCTGCCCCCACGGGGGCCACGATCCGCGTGATCGTGTCCGAAGGGAGTACTTACACATGCGACCATACGAATTGATGGTCATCGTGAGTGGCGCACTCGATGAGAACGCCGCACACAGTTGGGTCAGCTCGGTGACGAAGTCGGTCACCGCGGTGGGCGGAACCGTTCACGGCACGCCCGATTGGTGGGGCCGGCGTCGCCTGGCCTACCCGATCAAGAAGCAATCCGACGGCTACTACGCCGTCTTCAATCTCGTTGCCCCTGCGGGTGCAATGGATGAAGTGGAGCGCACGCTTCGTCTGTCCGACGACGTGTTGCGTCACAAGTTGCTTCGACTTCCCGATCACGAGGCTGCACGTCGCGGGCTGCTCGGCAGCGCCGCGAAGTAGTCGCCACGTCGGGTTCGATCCACACCGCACACTCACGAAGGAGCCAGTGACATGGCAGACAACACGATCACTCTCGTCGGGAACCTCACCCGCGATCCGGAACTCCGCTTCACCGCCAACGGTCGCGCCGTTGCCTCGTTCGGCATTGCCGTCGGGCGCCGCTACCAGGTGAACGGCGAATGGCAGGAACAGACGTCGTACTTCAACGTCACCGCCTGGGGACAGCTCGGCGAGAACGCCGCGGCCTCGCTCGGCAAGGGGACACGGGTCGTCGTCACCGGCCGCCTCGAGCAGCGCGAGTACACCACTCGTGACGGCGACAAGCGCACGGCCATCGACGTCATCGCCGACGAGCTCGGACCCAGCCTGCGCTGGGCCACCGCCCAGGTCGAGCGCACGCCGCGCGGCGAAGGTGGCGGCAAGGGTGCCTCGAGCGCACCCGCAGCTGACGCCAATCCCTTCGACGGCGAAGAGCCGTTCTGACAACCCACGACATTCACATCACGAGACTGCACACCACGGAGACTGAACAATGACGAGCAAGAAGAACAAACTTCGCGCCGCCAAGATGGCGATGCGCAAGCACAAGAAGCGCCCCAACCCGCTGACGCCCGAGAAGATCGAGTACATCGACTACAAGGACGTCAACCTCCTGCAGCGGTTCATGTCGGATCGCTCGAAGTTGCGTGCACGACGCATGACCGGCACGAACACCCAGCAGCAGCGCGACATCGCCACGGCGGTGAAGAACGCCCGCGAAATGGCACTGTTGCCGTACACCAAGCGTGTTGCCGCAGTGCGCGGGCCCCGCAGTCGCGACGATCGTCGCGACGATCGTCGTGACGATCGTCGCGAGGATGCCGAGACCCCGGCGTCGTACGCCGAGGTTGCCGCTGCAACCGGCGGTGACGTCACCGTCACGACCGCACCCGAAACGGCGCGCGAGGAGGCCTGATCATGCAAGTGTTGCTCCGCTCCGACGTCGCCGGCATCGGTCGTCGCGGTGACATCGTCACCGTGTCGTCCGGTCACGCCCGCAACTACCTGCTTCCCAAGGGTCTCGCCGTGGAGGCGAGCGAGGGTACGGTCGCCCAGGCCGCTGCGATGCAGCGCGCCCGATCGGCTCGTGAAGCAGCCGACCGTGAGTCGGCCCAGACGATTGCCGCCTCACTCGCCCAGCGAGCCGTGAAGATCACGGCGAAGGCAGGTGCCGAGGGTCGCCTCTTTGGCTCCGTCACCGCGAACGACATCGTGACTGCCGTCGAGGAACAGTTCGGAATCAGCCTCGATCGCAAGAAGGTGGACATCTCCGAGCCGATCCGCACCCTCGGTGCACATTCGGTGTCGGTTGCTTTGTTCGCCGACATCGTCGGAACGGTGCGCCTCGAGGTCGTTGCGCGCTGACGCGCGTGACACCGCGTGGCCATTCGCCGTACCCCGCTCTCCACACGTTGTCCACAGGACTGACCGACGATGCCGTCCCCCGGCATCCGCAGTGCCGTGCATGAGGCTTCTCGTTGTCCACACCGCTCCACACGCTGTCCACAGCGTTGTTCCCCTTGTTGTGAACAGCGCCGAACGAGCAGGGTGATGGCATGTCGATGACGTCGGTATCGCGCGACGAAGATCGCCGCTCGTCGTTGCAGCGCGTACCCCCGCACAACCTCGACGCCGAGGCATCGTTGCTCGGCGCGATGCTGCTCTCCGACGAGGCGATTGCCGTCGCACTCGAACGCGGCGTCATCGCCGACGAGTTCTACAAGCCGGCGCACCAGCGCATCTTCGACGCGATTCGTGCGTTGAGCGTTGCCGGCGAACCGGTCGACCCAGTCACCGTCGGCGAGGAGTTGCGCCGTGCCGGTGTCCTCGATTCGATCGGCGGTCTCGAGGCACTCGTCGGACTGCAGAACCTCACCCCCGCAATCTCGAACGCCGAGCGTTACGCGAAGATCGTGCGCGATGCCGCAAAACTGCGCCATCTCATTTCCGCCGCATCCCAGATCGCCGAGATTGCCTACAGCCAGCCCGACGACGTCGACTCAGCCGTCGATCAGGCCGAAGGTCGCATCTACGACGTTTCCGCGGGGCAGGTGTCGGAGGGCGGACAGTTGCTGTCTCCCCTGCTCACGCAGTCACTCGAGCTCATGGAGCAGCGGGCGAACGATCCCGATGCGCTGAACGGAGTACCGACGGGCTTCAACAAGCTCGACAAGTTGCTCCTCGGTTTGCAGCCCGGTGCGTTGCACGTCATCGGTGCCCGTCCGGGAATGGGAAAGAGTGCGTTCGCACTGAACATCGCCGTGAACGTGGCACGCACCTCGTTGCGGCCGGTCATCTTCTTCAGCCTCGAAATGAGCGCCGGCGAGCTTGCACAACGCGTGTTGTCGAGCGAGGCGAGCATTCCCTCCGAGGTGCTCCGCGGAGCGAATCCCACGGAGAACCAGTGGCGCGACATCGGCCGTGCCGTCGGTCGACTGGACATCCCGCTCATCATCGACGACTCCCCCATGACCTCGATCGGTTCGATGCGCGCGCGAGCCCGTCGCACGAAGTTGCGACACGGCGACCTCGCCCTCATCGTCATCGACTACCTGCAGCTCATGGGCGGAGATACGAAAGTGGAGAACCGTCAGCTCGAGGTGAGCGACATCAGCCGAAACCTCAAGCTCATGGCCCGTGAGTTCAACGTGCCGATCATCGCGTTGAGTCAGCTCAGCCGCGGTATCGAGAGCCGTCAGGACAAGCGGCCGAACCTCTCCGACCTGCGCGAATCGGGCGCCATCGAACAGGACGCCGACGTCGTCATGTTCATCTATCGCGGCGAGGTCGTCGACGACGCAAGTGCAGCCCGGGGGCTCGCCGACATCATCGTCGCAAAGCATCGCGCCGGACCCACCGACACCGTCAAACTGGCGTGGGTGCAGCCGTACACGCGATTCGAGAACGTCTTCGACGAGAACGAGCCGAGGTTCTGAGCGATGTTCCTCGGTGAGGATCTGCTCGCATGGTTGGTGCTCGCCTTCGGCGCGGCGATGGTCGTCGGCAACGTCGCCGCCGTCGTCGCTCCGCGCCGCGGACGCGCGGAAGAAGGTGACCTCGAGCGTGCACCGGTTGCCCGCAGCGTGACGATGGCGGTCATCGGTGCCGTCGCCGCCGTGTGGGCACTCGCCAGTCTCGTCTGATCGACGCGAAGATCAATGCGTCACCGGAGCGGGTGACGGGAATCGAACCCGCGTTCTCAGCTTGGGAAGCTGATGTTCTGCCATTGAACTACACCCGCAGAATTGCCAAAAAATCGTACCAACGACGGCTCCGGGCCGGAACCGACGAATTCACTAAGGTGAGCGGCGCATGATCCTCTCCGACCGCTCGATTCGCGAAGCGATGGACGCCGGTCGGATCATCGTCGATCCGTTCGACGATGCATGTTTGCAACCGTCGTCCATCGACGTGAAGGTGTCGAATCTCTTCCGCGTTTTCCGCAACCACTCGACGGCGATCATCGACGTGAAGAAGGATCTCACCGATCTCACCGAACTCGTCGAGATTCCCGACGGAGAAGCGTTCATCCTCCATCCGGGAGAATTCGTCCTCGGCTCGACGCTCGAGCGCATAGGCATCGCCGCTGATCTCGTCGCCCGCGTCGAAGGCAAGAGTTCGCTCGGTCGCCTCGGTCTCCTCATCCACTCGACGGCCGGGTTCATCGATGCCGGCTTCGACGGACACATCACGCTCGAGTTGTCGAACGTCGCGAATCTGCCGATCACGCTGTATCCGTCGATGAAGATCGGCCAGGTGTCGTTCATGACGATGACGACTCCCGCCGACCGTCCGTACGGATCGGGTGCGCGGGGTTCGAAGTACCAGGGCCAGCGCGGCCCGACACCGAGCCGCTACTTCGAGAACTTCCGTTAGTTCGTTACTCGCCGGCTGACGTCGACAGCGGCGCGTTGCGCAGCGAACGACTGCGCTCGCCTTCCTCGATGGCATCGAGCAGGTGGATGGCGATGTCCGCCACCTTCACCTCGCTCTCGTCCTTGCCGGCACCCTTCACTCCGTCGTCGAGCATGATGTAGCAGAACGGACAGGCGGTGGCGACTCGCGTCGCGCCGGTGGCAATCGCTTCCTTCGCCCGCTCGTCGTTCACCTTCGCCCCGACGTTCTCTTCCATCCACATCCGGGCACCGCCGGCGCCGCAGCACATTCCGGTCGTGCCGTTGCGCGGCATCTCGACGATTTCGATGCCCTTGATCGAACCGACGACTTTGCGCGGTGCGAGGTACACGTCGTTGTGGCGTCCGAGGTAGCACGAATCGTGATAGGTGATGCGCTCGTTGAGCGTCGCGCCCGAGAGATCGAGGCGCCCCGACGACACCAGTTCCTCGAGCAACTGGGTGTGGTGGACGACTTCGTAGTTGCCGCCGAGTTGCGGGTACTCGTTCTTCAGGGTGTTGAAGCAGTGCGGGCACTGCGTGATGATCTTCTTCACGCCCATGCCGTTGAGCATCTCGACGTTCGGGGTGGCGAGCATCTGGAACAGGTACTCGTTGCCGCTGCGACGCGCGCTGTCACCGGTGCACATCTCGCTCGGTCCGAGGATCGCGACGTCGATTCCAGCCCGCTTCAACAGCGCGGCCATCGACTGCGTCACCTTCTTGTTCTTGTCGTCGAAGCTTCCCGCGCATCCCACCCAGTACAGGTACTCGTGCTGCAGTGGCTGACCCGGATCGACGACGGTGACGTCGAGGTCCTTCGCCCACATGGCGCGGTCACCCTGGTTCATACCCCACGGGTTGTACTGGTTCTCCATCGCGCGGTACGCGTTGCCGAGTTCGGCGGGGAAGTTGCTCTCCATGAGCGACAGGTAGCGGCGCATGTCGAGGATCTTGTCCATGATCTCGATGTTCACGGGGCAGATCTCGTCGCATGCCTTGCACGTCGTGCACGACCACACCTCTTCGGCGGTGATGCGCTCGAACAACGAGTTCGCACTCACCGTGATCTCCGAGTCGACGCCGATCGGCGGTGACACCCGGCCACCGGGGGCGTGCGCGGCGGTTGCCGCCATCACCTCACCGCTCTTCAGGACGATCTCGCGCGGATCGAGGGGCTTGCCGGTGGCGTGAGCGGGGCACACGCTCGTGCACCGACCGCACATCGTGCATGCATCGAGGTCGAGCAGCTGCTTCCAGGTGAAGTCCTCGACGACGCGCGCACCGAAAGATTCGAGCGACGTCTCGGCGAGATTCGGCATGGCCCGCATCGCACCCTTCGGTCGTTCACGGTCGCGGAGGTACATGTTCAACGGTGACGTGAAGACGTGTCGAAGCATCGTGATCGGCAGCAGCGCGAGGAACGCGATGAAGGTGAGCACGTGGAACACCCACCACGCCTGATGCCACCACTGCAGATTCGCCACGGACGCATCGTTGACGAGCTGGGCGAGCGGGTATCCGACGACGCTCCAGCGCTCGTAGTCGAGGTTCTCCCCCGCCGCCTGACCGGCGGCGATGCGGAACATTTCGGCTCCGAATCCGCTCACACCGATCGCGAGGAGCACCCCGAGGATCGCGGCATGTTCGGGCTTCGACTTGATGCGGATGCGGTACGGACGCTGGACGTAGCGGCGCAGGATCGCCCACACGACACCCGCCGTGAAGACGACACCGGCGACGTCACCAACGAGCGCGTATCCCTTGTATACGTCGCCGTGCAGGAACTTCAGGCTCGGCGGCAGTTGGTGGTCGACCTCGAGCACGGTGGTGACGCCGAGCAGTACGAGGAATCCGAAGTAGATCATCGAGTGCATGAGACCCGCGGCACTGTCGCGCAGCAGGGTCTTCATGTACACGCCGGCACGGAAGTCGGCGAGGCGACGCTTGATGTTGCGTGCGTTCGTGCTGCGGCGTTCGGGTGCGCCGCGTTCCCAGTTGCGGACACGGTCGGCGAAGCGCAGCGAACCCCAGATGAGCATCATGGGGATGACGGTGTAGAAGGCGACCTTCAGCGGATCGGGGATGCCACCGAACACGGTGCGATGGATCGGTGAGTCACTTTCCCATCCGGTGAGAGTCGGGACGATGCCCGACACGAGGGTGAAGATTCCGATCCCGCACCCGATGAGGATGGAGAGGTGGTACGGCTTCAGACGACGGTCGGTCGTCGCCGCGGAAGAAGGAGTCGTGTGATCACCGGCCATGGCGATCTCACGCTAGTTGCGCGGTCACCCGTACGAAGATCGGTCGAATTCGCGGATTCGCGCTGCGAGAGTGGCGAGCAACTTGTGTGAAAGTGCCGGCACGTCGTCGAGAACGCCGTGGAAGTGCCGTTGGCTGAGAACGAGGACGTCGCATTCGGTCTCGCACACGACCGTCGCCGTGCGCGGACCGTGGTCGAGCAGCGCCAACTCACCGATCATCGCTCCGGGTCCGACGTGGGCGATCTTGCGACCGGAGCGTCGCACGACGGCCGTTCCCTTCACGACGATGAATGCCTCACGACCCGGCTGTCCCTGTTCGATGAGCACGCGTCCGGCGGGGAACGTCACTCGTTCGCACGCCTTGGCGATGCGCGCGAGATCCTTTGCCGAACACGACGAAAACAATGGAACGTGGCGCAGTGCTGTGAGCGGGTTCGGCACGCGGGCCATGGCAGGACTCTAGAACGATCCGCGACGATGGGTGAACGACATCGACTGCGCGCATTGCGGGGCGCCGCAGCGCCATGATTCAGTGCCCGCCGGCCTGCTTGGCTACGGCTTCGGCCGCCGCGGCGATGGCTGCGGCATCACCGAGGTACCGCGCCGCGGTGACGACGAGCCCCGCCGTCGCATCGGGGCGCAAGGTGTACAGCCGGGGAACTCCCGTCGGCACGTTCACCTCGGCGATGTCGGCCGCGGAGATCCCCTCGAGATGCATGGCAAGTGCACGCAACGAATTGCCGTGTGCAGTGACGAGAACGTTGCGACCGGCACTGAGCAGCGGAACGAGCACCTCGCTCCACATCGGCACGACCCTTGCGACGACGTCCTTCAGGCACTCGGTGGCAGGCAGCACCGCCGGGTTGAGATCGGCGTACTTCGGATCGTTCGCCGGGTGCTCCGGTGACGTTCGGTCGACCGGAGGCGGCGGCACGTCGAAGCTGCGTCGCCACAGTTTCGTCTTCTCCTCGCCGTGCAGTCGCATCGTCTCCTTCTTGTCGAGACCCTGCAACGCGCCGTAATGGCGTTCGTTCAGCCGCCAATCCTCGAGTATCTGAAGATCCGGTTGCCCGAGGGTGGTGAGCGCCCGGCGACACGTGTTGATGGCGCGCGTGAGTCGTGACGTGTACGCGACGTCGAAGTGCAGACCCTCGGCGCGCATCGTGCGTCCCGCCTCGTCGGCCTCCCTCTCCCCCTGTGCGCTGAGTTCGACGTCGTGCCAACCGGTGAACAAATTCAGCTCGTTCCACGTGCTCTGCCCGTGGCGCAGTGCAACGAGGATTCCCGGGGAGGCGACGGCGTTCATGGGGCAAGGTTAGATCTCGGCGAGAATGGTCGACATGGTCGCGCACACCGATGTCGTCGTCGTCGGATCGGCGAACCTCGACGTCGTCGCGACGACCGCTCGACTCCCCCGGCCCGGCGAAACGGTGACCGCCGACGGGTACTTCGAAGCATGCGGCGGCAAGGGCGCCAACCAGGTCATCGCCGCGGCGCGGGCCGGTGCGCGAGCGGCGTTCGTCGGCGCGGTCGGTGACGATGATGCGGCGCGACAATTGCGTGCGGCGTTCGTTGCCGACGGTGTCGACGTGTCGCATCTCGTCACCGTCGATGCGCCGACGGGGCGTGCGCTCATCGGCGTGTCGCACGACGGTGAAAACCTCATCATGGTCGTGCCCGGCGCGAATTACGTCCTATCGGTGGCCGACGTCGATGCCGCCGCCGACATCATCGCCGGTGCACGCGTGCTGCTCATGCAATGCGAAGTTCCCCTCGACGTCATCGAACGGGCCGTCGCGCGAGCCGGTGACGACACGATCGTCGTGCTCAATCCGGCACCCGCTCGCGACCTCCCCGGTCGGTTACTCACCGAACTCGACGTCATCGTGCCGAACGAACACGAGGTGACGCTGCTCGGAGGGACGGCAGCGTTGCTCGACGCGGGCGTCGGTGCCGTCGTCGTCACCGAAGGAGCCCGCGGGGCCCGACTCGTCACCCGTGAGGGTGAGAAGAGGATCGCACCCCACACCGTCACCCCGGTCGACACGACGGGTGCGGGAGATGCCTTCTGTGGAGCGCTCGCCGCCCGACTCGCTGCGGGCGACACCTTGCCCGTGGCCCTGCGCGCCGCCGTCGTCGGGGGAGCGTTGTCCACCCTCACCCGGGGTGCCGTTCCGTCGTTGCCCACGTGGGCAGCCATTGCCCGGCACCTCCCGCCGATCCGCTGATATCCCCGCTGACCCAGGGGGATCACCCCGAATGGGGCGATGTCTCGGAGCGCTGCCTTGCCATGTGACGAAAAACATGAGTGCTAAGCACTCAACTTTGTTGAGGGTCACGGATAGGGTACGGGTCCCGCAAACCCCACAGGAGGAAAGTGCTCATGGCCAAGGCAGTCGGAATCGACCTCGGAACGACGAACTCCGTCGTCGCAGTTCTCGAGGCGGGCGAACCCGTCGTCATCCCCAATTCGGAAGGTGCGCGGACCACCCCGTCGGTCGTCGCCTTTTCGAAGTCCGGTGAAGTGCTCGTCGGCGAGGTCGCCAAGCGTCAGGCGATCACGAACTTCGATCGCACCTTCCGCAGCATCAAGCGCCACATGGGCGAGGCATGGCAGTCCGATGACATCGACGGCAAGCGCTACACACCCCAGGAGATCAGCGCGCGCACGCTCATGAAGTTGAAGCGCGACGCCGAGGCGTATCTCGGTGACACGGTCACCCAGGCGGTGATCACCGTTCCGGCGTACTTCGATGATGCACAGCGCACGGCGACGAAGGAAGCGGGACAAATCGCGGGACTCGAAGTGTTGCGCATCATCAACGAGCCGACCGCTGCCGCTCTCGCCTACGGACTCGACAAGGGAACGTCGGACGAGACGGTGCTCGTGTTCGACCTCGGCGGCGGAACCTTCGACGTGAGCGTGCTCGAGATCGGCGACGGTGTGTTCGAGGTGAAGAGCACCCACGGCGACACGCACCTCGGCGGTGACGACTGGGACCAGCGGATCATCGACTGGCTCGTCACTCAGTTCAAGTCGGCGCACGGTGTCGATCTGTCGAACGACCGTATGGCGATGCAACGTTTGAAGGAAGCCGCGGAAAAGGCGAAGATCGAGTTGTCACAGGTGCAACAGACGCAGATCAACCTGCCGTTCATCACCGCCACGGCCAACGGCCCGTTGCACCTCGACGAGTCGCTCTCACGCGCGAAGTTCCAGGAGATGACCGCCGATCTTCTCGAGCGGTGCCGCAAGCCGTTCGAACAGGCGATCAGCGACGCCGGTCTGACGAAGGGTCAGATCAACCACGTCATCCTCGTCGGTGGCTCGACCCGCATGCCCGCAGTGCAGGATCTCGTTCAGTCGCTGACCGGCAAGGAACCGAACCGCACGGTGAACCCGGACGAAGTCGTCGCCGTCGGCGCCGCCGTTCAGGCCGGTGTGCTGCGCGGTGACGTGAAGGATGTGCTCCTCCTCGACGTCACACCGCTGTCGCTCGGCATCGAGACGAAGGGCGGCGTCATGACGCGACTCATCGAGCGCAACACGACGATCCCGACGCGCCGTACCGAGGTGTTCACGACGGCCGAGGACATGCAGCCGTCCGTCGAGATCCACGTGCTGCAAGGGGAGCGCGAGATGGCGGCGTACAACAAGACGCTCGGGAAGTTCCAGCTCGTTGATCTGCCGCCCGCACCGCGAGGTGTGCCGCAGATCGAGGTCACCTTCGACATCGACGCGAACGGCATCGTCCACGTGTCGGCGAAGGATCGCGCCACGAACAAGGAACAGTCGATGACAATCACCGGTCAGTCGTCGTTGAACAAGGACGACATCGAAAAAATGGTGAAGGACGCCGAGGCGCATGCCGAGGAGGACCGCAAGCGCCGCGCCGAGGCGGAGGTGCGCAACAACGCCGACTCGCTCGTGTACCAAACGGGGGGGG
>Ga0255182_1001551_pt1 | contig 11654 bp, 10 predicted proteins | sample Atl_UVDOM_RepA_8_FD_188420 | JGI IMG/M metagenome (GOLD analysis project Ga0255182, IMG submission 188420) | Freshwater microbial communities from Altamaha River, Georgia, United States - Atl_UVDOM_RepA_8d | ecosystem: Environmental > Aquatic > Freshwater > River | place: USA: Georgia... | reverse complement strand
CGCGACTTCACCCTGCGGGCCCGGCGCGTGCCTTCGATGCACGTCGAACCAGAGGCCGAATATACGGATGCAGCCTGCGTCCCCTACACCGCGTCAGCGCTTGCCATTGGGGAGGAGTCCATATACGCCTTCGGTGTCGACCTCTCCCGGAGCGGGAGAGGTGAAGACAGGTCACGCCGCCCCTGCGGCGGACCCGTCGACGCACGGGTTCGCGGCGGGGCTTCGGCTACAATGCCCGCATGCCCAGCCGGTGACGCACCTGACCCATGCAAGACTCCCTGATCCCTGACCAGGCCGCGCTCGACGTGGCCGCCCACGCGATAGGCGTGGCGCGACGCGCCGGCTGCGCCGCCGCCGTGTCCATCAACGCCGGCAACGGCCTGTCCGTCGGTGTACGTGGCGGCGAGGTGGAGACCCTCGAATACCATCGTGACAAGTCGCTCGCGGTCACGGTCTATCACGGGCAGCGCAAGGGCACGGCGACGACGACCGACTTCGCACCGGACGCCGTTGCCGAAACGGTGGCGGCCGCGGTGCGCATCGCCGCCGACGCGGAGGCCGACGCGTACGCGGGCCTCGTCGACCCGGCGCTGCTCGCGCGCGAATTCCCCGCGCTCGATCTAGACCATCCGTGGGACATCGAGCCGGAGGCGGCGATTGCACTCGCGCTCGAGTGCGAAGCGGCCGCCCGCGACGCGGACCGCGAGGTCAGTCAGGTCGACGAGGCCGCCGTCAGCAGCTATCGCGGCCTGCACGCCTATGCCGACAGCCAGGGCTTCGCCGGAGCCTACCGCGCAAGCCGCCACGGCCTGAGCTGCACCGTCGTCGGCAGCCGCGACGGCGCGATGCAGCGCGGCTACTGGTTCACGACCGCGCGCCGGGCCTCGGAACTCGAGGCGCCCGCCGCCGTGGGCCGGCGTGCCGCCGAACGCACGGTCGCCAAGCTCGGCGCGCGCAAGATGAAAACCCGCAAGGCGCCCGTGCTGCTCGAGAACCGGCTCGCGACCGGGTTGATCGGCAACCTGGTGTCGGCGGTCTCCGGCCCGAATCTCTATCGCGAGGCGAGTTTCCTGCGCGATGCGATCGGCCGGGAGGTGTTTCCGGAATTCCTCTCCATCGACGAGCAACCCCACCTGCCGCGGGCGCTGGGCAGCGCCCCCTTCGACGCCGAGGGTGTGGCCACGCGGCGGCGCCTGCTCGTCGCGGGCGGCATCCTGCAGGGCTACGTGCTCGACAGCTACTCGGCGCGCCGGCTGAAGATGGCCCCTACCGGCCATGCCGGCGGCGTGCACAATCTCGTCGTCAGCGACCAGGGCCTCGATTTCGACGCGCTGCTGCGACTGATGGGCACGGGCCTCCTGGTCACGGATCTGATGGGTTTCGGCGTCAACCTGCTGACCGGCGACTACTCGCGCGGCGCCGCGGGTTTCTGGGTCGAGGGCGGGACCATCAGCCATCCGGTCGAGGAAATCACCATCGCCGGCAACCTGCGCGACATGTTCCGCCACGTCGTCGCCGCCGGCAGCGACCTGGAACGCCGCGGCAGCATCCGGTGCGGCTCGCTGCTCCTCGAGGAAATGACCATCGCCGGCGACTGAGGCGGCGGCGCGACGACACACGCCCGACCGCCCGGGCCCGGGCACCCGGCCGTGCTAAAGTCTGGCGGGGCGCGCGCGGCTAAGGAGGCCAGGCGCGTCGCGGGGACAGCGCCTACAGGAGTGCCGGCGATCGTGAGTATCACCTCGTTCAAACCCAAGGCCGCCGCCGACGCGAGCGGGCGCGTCGAGGCGATCGTCGCGGCCGCGAGCGAGATCGTGCTCGGCAAGACACAGGCGCTGCGTCTCGCGGTGACCTGCCTCCTGGCCGGCGGTCACCTGCTGCTCGAGGATCTTCCTGGCGTGGGCAAGACCACGCTCGCCCAGGCGCTGGCGCGCCTGCTGGGGCTGAGCTACCAGCGTCTCCAGTGCACCAGCGACCTCTTGCCCGCCGACGTCCTCGGCGTGTCCGTCTACGACCGCAACGACGGCCAGTTCCACTTCCACCCCGGGCCCGTGTTCACGCAGGTCCTGCTCGCCGACGAGATCAACCGCGCGACGCCGCGGGCGCAGAGCGCGCTGCTGGAGGCAATGGAGGAACGGCAGGTGACGCACGAAGGCCGCACCATGCCGCTGCCGGCGCCGTTCTTCGTCATCGCGACCCAGAACCCGACCGACCAGGTCGGCACCTATCCGCTGCCGGAGTCGCAGCTCGATCGCTTCCTGATGCGCCTGTCCCTCGGCTACCCCGATCGCGCCGCCGAGCGGGAGCTGCTGGAAGGGCGCGATCGACGCACGCTGCTGGCCGACCTCGCGCCGGTGTGCAGCATCGAGGCGCTGCTGGAGCTGCAGGCGCAGGTCGACGCCGTCCACGTCGCCGAGCCGCTGCTCGAATACCTGCAGGATCTGCTGGCGCGCAGCCGCACGATGCCCGGCCTCGCCCACGGCCTGTCGCCGCGCGCAGGGCTCGCGCTGTTGCGCGCGGCCCGGGCGTGGGCGCTGGTGCACGGCCGCGGTCACGTGCTGCCCGAGGATCTCAAGGCCATCCTGCCCAGCGTCGCAGGTCATCGCCTGGTCGCGCGGGACGTCGGCACCAGCGCGGCGGCCCTCGTCGAACAGCTGCTGCGCACGGTGCCGGTGCCCTGAGCCCCGCGCCGGCGGCGCCGCCCGTGGACCTCCTCGATCGCAAGCGCGTATACATCTTCCCGTCGCGCGCGGGCGCGATGTTCCTCGGCGTGATCGGCCTGATGCTGATCGGCGCCATCAATTACGACAACGCGCTCGCCTACATCCTCGCCTTCCTGCTGGTGGGCCTCGTCTTCACCGCGATGCTGCACACCTGGCGCAACCTCGCGGGCCTCGCGCTCGCGGAAGTCGAGGTCGAGCCGGTGTTCGCCGGCGCGCCCGCGCGCTTCAAGTTCCGCTTCGTCGACGGCGACCAGCGCCCGCGTCACGCGCTCAGGCTGCGGCGCCTTCTGAAACGCAGGGGCGCGGGCTGGTGGCGTCCGCTGGTGGACGGCACCGCCGAGTGCGCGACGCTGGAGCTCCCCCCCGGGCAGGTCGTGATGCAGGTGTTGACGACGCGACGCGGCTGGCTGTCGCTCGGCCGAGTCGAACTCTCCAGCCGCTACCCGCTCGGCATCCTGCGCGCCTGGGCCTACCTGCGGCAGGACGCGCGCTGCCTCGTGTATCCGGCGCCCACCGGCGCCCTGCCGCTTGCGTCAGGGCGCGCCGGCGCGGGCGGCGAAGGGGCCGACGGTGCGGGCGTCGACGATTTCGCGGGGCTGCGGCCCTACGTCGCGGGCGACTCGCTGCGCAGCGTGCACTGGAAGGCCGCCGCGCGCGGCGAGGCGCTGCTGGTCAAGCAGCTGCGCGGCGGGGGCGGCACGCGCTGGCTGCGCTGGCAGGACACCGCGACGCTGGGCGATGTCGAAGCCCAGCTGTCGCAGCTCGCGCAATGGATCCTCATGCTGGACGCGAGCGGGGAACGCTACGGCGTCGAGCTGCCGCACCTGGTCCTCGAGCCGGACGCCGGCCCCGTGCAGCGTGCCCGGGCGCTGCGGGCCCTGGCGCTGTGGCCGCGCGCATGACGGCGGGCGGTGGCATCACCGTGCGTGAACTCTGGTGGGCCGCGGCCGGCGTCGCGCTCGCCCTTGCGCCGCACGTGACCCGGCTGCCGCCGCTGCTGCCGCTGATCTTCGTCGCGCTGCTCGCGTGGCGCCTTCTCGGCGCGCACGGCAAGGTCCGGCTGCCCGACCGCGAACACCGGCTGCTGTGGCTCGCGACGCAAGTCGGCGCGGTCGCCCTGTTCGTCGCTATCTACGCCCGCTACCAGGGTGAACTCGGGCGGGACGCCGGCGTCGCGCTGCTCTGCGGGCTCATCGGCCTGAAACTGCTTGAAATGAAGGAGCCGCGTGATTTCTACGTCGCGTGCTTCCTCGCCTACTTCCTCGTCGTCACGAACTTCTTCTACTCCCAGTCGATTCCGACCGCGTTCTACCTGCTCGGCGTGACGGTGCTGGTCACGACCGCGCTGGTGCGCTTCAACAGCCCGGCCGCCCTCGGCGATCTCGCCTGCCTGCGGCTCGGTGCGCGCCTGGTTGCCGAGAGCGTGCCGGTCATGGTCCTGTGCTTCGTGCTCTTCCCCCGCCTGCCCGGTCCGCTGTGGGGCATGCCGGGGGCCGACGACAGCGCCGTCACCGGGCTGTCGGACCAGATGGAGATCGGCCGCATCGCCCACCTCGGCACCTCCGACGAAATCGCGTTCCGGGTCGCCTTCGAGGGCGAGCGCCCGCGGGCGCGGGACCTGTACTGGCGCGGCCCCGTCCTGTGGAACACGGACGGCCGGCGCTGGGAGGCGGGTTCGATCGCACGCGAAGGGGCGGCGGCCGTGATCCCGCGCGGCCCGCGCTACCGCTACGAGGTCCTGCTCGAGCCCCACGGCGAACGCTGGTTGCTCGGGCTCGACGCGGTAACGGCGGGCGATGCCTCCGTGCGCAGCTCGCGGGCGCTGGAGTTGAGCGCCCGCCAGCCGGTGCGACGCCGCGCACGCTACACCCTGGAATCGGCGACCGAATACAGCCTGCCGGACATCACGCCCGAGGAGCGGCAGGCGGCGCTGGCGCTGCCCCCCGGCGCCCACCCGCGCACACGCGAACTCGCCGCGCGCTGGCGCGCCGCGGCCGCGAACGACCGGGAGGTGATCAAGCGCGCGCTCGCGCGTTTCGCCGCCGCGCCCTACACCTACACGCTGACGCCGCCGCTGCTGGACGGAGACCCGATCGATCAGTTCCTGTTCGACACGGAGCAGGGATTCTGCGAGCACTACGCCGCCGCCTTCGTCGTGCTGATGCGGGCGAGCGGAATCCCGGCGCGCGTGGTGACGGGCTACCAGGGCGGCGAATACAACGGGGTCAGCGACTACATGCTCGTGCGTCAGCGCGACGCGCACGCCTGGGCCGAAGTCCACCTGCCCGGCGAGGGCTGGATCCGCATCGACCCCACCGCCGCCGTCGCGCCGGAGCGGGTGTCGCTAGGCATCGGTGACCTGGCGCGGCGGGAATCCGCGCTACCGATGCTCGACGGGGATTCCCCGGCCTACGAGGTGTGGCGCAGCGCGCGCCAGCTGTGGGACGCCGCGAACTACGAATGGAGCCAGTGGGTGCTCGGCTACACGCCGCAGCGCCAACGCGATTTGCTCGCGCGCCTCGGCCTCGACGACATGGGCGCGGCCGAACTTGCGCTGGCGCTGACCGGAGCCCTTGGGCTCGCGATGGGCGGCCTGGCCGTGCTGCTGCTGCGCCGGCGGCCGACGCCGGGCACGCCCGCCGTGCGCGCCTACGCCGCATTCTGCGCGCGCCTCGCCCGCGTCGGCCTGGTCCGCGCACCGCACGAGGGACCGCTCGAATTCGCCGAGCGCGTGGCCGCGACGCGCGCGGACCTGGGCGTCGCCGCACGCGAGATCGCCCGCCTCTACACCCTGCTGCGCTACGCCGACGCCCCGGCCGGGCTGGAAGCGTTGCGCCAGCACGTACAGTCCTTCAGGCCCGGCCCGCCGTCTTCTTGAGTCTGGTGGGGGTGGGGTTAGCCACCGAGAACACAGAGAACACAGGCGAGCCGCTGCAATCTCAGGCCGTCGGCTCCTCGATCAGCACGAAGGTCGGTTCCATCGCCTCGTCGCGCAGCGGGATCAGGGCCTGGTAGGCGGGCGAGTTGTACCAGTTGCGCGCGGCTTCGGCGTCGGGGAACTTCGCGATCAGCGCGGCCTGCCCGGCGTGGGCGCCGGCGAGCACCTCGACGACCTTGCCGCGGACCATCGGCGTGCCGCCGAAGGGGGCGAAAGTCGCGCCGGCCTGCGCGCCGTATTCCTGCATCTTCTGGGCATCTTTGACTTTGACGTGTGCGATCAGATAAGCGGCCATGGGTGTGCTCCGGGGTTGGGTGTTTGATTGCGAGCGCTAAACCTTACCGTCAGGCCCGTGCGCCGGCAATACCACGTATGGGGGTGTCACCGGCCGCGGCGCGCCGACATAGAATGTGGAAGACGCACTCGCCGAAGCACATCAACGGGGAAGACATGTCACAGCGATTCACGAAGCGCGGCCTCGCGCCAGGCAACGACACGGGGAAGCGCGCATGAGCGGCGCACTCGACGGCGTCCGCGTCATCGACCTGACGACGGTGCTGATGGGGCCGTTCGCGACCCAGCTGCTCGGCGATCTCGGCGCGGACGTGATCAAGATCGAGCCCCCCTCCGGCGACAGCAGCCGCGCCCTCGGACCCGCCCGGCATTCCGGCATGGGTGCGGGCTTCCTGCACGTGAACCGCAACAAGCGCAGCGTGGTGCTGGATTTGAAACAGCCGGCCGCGCACGCCGCACTGCTGAAGCTCGTGGCGACGGCCGACGTGCTCGTCTACAACGTGCGCCCGCAGGCAATGGCGCGGCTCGGCCTGACGTGGGCGGCGCTGTCGGCGATCAACCCACGCCTCATCTACGTCGGCACATTCGGCTACGGCCAGCAGGGTCCCTATGCGGCGAAGCCCGCGTACGACGACCTCATCCAGGGCGCGACCGGCCTGCCCTCGCTGGTCGCGCGCGTCGGTGACGGCGTGCCGCGCTACGTGCCGATCGCGATGGTCGACCGCACCGTCGGCATGGCGGCGGTGAACGCGGTCTGCGCCGCGCTGTACCGGCGCGAGAAGACCGGCGTCGGCCAGTCCATCGATGTGCCGATGTTCGAAACCATGGTGCCCTTCCTGCTCGGCGAACACCTCGCCGGCGCGAGTTTCGAGCCGCCGCTCGGCGAGCTCGGCTATCCGCGCATGCTGGCGCGCGAGCGCACGCCCTTCGCGACGCGCGACGGTTACCTGTGCGCGCTGATTTACGCCGACCACCACTGGCGTCGCTTCTACGAAATGATCGGGCGCGGTGAAGAGTTCACCCGGGACCCGCGGCTCGCCGACATCGGCACGCGCACGCGTCACATCGAGGCGCTCTACGCGATGATCGCGGAGGTGCTGCGCACCCGCGACACCGCTGAGTGGCTCGCGCTGTTCGAAGCCGCCGACATCCCGGCGATGCCGCTGCACACGCTCGAATCCCTTGTCGGCGATCCGCATCTCGAGGCAACCGGCTTCTTCAGGCTCGTCGAGCACCCGAGCGAGGGGCTTTACCGCCAGATGATGCCGCCGGCCGCGTGGAGCGAGTCACCTCCGTCGGTGCGACGCCACGCGCCGCGGCTCGGTGAACACAGCGCGGAGGTGCTGGCGGAGCTGGGCTATGACGCCGCCGACATCGCGACGCTCGCGGCCAGTGGCGCGACGCGCTGCGCGGCAGCGTGAGCCAGCGGGCCTCAACGGCGCGCGTTGACTTGGTAAGCGCGCCACAGGCTGCCGGTCGCGCCGTGATGCACTCGCCGCTTCGCGGTCTCCACCGGCGCGAACAGGGCGCCGCTGCGCGCGGCGCGAAAGCCGGGCACCTGCCGGCCGTTGATCGCCAGCCAGCCCCACTCGCCGCCGTGGTTGCGCCGGAGGACCTCGCCGAGATAGCTGCCGATCATCGTCACCAACGGTGCAATCTCCGTCGCATCCGCGCGCTGCCGGCGCAGATCGGCATGCAGCGCACCGGCGAGATCCTCGACGGAGCGCATGCTGTCCTCGCTGAAGTCGAGCCGCGTGCCGAGCGCGGCTTGCGCGAAGCGCACGAACTCGCCCGCCTCCCGCGCCGCCGTGGCCTGCGCGTGCCGGTCCGCCGTGAAAACGATGCGCGATTCGCGCGCGCCGGCGGAATTGGACAGGCCAATGGCGGTCAGCAGCACCACGCACAGGCCGCGCAGCACGCAGCATGAGAAAAGTCCGTTCATGACCGGGGATTATCCGGGCGCGCGCACCGGCCCACCCGTGACGCCGGTCGCGCCGACTGCAAACAAGTGCAAGCAGGGCCCGGGCGCGTGAGGCGTTCGGGGCGCGTACTTGCGATCGCGATCGCCGCCCTGCTCCTCACCGGCTGCAGCGCGCTCGCCCTCTTCTACAATCGCGCACCGACGTTCACCTACTGGCGGCTCGATGACTACCTGGACCTCGACAAGGCGCAGGGGCCGGCGGTGCGGTCAGCCATCAGGGACTGGTTCGCCTGGCATCGGGCGAAAGAAGTGCCGCGCTATGCGCAACTGGTTTCCTCGCTGCGCGTCAGGGTGATGCAGCCTGCCAGCGCCACGCGGATCTGCGAGATCAACGACGAACTGCGGGCCGCCTTCCGCAGGGCGCTGGCGCAGGCGCTGCCCGCGCTTCCTCCTCTCGCGCGGACGCTGTCCGCGCGCCAGCGCGCCCACCTCGCCGAACGCTACGCCGAGGCCAACGCGGATCTTCGTGAAACGTATCTCGACGGCACTCCCGAGGAGCGCCGCGCGCGCACGACCGAGCGCGCGCTCGACGCCGCGCGCGATTTCTACGGCCGGCTGGACGAGTCACAGCGGCAACTGATCGCCGACGGCATCGCGGCGTCTCCCTACGATCCGTCGCGCTGGCTGGCCGAACGTGAAGCCCGGCAGCAGGACATGCTGGCCATCCTGGCGCGCATCGCGGCCAGCGCTCCGGCGCGCCGTGACGCGGTGGCGCAGCGGGCATTCGCGCGCTTCGCAGCCAGCCTCGCCCACTCCCCAAGGGAGGCTTATCGCGACTACCTTGCAAGCCTCACGCGCTACAACTGCGAGTTCATCGCGCGCGTCCATGCGTCGACCAGTGAAAAGCAGCGGGCTCGCGCCGCGCGTCGACTTGCCGACTGGGAGCGCGATCTCGAGGCGATTGCCGGGCGTGGGCACTCCTCTACCGGGCATGCGGCAGCGGAGTGAGTGGACTGGCTTCGCTTGCCGGGCGCTGTACCTGCCCGGGCGCATTTCTCGAATTGCTTTCCTGCTTCGTGTTCGCCGTGTCGTCCGTGTCAAACAGGCGGCGCCTCGTCGCGCCTGGAAGCCAGGCTTGACCACGGAGGGCGCGGAGAACACCGAGCAGTAAAGCCCTTGTCTACTGCTGACGGTATTTCTGCAGCTCCAGCCGCGCGATCTGCGCGCGGTGGACTTCGTCCGGACCGTCGGCGAGGCGCAGCAGGCGGGCGACCGCGTAGGCCATCGTGAGGCCGAAGTCGTTGCTGGTTCCGCCGCCACCGTGCGCCTGGATCGCCCAGTCGATCACCTGGCAGGCCATGTTCGGCGCGGAAACCTTGATCATCGCGATCTCGGCGCGCGCCGCCTTGTTGCCGACGGTGTCCATCATGTACGCGGCCTTCAGCGTCAGCAGGCGCGCCTGCTCGATCATGATCCGAGACTCGGCGATGCGTTCCTGCGTGACGCCCTGCTCGGCGACCGGCTTGCCGAAGGCGACGCGGGCCATGCTCCGGCGGCACATCTTCTCCAGGCAGCGCTCCGCGAGGCCGATCAGACGCATGCAATGGTGGATGCGGCCCGGCCCGAGGCGACCCTGCGCGATTTCGAAACCGCGACCTTCGCCGAGCAGCATGTTCGACAGCGGCACGCGAACGTTCTCGAATTTCGTCTCTGACGCGCGGTCCGGCACGCCGTAGAAGCCGAAGATCGGCAGCGAGCGGACAACCGTCACGCCAGGGCTGTCGAGCGGCACGAGGATCATCGACTGCTGCTTGTGGCGATTCGGGTTGTCCGGGTCGGTCTTGCCCATGAAGATCGCAATCTTGCAGCGCGGATCGGTCGCGCCGGTGGTGTACCACTTGTGGCCGTTGATCACGTAGTGATCGCCGTCGCGCCGGATCGAGGACTCGATGTTGGTTGCGTCGCTGGAAGCGACGGCCGGCTCCGTCATTGCGAACGCGGAGCGGATTTCGCCGGCGAGCAGGGGCTCGAGCCACTGCTTTTGCTGTTCCTCGGTACCGTAGCGCAGGATGGTTTCCATGTTGCCGGTGTCCGGCGCGCTGCAGTTGAAGACCTCCGGCGCGAGCGGCGAGCGACCCATGATTTCGCACAGCGGCGCGTACTCGAGGTTGGTGAGGCCATCGGCGTGCTCGGACTTCGGCAGCCACAGGTTCCACAGCCCCTGTCGTTTCGCGATCGCCTTCAGGCGCTCGACCGTCGGGTAGACGGCCCACGGCCCGGCTTCCTCCGCTTCCTTCAGGAACTGGGGCTCGGCGGGATAGATGTGTTCATCCATGAAGGCGCTGACGCGCGCGGCGAGTTCACGGGTGGTCTGGTTGGCTTCGAAGAGGGTCATGGCTTGATTCCGTCGCGATTGGACCTGTGCTGATCATACAGCCCCGATCGGCGCTTCCAGTTTCCGCTGCGGATCGGACAAGCCGGGTCTGCACCAATTCTTTTCATCGGGAATCCCGCTTTCCACACTCGAAATTCCGGTTGAGGAATCTTCCCGTCCTGACCCGGGAAGCGGATCCAGCGCTTCCCGGCTCATCGTACCTTGACTGTACCCCGTTCGAGGAACCTACGATGACAGCCAGTTCGACATTGCAGACTGACATCGCGCAGCGAGCCGACGACCAGCGCTGCAATCTGTGCGAGGCGCGCAGTTTCGAATTGATCGCAAGGTCCGATCGCCACGGGCAACCGCTGCACACCGTGATGTGCTCGGAGTGCGGGCTCGTCTTCACCAACCCCCTGCCGGACGACGCCGACCTGCGCGAGTTCTATGCGCTGCGCTATCGCCGCGTGTACAAGCGCTCGGCCGAGCCGTTGCGGCGGCACGCCTACCGGGAATCAGGCCGTGCCCTGCAAAGATTCGAGCACATTCGAGCCTACGTGCAACCCGGTGCGAAGACCCTGGACGTGGGCTGTGGCGCGGGCTTCTTCCCCTTCGTCATGCGCTACGCCGGGGCGGATGCCTGGGGATTGGAGCCCAATGAAGCCTACGCGGGGTGGGGCCAGCGGATGCTCGACCTCCACATACAGCCGGGCTTCGTGCAGGACCTCGAGCCCCAGGGCGGCAGCTTCGATGTCATCACGATGTTTCACGTGCTGGAGCACTTGTCGGACCCTGGCGCGGCGCTGTCGCGTTTACACGCATGCCTGGCGAACGACGGAGTGCTGGTCGTGGAGGTACCGAACATCGAATCGACCTTTCACGCGCCGGAGCACAGCTTTCACGCCGCTCATCTCTACAATTTCAACGCCTCTACACTGTGCGCCCTGGCGCGGCGCCACGGCTTCGACGTAGAAAGCGTCAGGACGCTGCGCGCCACGCAGCACCTGTTCGCAGTGTTTCGACGGAACAGGCATCGCGCGACCGCACAAGAATCGCGCATGCCGGAAAATGCATTCAGAGTGGCATCGGCGCTGGCGACGCATACGCGTGCGCGGCATTACACGTCGCCGTTCGTTTACGCGCGCTGGGCCCTGAAAATGCTTGGCTACATCGAAGAGCGCGCGGCAGTCGCGCTGACGCCCTCGTCCCGCGACATCGTCAAGCGCCGCGTGGTCGGCGCGCTGTCAGCATCAGGGCAGGGTGTAGTGCCACGTTTCAGACGGTCGCTCGGCCTCGGCGCCTGACGAACGGCGAACGGCAGTCGCGTCAGGCCAGAGGAAGAATCCGGAGAGGCGTTCGCCGTTCGTCAGGCGCCGAGGCCGAGCGACCGTCTGAAACGTG
>Ga0255182_1001550_pt1 | contig 11655 bp, 11 predicted proteins | sample Atl_UVDOM_RepA_8_FD_188420 | JGI IMG/M metagenome (GOLD analysis project Ga0255182, IMG submission 188420) | Freshwater microbial communities from Altamaha River, Georgia, United States - Atl_UVDOM_RepA_8d | ecosystem: Environmental > Aquatic > Freshwater > River | place: USA: Georgia... | reverse complement strand
CTATTCAAATATTATATTTAATATTTTCATATTATATATAATATAAAATATGAGTAAAAATAAAAAATTTCACAATATAGAGCCACGAACTGAAGATTATCAAAATTTATCTCAATGGATTAATGTAGAAAAAGATAGACCTATTACAGATGAAATGGTAATTAATTTTTTTAGACAAATATTTAGACTATTAGAAGTTAATAATATGTGTTTTTCTAGTGGTGCTTTTGTTTTCGAAAATTATGGTAATGTTTTATTTAACCTATTAACATACAATAAATTGCAAATAGATGATAACTCTTATTATTGCGATGATCCTTTGGGAATAGATCCTACTATTACTACTACACGAATTGTTCAACCAGCAAACGTACACATTTTAGGGACTAAAACTCATAATAAATACTATACTAGATACCCAAAAGGTTCGCCAATACAAATACTTCCTCGTGAATGTATGCCAGCAACAAGTTTATCAGGAATTAATAAACTTAGAACTAATACTAAATTTGAAAGATTATTTGCCCCTAAAATTAAAAATATATGTGGTTATTGTGATTCACCAGAAATGGAAAGAAGTGAACCCAAAGGGTTAGCTTTATATTATCCATTTTATGTATTATCTTTAACTTATCCACCTGAATCAATACAACAAAAAAAAACTGAAATGTTATATGTAAAATTTGAAGGATCAAGTGTCACAACAGAACCACTTAAACATACAGGTTCATTAATTTCTAAAACAATAGGTATAAAGAAAGAATATAAAAATGTAGATAGTAGGAGAGAAGATAGATGTGATTATAATAGTTTATATTTAAATAAAGACGTTGAATTTTATAGAGTTTATTGTCCTGAAGATATTGAAATATTAAATTGGTATAATACATATATAAGATTAGGTTGTGAATTTTTTGTAAGTAAAGGTTTATTGATTTATTTTATAAAAACATTTTTATTATCACCATTTAATTGTCAATCTGAAACTACAAGTAATATTCCATCTGAAACTACAAGTAATATTCCATCTGAAACTACAAGTAATATTCCGTCTGAAACTACAACATTAAACACGCCAGAAACGCCTGTCTCAATCACAATAGGCTATGAAGAAGAAGAATTGTTAAACAATATTGATAACGCATTTAACAATCTAGTTAGTGATTATTCAAATCCTAATGATAAAGGATATAATACTGTTAAAAATATTATTAAAAATTATTTTAATAAACATCCTGAATTGAAATGTAAACCTAAATCAACATATACATATAATGATATGAAAGAAATAAGAGAAGCACAATTGAACAATGATATATCTAGAATAAAGAATATATTTTGCGAATATTTGGGTGGTAGAAAAATGAGGAAATTAACAACAAAAAAAAATAAAAGATTACATAAAAAGATTAAAAAAAATAAAAATACAAAAAAAACAAGAAAATATTACTATAAACGTTAAATTATAAATTATTAAACTGCTTTAATATATTTAGGTTTTATTTATCTATTTAAAATATTAAAATAGATAAATAATGAGTTTTGATAGTAAAATTCAACAATGGGTTCAACTAGATAATGAACTTAAAAAACTTAATGACCAAGTAAAGCATTTAAGAGAGCAAAGAAATACTTTGGAAGCAAGCTTGACAAATTATGCAAAGACAAATAATATGACAAATAGTATAATTCAATTTAATCAAGATAAACTCAAGTTTATTGACACAAAAGTCCCAGAACCATTAACTTTTAAATATTTAGAGAAAACTCTTGGAGAGATAATTAAAGATGAAACAAAAGTAAATCTAATTATGGAGCATGTAAAACAAAAACGTGCTGTAAAATTAGTTCCAGAAATAAAGCGCTTTTCTAACAATTAATTTATATATCAATAATTTATATGAGTGAATTAGATTATATTGGAGCTGGTGAATTAGTTTTTAATAATGATATTAAGGGAGGTATCCATTCTGGCGGATTTAATGTGAAATCTATAATGATGAAAGCAGGGATGTCTCCAATAATGACAGTAAATACGCAGCAAATTGGCGGTGGTGAAAAAGTGTCGGATTTATTTAATGACTTGGTTATTCCAAATTGGACTCTCTCTTATAACAACCGTATTATGGGTGGTAAGTATAAGGAAGTTGACCATGGTGACAGCGATGAAGACGATGACACAATTGACGACGATTTACATGAAAAATTATTAGATCTTGTTAAAGAGCATAATATTGAAATGAAAAAAACGAAGAAAAAGACCACAAGAAGAATGAAGAACAAAAAAGGAGGAACAAAAAGAAGAAAGTTTAATTAATTATATTAAATTATTATCCTAATATAAGTAATATGATTTTTCGAGTATATGAACATTATGATGATAATCAACTAAATGGTCAGACTATAGTTAAACCAGATGAATGTTTTATTTGTTACGAGCTTAGCACTGATTTTGAATCTTATCCAATAAGTCTTAATTGTCAGATAAATTATAATAAACTATGTGGTTGTGATGGTTGGATACATAAACAATGTCTTGATATATGGTACAAAAAACAACAAAAATGTCCAATATGTAGACTGGAGATTCAAGAGAGAACAAATGATGTTTGTGCAGTTGTAAGCTTAGTTCCTTATATAAATAGAGTTTATATATTTGCATGTAAATCATTAAGTAAAGTAGCAACTATCGCTATATATTGTTTTTTAATTTATGCAGCAATTGAATTTTATTCGAATGTTATCATATTAAAAAATATAAAAAGATATAAATATGATAATTCCGATTTATAAATAATGATTAAAAGAATTAACTTATTCCCCCCAAGTATTATAATTAAATGGTGATACTAGAATTTCACTCAAATTATTTTTCATAAAATCAACTTTCTTTTGAAATGCAATATCTTCTGACGTTTCTGGATATGGAGATGTTTTTTGCATCAATTCCTCTTCTTCACTTGTAATTTTTGGTTTATTTCCATAACAATTTACACCAAATTTTATATTAGGATTAGCTATATAGCCACCGTTTACACCAGGTCTACCGCAATCATTTTCGTGACCAGAAATTGTCTGTAAAGTATTATATGTTTGTTTTTGTGTTGGGAACAAAGCTAGTTGATTAGCTGACCAACCATAATTGCACCATTCAGCTCCACTGTTATAAGCTTTTTCAATTTGATCATATGTAGCTAACTCAGCTCCATATGCTGTGCATAAAGCTTTAGCATTATCGTACGAATAATAATTTCCAGGGATATTAAATACTTGTTTTTTAAATCTAATTTCGGGGACAGGGGAAGGAGAGGGTTGATATTTACTTTGGTCAACAACAATGTCAATAGTTGTTTTTGGAGAGAAAAGCCCTTGAATATATGCAGTAACATTTATACTAAAAAAGTATTGTAAAGCGTTTACTAAAATTAATATTACTAAAATTGCAACAATGATTATGCCAAATATACCACCGCCAATTGAGTCAGAACCTGTGCTTTCTTGAAATCCTGTCCCTAAAGATGAAGAAAAAACATAATAAGCTACAATAATTAATATTATTATAACAAGAACTATAGGATTCATTAGATATGTGTTTAAATAATTATACATATTAACTGGATCAGTTGTTGTTGTTGTATTTACTACTTCCATTATATTATATAAATAGTTAAAAAATTAATACTCAATTCTTTTTTCTATAAAATAATACATATGCTTTTGGTGAAATGATAGTTTCTGTTATTCCTACTTCCGAAACAGATGTGTCATTGTAGTGATACCATTTTCCATTTGCATTTTTTACATATGATGTATAATGTCCTCCCATTACACCTCCGCTATGATTACAAACACCATATAATTCATATTTGTAGTTTTCTTTTTTATAACCAATAACATACGGTGATAAATCTAAATCATCTAATGGAAATGTAACGTAAATTTGATTTTTTTGAAAACGCGAATTAAATCGTTTGAGGTCAATCGCTAAAATATTTGGAAATGACCAAAACAAAATTTTTTTCTTTATGTCTACTATTTCATTCGTTTCTTCATCTTTAAAATTTTGAATTGTCTCTCCTTCAACGTAATGGTTAAAACAATCTATTAATGATGGAGACTTGTTATCCGGAGGAATTGGTAAATCGACCATAAAATATGGTTCCGGGTTTGTTGACAGAACTTTTTCATTGTCTAATCTTGTAATTTGAGATACCTGGACAGCATAAAATAAATTCCAAATTTCTGAATAATCTTTTGTATAACAATTTTTAATCATTTCAAAACATTTTATAGCTAAATTATCTGTTTCATTTTCAGGATTACCAGTAACAGTAATTTTTATCTCTCTCGATAATGCTGCATGAAAACAGTCAATAATAAATAATAAAAATTCTGCCACATCATTTTGTGCATAACCAGTAAATATATCTACCTTTTTAAGTTGAGCTACTTTTTGAATTGTTTTTATAAATTTACCAGGTGATACAATGCAATTTTCATTCCATAATATTTTTCTTAAATTATCCCATTCTAATAATAATGCCGAATCGTATTTATTTTTTAATTTTTTTTTGTAAGACTCATTTTCTAAAAAATTATTCAGTTCATATGTATGTGACATAATTTGTAAACAAGAATTAATGAAACATGTATTACCCAAGTTAGCTAATCCACTTAATCCTTTATTTTCATATTTTGTTATATCCATTGGTATATAATTATTATTATTATAATAATATATTTAAACAGATTTATTAATATATTATTATGAGCAATAATTCAAATACTTTAAGAATTAGTAATGAACAACTTCTATTAATTAATATTTTAAACACAATGTATAATGATAATCTTAGACAGATTACAAACTTAAATGAAACGTTAAATAACTTAAATAATACAAATAATCAGATAAGAAATTCTTTAATTCAAATATTAAATAATCCTTACATAAATCAATCAAATAATCCTAGGCGAAACAGTGTTTCTGATAGACGTAATAGAGATAATAATGAAAGAAATAATAATAGGAACAATAGAATATTTGTTGATAATAGACCTTATATTATTGATTCTATTACAGAGTATACATTTCCAACAGGTACTACTATACCATTAAGAAATAATGAAACAAATCAAGTTGATACAAGTAGTTTACTTAATAATTTTTTTAATAATTTTATGAATCCAGTAGAAGTTTATCCAACGCAATCACAAATAGAAGCCGCAACTCGTCGCGTTCAATATTGTAATATTACCAGGCCTATAAATAATCAATGTCCAATATCAATGGATGATTTTAATGATAATGATATGGTAACAGTTATAAGACACTGTGGTCATATTTTTCAAACAGAATATTTAATGAATTGGTTTAGAACTAATTGTAGGTGTCCAGTTTGTCGTTATGATATTCGCGATTATAATTCAAATGCTTCTACAGAATTTTTTTCTGATAGAAGTCAAATAAATCCAGTGTCAACACAAAATCAAACGCAAAGAACTGTCATTGTGGATTCTTCTAATAACGATATAGAGAGAAATACAATAAATAGAATAGATAGCATTAATAGTATAAATAGTTCTGGTAGCAATACCAATCACATATTTAATGATATATTTAATAATAATTTTGTTGGAACTACAGATTTGTCTGGTAACAGATTAGATAATATGTTAGATAGCACAGCTATTTTATTTTATATTTTAAACTCTATGAATAATAGAGCCAGAAATTTCAGATAAATTATAAATAATATGTGGATACTTATATCTGCTTGGATGTACTTAATGATATGGATTTTTAATAGAGATAATAGTCTAGATTCTACAAATATGTAATATTATATATTTAAACTATATAAAGATTTCACTCTAGTAATATTATTATAGAATGAGCACACGTAATAGAATTGGAAATAAGTGGACTATTAATGAAGTTTTATCGCTTCAACGAGAATTTGAACTATTAGGTTGGGATATTGACCAGATTGCTGAGAAGCATGGAAGAACCGCAAATGCAATTATGTATAAGCTTGACCAAGAAGGATTTGCTGATTATAATGTTTTGTACAGTAATTATCATGATTTGAATACAAATATGCCAGTTAATCGCACTCAAAAGCAAGTAGGATTAGAATCATCTTTATCAGACAATGATGATACTGTATTTGATGATGAAGATGATGAAGATGATGAAGATGATGAAGATTATGTAGATGATGTAGATGATGTAGATGATGAAGATTATGTAGATGATGGTGAGGAAGATGAAGACGACGAAGATTGTGAAGATTACGAAGATCCGTTGACTGAACGTGTAGCTAAGCTAGAGACTGCTCTGGATGAAGTCAAACGTATACTAAAGGCCTTAAAATTACCAACTACGTCTAAAAATGAAACCCTAACAAATTGTTATTGTTAAGCATAGTATTATTTTAATATAAAATAAAAAATTATTCAATCTGTAATTTTTTATTTACATTCTTATTCAAATACTTATTTTCTGTGTCTTCTTGAACGTTTTTTATGTCTTCTAGACTTACCTCCCCAGAATTTATACCATGGTTTAGATTGTGGAAGAGGTTCTTGTGCCATAGTTTGTTTAATTTTTGCGACATCAGTTTCATCACCATAATATCCAGCTATATCTCTCTTGTATTGAACTTGAGTATCAAAATTCATTTTAAGTTGCTTACAGTATGGCGATGAGTTATATCTACCAAAACTATCTTTTGGACAACATTTTTGATAATTAGCCTGCATTTTTTGCACAGGGTCTTGTCCATCGCCAATATCTTTAGACATTGTTGATAAATTATTGATATCACATTCAGCTGAAGATATAACTGGTTTTTTAGAGAAAAAATTTAGAAATCCACCTTTTAAGTGTCTTCTAGATTTTCTAGTAGATTTTCTAGATTTTGTGTGTCTTCTAGTCTTCATAAATTATAATTATATTTTTATTTTTTAACGAAGAATTTTGTTAAACTTTGTACCCCAGCTTTTTCATTATTAGTCTCTCTTAAATATTCATCAAATAATAATGCTTTAACTTCTTTACATCTTAACTCTTCTAATTTTTCGTCAAATTTATCCTTAAATTTTTCCATATCTTCATCTACTAATCCAATTACTTTTCGTTTTAACTCTTCAACATCTTTTCTATATTTAACCAATTTTGGTCTTTTATTTTGCATAGTCCAAATTTTTTCAATAACCAATGCAAATAACTGTTGAACCGGTTTCATAATTTGATTTGTAATATAGAATGAGTAATCAAGTTTTAAATTATTTTCTTGAATAAATGAAGGTGTTTCAATTTTATCGCCTTGTAAAACTTTCTTACCTGGAACGGAAATGTAAGCAAATGGAATTCTATCTCCAGGTCCAGGTTTATTACCAGGGTCTCTTGCAGTGATTCTGTCGGCTAAAACTTTATGAGCAATTGACTTTGGATTTTTATAGCCTGAACGCAATGATTTTGTGATGACCAATTTTTCAATAGGATACTTTTCATCAACAATATTTTGTAAACAACTTCTTAAGAACTCAATTGCTTCTTGAATATTTTGCTTTTTCATTAGAATATCAATAATACCTCCATAAATATCCTTAACAATTGGAGCATTATCTCTACGCTTTAATACAATGCCCATTTCTTTTCTTTTACATTTATTAGGGTCTGTTTCATACAACATTCCGACATATCTTTTCTTAGATAATAAGCAAAATGGCATAAACGTTTTTTCATACTCGAAATCATGTGGACCTTTTAAGAAGTCAGCTGCAATTTCACCAGCTTGTTGAGCTAATTCGATTGTAATTTCCAAAGCTTTTTTCCCTCTAATTGGTGTTCCATCCATTTCCTCGAGATTAAATGTATAGAATACTGAATCCGTATCACCATAAATGTATTCGGCCTTTGTTCTAACTGTTCCATAATTAGTAGTCTCGCAAATATTATTTCCATAACATTCTTCGATAACGCGTTTTCCATATGTTAAGAACTTACGTCCCATTGCAGTAGTACAAGCAGCTATATCTTTTTCATAAAATGAACTAGTTTTAGCACCACAGCCTCCATAAATAGAGTTGGCAGATACTTTACAACCTAATTGTCTTTGCTCTAATACACCCCACATAAAATCATCCTTATCAACTTTCTTTTGTAATGCTCTGGTATCTTTTCTTGCTTTCAATAATTTCTTAAGAACAGTTGGAATAATTCCTGATTCACCGTCTGGAAATTGAACAAATCTGCAAATTTTATAACCACATTTAATTTTTTCCGCGGCAGCTTTTGGATGCTTTCTAAAATATCGGTATGTATCATATTGGACATTTACATATTCATAACCTGGCAAATTATCATATATATAATTGCCATGTTCATCTTTATCACCCCATTCTTCAATCAAGTTGCCTGCTAAATCGTATTCTTGAGTCCAAACCTTACTATCATGTGATAAATTTTCACTAATCATCGAGCTAGGATATAATGAAGCATAATCATTGCACGCAACAGGATTATCAAGATATAAATCGCATTTTGGATCTAAAACAATAGCACCTTCATAACCTTCATCTAAATCACCCTTTTCTATAACAGGAATAAGCGTCTTGATTTTACGACATTCGCATGATATTAGACTCAATAATTTGATACCTTGACCTCGCATAACAAGGAAACTGATTGGAACACTACAAATCTTCGCCATCTCAATAAATCCTGTTAAGATATCTGATTTGTTAAATAGATAATGAACTAGGTTACAATCCTGAATACAGTATTTTGCAACAATAGCTCTATCTTCAGCCGTGCCATTTGTAAGTCTGAAAATGTCTTTAGGAGTTACATCATCCTTCGCTAAACACCATCTAACCTTTTTATTGAAATCTGGATTAATAATTTCATCAATTACAAATTTACCTTTTGATTTATCAACATTCGATACAATAAATTTCGCACCATCTTGGTAATAATCGACTGAATGACCAATTTCTTCAATATGAATATAATTGCCATTTATTAAACCAGTCATATTGCTTGTATGAATGATAGTTTTATTATCAATATGTTCAATGCTTTTTATTAAATCTCCAATAAAATAACCACCAACATAATCTAATTTATAACTGGTCAAATTCTCACCTCTTCTATAGAAGTTATATAAATCAACTTGACATCTTCCATTCATCTTAACATATCTTAAATCATGTTGTCCACTTGCAATTTGAATACTGCTTTCTTCAATCTTCCATTTACCAGTGTCTTTATCTCTTGTACCGCATATTTCATCTTTATTTCTCGATAGCTTCAAGAAGTCTTCAGTGCAGTCATTTTCTTCTGCTCTTCTGAACATAAATTCATAATCAAAACCAAATATATTATAACCAATAATGATGTCAGGATTTTCACGCTGAACTAACTGTTGCCAAGCCAACAAAACATCTCTTTCTGTTTTGCATGACTCGATTGTACAGTTAGGAATGTCGGCACAGGTATCGAGAACAATGCAATGATTGAAATGAGGGTCTTTATTACCATAAGACATGAAGGTCGAACCAATAAAGGTTACCTTATCACCCTCTAATTTTGGAAATACTGAATTTAATGAAATATTCAATTCATTAAGCTTTCCTTCACGCTCATATTTTTTGTCCATCAAGACATCAACTATCGTAGCTTTTTTATCAGAATATTCTTTGACATATTTTTGATATGATTTACTAGCATTTCCCTCAAATGCACCAGTCGCCTCGCCATCATTTCCTCCATCTCCATCTTCAACTTCATTTTCAGCTTCAACTTCTTTAGAAATTTTCTCAAACATAGACTCTAACGAATTAGCCTCATTAAAGTCTGCTGATTTTTTAATGCTTCTTACTTTACAATCAAGCCATTTATTAATAAGTCCAATTACAGTTTCTTGAGAGCTAGGATGTCTCTTTGGATAAACTAAATCAATACCTTCTATTGTTCTAAATCCAAAAGCAGTCAGAATAATATTTGTAAGACATTCGCGCATTTCAACTGCATTAAGCTCTTTAGGATTGTTTTCAAAATATTCAACAATATTGGTAGATAATTTTTTATAGGTTTTGATTGGAACAGGGAAATCACCATGACTACTACTTGCTTCAATATCAAAACTCATAATTTTATAAGGCACAATGGTTTCTTTTTCATTAATAGGAATTATATTCTTTATATTTGTTGAAAATTGGTAATCACAATTGACAGTTTTAGTATCCCCCTTTAACTCAATTGCCTTTTTCTTTGGAATAGCAATCCAACCAGATGGACTCATATCTTTTACATGAAAGAATCTCAATAATGGTGGGATATTTGCTTCATACAATTTTATATCTGTATCAAAGTATCTATAACCATTTTTTAATAAAGTATGTCCAGATTGATAATCTGTATACCATAAATTTTTTGCCTTATTGAATGCGTTTATATTTGCAAATTCAATAAATATAAATTTGTGTTCTTTTTTATTATCAAAACCATACAATTTTTTACGTCTAATTATTTTAGACTCTGTAATTGAATTACTATAATATGGTCCCATTTTTTCCTTCAAATGTGTAATAAATTGTTCTTTCATTGGAATTTTCCATGAATCATTTACCATAACATAGAAGAAAGGTTTGAAACCATCTACAGTAATAGAATAAGTTTTAGCATATTCATCTGCTCCGAATATTTGAATCATAAATACATTATTATCCTTATATACATTTTCCTCTTCATTATCACGTGATGTATCATATGCACTATAAACATTGAAGTCTAAAACTCTTAAAGTATGTTCCATTTTATTTATTATTATAAGTTATGTTTATTTTGTTTATTTTTAATCAATTTTTTTAAATAAAATAACTATATATGAAAACTAAAAAAAAGATTAGTTTTAATAATAAAACAAAAAAACGTTTTTTGTACAATCCTAACAACCCAAAACAATCATTTGACGTTTATATTGATAAAAATCCGAATGACACAATAAATATTAAATATAAAACTGTAGATGATGTTAAAAATACAATAAAAAAATTAGAGAGACTATACAAAGATAAAAAATATACACACAAACGAATCTGGCAGGTTGGAATGATTATGAAAGTTAGATTAGAAGTATTAAAAATCAAAAAACCTCAAGAGTTTAAACTTGCTAATAAATATTTTAAATTTTTAGGAGATAGAACAAAACTAAATGAAAAAGATAGATATAATTTTAAATTCAAAATGTAATATATGAAATATAATCTGACAATTTTAATTTTAGTTATAGTAGTATTTTTATTATTTTATTTATATTATAAAATGACAGATAAACCAATTTCTGCAATTGCTGTATTTTTTGGAGATATTAATGGTAATGTAAAATTTGTTGAAGATTTAAAAGAAGGAATGATTAAAATTGAATTAAATATTAGTGGTCTCAAGCCAAATAGCTTACATGGCTTTCATGTACATGAAGCAGGAGATTTGACTGATAAATGTACTAGCATGTGTGCACACTTTAACCCATATGGTAAGACACATGGCTGTCCTGGAATGAAAGAAAGACACGTCGGTGATTTGGGAAATATTGAAACAAATTCTAAAGGTGAAGCGAAATATACTTTCTATGATAATGTTAT
>Ga0255182_1001547_pt1 | contig 11688 bp, 11 predicted proteins | sample Atl_UVDOM_RepA_8_FD_188420 | JGI IMG/M metagenome (GOLD analysis project Ga0255182, IMG submission 188420) | Freshwater microbial communities from Altamaha River, Georgia, United States - Atl_UVDOM_RepA_8d | ecosystem: Environmental > Aquatic > Freshwater > River | place: USA: Georgia... | reverse complement strand
GCACTAGGAATATTATTTAAAGTATTTGATAAATCTTGAGATGCTTGGTCGATTGAATTATTTCCACAAGCTACTAAACCAACAGATGTTAAAGGAATTAAAGTAAGTAGTTTTTTAGACATTTTTATCATCTCTTTTCTTTAAAAATAGCTCCTCTTTTTCAATGTATGAGGCAATACTAAAACTTGCAACTTGCCTTTTGTTTTGTGAGAAAAAGCCTCATGTCAGTGGTCTAATTTAGAGTCTTCTTCTATGGACGAAATAGATAACAGATGGCTTTCCTTTGATCTTGACTATCACCTGGAAAGACTAGAAAAAATCAAGACCAAACTAAAGCAAAGTTATAAACAGTCAAAAAATCCAGATCTAGAAAGATTAACTAGAAACATTTCCTTAGGAAATATTTATCTAAAATCCTTAACCAAACTAATTAATCAAATTAGAAAAGAATACCTTTATGACTTTAACTATTACTCAAAAGGCGCAAAAGTTGGCTTTACTAAAAAATTAACTAAAACCCATCTTTTTAACTTGGAATTAAAAGCAGAAGAATACTTAGAAATAAGAAGAATGGTCATAGAAAAATTTGGTTCAATTGAGCAAACCCAAATGGTGATATTTGACCTTCAGGAGTATTTATTTGATTATTGAAGTAAAATACTAGAAAAAAGGAATAAATTTTGAAATTCTTACTCCAAGTTATCTTTGATAAATATGATTTAGCCACTGAAAAAGAGATGCAAGATATCACTGAATTTAATAAAAAATTAAAAGCAAATAATCACTTTATTTATGCTGCAGGTCTTGTTAATCCTGATTCCTCAATAGTTATCGATAATAGAGAAAATAGAAACATTGTTAAAAATGAATCAATCTTAGAAAGAGAAGAATTCTATATAGGCTTTTGGATTCTAGAGGCAAAAGATCAAGCAGAAGCACAAAACTTAGCATTAGAAGCATCTTTAAGTTGTAATAGAAAAATTGAACTAAGACAGATTTTGTAAATCAATATTATGAAGCGCGAAACCGGGTCTACCCACTTACTTGCGGTGGGTGCCCGGCTCACTTCTAAACAGCATGTTGTTTAGCATTATTAACTTTAGTTTATTTTTTAAGGATGATTCAAGATACTTAATACTTTTGGATTACAAATTTTTATTATTTATTTAACCCAAAGACCATTGACTTTGGGTTAAATAAATTATTTTGTTAACTAGGTCTTGCTGGCTTAACTGGTTTTGAACCAAGTGCTGCTAAAGATGCATCTCTAGTTGCTTTGGCAGATGCCATTGCTTCTTTAAATGCAGTTTTTGCTGCCAATCTTTGTTCATCTGTTGTAGCACTTGCTAGTGCTGCATTCTTAGTAGAAACAGCTGCTGCTTTAGCACTTGCAAAAGTAGCTTTGATGCTTTCTCTACTTGCTTTATAAGTTGCAATTTCAGCTTTATAAGCAGTAATTGCTGTTCTATAAGCAGCTTTTGCTTCAGCAGAAGTTGTATCAGCTAGGGAGGCTGATGCACCAAATCCTGAAACTAAAACAGTTGCTAGAACTGCTGAGGTTAGTCGTTTCTTACTCAACATAGTTTCTCCCTTTCTTTTGGTTAGAGGAGGTTCTGTTACTTATTAAAGGTGGTGAATCTGGGCTGAATCGGATAAGAATCTTAAAAGAATCTGAGAAAAAGGGCGTTTTTCAATAAAAAGAGGGCTTAAAACCTCATGATTTTAAGCCCTCTTTTTAGTTAATTACTTATTAGTTTTTCTTGCCTTTGATATGCGTGATAGAACTTGGTAGCCAACTACTGCCATCAAAGTTGCATTAATGATGCCACTGAATGCAAATTTGCCACTAGTCCAAGAAATATCTGCAATACCGATAATCAATGAAGTAGCTGCAATGTAAAGATTTGTAGTGTTTGCAAAATCAACTTTTGCATCAATCCAAATCCTTGCACCAAGTACACCGATCATGCCAAATAGTGCAACAGTTACGCCACCTTTAACTCCTGCAGGAGTTGCAGCAAGAACTGCACCAAACTTTGGGGAAAGTGCTAACAAGATTGCCCCAATACCAGCAACGATGTAGGCAAGTGTTGAATAAACTCTGCTTGCTGCCATCACCCCAATATTTTCTGCATATGTAGTAGTACCAGAACCACCACCAAGACCAGCCAAAGTTGTAGCAGCACCATCAGCAATTAGAGCATTGCCAACTTGGTCATCTAAACTTTTTCCAGTCATAGCAGCAACTGCCTTTACGTGACCAATATTTTCAGCAATAAGTACTAAAACAACTGGTAAGAATAAAAGAATTGCACTGCTACTAAAAGTAGGAGTGGTAAATGTTGGTAATCCAACCCAAGCAGCACTATTTATTCCAGCAAAATCAACTTTGCCCATAAATGCTGCCACCACATAACCAATGATTAAACCACCAAAAATACTGATGCGACCTAAAAAGCCTTTAAAGAAAGCACCAATAAATCCAACAGCAAATAAAGTGATGATGCCAAGTAATGGATCAACCACAAAATCATTTTTAGCAGCGCCTGCTAAATTCAAACCAATAACCATCACAATTGTTCCTGTGACAACAGGTGGCATGAAGTTTTCAATCCATTTAGTGCCAGATTGTTTAGCAATAAAACCAACTGCAGCAAGTAAAAGACCAGCAACCACAATGCCACCAAGAGCAGCAGGAATGCCACCTTCCGTTTTAGCTGCAGCAACTGGTGCAAGAAATGCAAATGATGAACCTAGGTAACTTGGTAATTTATTTTGAGTTATCAAAATAAATAACAAAGTTCCTACACCTGAAAAGAACAGTGTGGTGGTTGGGGAAAAGCCAGTAATGATTGGTACTAAGAATGTGGCACCAAACATTGCTGCAATGTGTTGCAAGCCCAGTCCAATGGTTCTTGGCCAAGACAATCTTTCATTTATTCCTACAACAGCACCTGGTTTTATAGTTTTACCATTGCCGTGTAATTTCCACTGAAGCATTTATTTCTCCCTTGTAATGGCTTTTGACCCTCCTGCAAAAGCAACATTAAGAAGTCACACTAGAACTGGGTTGCAAGAAACAGGGTGAATTCAATAGGAAAGTCGAAACCTTATTTTTCTATTGTGAGGCGTATATAAATAGTGAAGGTAAAAAACTACTTGACAATTGACTTAATTGCTTGCATAATGATAGCATGACTTCAATCCTTATAAGAGATGTACCAACAAAAGTTCATAAAGCTTTACAAGAAGCTGCCCAAGTTAATGGCCACTCTTTGCAGCAATATCTGGCGCTGGAGATTTCAAAAATTGCCGAAAAATCCCAAATAGAAGAAAAACTTAAAAAATTAAATCGGGCTGCTTTACCAAAAATTGATGCCTCTACCATAGTTGAATCAATTCATTCTGAAAGAATGAGAGACCGCTAGTTGGCAATAGTTTTAGATGCATCAAGTTTAATTGCAAAATTAACAAGCAGCGAAAGTTATGCTCAACAAATTGCTGATTTAACTGAAAATGAAATTGTCTTGTCACCAGATTTAATTATTTTGGAGGCAATATCTGGATTATTCAAAATGAATTTAAGAAATCTGATAACAAAAGAATTTTTTGAGAATATATTTAGACAACTTCAAAATGAAGATATAAAACTTATACCTAGTAAAGATTTAATAGTAAATATGAATGAACTTTTAGGTAATATAACTGCCTATGATGCAAGCTATGTTAATTTGGCAAGAATGCTAAATATTCCACTTTGTACTAGTGACACAAAACTTGCAAAGGCAGCATCACCTTATTGTCAAGTAATTTGCTTTGCCTAATTGACCTTTAATTATTATTTTAATTTACTTGAAATGATCTTTTACTTAAGCCATACCAAAAACCATCTATTACTGTTTCTGGTTTTTCTTCAACAGAACTTGCAGCACCTAGTGTTACAAATATTGGTGCAAAATGTTCCACAGTTGGATGAGCATAATTTAATGCTGGAGCAGAATTTTTAAATTTAAGTAATTCTTCAAAATTACCTGAATCTAAAGTTTCTTTAGTCCATAAATCAAAATCACTTGACCAATTAGGTGCTTTACTATTTGGATCAGACATATCAATATAGGGAAGTCCATGAGTGATAAATCCAGAACCAATAATTAATACCCCTTGTTCTCTTAACACAGAAAGTTTTTGACCTATTTTAAATAGTTTTTCTGGATTTAAAGTTGGCATAGACATTTGAATCACTGGTACATCAGCATCTGGAAACATATTCATCAACGGAATATAGGCACCATGATCTAAACCTCTGTTAGTTTGTACGACAGTTTCAGTTTCATTCAAAATGTCAGTAATAGTTTTAGCTAAATCTGGAGCAACAGGAGCTTTATATTGCAAGTTGTAATACTTAGGATGAAAACCTGCAAAATCATAAATTAAATTAGTTGGCTCAATTGAGGATAAAGATAAAGGAGCAGATTCCCAGTGAGCAGAAACTATCAAGATTGCTTTAGGTTTTTCTAAAGTTTTACTCCAATTAGCTAATTGAGAAGTCCAAAGTTGATCTTCTAACAAAATAGGAGCACCGTGCCCTAGGTATAGAGCTGGCAATTTGGTCGCTTGCATTTTTTTCAGTGCTCCTATTTTGAGAAGAATTAAAACCTACCAGGTAATTAGTTGACTTGTCAACTATTGACTAGTAAGGTAAATACATGAGTACTTATCAACTAGTAGATTCCTTTGGCTCAATCGTGGAAGCCTATGGGCGAATGAGAAAAGTATTAGCGCAAGAACTGGAAGAAACCCAAGGATTAAGTCTTTCTTGGTTTGAAGTTTTATTAAGAATTTCTAGATCTGGTGGACAAATGAAAATGGCAGATATTGCAAACCAAGTAGTAATTACCACCGGTGGAATTACTAAATTGATGGACAAAATGGTTGAACAAGGTCTTATAAAAAGATCTCCTTGTAATGAGGATCGAAGAATTGTTTGGGCTTGCATATCTGAAAAAGGTAAAAACGTATTTGAAAAAGCTTTAGCATCTCACAATAAATCATTAAAGAAACATTTGGGAAATTTAACAGATTCAGAAATTAATACAATTACCAAAATAATGAATAAATTGAATTAAATTGTTTGAGGTTCTTCTTCGTCGTTTCTTCTTCTAAAGAGAGCAAAGAAACGTTTTCTATTTGCAGCAGCTATCAAGAACATCATTACCGCAAGAACTATTAGCATCCAATAAAGTGCCTTTAATGCTTTATCAACTGGATTTTCACTAACAAAAATTGTTTTTGGCATTGCTTGATTCTTAGCAGTTTCTATTGAATCAACAACTGTTACAGGCATAGAGATAGAGGCTGTTTTTCCATCAGGTAATAAACCATTTACTTGTAATGTGTGATCACCAATTGGTAGTTTGTCTTCAACAGGGAACGACGCAAAGAATTCACCCTTGGCATTAGTTTTTCCTATTCCTAAAAGAATTGGATCAGAGAATAAATAAACAGCAAATTCGGTATTTGGTGCCATACCTTTACCTTCAGTTTCAACATTATTTTCTCGAACCATTTGCACGCGACCACGATTATCAACTGGGATTGAATTGTCACCATCTTTTGCTGCAACGTTTAATAATCCACCGCCAGGGGTAACAATTTGAGCAGTTGTGTTATCAACAACAACAACTTTTGATGGTTGGTATTCATTATTCACCAAGACAAGGGAAGGAAGTTCAACAACTTTTTTATCTTCAGTTTGTTGAGAAAGTTGTAAAGCTTGTTGATTTGTGAAAGTGGATGGTTGAGAAGTGGAATTAGTTGTCACTTGTGGAGTTGGTGTGTTTGTTAAATCAACAATTCTTGGTCTTAAAGCATTAATTAAAGAATCAATAATTCTTGGAACTAGAGGTTCAGGCCGACTTATCGTTCCAGGAATTATTGAAGGAGAAGGGGTTGGAGTTGGAATAGTTAAAGGATTAATTACTAGATTTGTTGGACGAGGGGTCGGTGTTCTATTCGTTGTACTTGTTGGAGTTGGAGTTGGAGTTGGAGTGGGTGCGGAGGATCCTCCTGATGGGGCAGCTACGGTGACCGTGATCGTGTATATCGATGTAACACCACTGGCTGTTACGGACACAGTGATTATATTTGCACCGACATTCAAAGATATGGATCCAGAAGCACTTCCTGAAGAAACAGAAACACCGTTCACCGTTACAGTTCCTGATGAAAGAGTTGGAGTTACCGTTATCGATTGAACACCGTTACCTAGAGCAACTGCATATGAGGCTTGCGAAGTTGAAAAAGCTGGGATTAAACTTCCATTTGAAATAATTAAATTAGTTAAGGTGGGAGTAGGAACAGTTGTTGCAGTTCCTACAGAACTTGCAGTTGCAAATCGAGACAAGGTGTTAGTTTTGGTTACTTGGACTCTTAACTTCTTTCCTATTTCAGTTCCTGTGATTACATAAGTCGAACTAGTTGCGTCTGAAATATTTGAATAATTACTTAAAGTGTCACAAGAAGACGAACAAGCTTGCCACTGATAAGTAGTAGTTAAAGTGGAGCTAGCCACACCAGAATCCCAAGTTCCATCTGCAGCTGTAAGAGTGTTTCCTATTGACACAGTTCCAGAAATAGTTGGAACAGAATTATTTCGAGGAGTTCCTATAGTGGTTGACGCTGAATTTGCAGAATAGTCACCATTAGTTTCTACTGCAGGGGATCCCGAACTTGTTACGGCTCTGACTCTAAATGTGTAATTTGTTCCATTTGTTAATCCTGAAATTAATTTGGTCGTTGCACCAGTTACTTGAATTGGAGATGAATTAGTTCCACAATCGGGACTGCAATCAATTTCGTATCTAACTAGGGTTGAACCTGCTGGTGGTGTTACTGCATCCCAAGTGACTGTTGCAGATGCATCACCTGGAGTAGTACTAGGAACAGAAGGCGCACCTGCAGCAGATACTGCGGCTGCCACTGCGCCTAAATCTGCTAAGGCTCCTGCTGCATAAAACCAATCAAAAGAAAACTCTTGGTTATTGGTCAAAGTTCCAACCGGCACATACATTGCATATGAACCATCTTCTGGACCTCGAGTTATTTCCGAATTAGTTGGATTTACGTTATATGCATTACTAAATGAGCAACAACTATCAATAGACATGTTTACACCGGTTAAAGTTGAATAAAATAACACACCTTCTGCGCCAGATTTAATTTCAAGTGCATCTGCAAGAGTCGTTTTGCTAGTTCTTGCGACAAATGCTCCTGATGCTAATGAACCTTTAGTTTTTGTTGGGCTGTCAGTTCCACCTACCCAATCGTCTCGGGTTCCAGTCCAAAGACTTACATTATTAACGGTGCTTCCTGACACATTCTTAACTTTGGATGTAATTTTGATAAATGAATCATTTTCTCCAAGCACATAAATATTTGTGAATTCTAGAGCGTAGCCATTAATTGAAGCCTGGCCAACAGATGTGATTGTTCCGTAGGTCTTACCCCCTGAAGAAACATATGAAGAATAGTCAATTGTTTGACCCGTCAAATTTGGTAGGTCAACTACGGTATTAGTAGTCCAATTTGATCCAGAGGTACCTGTCCCAACTGCGTAATCTAAAGGGTAAGAAGAATACGTTAATTTGTAAAAATTTCCATCAACTGAGGATTTATAAAATGGTTGTTGAAGTAAACCTTTAGAATTTACTGAATTTTCAGTGCCGTTTCCAAAACGAAGTTTGTTGTTATTAAGAGGATAATTTACTGAGAGATTGAAAAACAAGTAACCTAGACCGCAGTTTTTATAAGTTAAACATTTTCCACTCGGGAATGGTTTGGTTTGCTCTTTGCTTAAAACTCTTGCTTTTAGTTGTGTTGCGTTTTCTGTTGGGTAGGTTTGGGCAAGTTTTGCCAAAGCTGCTGAGACTTGTGCTGTGGCAATGGATGTTCCTTGGCGAACAACATAAGCAGGATTTGTTGTAACAGTTGTTCCTTCGTTGCTGGTTGAATAGATTGCGTTTCCTTCTATTTCTCCACCAGGTGCTGAAATATCAACAGTTTCACCAAAGTTTGAATAATTTGCTCTATCTCCATCACTATCTATTGCACCAACTGTGATTACGTTTTGGCAGTTTCCTGGTGCATAGTTTGCAGCATCCGAATTATTGTTTCCTGCTGCTGCAACAACAACAGATCCTCGTTCAATTGCTTCATCGATTGCTGTTTGTAGTGAAGGAGTACATGGAGCTTCAACAGAGAAAGATAGGTTTATTACTTTTGCTGGTGTTTGGTTTGCTGGAACATTTTCAACTGTTCCTCCGCTTGCCCAAGTAATAGATGCAATCACATCACTCAATAATCCTCCGCGCCAGGAGAATGCTCTGATTGGTTGAATTTTTGCATCAGGTGCAATACCTGCAATACCAATCCCGTTATTTGTTTTTGCTGCGATTAAACCTGCAATATAAGTTCCATGCCAAGAAGAATTATTTCCATTACGCCAATCACCTGAGTCAAGTGGATTATCATCCCAACCGATAGGACCATAAGTATTTGTATCTATATAGTCACCGTCATATGGAACAGGATTACCGTTTTCTTCTCTTATTCCTGAAAGCATTTCATTGTTAGAAACAAAGTCGTATCCTGAAACGAATTGGCCTTCCAAGTCTGGATGATTTGTAAAACCAGTATCAATAACAGCAACTACAGAACCTAAACCAGTTGAGTTTTGATAGGCAAGAGCTAAACCTGTTGGGCCATCAGCAATACCAACACCAAAATTTCCCCAAAGAGACCATTGTTTTGATGCATAAAGTGGATCATTTGGAACAAAAGAATCATCACTTGCTGTAACAAATGCAAAATCTAGCTCAGCGTATTCAATATTGTTATTTGCTTCTAAAGCATCAGCTATTTCATTAGCTGTTGCGACATCAACTGGTTGAGCAAATTCAACAAGATGAGTATCAGTAGATATTTCTGAAGAAACTTCCATTGAAACTGGAGTCAACTGGGATGTATCAGCAATAGCAACAACTTCTTGCGAAGTTAGAGGCTGATCCTCGAATTTAACGATCAATCCACCAACTTCAGCATTCATCGGTGGACGAGGAAACTTAACCGTTGCAAGATCAATATTTAAAGAAATAACTTCACTACTTAATTCACCACTAACAGCCCAAACAGAGAAAGAATAAGTAGCTTTACGATCTAAATCAGCAAGCAAAAGCTCACTACTATCTTTAGCGACTTCTATTTGTCTACCATCAGGATCAACTTTGACTATATATTTATCAATTTCAGAATCAGTCTTATCCCAAGTTAACTTAATACCTTCAACGACTGGTGTGTAATTCAAATTAGATGGAGCATTAATAATCAAAACTGAAGGTGATGGACTTGGAGAAACCTCTATTGAAGGACTAACTTCAGGAGTTGGAGAAACTTCAGGCTCAACACTTGGAGAGGCTTCAGTTGTTGGAGTTGGTTCAACAATAACTTCACTACCAACTTCAATAGCCTCAGGTGAAGCAGAAACTTCTGTTGAAGGTTCAGAAGTCGGTGTAACTTCACTTGTTGTTGTATCAGGTAAAGATTCTTCAGCAAAGGCAGCAAAATTACTGGAAGGAAGAATCAAAGCAGTAACAAGACCAAATACAGCAGCTGCTCGAAGAATTGTTTGAGGAGAACTTGGAACAACCTTCTTCAAGGTAGTAACACTTTGACTATATATATAGTCAGACTTTTCAACAGCAGAATTAATTAGAACAAAAGAATGAGAACTTGCCTTAAAAGCCTTCTCACGATAATTCTTTCTAAAATTAACAAACTTAAAAACTAATTCTTCAAAAGATTTAGTAAGCCTTAAACCATAGGCATTGAGAAGTTCAATTTGTTTGTTTTTAAACTCAACTACTTTATTTATTTGAGCTTTAACTACACCAACAAATTGATCCTTCTTGAAAACTAAAAAGTTAATAAACTCAAATAATTTATTAATCGAATTTTCAATAAAATTAGGTTCTTGTTTTAAAGCATCTTTTTTAACTTCATTAAGATAACGATATTTATCAAAATCCTTAATAATTTGATCTAAATTATTTTTAGGGTCAGCGAAATTTCGCAGATCAAAGTCTTTTAAATAATCTTTGTTATTCATTTCCCCATGGGCTTGCTAAGAGTTGAGTTTGAGGGATTTAGCAAGTCCTCTAATCAAGATATCAAGATTGGGGATTTGGGTCTAGACGAAGGGTTCAAGTAGTTTTATGAGGGATTTGACTATTTATATAGTCGTTTTTTGAAGATCCATTGTGAGAAAAGGCTTACAAGTAGTAAGAATAGGAAAGCCTCCCAAACATCAGACATTAAAGAGAAAAGAAATAGTCCTAAAAGCACGACATTAGATATAGTCCAAATCCACCAAAGACTTTTACGCAACTAAATCTCCTAACAGATTTGCCTTTGGATAGAGTTTAAACAAATGAAATCAATGACTTGTAGCCAACTTGGAGGAGCTTGCGAATTAGAGCTTTTTGGAGAAACTTTCTCAGAAATAGCTCAACAAAGCCAATCTCACGGCAAAGAAATGTTTGCCCAAAATGACCAAGCACATATTGAAGCTATGAATAAAATGATGGAAATTATGAATAGCGGTCAAATGAATGCTTGGATGCAAGAAAAAGAAAATCTTTTTAACTCTTTATAAAAATTAAATAATTTCTTTCAAGAGATTTTCAACTCTTATTTTTATTTCATCCCTAATTTTTCTTACTGTTTCTAAATCTTTTCCAGCAGGATCTTCTAATTGCCAGTCTTCATATCTTTTTCCGGGAAATATTGGGCAAGCATCCCCACAGCCCATGGTGATAACAACATCTGATTCTTTAACCGCATTTGTGGTTAAAACTTTTGGTTGATTATTAGAAATATCTATCCCAACTTCTTTCATTACTTCAACTGCTACCGGATTTATTTGATCCTTGGGCATAGAACCAGCGGATAAAACTTTTACATTTTCTTTTCCTAAACTTTGCATAAATCCTGCAGCCATTTGGGAACGCCCTGCATTATGCACACATACAAAAAGAATTGTTTTAGCCATTTGTCACCTGAAATTTATATCCCAAACCTCTAATGGTTTGAATAATTTCTGGATTATTAGGATTTTTTTCAATCTTTGCTCTAATTCTTTTAATATGAACATCTAATGTCTTAGTGTCACCAAAGTAGTCACTACCCCAAACTCGATCAATTAATTGATTCCTAGTTAAGACTCTTCCTGGGTTTTGAGATAAGTAGAGTAGTAAATCAAATTCCTTTAAAGGAAGTCTTACTTCGTTTCCACGTACTATCACTTTGTGTTGTACTGGATCAATTTTTACTTCGCCAGAATCAGTGGGGGAGGAATCTGGCAAAGGTTCATTGACACGTCTAAGGATTGCTTTTACTCGAGCAATTAATTCTCTTCCTGAAAAAGGCTTAGTTATATAGTCATCTGCACCAAGTTCTAAACCTAAAACTTTATCTAGTTCAGTATCTTTTGCAGTCAACATCACAATTGGCACATTGCTAATTTTTCTAACCTGTTTACAGATTTCAAGGCCATCCATTCCAGGAAGCATTAGATCTAACAGGATTAAATCAGCAGAATTTGCTTCAAAATACTTATAACCTTGCGTGCCATCT
>Ga0255182_1001546_pt1 | contig 11698 bp, 11 predicted proteins | sample Atl_UVDOM_RepA_8_FD_188420 | JGI IMG/M metagenome (GOLD analysis project Ga0255182, IMG submission 188420) | Freshwater microbial communities from Altamaha River, Georgia, United States - Atl_UVDOM_RepA_8d | ecosystem: Environmental > Aquatic > Freshwater > River | place: USA: Georgia... | reverse complement strand
AAAGTTTCATGAATGCCATTGAATAATTTGGCCGTTCGAGATCGTTTGTGATTGTATTCTTCGACAAAGCGGTCACACAGTTTTTCAAAAGAAAGCTGATTCAGATCAAATCCGATTTTTGTATAGTAATCTCGAATTGGAAAGCCAAATAACTGTTTGTATTTTTCTTGGCTGATGTTTTCGATTTGATGTTCACTCAGCATGGCATTCACGGCTTGAACAGCAATCTCTGTATCATCGATCAGTGTGCCATTCCAATCCCAGATGACATGTTCATAGGGTTGGACGAACTCTAAGATCTTTTGATTAACAGCAATACTTCGTTGGCAAATCATATTGGTAACATAGCAAAAGAGAGTGAGACTTAAAATAAAAAAAGCGAGCTTTTCAGCTCGCTTTTTTGAATTCCAAGTTTGGAATTTCGAGAATAATTACTTTTTCGCTGGAGCAGCTGCGGCTGGAGCTTTTGCGCCGGCGGCAGGTGCTGCTGCGGCTGCTGGAGCTGCTTCAGCCACTGGAGCTGCTTCTTCTTTGATTTCAACAACAGCTGCGATTGTTAATTCTGGACGAGAGATCATTTTAACGCCAGCAGGTACTGCGATTTCAGAAGCATGGATAGAGTCACCAACGTTTAAGTTAGTTACGTCAACGATGATTGTTTCTGGGATTGCGTTTGGTAAACATTCAACTTCAACTTGACGAGCAACGACGTTCAATAAACCACCTTCAGATAAACCAATCGCTTTACCTTCGATTTTAACTTCCACGAATACGCGGATAGGTTTGTTCATATCGATTGCAAAAAGGTCAACGTGTTCTGGACGACGAGTTAATGGATTTACGAAAACTTCTTTAAAAAGAGCGACTTTACCGTTCGCTTTGCTTTCGCCTGATTTTAAATTTAATAAAGCATTTTCATAAGCGCGAGAGTTATACTTGATAACATCGTTTTCATGGATGCAAACGTTGATTGGCTCTACAGATCCGTAAATCACGGCTGGAACCATTTTGCGGTTACGTAATGCGCGTGAGTTAGCGCGGCCAACTTCACGAGATTCGACATTAAGTTCAATTCTTTGTTTCATAGGAATGCCTACTTTCTTTTGTTTTTGCTGCTTTCGCAGCGTTTTGTTTTTTGTCTTGCGATTTGAAAATCACAGGCCAATTTATTTTTTAATCAAACAACGAACTGACAGAGTCATGATCGTGAATGCGCTTAATCGCTTCGGCTAAAACCGGCGCGACGCTGACAACTTGGATTTTGTTGGATTGAACAGCCGCTTCAGTTAATGGAATTGTGTCAGTGACAAAGACTTTCTCAATTCGGCTTTCTTTCAATCGCGAAATCGCAGGCCCTGAAAAAACAGGGTGGGTTGCAACGGCGAACACCTGTTTTGCCCCATTTTTAAGGAGGCTGTCAACAGCTTGTGTAAGAGTTCCAGCCGTATCGATCATATCGTCGACGATAACTGCAATTTTACCAGTCACATCACCAATTAAATGCATGGCTTTGGCCTCGTTGGGTCCAGAACGGCGTTTATCGATGATCGCTAGGCTGGAATTGATTCTTTTGGCAAAAGCACGGGCTCTTTCGACGCCGCCAGCATCTGGGCTGACGGTGACAAACTGTTCGCCTTCACCAAATTGGTCTTTCCAAGAGCGGGCCAGTGTAGGTACACCAAATAAATGGTCAAAAGGGCAGTTAAAAAAGCCTTGAATTTGAGCAGCATGGAGGTCGACGGAAACGACGCGATCGGCACCAGCTGTTGTTAACAGATCGGCCATACATTTTGCAGAAATCGGAGCTCTGGGGGCGACTTTGCGGTCTTGGCGAGCATAGCCATAATAAGGAATCACGGCTGTGACCGATGCAGATGAGGCTCGTTTTAAAGCATCCAAGATAATAAATAATTCCATGTAGTTTTGATTGACCGGAGGACAAGTGCTTTGAATCACGAATACATGTTGTCCGCGAACACTTTCTTTGATTTCGACTTGGATTTCTCCGTCTGAAAAGGAATTCACTTGGCTTTGACCAAGGCCGACGCCAAGGACATCGCAGACTTGTTTAGCCAATGTCTGACTGGAATTTCCAGCAAAAATTTTAAAGTTATTTTTAGCTTCGGAAGCAGAGTTTTTGTATTGCGACGACATGCAAATCCTCTCTGTAAAAAGATCAGGTGTAAGTGGGTTTACAGAAGACTAGCAAACGACAAATCACCTGGAAAGATTTAAATTTTTGTCAGGGTGTGACACAGATTCGATTTTAAAAAAGATCCGAACATATCGACTCAGAATCGTTTATGAAACTGTTTTTAAGTGCTCAATAAATTTTTGCAGAGCAATGGCTCGATGAGATTTTTGAACTTTGTATCCAGGTCCCAATTCAGCCAAGGATTTTGTTTCACCTTCAGGCACAAATACGGGATCGTAACCGAATCCCAATGTACCGGTTGGTTTTGAAGCAATGGCCCCCTTGAATTCGCCATCAAAAACGTATTCCTGACCTTCGGGTGAATAAGCCACTAAAACGCATTTAAATTGGGCAGTTCGAGGAGAGACATTGCGGATGAGAAGCATTTTCAAAAGTTTGGCAACATTTTCACCATCGCGTGCATGAGGTCCGGCATAACGAGCCGAATGAACTCCCGGTAAATTATTAAGTCCATGAACTTCTAGCCCTGAATCATCTGCTAAAATCCAGCAACCCGGTTTCATGGCCTTCAATGATTTGGCTTTGATGCGTGCATTACCTTCAAATGTTTCTGCATTTTCGGGCATCGGTGTAAAAGATTTTAAATCGGCCTGAGAGAAAATTTTCAAATCGGCAAATTCGCGTAAACCCATTTTGAATTCTTCGAGTTTTCCTTTATTTCCAGTCGCAATCCAAAGTTCCATTTTGTAATTTCCTTATGACAATTTAAAAAATTCACCAACAATTTTTTCTTGGTGCCTAAAAAGTTCCTTGCAACCGTTTTCTGCCACAGTCATTAAATCAAATAATTCTTGGCGAGAAAAAGTACCTTCTTCGGCAGTGCCTTGGACTTCGATAAATTGATTCAAATGAGTCATGACAAAATTCATGTCAGTCCCGATTTCAGAATCTTCTTGGTAATTTAAATCCAATAATGGAGTTTTGATTCCATTTTCGCCTTCATGTAAACCGACTGAAATAGCGGCGACATAATGTTTTAATCCCAGGGCTTTGATTTCGCCTAATAAATGTAATTTTTTAAGAGCTAACGCCAACGCCACAAAGCCACCGGTGATAGCCGCTGTGCGCGTGCCGCCATCCGCATTCAGAACATCACAATCGACGATCAATTGTTTTTCATTCAAAACAGTCAGATCCACACAAGAGCGAAGACTGCGTCCGATCAGTCTGGAAATTTCTTGAGTACGTCCGCCGGTTAAAGCCTTGTCACGTTTAATACGAGTGTGTGTCGATCGTGGTAGCATTCCATATTCGGCAGTGACCCAACCAGAACCTGTATTTAATAACCAAGAAGGGGCTTTGGGTTCATAAGTGACTGCACATAAAACTTTTGTTTTTCCAAATTCGACCAAGGCAGAGCCTTCGGCGTATTCAGAGACATTCGGAGTGATTTTAATAGCACGTAATTCATTGTGGGCGCGTTGTTCAAGTCTTTCGATTTTGTTCATAGAGACATCATCCCTTTTTTAGACAGGAATGTCATGTGAATTTACTTTTGAGCTGAATGGGCTGGAGACTCTAAATAATCCAGAATAGATTGCGCTATATTTTCAGCTAATTGGTTTTGATAACGATCCGATTGCAACAAAAGTGATTCCTGTGGGTTTGATAAAAAACCCATCTCAATTAAAATAGAAGGAACTTCGGAGTGTTCCAAAACGTAAAAAGCCGATCGACGGATCACACTGGGCCCCATCGTCCATTTTTTTTGCAATAATTGACTGGCCTTCAAGCTTTGTCGTGTGAGGCCAGTATTTTTTAAATCCGCCAAAATTTGATCGACGGCATTTTCGCTCTCTGTTTTTTTTGAATCTGTTCTGAAATAAATTTCCATACCGCGGATCGATTTTAAATTCGACGAATTCGCATGCAAACTGACGAATAGATCCGGTCGAGATTCGGCTTTTAGCGGAATTTGAACACGCTGTTCAAGACTGACATAATTATTTTTTTCGCGTGTTAAGATAATCGCTTTTAATTGATTTTGATCCTGAAGTCGCTGTTTGACTTTGAAGGCGATTCGCAAAACTAAATCAGATTCTTTGACGTTGAAATAGGAAGCTCCTTGATCGTTCCCGCCATGTCCAGGATCAATAACGACAGTTTTTCCAAGGGCCTGGAAGCTGATTGCGAACAGAAATATAAAAACCAATTCAGATTTTTTGAGCATTGAACTTTATTTTGAAAGACATTCAGATAAAAGACAAAAAAAAAGACGGCTAGGTTTTGGGGGGGGAGACACCTAACCGCCATGGGGGGTACTTATTACTAGAGCAAGTCGTTGGCCAAGTTTATTTGCGCTATATGAATTTTAATCTGTCTATAAGATGGACAGTGACAACTTAGGCCTGACCAAAGTTGTGAATTACGGATCCGGGCTGCCGTCCGAGCACGGAGCAGCTTATGATAAAGCTGTCTCAAAGGGGGATTTATGGTCCGTTTGTTTTCGATCTCTTTTCTGTTTATCGTTTTTTCGTTGAATTTGTTGGCAGCGATCCCTAACGAACAAATGATTCATGAAAATTTATATCGTGGCGGCCGTCCAGAAATGACAGACATAGACCGATTAGCGGAACAAAATTTCAAGTTGATTATTAACTTTGAAGATGATGCGAAAGCTGTCGCCGCAGAGAAAAAATATGCGGAACAAAAAGGAATTCGTTTTATAAGTTTTCCAATGAATGCCTGGGAAACGCCGAACGACGAGGCCGTGAATGAAATTTTGAAAATTTTGGTCAGCGCCAAAAAAGAAAAAGTGTTTATTCATTGTAAACATGGTCGTGATCGCACTGGTTTGATGTCGGCCTTGTATCGTGTTTTGGTGCAAAAATGGAATTCGCAAGACGCATACAGTGAAATGATTGATTTAGGATTTAGAAAGTTATTTAAAAACATGGAAAAATACTATTGGAAAAAAGTAGGGGGATAATGATGAAAAAAAATTCTTTAATTGTACTTATGGCAGCGGTTCTTTTTTCAGTTCACCCTGTGAAAGCAGCGGATGTCGAAGGGGCTCAAATCGAAGCCGAAGAAGCGCAAGCAGATTTTGAAGCGGCTAAAGCCGAATCAGCAGAAGCCAAAAAACGCTTAGAAGCTGAAAAGAAAAAAGCAGAGCAAGCTAAATCCGAAGCTAAAAAAGCTTTAGAAAAAGCCCGTTCATTAGAAGCTGATGCGAAAAAAGAAATGGCGCAATCAGAAAAAGAGACAGCACAAGCTAAATTAGAAATCGCCGAAGCTGAAAAAGCTCAAAAGTCTTCGGAAAAGCTGTCAGCTGAATATGAAGCGAAGATCAAAGCCAGCAAGGATAAAATGGAGGCTTTGACGAAACAAAAAAATGAATTTCTAGAAAAGAAAAAAAATGCAGAAAAAGCAACTAAGGATCTTGAAGCCCAAGTAAAGGGTTTGGAAAAAGATGTGTTAAAAGCCCAAGAAGATTCACAAAAAATGCAAAAAGAATCCTTGGAAGTTCAGAACAACCAAAAACTGGCCCAAAATAAATTAGTGAAGGCACAGGCCGATGTGCAAAAAGCCACTGCTGAAATGAAAATGTCCGAAGCTAAGTTGGCCCAAGAAAAAACCAAGCTCGAAGCGGAAGCAAAACGTGTCGAGGCCGAAACAACCAGACTGAAAACTCAGCAAGAATTAGCTAAAACAAATTTGGCTAAGTTGACCGAAGAAAATACGAAAGTGGATCAACAGTTGAAAGAGTTGTCTAAAAAAATGGAAGAAGAAAAGTCTAAGCTGGCGTCTTTGAAAAAAGAAGAAGAAAAGACGCGTGAGACAGCCGGCAAATTACGTTCGGATTTAGAAAAAGAAAAAGCTCAGTTTTTGAAAACTTCAAGCCAAATGAACCTAGAAGTGGCGCAGTTGAAAAAAAGCCAAGCGACTTTAGAGGCTGAAATCAAAAAGAACGAAGCGGATCGTGAAAAATTCAAAAAAGAAGCGGAATCCTTAGCTGCAGAGAGAACAAAGCTGGATAATGAAGTGGAAAAATTAAAAGTGGCAGCTGAAGAAGAAAAAATTAAAATGGAAACTCAGCGTGCAAATGCAGAAGCTGAAAAAATTAAACTTGAAACTAGCAAGCTAAAGAAGAAAAAGTAAAATGATTTGGGCGTTACACAATCCGATCAAAGGCTGGACACTTTATGACTTAAAGCTTGAGGAAGCTCAGGCCGTCGTTAAAACGTTGTCAGCGAATGAAATTCGTTTGTTAAAAGTAACGCGCAAAGGGGCTGCAAGCTGGGATCAATTTGATTCCAACTTGCACTTGGATTTAATTTCTAAAAAAGGTTTTGCCGCCGAAGGGTATCCGACTCTGGATACGACCGAAAGTACTCAAACGGAAAACACAGATTTTTTTATCGTCAAAACGAAAAAAGTCATCACGCCCCGGTTGCACGAAAGAATCGAATGTACTTTGGACGTAATGGTCGAAGCTTCACATCAAATATTTAAAACTCAAACTGTGGATTTGTCGGAAGGTGGACTGTATTTCAAAGACATCATCCCAGACTGGGTTTCAGGATATTTTATTGTCACAGTCTTTTTTCAACAAAAACCATATCCTGTCATGTGCTCGATGGTCGAAGATCAAAAAATTCGCCACCGTGTTCAAATCGTTAGCGAAGATTCTGATTCGCATTATTTGCAGTTCAAAAAAATGATCCAAGAAGTGAAAGCAAAATAAAATTAATTTTTATTTTCCAAAATGACTGTTCGGGTTGGAAACGCAAAATCTAAATTCAATTTTTTAGACAATTTGAATCATATTTAAATGGGACTGGACAATATCTGCTTCCATGACTGGATCTGGGATCTGATAGTGAAAAGCAATCAGGACATTCAAAGACGACTCTGCAAAATCCTGAAAAACAACCGTCACGCGATCTTGCTGCACTGTGGGATCTTGTTTCAGATGATATTTAAATTCTTGGCAAAATTGTTCAATTTGCTGTTCGGTTGTGTTGTAAGTAAAACCCAAAACTGTTCTAAAGCGAAAAACATTATTACGCGCCGTCAAGTTATCGATTTTTTCTTTGGCCACGACGGAATTAGGCATTGTGACGACAGAGTTATATAAAGTCCGGATTCGTGTTGAACGAAATCCCACTTCTTCGATGGTGCCATCGACATCGCCAATTTTAACACGGTCTCCTAATTTAAAAGGAGAATCTAATAAAATCGTAATAGTCCCAAATACATTTGCCACCGTGTCCTGAGCCGCAAAAGCGATGGCGACGCCCCCTAAACCTAAACCGGCCAGTAAAGCTGTGACGTTGACGCCAAAGTTTTGTAAAACCACTAGAAAACCAATTAAGATCACAAGGACTTTTAATGTTTTGGTCGCCAGCGGAGCCAGTTGGTCATCGATCGAAGAATCGGTTTTTTCAGCCCATTGTTCAATCACATAGCCCAACGAATCCATCGACAAATAAATCACGCGAATCACATTAAAAGCCAGAAAGACTTTTAATAAAATAAGAAAATATTTTTCCATGTTGATGGTCAGTTCCAGGTTTTCCACCAAGATCATTCCCACTAAGGCCAGAACAGCCCAGCTGATTCCTTTTTCAACTTCCAAGTTTAAAAAGTGATTCATGAATACTTGATCTGACTGAAAAGGTTTTGTTGATTTTAAACTTTTTAAAAAGCTTTGGAAAAAAGGCCGAATAACATAAAGTGCCACGATGCCAGCTATCAGAATTAACCATTTCCAATTTGGAACAGCAAAGTAAATTTGATTTAGAATTTGTTCAAATTCAGCGGAAACGAATCCGGCCATATTCACAATATTATTCATAGATACACCTTTTAAGAGTTAAAAAATAAAACCACAGCGCCTAATAAAATTCGATAAACACCGAACCACTTAAATCCGTATTTGTTCACGATCGAAATAAAAAAACGAATCGCCAGTAAAGCAAAAATAAATGACAGGATAACCCCCAGGCCCAAGTCAACGGCATGGCTGCCTTCTAGGCTGTGGCGAATTTTCCAAAGTTTATAGACAGTCGCAGCACACATGGTGGGAACCGCTAAGAAAAAAGAAAATTCCGCTGCTTTTTCTCGGGTTAGTCCCAAAAGCTGACCGCCGATAATCGTAGCGCCGGATCGTGAAACGCCGGGGATCAATGCCAAACATTGAATAAAGCCGACGAGGACGGATTTTTTTTCATTCAATTCAATTCCTGAATTTTTTCCCATTTTCTGATCAATCCAGATCATCACGACACCGCCAATGATCAGCGCCCACGCGACAATCGCTGTGGATTCCATCCATTGATTGATCAGGTCTTTGGTGAAAAATCCAATAACTGCAGCTGGTAAAAAAGCGATGAAAAGTTTTTTATAAAATTGAAAATCGATTTTTAAAAACCGTTCACGGTATAAAAATAAAACCGCCAAGATCGCGCCAAATTGAATAATCACATCAAAAGCTTTTAAAAATTCTGTGTGTTCCAGTTTCAATAACTGTCCGGTTAAAATCAGATGACCTGTGGATGAGACAGGAATGAATTCAGTCAGTCCTTCGATGAAAGACAAAATAAAGATGTCGAAAAAGCTCATATAATATAGATGATGAAACGTGATATCGCGCTGCCTCAACCAAAGTCTAGTTGCGTTAAAGTTATTTTTTTCTACTTTTTTAAGAAACTGTCAGGATACGATTTTATAAATTAAATAAAAGTTCCAAGTTGGAACCGGTATTCACACGGAGGGAATATGATCATGAACAAAGGAATGCACAAGGCAATTCTATCTTTTGCCTTAGCTTCAGGTTTAGCGTTGAGCTCAAATGCAGCAGAGTATCTCGTTAAATATAAAAATGAAAAAGCTGTTAACAATATCATTTCGATGCAAACAGAATCTTCTGGCATTGAAGTTCGTGGTTTACACCGCGCTGGCCGTTTAGTGAAGGTCAATGTTTCTGAAGCTCGTAAAGCACGTGCTTTGGCTGCGATCTACGCGGACAAAAACGTAGAATACGTAGTTCCAAACTTCAAATTGAAAGCTTTCACGGCTCCAGTTGATGTTAAAGCTTTGAAAGATCAATATGCTTTAGCAAAAGTGAACGCTGAACAAGCATGGAAGCGTGCTGGTAATAAAGGTAAGAAATCAGTTTTATTAGCTGTGATCGATACAGGTGTTGATTACAAACACAAAAACTTGGCTCCAAATATGGTTCCAGGTTTTGATTTCCGTGATAACGATGCGGATCCAATGGATCAAACATCTGCGCAAAATCCAGGTCACGGTACACACTGTGCGGGTATCGTGGGTGCAACAGGTTTAGTTGATGGTGGAATTCAAGGAATGAGTCCAGAAGTATCAATTATGCCACTTCGCTTTTTAGGTGCTGATGGATCGGGTGATCTTGAAGGCGGTATTAAATCGATTGATTACGCGATCGAGAAAAAAGTTCAAGTGATTTCAGCTTCATGGGGTGCATCTGTTCCATTGTCGACTGCGAAACCACTTGTTGAAGCGATCGAAAGAGCTGAAAAAGCAGGAATTATTTTCGTAACTGCTGCAGCGAATGACGGTAAAAACAATGATACAACTGAAGTTTACCCAGCGAATGCGGGTACTCCGAACATGATCACTGTGGCTGCTTCGAATTCATCAGATGGTAAACCATCATGGTCAAACTACGGTAAAGCGAAAGTTTCTTTAGCGGCTCCGGGTGATGCGATCATGTCAACTTTGCCAGGCGATAAATACGGAAATTTATCTGGTACTTCAATGGCCACTCCGCTAGTTGCTGGTTTAGTCGCTTTCTTGAAGTCACAAGATCCTGCTTTAACAGGTGCTGAAGTTCGTTCATTACTTCAAACGACAGGTGCGAAAGTAAATATCGAAACAGCTTGTAACTGCCGTGTTGATGCTTTTGCTGCTGTGGATACATTAATGTCACAAAAAGCTTGGTTAGTTCCAGCTGCTGCGACAATTGCTGAACAAGCGACTTTACAAATGACATTGAAAAATGCTCAAGGTTCAGTTCGTTTTGAATCATCTAATCCTGCGATCGCGACAATCAACGAACAAGGTTTGTTGACGGCGGTTGCACAAGGGACTGTGACTGTTAAAGCCACTGACGCTTCTGGAAATTCATACCAATCATTGGATATCAATGTAGGTAAAGTTTCTTCAACTCAACCACCAGATGATGGTGGCGGTTTACCAGGAATGCCAGGCGACGGCGAATGTCCATTGGGCGACGCTCAGCTTTGCCAAATCCTTTGCCAAATTATGCCAACAGCTCCTTGGTGTAAATAGTTCCGAATTTTTCAAATTAAAATTCGTTCAAAAAGCCAGCGCAAGCTGGCTTTTTTATTTTTCAGATTCACGTCGTTTGAAAAATTTCTTTTGTTAAGACCTTGTGAATGTTTTTTTGTTTATTTGTTTTAATCTGAGACGTTTCGTTTTTATTTCTGTATCAATATCAACACAAGCTCAGTCAATTTCATGAAATTTTGACGAAAATTTAACATTACCCCCACGATTCCGATAATATAGATGAATACTTTGTACGTAGAGGCGATAGATTGATGAATTCGTTCAAAAATTTATTTTATTTAATGGGTTTTGTTGCGACGTTGTCGGCTTGTAAAGGGCCGGATGGTGGAGTTGCGCCCAGTGAGCCTCCGAAAAATGTTGAAACAGCTTTATCCGTCAGTCCTACAGAAAAAACAATCGCAGTGAACAATAGTTTAAATCTGACGGCTGCAGGCGGGACTCCTCCTTATAATTATACTGTCGCTTCGGGTGGGGGAACCATTGTTTCCGTTGTGGATCAGGGCCAGTACACGGCGCCGTCTTCAACCAGTGTCGTGACCGTTCAAGTGACTGATTCAGTAGGAGCGTCGGTATCCGCGACGATTACAGTGAATTCAGCTTTAACAATTTCGCCTACTTCGATCACATTGATGACTGGTGCGACAACGAATTTGTCAGCGTCGGGTGGAGTGCCACCTTATTTTTATTCGATTCAAAGTGGTTCAGGATCTGTGAATTCAATGACAGGGACTTATACGGCACCGAATGCAGTATCAACAGATGTGGTGCGTGTGACTGACAGTCACGGGAATACTGTAGATGCCACGATCCAAGTGACCTCCGTATTGGCTTTGAATCCTTCCAATTTACAAACTGTTGTTGGTGACGTGACGGCATTTTCTGCTGTAGGCGGAACGCCTCCTTACACATACAGTGTTGTTTCAGGATCAGGTTCTATTCATTCCAGTGGTTCCTATACAGCCGGTGCAGCGGGAACAGATGTCGTGCGTGTCACTGATAGTTTAGGGGCTACTGCGGATTCGAATGTGAATGTGAATCCAGCGTTAGCGATTTCTCCGTCAGCGATTAACATGTCGGTTTCTGGTAATTTAACTTTTACAACTTCTGGCGGAGTCAGTCCGATTTCATTTTCTGTGGTTTCGGGCGGTGGTTCCGTTGATTCAGCGACGGGTTATTTTACAGCAC
>Ga0255182_1001545_pt1 | contig 11705 bp, 6 predicted proteins | sample Atl_UVDOM_RepA_8_FD_188420 | JGI IMG/M metagenome (GOLD analysis project Ga0255182, IMG submission 188420) | Freshwater microbial communities from Altamaha River, Georgia, United States - Atl_UVDOM_RepA_8d | ecosystem: Environmental > Aquatic > Freshwater > River | place: USA: Georgia | collected... | reverse complement strand
CGATGTGAGAGTGCTGGTTCTCGATGGGCGGGTGTTGGGGGGAATGCGACGCCGAAACCCCGACGACTTCCGGACGAATGTCTCGCGCTCGGCGATTGCCGAACCGGTCGAATTGACTGCCGAGCAGTGCGACTGGGCGCTGCGGGCCACCGCAGCCGTCGGGGCGCGAATCGCCGGTGTTGATCTGCTGTATGACCAGCGCGGCCCGGGCTACGTGATCGAGGTGAATGGCGTCCCGGGCTGGCAGGCTCTGAAGCGGGTGACGGGAATCGACGTGGCCGGGGAGGTCATCGCCAGCCTCGAACGTCATGCCGGGGGGGCATCCGGAGGTGCCCGTTGAGTGGGACCACGGCCGAAGCGCGTGACCCGGGGGCTTCCCTGCCAACTGTCGACCTTTCCAACGCCCAGTTGCTGAAGCGGATGCTGGGGCTGGGCTGGCAGTACCGCCGGGGTTGCCTCGGCCTGCTGGCCCTGCAGGGACTGCTGCTGGTGACCGGGCTGTCGGGCCTGGGGCTGACGGGGGTCGGGATTGACGCGGTGCTGTACCACGCAAAGGCGAGTCCCCACCCGGCGGCCTGGCCCCTTGGCTGGCGGCCTCCAGCCGACTGGCCTCCGATGGCTGAGGTGGGCCTGGCAGCCGGGTTGATCCTGCTGTTCGCCCTCGTTCGCGGCTGGCTGAATTACATCTATGCCGTGGCGTCCGGCCGGCTCGTCCACGAGCAGATCGTGGTTGATCTGCGGGCCCGGGTCTACGACAAGCTGCAGCGGTTGAGCTTTCACTTCTTCGACAGCAACACCACCGGCAGCATCATGAACCGGGTGACCAGCGACGTGCAGTCGGTACGCGCGTTCGTCGACGGGGTGATCATCCAGTTGGCACTGCTGGTGCTGTCGCTGGTCTGCTACCTCGCCTACATGCTGCGGATCGATGTGGGAGTGACACTGGCCTGCCTGGGAACCACCCCGCTGCTGTGGGGGGCGACCGTGCTTTTCTCGCGGACCGTCCGCCCGATGTACGACCGGGTCCGTGACCTGGCCGACCAGATGGTGCTGACGCTGGCCGAGAATGTGCAGGGGGTGCAGGTGGTGAAGGGGTTCGGCCGCGAACTGGAAGAGATCGACAAGTTCGCCCGGGCCGTGCAGGCAGTGGAGGCGCAGCAGCAGAGCATCTTCTGGCGGGTGAGCATCTTCACGCCGCTGATCGGCTTCCTCACCCAGTTCAACGTGGTTGTACTGCTGATCTATGGGGGTTACCTGGTCACCCAGGATCGCCTTCCGCTGGGGACGGGGCTCGTGGTTTTCGCCGGTCTTTTGACCCAGTTTGCCAACCAGGTCGCCAATCTCACGAACATCACCAACAGCATCCAGCAGAGTCTGAGTGGAGCCCGGCGGGTCTTCGAGGTACTCGATGCCCCCGTGCAGATCGAAACCCGCCCGGGCGCGGTCTCACATCCCCGACTGACCGGGCGGGTGGAATTCGACCAGGTGACCTTTGGGTATTCCCCCGAAGTTCCCGTGCTGCACGATGTCTCTTTCGAGGTGGAGCCAGGCCAGCGCGTCGCCATCCTCGGCGAGACAGGTGCCGGGAAGAGCACCCTGCTGTCGCTGATCCCGCGGTTCTATGATCCGACCTCGGGCCGGGTGAAGATCGACGGCACCGATGCCCGTGACCTCGTGGTTGATGAACTGCGCCGACAGGTGGGTATCGTCTTCCAGGAGAGTTTCCTGTTCAGCAATTCGATCGCGATGAACATCGCCTTTGGCCGTCCCTACGCCACACGTGCCGAGATCGAGCAGGCCGCCCGCATCGCCTGTGCGCACGAGTTCATCGAGAAACTGCCGCAGGGGTATGACACCCTGTTGGGGGAATGGGGGATGGATCTCTCGGGAGGCCAGCGGCAACGGCTGGCGATTGCCCGGGCCCTGGTGCTCGATCCGCGGATCCTGCTGCTCGACGACCCGGCCGCCGCCATCGACCCCGAGACCGAGCAGGAAATTCTCACCGCCATGGAGCGGGCCATGGAGGGACGGACCACCTTCGTCGTGGCCCATCGCCTGAGCACACTGCGCCGGGCCGACCTGGTGCTGGTCTTCGATCACGGGAGGCTGGTGCAACGGGGAACCCATGCCGAGTTGCTGCAGCAGGAAGGCCATTACCGCAAGGCGGCCGAATTGCAGGCCCTGGGGATGGAACGGAACTGAAAGGCCGATCGGCGATCAGCTTCAGGGCAGGGCCGGGTGCCGTCTGGCCGATCGAACGCCTTGCCAAGGGCACATTTCTTGAGAGCAAACGCCGCTTTGCCCTTGTTTTTGAGGGGGCCGAGAGCGGCCTGGGTTATTGACGCAGGCCTCGGGCAACGATCGTGGGCCGGCTGTCCGGGGGTCCCGCCACGGTGACTACGGAACCGGCTGATCGGGGCCAGTCGCCCGGTTTGCACGCCCCCTCCCCCGCCCCTTACGATTTTTGCAGGCGTCTTTTGCAGGTTCTTGCCAAGGTGAATGTCATGCGGGGTCGTTGGATGGGCTGGTGGTTGCTGGTGGCGGCGGTTTGGTTCTCGGGAATGGCCCCGACACCAGCCGGAGCCCAGACACTGCTGTTGCGGTATCCCGACATTCACGAAGGGCGGATTGTCTTCTGCCACTCGGGGAATCTCTGGACCTGTTCGGTCGAAGGGGGGGTGGCCACGCGACTGACCGCTCATCCCGGGCAGGAACTGTTTCCCAGGTTCTCTCCGGACGGACAGTGGATTGCCTTCACCGGGCAGTACGACGGTGACGAGCAGGTTTACGTCATTCCTGCCGCGGGCGGAGAACCCCGGCAGCTCACCTGGTACCCCGCCCGGGGACCGCTGAAGCCGCGCGGCGGCTACGACAACCAGGTTTACGGTTGGTCTCCCGACGGGCAGAAGATCCTGTTCCGATCGTTCCAGGACGCGGAGGGGGCCAAGGTGGAAACCGCCCTCTACACCGTGAGTGTCACAGGTGGCCTGCCCGTCGCGCTTCCCCTCCCCACGGCCGGCGCGGGCGATTTCTCTCCCGACGGACAGAAGGTGGTCTACTCGCCGCTGTTCCGCGACTTCCGTACCTGGAAGCGTTACGAAGGGGGCTGGGCGCAGAATCTGTTTGTGGCCGACCTGCAGAGCCTGGCGCTGCGCCCGGTCGCCCACAGCCCGCAGACCGAGCGCGATCCGATGTGGATTGGCGACAAGATCTGGTTTGTCTCCGATCGCACGGGAACCCTCAATCTGTTCTCGTTCGACCTGGCCACCGAAGAAGTCCGGCAGGCGACCCAGTCGACCGAGGCCGACGTACGGTGGGCCAGTTCCGACAATCGCCGCTGGATCGTCTACGAACTGCTGGGAGAACTGGCGGTGTTCGACACGACCACCGGGCAGGAACGCCGGTTGCAGGTGCAGGTACCGGACGACGGCCTCGACAAGCGTCCGTCCCGGGTTGGCGTCGACAAGTTCATCGAGTCGTTCGACCTCAGCCCGAAGGGAGAACGGGCCCTGTTTGTCGCCCGGGGAGATGTTTTCTCGGCACCGATTGAAAAGGGCCTGACCCGCAACCTGACCAACAGCAGCCGGGCGCACGACCGTGCCGCCGCCTGGAGCCCCGATGGCTCGAAGATCGCTTTCATCTCCGACAAGAGTGGTGAAGAACAGGTCTACGTGGTCCCGCAGGATGGGTCGGGACCGGCCGAGGCGGTGACCGCCGGGCTGGAAAGCATGTTGTTTGCACTCAAGTGGTCGCCAGACGGAAAACGGCTGTCATTCTCGGACAAGTTCGGCAGGCTGCACCTGCTGACCCTCGCCGACAAGACACTGCTGCAGGTCGCTGACGAACGCCGGGGGCTGCTGCAGGATTACGAGTGGTCTCCCTGCAGCGGGCACATCGCCCTGCGGCTGTCGAACCCCAGCGAACTCGACTCGCTGTTTCTCTACACGCTGGCAGACCGGCAGTTGCGGCGGGTGACCAGCGAAAACTTCGATGTCAGCAACCCGGCGTGGGATCCGAAGGGTGACTACCTGTTCTTCCTCTCGCGGCGGCAGTTCGCCCCGCAGCTCAGTTCCCTGGAATGGAATTATGCCGGCAATCGGGGCACAGGCATCTTCGCGCTGGCGCTGCGCCGGGATGTGAAGCCTCTCTTCCCACCCGAAAGTGACGAGGTCCAGGTGGCCGGGAATGGCAAGCCCGACGCCAAACCCGATGGGAAGCCAGCCGATGCCCCGGCAGCCGACCGCCCTCCCCTGGTGATCGACTTTGACGGTCTCGACCAGCGGGTGATGCGGATCCCCGTCGAGGCTGACAACATCTCGGGACTCGTCGCCACGCGGGGACATCTGCTCTGGTCGGTCTCGGGTGCCCGCTATTACGGTCGCGAGAGCGGCGTGAAAACGAAGCTGCAGATTTTCGATCTCGCGAAGCGTGAGGCTTCGACCCTGCTCGATGACGTCGGCGGTTACGCCGTCTCGGCCGATGGCGCGAAGGTCCTGGCCCGTACGGGCAACAGCTACACGCTGATCGATGCCCGCCCCAAGGGGGCCGAGAAGAAAACGGTCTCCACGAAGGATCTCGCCACCGACCGGGTGCCTGCCGACGAGTACGCCGCCATCTTCGATGAAGTCTGGCGCCGGTACCGCGACTTTTTCTACGTGCGGAACATGCACGGCTACGACTGGAAGGCGATTGGTGACCGTTACCGCAAGCTGCTGCCCCATGTCGCACACCGCTCGGATCTGAACTACATCCTTGGTGAGATGATTGCCGAACTGAACGCCGGCCACTGCTACATCGAAGGGGGTGACTTTGACCTTCCCGAACGGGCCCGCGTCGGCCTGCCCGGGGCCCGTTTCACCCTCGACCCCGCCTCGGGTCGCTACCGCGTCGCGAAAATCCTGCGGGGAGAGAATGAAGAGGAGAAGTACCGGTCTCCCCTCACCGAAGTGGGGGTTGATATTGCCGAGGGAGACTACGTGCTTGCGATCGACGGCCAGGAATTGAAGGGATCCGACAGCCCCTACCGGCTGCTTCGCCACAAGACCCAACTCGTCACGCTGACGGTCAGCCGGCAGGCGGATGGGGCAAACCCCCGGCAGGTCTCTTACCGGCCGATCTTCGCCGAAGAAAACCTGCTGTACCTCGACTGGGTGCGGGGAAACCGCGAGCGGGTCGCCCAGGCAACGCAGGGTCGGGTGGGCTATCTGCACATTCCCGACATGGGTGCCGACGGAATCTACGAGTTCATCAAGTGGTACTACCCGCAGGTCCGCAAGGAAGGGCTCGTCATCGACGTGCGCTCGAACGGCGGCGGGAATGTCTCGCAGATGATTCTCGAGCGTCTCGACAACCGCCTGCTGGGGACGCGCTTCGGCAGCCTGAATGACGATCCGGGGACGTATCCCGGCACCGTCTTCCACGGACACATGGTCTGCCTGGTGAACGAGGTCTCGGCCTCGGATGGCGACATCTTCCCCCACCGGTTTCGGCAGGCGGGACTTGGTCCGCTGATCGGCCGGCGAACCTGGGGGGGCGTCGTCGGGATCAGCAACATCGGCCCTCTGCTCGATGGGGGAACGGTGTTTGTCCCCTTGCAGGCGACCAACTCTCCCACCGGCGAGTACATCATCGAGGGAGAAGGGGTCACACCCGACATCGATGTGGTGAATGAACCACGCGACGTGATGGCGGGACGCGATGCCCAGCTCGAACGGGGAATTGCCGAGGTGCTCGAGCGGATGGCAAAGGAACCCAGACGGTTGCCACAGCGTCCGGCCGACCCCAACAAGGCGGCCCAGCCCCTCAAGAAATGACCCGGTCAACCTGACCCCGAATAACCGACTCACCTGGCCCGGGGCAACATGGCCCCGGATTGACCGCTTCGAAACCGGATTCCCCGCAGAGCGTTCAGGGGCACCCGGTTCGCCACTTCCTGCCTGGCCCGATGACCTGACAAATGGTCGCGGGTGGAGTACGGTCGTGGACTGGGTTTCGGGGGCGAGTCACCATTCGGGAGAGAGGCGTGCTGATTCCAGTTCGACCGGTTGAATCGTCGTCTCAGACATGGCTTTGCCCGAGGGTGCAAACCGGCAGAGTCATCGTATGGCTGGCCCTGGTGTGGGTGTGCTTCGCACACACAGTGGGAACCTGGCGCAGGGCCAGGCAACTCCCCCCGCCGGCTGGTTCGATCCCGCCGGGGGACCGGGGACGGTGATCCTGTCGGGGGGAGGCCGGCTGCCAGACGAGGTGCGCAAGGCGTTTGTCGAGGCGGGAGGCGGTGCGAAATGCCGGCTCGTCGTCATTCCGACCGCCACGCCCGGCAATGATGACCAGGAGGCGCTGCAGGAAGGGACCGAAGTCGCCGACGGGTGGAAACAGCTCGAAGTCGCGACTGTTGAGGTGCTGCACACGCGGGACCGCGAGCGGGCGAATGAGGCGCAGTTCTGCGAGCCGCTGCGACAGGCGACGGCGGTCTGGTTCACGGGAGGCCGGCAGTCGCAGATTGCGGCCACCTACCAGGGCACACGATTTGAAGACGAAGTCCGGCAGGTGCTGGTCCGCGGCGGGGTGGTGGGGGGGACGTCAGCCGGGGCTGCCTGCATGTCGCGGGTGATGATCGTCCGCGGGCAGGTGTGGGAGACACCGGGACTCGGCATGGTGCCCGGAGTCATTGTCGACCAGCACTTCGTCGCCCGGCAAAGGCGCGACCGGCTGCTGGCCGCGTTGCAGCAGCATCCGCAGCTGGTGGGAGTGGGTATCGACGAGGGAACTGCACTGGTGGTGAAGGGGCGCGAAGTGAAGTGCCTCGGCGAATCGACCGTGCATCTCTGCCTCGGAGCCTGCAACGCCCTGGAACCATGCGAACGGGTGCTCAAGCCGGGTGAAGCCGGCGACCTGACGATGTTCCGCCGGGAAGCTCTCTGTCGACAACAGCCGCCGTTTCCCCCGGCCACCCCGGCGGAACCGGTGGTGGCCGCGGGGTCCCTGGTGATCGTCGGCGGTGGGGGACTGACCGACCAGATCACTCAACGTTTCATTGAGTTGGCGGGTGGAATCGATGCACCGATCGTGGTACTGCCAACCGCCAACCCCCGGATCGATCTCAATGAAGGGAAGTTTCTCGAGCGGGCCGGGGCGAAGAATGTGACCCTGCTGACGGCACGCACCTGGGCCGAAGTGGAGACACCCGAGACGCAGCGCATTCTGCGGGAAGCGAAGGGGATCTGGTTTGGCGGTGGACGGCAATGGCGGTTTGTGGATGCGTACGAGCACACCACCGCCGTGGCGCTGTTTCATGAAGTGCTCAAGCGGGGGGGGGTGATCGGCGGCAGCTCGGCCGGAGCGACCATCCAGGGAGATTTCCTGGTGCGGGGGAGTCCGCTCGGGAACACCGACATGATGGCCCTCGGCTACCAGCGTGGTTTCGCGTTTCTGCCAGGAACGGCGATCGATCAGCACTTTCGCCAGCGCAACCGGTTCGCCGACCTGGCGGCCGTGGTCGAACGACACCCGCAACTGCTGGGCATTGGCCTCGATGAGGCGACGGCGCTCGTGGTGCAGGGGGAGGTCGGCGAGATCCTGGGACGCGGGGAAGCGCACTTTTACGACCGCCGCGTCCCCCGCCCCGAAGGGGCCCCCGATCATGAATCGGTGGCGGCGGGGGGCCGCTATCACCTGCGGAACCGGCAGGTGCTGGACCGGGGCGAGAAACCAGAACCGGAAAAGCCCAAAGCCGACTGAGCCCCGGGTGCTTTTCACCCGTCATTGACCGTCATGGGGGTGACTTCCGGGGTGCCGCGGGGGACGTGGTTGAACTGATTGCACGCCAGAAGGTAGCATCGCGGAATGAGCCCAGCACCCGCTCCCTACCTGCGTTCTCCGTCCCTGCTGAACCGGCATGACAGCCGGCTGCTGATCGTCGACATGCAGGATCGCATCCTGCCGGTGATCCACAACTCCGACCTTGTGTTGGCGAACTGTCTGCAGTTGGTGGAGGGGGCACAGACTCTGCAGGTTCCGGTCTATGCGACCGAGCAGTATCCCAAGGGGTTGGGACCGACGAACGCTGCTCTGGCCCGCCTGATACCCGACCGGCTGGAGAAGTTGCGGTTCAGCAGTGCCGAGGTGCTGAACTGGGGAACGGCGGCTGAAGATTCGACCGGCCGTTTTCGCGTGGTGGTGGCGGGCATCGAGACCCATGTCTGCATCCTGCAGACAGTCTTCGATCTGCTGTCGGCCGGATTTGAAGTGCATGTTCCCGCTGATGCGGTCGGAAGCCGGGCCGAGGCGAACCGCCAGATCGCCCTCGAACGGATGGCCCTCGGAGGAGCGGTGATCACCACCACCGAATCGGTGTTGCTGGAGTGGTGCGAGGTGGCGGGCACCCCCGAATTCAAACAGATCAGCCAGATGATCCGCTGACCGGATCGGGCTGTTGTTCTCACTGCCGGGCTCACAGGTTGGCCGGGCATGGTCTTCTTGTTGCAGGTGAGTTGTCATGTCGATTTCTGCCGCGCTGAATCCCCCCCGCCGCATCCTGATGGGCCCCGGCCCCAGCGACACCCATCCCCGGGTACTGGCCGCCCTCGGGGCCCCCACCGTGGGGCATCTCGATCCCTACTTCCTGCAGGTGATGAACGACACGCAGCAGATGCTGCGGCAGGTCTTCCGCACAAAGAACGAACTGACCCTGGCGGTCAGCGGGACCGGCAGTGCCGGGATGGAAACCGCCGTCGTCAACCTGGTCGAACCGGGTGACCCGATGCTGGTCTGCGTCAATGGCGTCTTCGGCGGCCGCATGGTCGATGTCGCCACCCGGGCGGGGGCGCAGGTGAGCAAGATCGAGGTTCCGTTCGGCGAGACGTTTGACCCGGCCCAGGTGGCCGAAGCGGTGGCAAAGCACCAGCCGAAGGTGGTTGGAATCGTGCATGCCGAAACCTCGACCGGGGCCCGGCAACCGCTCGAAGAAATCTCGAAGATCGTGCATGCCGCCGGGGCGCTGCTGGTGGCCGACACGGTGACCTCGCTGGGGGGCCTGCCCGTTGAGACCGACGGCTGGGAACTCGACGCGGTCTACAGTGGCACGCAGAAGTGCCTGTCGTGTCCTCCCGGCCTGGCCCCGGTGACGTTCGGTCCCCGGGCCCTGGCGAAGATCGATGCCCGCAAGACCAAGGTCGCGAGCTGGTATCTCGACATGACGATGGTGCGGAACTACTGGGGGCAGGATCGCGCCTACCACCACACCGCCCCGATCAACATGAATTACGCGCTGCGGGAAGCGCTGCAACTGGTGATGGAAGAGGGCCTGGAAAACCGCTGGGCCCGTCATCACCGGAATCACCTGGCACTCAAGGCCGGGCTGCAGGCGCTGGGCCTGAAGTATGCGGTGGCCGAGGGGAAACAGTTGCCGATGCTGAATGCCGTGCTGATTCCCCCCGGCGTCGACGACCTCAAGGTGCGGGGACAGTTGCTGAATGAGTTCGGCATCGAGATTGGCGGCGGCCTCGGCCCGATGAAGGGGAAGACCTGGCGCATCGGCCTGATGGGAGAGACCAGTTCTCCCCGGAATGTGCTGACGCTGCTGGCCGCGCTCGACCGTTGCCTCGCCGACCAGGGAGTCAAATTCTCCCCCGGCAGTGGCGTTGTCGCCGCAAATGCCGAGTACGCCCGCCAGGCAGCTCAGTAACCGGCCTCAGTCACCGGCCTGGGTCACCCGGCTCAATCCCTCGGGTTCGTCCATCGGCGCCGTCCGCGGCCGACCGATCAATCGCGCACTCCGTGCGTTTGTTGATCGTGTTGCGCAGTAGAATGACTCGAGTGACGCAGCCGTGACGCGGCCATTTCCGATGGCACAACGCAGATCGTCAGTGATGTGACTTCGGGGGCGAACCAGAGGGGCCACCGGGCGGAGGGGTCGATGGGGAAGGACCGCCAGTTGGCCCATGGCCCTCTTCCGGTCGATGGGAACCACCTGATCCCTGGGGGGCAGTGCGTCGCGCCCGCCAATCGGCGAGGCGCTGGCGGAACGTGGCCTCGACTCCCCGGGGGACTGGTTCGTAGTACTGGCGGTCGATGCCGAGGTAATCCTGCGGAATCCATCCTTCCGGCGCGTCATGGGGGTATTGGTATTCAGAGCCATGACCCAACTGGCGGGCCCCTGCGTAGTGGGCATCGCGCAGGTGTCGGGGAACGGGAAGAATGCGCTGGTTGCGGATATCGTCGAGAGCCGCATCGATCGCCAGCAACGACGCATTGGACTTGGGGGCGAGAGCGACGTACAACGCGGCCTGGGCGAGCGGAATCCGCCCCTCCGGCATGCCGAGAAAATCAGTCGCCTGGGCGGCCGCTTGGGCCACCAGCAACGCCTGGGGATCGGCATTCCCCACATCCTCAGCCGCACAGATCACAATCCGCCGGGCGACAAACCGCGGGTCTTCCCCCGCTTCCAGCATCCGGGCCAGCCAGTAAACCGCCGCATCGGGGTCACTTCCCCGCATCGATTTGATGAGGGCGCTCGCCGCGTCGTAATGGCCATCGCCCGTGCGGTCGTACTGGATCTGCTTTTTCTGGATCGATTCCTGGGCACAGGCGAGGTCGAACGGCTGACCGGTCCCCACCAGCGACAAGACACCCACTTCGAGAGCCGAGAGGGCCCGGCGGGCATCGCCATCACTCACCTCAGCCAGGAACTGCAGCGCCTCGGGCTGGGCGGGGACCCCGGTCTTTCCCAGGCCCCGTTCGCGGTCGGCCAGGGCCCGCTGCAACAGGCCCAGCAGATCGGCCGACGAGAGGGGCTGGAACTCAAACACCCGGCTGCGACTGACGAGGGGCGAAACGAGCGAAAAGAACGGATTGGCGGTGGTCGCACCAATCAGCGTGACCACCCCCTCTTCGACATCGGGCAGCAGCACATCCTGCTGGGTACGGTTGAAGTGATGCAATTCGTCGATGAACAGAACGGTCCGCCGTCCGCCCGTCTCCAGCCGGCGGCGGGCATCATCCAGGGCGGTCCGGACCTCTTTCACACCCGCCGAGGCGGCGTTGAGTTTGCAGAACTGCGAGCGGGTGTGTTGGGCGATGATCTCGGCCAGTGAGGTCTTGCCGGCGCCGGGCGGTCCATAAAAGATCACCGAGCCAAGGCGGTCGGCATGCAGCATGCGCCACAACAGTTTCCCCTGCCCGAGGAAATGCTGCTGGCCAACGAACTCAGCCAGCGTGCGGGGCCGCATGCGGGCGGCGAGCGGTTGGGCCTGCAACCGGGCCTGGGCCTCCTGCTTGTCGAACAGCCCGGCCATGGATCACCCGCGAGAGTGGGAATGACCTGCGGTCATTCCGGGGAGTGGGGGGGAAAAACAACGGCCCGGTTTTCACCGGGCCGTTGTCTGGAAGGCAGACATCCACCGCAATGCCGTTCGAGCCCTGTTGTATGAACCCGCGTCGCAGAGGTGGGAACCGGGAAACCGGGTTGTGTGAGCCGGTGACCCCCACAGAGGAGAGTCGACGGTATGACACGCAGCCAGTTTCGAGAAGCTCCCTGCGGATTGTTATAGGGTCAACAATTCCGAGCCCGTGACGAACATGGCAGACCTCTGCCAGATCCAGTCGCGATCGATCCAGCCATCGTAGCCCTGTGGGATGGGTGATTCAACGTCCCGGTTGCTGTTCAGTATTCCTGCACACCCACCCCTGCTAATCTGTTCAAGCCA
>Ga0255182_1001544_pt1 | contig 11707 bp, 7 predicted proteins | sample Atl_UVDOM_RepA_8_FD_188420 | JGI IMG/M metagenome (GOLD analysis project Ga0255182, IMG submission 188420) | Freshwater microbial communities from Altamaha River, Georgia, United States - Atl_UVDOM_RepA_8d | ecosystem: Environmental > Aquatic > Freshwater > River | place: USA: Georgia | collected... | reverse complement strand
GAAATCGAGCGGGATGCCGTCGGGCTGCTTGGCATCGACCGCGAACAGCCCCCGCAGGTCGCCGGTGCCGTGCTGGTGCGATCCGGCGATCGCCACGAGTCCGGCACCCGCTTCGACCCGCTGGCGCAGCCACTTCAGCCGCGTGCCATCGAGCCGCTGCTCGACGAGGAAGATGACGTCGGCCGCGCGCAGCTTCTTCTCGTCGAAGGCGTCGCCCCGCACGACGGTGACGTCGAGGCTGCGGGCAATCGCGCTGTCGTCGGTCACGTCGTATCCAGAATCCTTCCGCGCCGCGGCGGCCGCCTCGCGGGGGCTGTCGAGAGCGGCCCGCAGGAAGAGTGCCGGGTCGGAAATGGGCGCGAGGCCCGCCGGCGCGATCACGAGGACGCCGACCCGCGGCTCCACGTTGAGCACGAACCGCAGGGAGTCGTCGTCGGGGAACGCATCGGCCGGGATCTCCACGCTGCCGCGGAGCACGCCCGCCCGCGGCGGGACGACGGCCAGCGAGTGGGAGGTCGGCAGCCCTGGCGGCAGCACGAGCGGCACCTGCGCCACGATCTCGTCGTCGAGCCGCACCGTGGCCTTCGTCTCCACCGGCATGTCGCTGCCCGCGGCTTGTGCCCGGATCGTGAGTTCGACCGGGAGACCCACGATCGGCCGCTGCGCCCGCGGCGGGTCGCCGAGCACCGCCACGTTGAGAACGTCGGCCGCCGTGCGAGCGGCCACGTCCACCACGACCAGCTGGGTGTCGTCTGGGATGCGTGGCGCGGCCGCCGGCATCTGGAGCCGCCGCCAGCCGCGGCGCTCGCAATCCGACACGAGCCAGACCGTCCGCGGCCCCCGGGGCGGGCCGGCGGTCGCCTCGGCGAGCCCGGCCGCAAGATCGGCGGTGCCCGGGTCCGGCTCGACCGTCTCCAGTTCGGCGGCGAACCGCCTGCCGTCGCCGAGCGCCGCCCGATAGAGGACCCTGGGCTCCATCCCGGCCCGAACGAGCGTCACGAAGTCGCCCGGCTTGAGCCGGAGGGCGGCCGCGCCGACGGCCGCACGAATCCGGTGCAGCGCGGACGTGCCCCCCTGCACCAGCCCGGTCGTCATCCCGGCATCCACGACGAAGGCCACGTCGCGGCTCCTCGCGCCGCCGAACAGCCCGCCGAACCGCTGCACGACCGGCCGGGACAGTGCCCAGACCGCGAGCAGGACGATGGCGGTGCGCAGCAGCATCAGCAGCCACTCGACCAGCCGGATGCGCCTGCGCTGCTGGACGTAGCCTTCCATCAGGAAGCGGTAGGTCGGCAGCTCCACCTCCCGGAGCCGGTAGAGGTTCAGCAGGTGCAGCAGCACCGGCAGGGCCGCGAGCGGCAGAAACCAGAGGAGGAGCGGATTGAGCATGGGGGTGTTCGCGTGTCAGCCCGTCAGACGGCTGCGCCGGACGAGATAGGCGGAGAGCGCCTCCGCGTAGGGCACGTCCGTGGACGTGAGTGCATACCCGATCGACCGCTCCAGGCATGCCGCCCGGATCGAGTCCTGGAACCGCATGAACCGCTCGAGGTAGGTCGCCCGCACCTGCCGCGGGTTCACGACCAACCGTCCCTCCCCCTCCATGTCACGGAACCGGGTGACCTTCTCCCACGGAAAGGTCTGCTCCGCCGGATCGACGAGGTGGAACACGATCACGTCGTGCCGCAGGGACTTCAGCAGGGACAATCCCGCGGCCACGCCGGCCGGATCGTCGAGAAGATCGCTGATCAGCACCACGATGCCACGCTTGGGCACGCGGGCCGCGAGCTCCTGGAGCGCCGGTCCCACGGCCGTGTCCGTGCCGGGCGTCGCCCCGGCGAGCGCGGCGAGAATGTGGTGAAAGTGCCGTCCGGCCGACCGCGGCGGCACGTACGCGCGCACGCCCCGGTCGAAGGTCGCCAGGCCGGCGGCGTCGTTCTGCTTGAGCGCCAGATGGCAGACCGCGGCCGCCAGGAACCGGCCGTAGTCGAGCTTCGTCATGCCGCCGTCGCTGCCGAAGGCCATCGAGCGGCTCGTGTCGAGGATGACCGTGATGCGGGTGTTGGTTTCCTCCTCGTACAACTTCACGAAGTACTTGTCGGTCTTTGCGAGCAGCTTCCAGTCGAGCATCCGCAGCTCGTCGCTGTGGGTGTAGGGGCGGTGATCCGCATACTCCACGCTCGACCCGAAGTAGGGGCTCGGGTGCATGCCGGCAAGCAGCCCCTCGACGGCCGTGCGGGCGACCAGCTCCATGCGGGCCACGAGCGCGAGCCCCTGCGGGTCGGTGATTCCGTCGCTGCCGGCCGGCGTGTCGCCCGTCTGTGACGCCATGGATTCCCGCCCCTCACGCCCGCTCTGCAGAGCCCTGCGCCCGGCCACATGGCCCGGGTGCTCAGATCGCCTCGGGCAACGACTGCAGGATCCGGTCGATCACACGATCCGTGGTCACGCCCTCGCTCTCGGCGGTGAAGCTCGCCACGAGCCGATGCCTGAGCACCGGCTTGGCGACGGCCCGGACGTCCGCGAACGAGACGTTGGGACGACCATCGAGCAGCGCTCGCGCCTTCGCCCCCAGGAGCAACGACTGGCATGCCCGCGGCCCGGCGCCCCAGGCGAGCCAGCGCCGGGTGTCGGCCGAGCTCGTGGGGTCGCCGGGGCGGCTCGCGCGGACGAGCCGCACCGCATACTCGGCCACCGGTTCCGCCACGAGCACGTCCCGCACGACGTCCTGAATGCGGAGGATGTCGGCCTCGCCCATCACGGGCTCGAGCACGACCGCCTGCCGTGACGTCGTCGCCGTGGCGATCCGCACCTCGTCCGCGAGGGTCGGATAGTCGACCGAGATCTTGAACATGAACCGGTCGAGCTGCGCCTCCGGAAGCGGATAGGTGCCCTCGCTCTCGATCGGGTTTTGCGTGCCGAGCACGAAAAACGGGCGGGGCAGCTCGAAGGAGCGGCCCGACACCGTCACATGCTGCTCCTGCATCGCCTGGAGGAGCGCCGCCTGGGTCTTGGGGGGCGTGCGGTTGATCTCGTCCGCGAGCACGAGGTGGGCGAAGATCGGCCCCTTCACGAACCGCAGCTCCCGCTGGCCCGTCGCCTTGTCCTCCTGGAGGATCTCCGTGCCGGTGATGTCGGAGGGCATCAGGTCGGGAGTGAACTGGATGCGGTTGAACGAGATCGAGAGCAGCCTGGCGAGGCTCGAGATCATGAGCGTTTTCGCCAGGCCGGGCACGCCCTCGAGGATGCAGTGGCCCCGGCAGAAGATGCCGAGGAGCAGCAGCTCGAGCACCTCCTCCTGGCCGACGATCACCTGCCCGAGGGCGGCGATCATCCGCCGGTGGGCGGCGGCCACCATCGCGGCCTCTGCGGCCACCACGGCGGCCCGGGAATCGTCGGTCGCGATGCTCATCGTTGCCTCCCCTGGGCCGAATGCCCTCCGACTATACCCCCGGCCCCGCTGCGCGACCACCGACGCCGCATCACGATCGGTGCATTCGCTAGGGCGCGACCGACACCCACACGACCGGCAGCTGTTCCCGGCCGAACCGCACGGTCGCCACCGACGACGCCGTCCCCTCGGCCGGGCCCACGGTCCGGGCCCTCACGGCGATCGGGCCGGAGAAGGCCGCAGCGGCTTTCAGCGCGAGCGTCACCTTCTTCGACGACGCGCCGTCCGCGGCCGACACGACCGGTTCGGCGGTGACGCCCGCGGGCGGCTCGAAGAGCGCGAACTCGACCGGCTCCTTCCAACCCCGCAGCCGTTCGACGTCGATCGTGAGGGAGAGCGAGTCGCCCAGCTTCCCGGCGACCGCGTCGGTGGTGCAGGTCGCCGCCACGGCAGGCTCCGACAAAGTGGCCGACAGTCGGAAAAAATGCCCCGGCCCGCACGCGCCCCGGCGGTCGCGCACGGTGATCGCATACTCCCCTGCCGCCGGCGGCGTCCACGCCGCGGGCGGATCACGGTCCGACTTCGACACGACGCTGCGACCGTCGGCTCCGCGGATGTCGAGCACAGCCTCGGCCTCGGAGCCGATGCCGTGCGCCTCGATCGCCACGAGCAGGGGCTGCGGCTGCTTGACCATGACCCGCACCCCGAGTTGTTGTTCGGCGGCGGTGAAGAGCCCACTGGCGACGAAGGGCGGCTCGATCGCGTCGCCGGCGGCTTCCGGCGTCGCGATCGGCAGCCGCACTGCGGCGACGACGGGCAGCTGCACGACGCCGGCCACCCCGGGAAAGGCCGCCCATGCCCAATCACCCGTGGCGGCGGCCGTGAGCGGCGCGGCGGCGAGCTCCGCGGGCAGATTCCATCCGGTCGCGGCGACCGCCGTGGTGCCGCCGCGGGCCACCGCGGCCGGCAGCGTGGCGGCGGCGAACCCGCCGGTGGTGAGCGTGAGCCGGTAGAGGTGATCCGCGCCGCCGGAGAAGCCGATCGTCTGATTCGGGACGGCGGGAAACCCATAGACGCGGACGATGTGTCGGCCTGACCGTGTCGCCGTGAAGACGATCCGCGGATCGAGCCCTCGTGCGTCGAGGTTGCGGGCGAGGTAGCCGCCGCGGTCATCGACGAGTTCGAGCACCGCATCGACCGGCGCGGCGGGACCACCGTGGGCGTCGATGGCCGCCACGAGTGCCTGCCCCGCCTCGAGCTGCACGCCGAAGCAGTCGACGTCGCCCGGCTTGTCGAGCACGCCATTGATGGTCAGCGGCAGCGTCGTGACGGCCTGCGGCTCCTGCGGCCGGTCGTTCGGCTCCGTCTCGCCCACCTCGGGCAGCGTGCCCACGACGAAGCGGTGGACGCCGGCGGCCTCGTGGTCGTCGTGGATCCGCACGCGATGGACGCCGACGCCATCGGCCGCGACGGCGACGTCGAACGAGCCTTTCTCCTCCCGCGGCGTCCAGGTGGTGCCGCCACGATCGGTCCAGACGCGAACCGGCCAGCGCGGAAAGGTGCCTTCGGCCCTGACCACGAGCGTTTCGCCGGCCGTCGCCCCCGGCGGAACGAACCGCTTGAGGGCCAGCTTCTCCGCCGTCTTGGCGGCCGGCGCATCGGCTGCGAAGCCGGTCAAGCCGGCGCACCACGCGGCCGCGATCAACGCGACCGTGCCGGCACGGCGGCGCGCAGAGCCCACGGTCTGGTGCATCAGCCCATCAGCTCCGTGATGGGCGTCGGATCACTGACGAGGAACGCCGGGCGGTTCGCCGGGGTGATGTAGTGCTTCCCCGGATCGATGCCGAGCTTCGTGTAGATCGTGGAGACGAAGTTCTCCGGCGACAGCGGTCGGTCGACCGGCGCGTGGCCGAGCCGGTCGGTCCGACCGATCACCTGCCCGCCCGGCGTGCCGCCGCCCGCGAAGAGGATCGACATGGCGCTGCCCCAATGGTCACGGCCCGCCTTCGACTCGCCCTGCAGCGTGGAGATCTTGGGAGTGCGACCGAACTCCCCGAGGGCGATCACCATCGTCGTGTCGAGCAGCCCCCGCTGCGACAGGTCCGAAATGAGCGCCGCCACCGCCTGGTCCCACGAAGGGAGCCTCTTGCGGAAGTTGCCCCACAGGTCGCGGTGGTCGTCCCAGCCGCCATCGTTGATCGTGATGAAGGGCACGCCGGCCTCGACCAGCCGCCGGGCGAGCAGGAGCCGTTGGCCGAACGGGCTGCGGCCGTAGGCGTCGCGGACCTGAGCGGTCTCCTGCTCGATCAGGAACGCCCGCTGGGCCTCCGGCGTCGTGACCAGGTCGTAGCCACGCTCGTAGTGGTCGTCGAGCACACGGACCGGATCCCCCGCCGCCGGATCCGTGATCCGAGGCAGCCGATCGACGAGCCTGCGGAGGTCGCGCCGCGCGACGAAGCGTTCCTCGTCGAGACCGCGGGGGCGGGAGAGGTCGCGGACGCGGAAATCCTTGCCGTTGGGGTCGTCGGAGACGACGAACGGCGCGTAGGTTGCGCCCAGGAAGTTGGGGCCGCCCGACCGGGTCATGCTCGGCAGCGAGAAGTAGCTGGGCAGGCCGTGAGGCGCCCGGCGCTCGTGGGCCGTGACCGACCCCATGCTCGGGTGGAAGCTCACGTGGGCGCCACAACCAACCGGGATTCGTGGCGGTGCGCCGGTCATCATGTAGTGGTTGCCGGCGCCGTGATTGCCCTGGTCATGGTGCACGCTGCGGATGATCGCGTACTTGTCGGCGATCTTGGCGAGCTGCGGCAGGAGCTCGCAGATCTCGATCCCCGGGACGTTCGTGCGGATCGGTGCGAACTCGCCGCGGACCTCGGAGGGAGCCTCGGGCTTGAGGTCGAAGGTGTCGAGGTGCGAGGGGCCACCGTCCATCCAGATGAGGATGCAGCTGGCCGGTTGCCGGTGCGGACCTGCCGCCTCCGACGCGGCCGCCTGGGACTGCCGGAGGAGGCTCACGAGCTCGAGGAAGCTCCCCCCGGCCAAACCGCCGACGCCCAGCCGGAGCATCTCGCGGCGCCCCAGCGCCGCCGACCGCCGTGTCGCCGCCATCGTCGCCTGGTGATGATGCATCGTCCCGCCTCCTCACGTCGCTCCAGATGTCGGCCCGCCTCCGCCGGCGCGGCCCGTGTCATCGATGATCGGTCAATCGGAGTAGACGAACTCCGGTGTGTTGATCAGCGCCCAGAGCAGATTCTCGGCGGCGTCCCGCGGCTTCACGCCCGCGCGGGAAAACTCCGTCAGCGCCACCTGCCGCTCTGCGGCCGTCGGCGGGCGGGAGTAGGCCGCCAGGTAGAGCTCCTCGACGATCCCCTCGGGCGTGCCGCCACCGGCGACGAGCCGCGCCGGCAGGCCGGCATCGGCGGTCACCTTGCCATGCACGTGGCTGCTGTTCATCAGGTGCAGCGCCTGCACGACCGTGGCGTCGCCGATCCGCTCGCAGGGTGGGTCCTGGTTGGCATCCGGCCGCCCGAACACGTCGAGAAACAGCGAGCTCGCGCGGTGGGTCCAGAGCTGGGCGGCTCGCGACCCCGGCGGCATGCCTGGATAGCCACTCGGCACGCCGGTGACGTCGTCGATCGCGTCGGCGACCATCTCGGCACGGAGCCGGCGGCGGTAGTGCCGCGAGAAGTTGCGGAGGTCACCGGCGTTGGTCTCGTTGGGGAGCGACGAGAGCCCGTAGAGGTGGCTCTTCATGATCGTGGCGATGAGCCGCTTCTGGTCGAACCCGTTGCTCCGGAATTCGGTCGCGAGCGCCGCGAGCAGCTCGGGGTTGCTTGGCGGATTCGTGGCCCGCAGGTCGTCGACGGGATCGACGAGCCCCATGCCGAACAGCTCGGCCCAGATCCGGTTCACGGCGGCCGCGGCGAACGTCGGGTGATCGGAGCCGCGGATCCACTCGACGAGCCGCCTGCGTGGATCCTCGTCGCCGACGGTCACGGGCGGACCGCCGAGTGGCTTGGGCGCGAGCACGGCGTTCGTGAGCGGATGCCGCACCTCGCCGTCGGTCTTGACGACCACCGCCTCCTCGCCGCCCGAAATCGGCGGCGAAAGCCCGGTGCCCTGATACCCCACGCGGGCGAAATAGGCGGCCAGGCCGTAGAAGTCGGCCTGACCGTAGACCTCGAAGGGATGCTGGTGGCACTTCGCGCACTCCAGCCGCACGCCGAGGAAGAGTTGGCTGACCATCGTGACGATCTCTTCCGGTGACCGCCGGTCGCGGTAGATGACGGCCGCGCCGTTGCGCCACACGCTGCCGGTGGCCGTGAGGAACTCGGCGGCAAACCGGTCGTAGGGCATGTTGCTGGCGAACGCATCCCGGAGGAACGTGTCGAGGCTGAGCGTCGGCTTGATCCCGACGCGGTATGGATTCGGCCTCAGGAGGTCGGCCCAGAGATTCGCCCAGCGATCGGCATACTCGGGCCGGGAGAGCAGCTCGTCGATGAGCCGGTCGCGCTTGTCCGCGCGGGTGTCGGCGAGGAACCGCCGGGCCTCGTCGGGCGCGGGCAGGCGGCCGATCGCGTCCAGGGACGCCCGGCGCAGGAACGTGGCGTCGGCGGCGGGCTCACTCGGCAGGACGTTGACGTGGCGGAGCTTCTTCCAGGCGAGCTCGTCGATGAAGTTCCGCGTCGGCACGGCGTCCCAGGCCCGGGGATCGATCGCGCCGGCGCGGGGCACGATCGTGTTCCAGGTGGCGATCTGGCCCATGTAGCGGACCATGATGCTCGCCTCGCCGGGAAACGTGCCGGCGGTGAGCCCGCCATCGGCGGCGACGCGGACGACGACCGGCTCGTTGGACTGATACGCCGCCACCGCGGTGACGTCGCGGGACGAGCCGTCGGTGTCGTGTGCGGTCACGGTCAGTCGGAGCGTCTCGCCGGGCGCGAGCGGCTTTGGCTCCGGCGCGATCGTGACGTGCGAGAGCCGGGGATCGTCGGGGGCCGCCCGCGGTGTCCCGGACTCGATCCACCGCACGAGCAGTCTCACGTCGTCGCCGTCGGGATCGAGCTTCCTGCCACCGCCGTGCGGCACCGCTGCCGTGCCCTTGGCGAGCAGCAGGCTCTCCTCGGGGGCCGCGACGGAGAGCCTGCGGCCGCGTCCTTGTGCGGTCACGGCGTGATAGTCGCCGTCGGGATCGAATCCCAACAGCGAGAGCGCGAAACCGTTTTGGCCCCCGGACTTGCCGTGGCAGGCGGCCTGATTGCAGCCGCGCGCCGTGAGGATCGGCATCACGTCTCGGTCGAACGTCGGCCGCGGCGGGAGTTCACCGGCCCTGGCGGCCGCCAGCAGGCAGCCGGCCGCCAGGACGCACGCCATCGAGCGGACGGGGGAGATGGAGGCTGGCATGGCGGGGGGTCCGCGGCCCTGGAAGCGCCCAAAGAGATCGGGGCAGTCTACCCTGCGGGCAGCGGTGCTGCAGCACAACGCTCGAGTCCCGCGGCGACGAGTCCCGCGCCCCGCTCGCCAGCCGGACCGGGTCGCCCGCCGGGCGCCGCATGGCCGGTGAGTGACCGACGGCGATTCACCCCGTGATGGACAACCACGCCCACGCGCCGGGAACATCCAGGAGGTAGCGGCCGATCACCTCCCGCTCGATCCACGGGGGCATGAGTGGCTGAAACTTGCTGAGGCGGTAGCCCGGCAGCCCGGCTGCGATGGTGGCCCAGAGATCCTGGTCCTGCCAGAGATCCTCCTGTCGGAGTCTCACCATCGCGGCCTCGAAGGCTTCGCCGTTCAAGGCTTCGCCCCGCATGCGGACGGTGAAGTTGTCGGTCGAGATCCGCCAGTCGCCCGCCACTGACGCGAGGGCGTGTCGCAGGGTCGAGTTGATGCGGCCACCGGCAAACGTCCACCAGCGGTACTCGCCGTCGATGATTTCGAGGTCGCCGTAGGAACTGCCGTGGCGCCGCATGCTGCAGGGATGCGGGGCCCGATTCAACGCCCGCGCTCCCCGCGAGCGGGCTCCAGCGCCGCGTCATCGAGGTCGAGCCGATACAGCACCTGGTTGTAGTCGTAACGTGCGACCGGCTGCGGCTTGTCGGCAAACAACTGCGAAAACGTCGCCTCGAACACCAGGACTGACGAATCCGTGCCGGTGAACTCCGGATGGATCCTGGGGTTGTAAAAGGAATAGTTGTCATGGGAAACGATCTTCACGGACGGCCCCCACGGCCCCAGCGGCGAATCGGCCTCGGCGTACCAGATTTCCCCGAAAGCGGCGGGCTTCCCAAACTTCTCCATGAAAACGGCAACCCAGCGCCTGCGCCACGGACTCCAGGCGATCGACCCGGAGTGCGGCACGATCCGATTGCCCTGCGCATCGAGGAGCTCCGTCGGGGGCTCGAGCGGCTCCCAGGTCGACGGGTCCGACCACGCTTCGTACGCGGCCGGGCAGCGGATGGCGGGAAACGGATTGCCGAACAGCAGCCACGCTTTTCCGGCAGCGTCTTTCCACGTGACGGGGTGACCTTCGAGCAGCGGCTGATTCCGAGGCTCGTTCCCCGACTGCTCCCACAACACCTTCAGTTCCGAGAACTGCTCGGCATCCCGGTCCCACACGCACAACCCGGCCCGATAGGCGTCCAGGGGCGGCCTGATCTTCAGGAACGTTCCGACGAGGCGCGGCTCGCCGGCGGCGTCCGGGACACTAGCGACACCGGTCACCCACGTCGGCCCCCGACCCGGCATCCTGGCGATCGGCTTCGGCGCGCCGGCCGCATCGCGGTAGTAGTCCACGCGCAGCCGGATCGGTGGTTCCAAGCGATCGAGGGGGCGCAGCGGCGTGTGGGCCGCCGTGCCGTCGAACACTCCCAGCGGATACCGCGCCAGCGCCGTATCCCCCCAGAGCCAAAACAGCCTGCCGTCGTGGACCGCATTCTGCACGCTGTCGCAGCCGACGACGCCTGACTCAGGCCATTCCTTTTCCGCGCCGAGTTTCTGGCTCTCCGAAAACATCCCGGCTCCCGTGATTCGCCCGAGCCGCTTGGCGATGATCCGGCGTTCGACCTGCACTTGCAGCCGGCCACCTGGCTGTGGCGTGAAACGAACTCCCTCGAAACCGAAGCCGTCCTTGGGAACACCGTAGCCGAACCCTCGCACGCCGCACCAGGTCTCCCTGCCCATCAACTCAGGCGCGTCGATTGCGATGCAGCCGGCGTTGTCGGAGACGAATCTCACGCCGTGCACCGTCTCGAGTTCCACGAGCGGTACCGGCCAGCCGTTGCTCTTGTCGACGATCTCGACGCGAAAAGGCCGGGCGGCGGTGGTTGATTGGATGGCAAGGAAGATGCCGAAGCACACGCCCGACATCGACAGCCGGTCCACCCACGACCACCACGCCAATGACCGGTTCCGTGACCCTTTCACGCCATCACTCCGGGCGGGGGTCAGGGCCGCCTGCGCCGCCGAATGACCGCGAGTCCACCGCCCACCAAGCCGGCGACGGCCATCACGAAGGTGGAGGGCTCGGGCACGGCCGCGACGGTGATGAGCTCCGACATCGCATAGAGCGGATACACACTCGCCAGTGGCTCGTTGCCAATCGCGCTCCATCCGTTGAACAGGGCACCGGCGCGCCCCACGAGCGGATACAGCGTGCTCGGGACCACCTGGGAGTTCTCGAAGTCGTAGCCGTTGTAGGAGACGGCCTGACCGAGGGCCGCGGTCACCGTTCCGACTGGGAAGCCGCTCTCGTCGTAATCCTGGGCAGTGGCCGCGCTCCCGTCGACATCGAAGCCCGTCCACACAAGCTGGCTGCCGCTCACCTGCGCAAGGCCACCACTGCCATCGATCGTCCAGTCGATCGCCGCCAGGTGCTGATTGAAGCCGGACGTCTGCCAGAACGCCGTGCCGTTCGTCGAGGTCGAGACCAAGGCGCCGCTGAGGTTGAAAATTTGGGTCGCGTTCGCCTGCGAACTGAATCGGGTGCCATCGCCGACGGGGTTCGAGGATGGCGTCCCGGCGACCGCCTGCCATGTGAGGCTCGCTCCGCCATACGTGATGCCGGACAGCCCCTGTGCGTTGACGAATGCGTCGTAGTCATCGATGGACGTGCTTGATCCGGTCGTCCCTCCGGTCGTCACGACAACGAGGCGAAAAGTGTCGCCCGGGTTCAGCCCCCAGGAGAGCGGATCGATGATGACGTCAGCCTGGGCGACGTGGCCCAGCAAAAGCATGGAATGAATCACGACGGCCGACGACCAGCCCAAGCGGGAGCGAGCCATAGTGTTGTCCTGATTGAAATCCAGGGGGTTGTCAGCCGAA
>Ga0255182_1001542_pt1 | contig 11709 bp, 6 predicted proteins | sample Atl_UVDOM_RepA_8_FD_188420 | JGI IMG/M metagenome (GOLD analysis project Ga0255182, IMG submission 188420) | Freshwater microbial communities from Altamaha River, Georgia, United States - Atl_UVDOM_RepA_8d | ecosystem: Environmental > Aquatic > Freshwater > River | place: USA: Georgia | collected... | reverse complement strand
AATGTCGAAAGCGCGAAACTGGCGCGGGCCTGCGTCGACAAGGCCGAGGCGAAGGATGGTCTGAAGCGCTTTGTGGCCGGATCGATCGGCCCCACCAACAAGACGCTGTCGCTTTCCCCCGACGTCAATGATCCGGGTTATCGCGAAGTCGATTTCGACACTTTGAAAGCCGATTATCGCGAACAATGTGATGCCCTGATCGAAGGCGGGGTCGATTTCCTGCTGATCGAAACGATTTTCGACACGCTCAATGCGAAGTGTGCCGCGATGGCCGCACAGGAAGCGGCGGCTGCTTCCGGGCGCGATGTGCCGCTCATGATTTCGATGACAATCACTGATATGGCGGGCCGCAACCTATCCGGCCATACGGTCGAGGGGTTCTGGAACACGATCCGCCATGTGAAGCCACTGACCATCGGTTTGAATTGCTCGTTCGGCGCGGACCTGTTGCGTCCCTATCTGTCTGAACTCGCCAAACAGGCCGATGCGCTGGTGATGGCTTATCCCAATGCTGGCCTGCCCAACGAACTTGGCCAATATGACGAACTGCCCGAACAGACCGCAAAGCTGATCGAGCAGTGGCTCGACGATGGCCTTGTCAATGTGGTCGGGGGCTGTTGCGGCACGACGCCGGCGCATATCGCTGCCATAGCGAAAGCCGTTGCCGACCGCGCGCCGAGGCAGGTGCCAAGCGCACCGGTGGCGACACGGCTTGCAGGGCTGGAGCCATTTGTAATGGCGGCGTAAAAATCCCCCTCCCCGATGCGGGAGGGGTTAGGGGAGAGCCTTTCTGGGCCAGCTCTTCCCTTGAATGTCTGGCCCTCCCCCGACCCCTCCCGCTCGCGGAAGGGGGGAAGAAGATCGAATGACAACCACCACCAATACCTCTCGCTTCGTAAATATCGGCGAACGCACCAACGTGACCGGCAGCGCCAAGTTCAAGAAGCTGATCCTTGCGGACGATTATGAAGCCGCCGTCGAAGTTGCACGCGACCAGGTGGAAAACGGCGCGCAGATCATCGATGTCAACATGGACGAAGGCCTGCTCGACGCCGAACTGGCGATGACGACCTTTCTGAAGCGCATCGCCGCCGAGCCTGATATCGCCCGCGTGCCAGTGATGATCGACAGTTCGAAATGGAGCGTGATCGAAGCTGGCCTGAAATGCGTTTCGGGCAAACCCGTGGTCAACTCGATCTCGATGAAAGAGGGCGCAGAGGCTTTCCTACACCACGCCCGCCTGTGCATGGCCTATGGTGCCGCTGTCGTCGTGATGGCATTCGACGAAACCGGCCAAGCGGATACCAAGGAACGCAAGGTCCAGATCTGCAAGCGCGCCTATGACCTGTTGGTCGGCATCGGCTTCCCGCCCGAAGACATCATCTTCGACCCCAATATCTTTGCCGTCGCCACGGGTATTGAAGAGCATAACAATTATGGCGTCGATTTCATTGAGGCGGTGAAGGAACTGCGCCAGCTATGCCCGCATGCCCATTATTCGGGCGGGCTTTCAAACCTCAGCTTCTCTTTCCGCGGCAATGAGCCGGTTCGCCGGGCAATGCATAGCGTGTTCCTCTACCACGCCATTCCCGCCGGGCTCGATATGGCTATCGTCAACGCCGGTCAGCTTGATGTGTATGACACGATCGATCCGGAACTGCGCGAGGCGTGCGAGGATGTGATCCTCAATCGCCGGGACGATGCAACCGAGCGCCTGATCGCGCTTGCCGAACGGTATAAGGGCACCGATGCTGCCGCTGAAAAGGCCGCTGCCGAATGGCGCGGCTGGCCGGTGGCGAAGCGGCTGGAACATGCGCTCGTCAAAGGCATCGATGCGCATATTGTCGAGGATACCGAAGAAGCGCGTCTCGCGATCAAGGAGCGGGGGGGGCGTCCCATCGAGGTGATCGAAGGCCCGCTGATGGAAGGCATGAATGTCGTCGGCGACCTGTTCGGCAGCGGCAAGATGTTCTTGCCACAAGTGGTCAAATCGGCGCGCGTGATGAAAAAGGCCGTCGCCCACCTTTTCCCCTATATCGAGGCCGAAAAGGACGAAAATTCCAAGGGCAAAGGCAAGATCGTGATGGCCACGGTCAAAGGCGATGTCCACGATATCGGCAAGAACATCGTTGGCGTGGTGCTGCAGTGCAACGGCTTTGAAGTTGTCGATCTTGGCGTCATGGTGCCTTGGCAGGATATTTTGAAGGCCGCGGTCGACAATGACGCCGACATGATCGGGCTTTCCGGCCTGATCACGCCCAGCCTTGATGAAATGGTGACCGTTGCCGAAGAAATGCAGCGCGCCGGTATGACAATGCCCTTGCTGATCGGCGGCGCCACGACGTCAAAGACGCATACGGCATTGCGCATCGAGCCTGCCTATTCGGGGCCGACGGTGCATGTCCTCGACGCCAGCCGTGCGGTCGGGGTTGCCTCGACTTTGGTCAGCGATACGCTTGCCGAGAAATTTGTCGCCGATACACGTGCCGATTATGCGCATATCCGCGACGCCCGCGCGGGCAAGACTGCCAAGCCGCTGGCAACGCTTGAGGAAGCGCGCGCCAATGCGTTCGAAATCGACGAAAGCCTGAAGCCCGCAGCACCGTTACAGCCGGGCGTACATGTCTATGAAGATTGGCCGCTCGACGATTTGCGCAATTATATCGATTGGACGCCTTTCTTCCGCGCCTGGGAATTACATGGCAACTATCCGGCAATCCTTGACGACGAGATAGTTGGCGAAAGCGCGCGGCAGTTGTTCGCCGACGCGCAGGCGATGCTCGACCGAATCGTTTCCGAAAAATGGCTACGCGCACGCGGTGTGGCGGGGCTATGGCCCTGCGCGCGAGAAGGTGACGATGTTGTGGTCTATATCGAGGAAACCGAAGAGCATGTCCGCCTGCCCTTCCTGCGACAGCAGGTCGCAAAACGCGAAGGCCGCGCCAACATGTGCCTTGCCGATTTCATCAGCCCTGATGGCGACTGGATTGGTGGCTTTGCAGTGACCACCGGCCATGGAATCGGCACCAAGCTTGCCGAGTTCAAGGCGCATATCGATGATTATTCGGATATCATGTTGAAGGCGCTCGCCGACCGACTGGCAGAGGCTTTCGCCGAACGGATGCACGAACATGTCCGCAAGGTGCTATGGGGTTATGCCCCCGACGAACAGTTGACCAACGAGGCGCTGATCCGTGAACAATATCGCGGCATCCGCCCCGCGCCCGGCTATCCGGCCTGCCCCGATCACAGCCTGAAGCCGGTTTTGTTCGATCTGCTCGATGCCACCCATCACACCGGCATCACGCTTACCGAAAGCTTTGCCATGTTGCCCACGGCAGCCGTGAGCGGCTTCTATTTCGGGCACCCGCAATCGGAATACTTCGGTGTTGCCCGGATTGGCGAGGATCAGGTGGAAGATTATGCCGCACGGCGTGGTTTGGATCTCGATCGGGCCCGGCAATATTTGCGGCCCAATCTGAACGAATAGGCTTCGGCTTTTACCGCATAAAAATAACGAACCCCGCAGCAACCAAAGTCGCTGCGGGGTTCAAATTCTTGGTCCGTTCGAACCCGGAGTGAGCCGCTTTAGCGGGCGCGCTTCACGGCGCTTTTGAACTTTCCGACACCCGATGGCTTCGGCCCATAGCGGCGCTGGTTTGCATCGCTGGAAAGCGAAGGCCCGCCGCGCTTGTGCTTGGGGCGATTGTCCTGACGGCCAGCCGCATGATCGTCGCGGCGCGGTTCGCGCGGCTGCACCGGAATCTCGTCCCGGCCATAACCATCGCGGCTCATCAACTGGCTGCCGCGTTCGGGGCGGGCACGGCCTGCACCCGGGCGTCCCTTACCCTTGCGCTCACCACCCGGACGACCGCCTTCTCGGCGCTTAGGTTCTTCACGCTTGGCCTCGATCGGGCGCGGCATTTCGGCAACAAGCTGGCGGAAACCTTCGGGAAGGCCAACCGGCATCAGCCGAACCTTGGTCAGTTTCTCAATATCCTTCAGATAACCGCGCTCGTCATCGCTGACAAAGCTGACGGCGATCCCATCCGCGCCTGCACGCGCGGTGCGGCCGATGCGGTGGACATATTGGTCGGGCACATTGGGCAGTTCGAAATTGAAAACGTGGCTGACGCCTGGAACGTCGATGCCACGCGCGGCAATATCGGTTGCGACCAGCACCTTCAGATGGCCGTGGCGGAAACCCTGCATCGCAGCGGTGCGCTGGCCCTGGCTCTTATTACCATGGATTGCGGCGGCCTTGATGCCGGCACCGGCAAGGTGGCGGACAACACGGTCGGCGCCATGCTTTGTGCGGGTGAAGACGAGCGCGCGGTCGATGCTTTCATCCTTGAGGCGATGGTTGAGCAAAGCCTGCTTTTCGCGCTGGTCAACAAAGGTCACATATTGCTCGACCCGCTCTGCCGTTGTTGCAGCAGGGGTAACGGCGACGCGCACCGGATTGTTGAGGAAGCGGTTGCCCAGCTCAGCAATTGCCTTGGGCATGGTTGCCGAGAAGAACAGGCTCTGCCGCTTTTTCGGCAGCAACAGGTCGATCCGCTTGAGTGCATGGATGAAGCCGAGGTCCATCATCTGGTCGGCTTCGTCGAGAACGAAAATCTCGACATCTTTCAGGCTCAATGCGCGCTGCTCGATCAGGTCGAGCAGACGGCCCGGTGTTGCCACCAGGATATCGGTGCCGGGTTGCAGCTTCTTCTTTTGCGTGAAGATCGGCATGCCGCCGAAAACGCACTGGACGGTGAGGCCCAGATATTTGCCATAATCACGGAATTTTTCAGCGATCTGTGCCGCAAGTTCGCGTGTTGGCGAAAGCACCAGCATCCGGCAGCCATAAGGCACGCGAGGTTTGATGTTTGTGGCGAAATGATGCAGCGAAGGCAGCGCGAAGGCAGCGGTCTTGCCAGTGCCCGTTTGTGCGATACCGCACAGGTCGCGACCTTCCAGCAGCGGCGGGATTGCCTGCGTCTGGATTGGCGTGGGGGTATCATAGCCGGACTGCGCCAGCGCCTTCAAAATAGGTTGAGCAAGGCCCAGTTCTTCAAAATAAGACATAAATTCTCTCAAAAAAGCATGATGCGGCCCGCGCAGCCAATAGCGGCGCACGGCGCAAAAGCGGGTTTAAGGGCAAGCTTCATGCCGACCCCTTGGAAACCACCCCGCGTGAATTGGGAAGCCTCTTGGCTGTGCGCATCTCGCGATCGACGGAGCTTTTCGTGAAAGCCCTCACGCTGTCGATACTGCTGCGGGAACCCCGCTCGCCTCATGCGCTTGGCGTCCATATGGTCCTTTGCGAGTCAAAAAGCAAGAAATTACTCCCGTACCGCAATTATCTGTCGCGCACGCCAGCCCGAAGCGCTTGTTAACTATTCATTATCCATTTTCGTTCAGAGATTTCCGTGAACTCGGATCAGCATGGAGGAAATGCGAAGTGAGCAAGCAACAGGGAATTGTCGACGTAGCGATTATCGGCGCTGGGCCCGCCGGTTTGACCGCGGCTTATCTGCTTTCCAAAAAAGGTTACAGCGTCACCGTCATCGAAAAGGACGAACGCTATGTCGGCGGCATCAGCCGTACCGTTGAAGTCGATGGCTATCGCTTTGACATTGGCGGGCACCGCTTCTTTTCTAAGTCGAAGGAAGTGGTCGACTTGTGGAACGAGATCCTCCCCAATGATTTCATCCAGCGCCCGCGCATGAGCCGCATCTATTATGAAGGCAAGTTCTACAGCTATCCGCTGCGCGCCTTCGAAGCACTTTTCAATCTCGGCATTGTCCGTTCGACCCTGTGCATGGCGAGCTATGCCAAGGCGAAGCTGCTGCCCAACCGCAATGTCCGCTCGTTTGAAGACTGGACGACGAACCAGTTCGGCTGGAAGCTCTATTCGATCTTTTTCAAGACCTATACCGAGAAGGTATGGGGCATGCCCTGCGACGAAATGTCGGCGGACTGGGCGGCACAGCGCATCAAGGGGCTTTCGCTCGGCGCAGCAGTGATGGACGGGCTGAAACGCAGCCTGGGCCTCAACAAAAAGCCCAATGACGGCATGGAAACCAAGACCCTACTCGAAACATTCCGCTATCCGCGCCTCGGGCCCGGCATGATGTGGGATGCGGCGCGCGACTTTGTCGTTGCCAACGGCAACAGCGTGCTCATGGGCCACAGTTTCAAGCAGCTCGCGCAGGATGCCGCTGGCAACTGGCGGCTGTCGGCCACCAAGGCCGATGGCAACGAAGCCGTGATTACCGCCAAGCATGTGATCAGCTCGGCACCGATGCGGGAGCTTTCGGCGCGCATCCATCCGCTGCCGCAAACCTCGCTGCAGGCATCGAACCTCAAATATCGGGACTTCCTGACGGTCGCTTTGATGATCAAGTCGGACGATCTTTTCCCCGACAACTGGATTTACATCCACGACAGCAAGGTGAAGGTCGGCCGTGTGCAGAACTTTCGCAGCTGGTCGCCCGAGATGGTACCCGATCCGTCGATCGCCTGTGTCGGCCTTGAATATTTCTGCTTCGAAGGTGATGGCCTATGGTCGTCGAGCGATGCCGATCTCGTCGAACTTGCCAAAAAGGAAATGGCTATCCTCGGCCTGTGCAACCCCGACGATGTTATTGGCGGTGCGGTTGTCCGCCAGGAAAAGGCCTATCCGGTCTATGACGACGAATATGCTGCAAATGTCGCCGCGATGCGCGATGAACTGGAAAGCAAATATCCGACATTGCACATGGTCGGTCGCAACGGGATGCACCGTTACAACAACCAGGACCATGCGATGATGACAGCGATGCTGACCGTCGAGAATATCGACGCAGGTGCGCGCATCTATAACATCTGGAACGTCAACGAAGACGCCGAATATCATGAGGCGGGCGACGAAGGCGAACAGGAAGCGATTGCCGCCAAGGTCCAGATCACCGAAGACCAGGCCGCTGCGCTGGCTTCAGAGCGCGACGTACCAACCCGCGTCGAAAAGGCCGGCGACAATGACAAGCGCAAGGCAGCCTGAGCGCCGCAAGGCAGACCGCCGCCAATCGGACGGCGGTCTTGCCATTCCGGCTTCGGTTAGCGACCTGTCGGGCTGGCTCCGCTTCTTCCGCCAGTTGACCTATATGCGTTACCTGGTGGTCAGCGTTGCCGCACTTGCCGTTGACCTCGGATTGTTCCTCGCATTCCTCCAACTCGGCATGCTCAGCATGGCGGCTTCGGCGATTGGTTATTCGGCGGGCATAATCGTCCACTGGTTCCTTTCAAGCCGCAAGGTGTTCGGCGACCGCGTTTCAGACAAAGGAACGAGCGAACGCACGCAGCAAAAGGCGATGTTCGTGATGTCGGCGCTGCTCGGCCTCGCAATTACAACCGCAATTGTCGGCGCAGGTGATGCCCTCGGCTTCGATCCGCGCATCGCAAAGATCATTGCGATTGGCGTTTCGTTCCAGCTGACCTACATGCTGCGTAATGTGATTATCTTCCGGTCTGCCAAAGCAGGGGCCTGATGCCCGAACTTTCTAATTCGCGTTACACCCGGCTGCTGCTTGCTATCTGGCTGGTCAGTGCGATCCTGCTCGTCATGGCAGGGCGTGGGGCCATCGCTGGTTGGCAGATGGGGGATCCAGACGACCAGCTACGGCTCGTGCAGATCCGCGATTGGCTAGCGGGCCAAAGCTGGTGGGATGTCACCCAATACCGGATGAACCCGCCCGACGGCGGGCCGATGCACTGGTCGCGCTTGGTGGACCTGCCAATTGCCTTGGTCATCGCGGCGCTTTCTCCCTTTTTCGGACGACCCTCGGCTGAACTTGCCGCCGCTGTCGCCATCCCGTTGCTGACCTATGGCATTGTGCTCTGGCTGCTCGCAGCTATTTCAACAAAGCTTGGCGGGCGTTGGGCTGGCATCGTGGCAGCGGTTTCGCTGTTTGCCATCCTTCCCGCAACCATCCAGCTCGCGCCGATGCGGATTGACCATCATGGCTGGCAACTGGTCGCCTTCCTTGCAGCAACTCTTGCGCTGCTCGACCGGAACAGGCCGGTTCGGGCCGCCATCATCATCGGCGTGGCGTGCGCGTTGTGGATGGAGATATCGATTGAAGGCCTGCCCTTCGCAGCGCTGTTCGTGGGAATTCTGGGCCTACGCTGGCTGGGTTCCGACCGCGCGGCCCAACTTCCTTGGGCCAGCGCTGCCCTCGCGCTCACCACCGGCACACTTTACTTTGCAACCGAGGGGATAGCGGCAACAAATTACTGTGATTCAATTTCGCCGGTGCATGTCGCCGCCTTGCTGGCTGCTGCATCCGTGGTGTGTTTAGCGCATTGGGCGACCATCCGTTTAATCGGCAACCGCCGGATCATCGCGCGCCTTTTTGCTGGCGCTGTGGCCGCCAGCGCCGCAATTTCGGCATTGCTGCTGCTGGCGCCACAATGCGCGGGCGACGCCTTTGCGAATCTGGATCCGCTGGTCCGCCAATATTGGTTTAACCGTACACCCGAGGGATTGCCGCTTTGGCAACACAAGCCCTCGGCTATCGTGCAGGAATTGGCCGGCTTTGCCGCCGGTTGCATCGGCCTTATCGCGCTGTGGCGTGCCGGAACGAAACTGCCCGCCCAAGACAGGCTGGCGATGACACTGCTGTTCGCAGGGTCTACAATCGTCGCAGCCACTGTAGCACGCGCGGCTATTTATCCACTCTGCCTCGCCGCTTTGCTCGCGGCTCCGCTGGTTGTGCGATTGTTCGCTCAGTCGAACGGGGCAGCCAGTGTCACCCGCAGAATGGCGCTTCGCATCGCCGCGATTGCGTTGATCATGCCAGGTGTTCTGGGCACCCATGTAGCGCGCGCGCTTCCTTCAAAAGCGGAGACTCCTGATCCGGCAGAAACACAAGCCGAGGCCGAATTTGTGGCGCTGGCACGTCAGTGCCAATCAGCCGAGGCAATAGGCCTGCTCAACCGCTTGCCGCCATCCCAACTCATGGCGGGCCTCGATGCCAGCCCGGGCTTGCTGCAATTCACGCATCATAAGGTTGTCGCAACCGGGCACCATCGCAACCAATTGGCGATGCGCGATGTCATTCGGGGTTACACCATGTCGCCCGAGGTCATGCAGCAAATCCTGACCGAGCGCGGGGTCGACTATCTGGTGGCTTGCGATGGCAGTTTCGAACTGCGCATCTATGCCGAAAATGCTCCCGACGGTTTCTGGGCGCAGGTCAAGCAAGGCAAGTCTTTCGATTGGCTGGTTCGGCAACCCGATATCGGGCCCTACCATATATGGCGCGTCCGACAGGGTGCAACTGCATCATGATTGCCCGCCTCAAATCTCCCTCTTTCCTTATCTGGATGGTGCTGGCGTTGCTGCTGGCATGGCTGAGCCGCGACGTCATTTTGACCCGATCCGGCTGGGATCCCGATGATCAGCTGCGCATGGTGCAATTGCGTGATTTCCTGGCCGGGCAAAGCTGGTTTGATACTACGCAATACCGTCTCAACGCCCCTGAAGGCGGGCCCATGCACTGGTCGCGTTTGATCGAGCTTCCGCTCGCCCTCGTCTTGATCTTGGCGACACCGTTGTTCGGACCGGCGGGTGCGGAGATGATCGCCGGAACATTGGTTCCACTAACCTGTTTCGGGCTGGTGGCCTATATGCTGGGCCGCATTGCTGCACATATAGGCAGCCCGATGGCGGGGACCGTTGCTGTCGTCATGACAATGGTTTCCCCCGCGATATCGATGCAGCTGCGCCCGATGCGGATCGACCATCATGGCTGGCAACTGGTCTGCGCGGCGCTAGCGTTGTGGACATTATTTTGGCCTGCCGCGCGCAAGGCGGGAATCTGCATGGGGGTTGCGCTCGCAGTCTGGCTGCACATCTCGTTGGAGGGCGCGCCGGTGACAGCCGCCTTTTTCGGCCTGCTCGGCTGGCGCTGGGCGATGGCTAGCGAAAGTGATGGCAGTCGGCTGGGATATACAATCGTCGCTTTTCTGACCGCAAGCCTCACGCTCTTCTTCTCCACGCAGCTGGGGGGCATTGCCGCTGACAATTATTGCGACACGATATCGCCTGCGCATATCTATGCCATCATCGCAGCAAGCGCGGTGATCGCTCCAGCAGCTTTCGTCCTGCCGCCCAACAAGGTGCTGCGGTTCGCGGCCCTGGGCCTGGCGGGAGGTGCTGCGATTGCGGTGCTGCTGTGGCAGGCACCGGCATGTGCGCAAGGTGCGTTCTCGACAATGGACCCGGTGGTTCGCGATTACTGGTATGTACGCGTCAATGAAGGCATGCCGGTGTGGCACCAGAAATGGGCGGTTGCCCTGTCGCTTCTGGGTGTTCCTATTGCCGGTGCAATCTGCCTGCTATTCCTGGGTGGTTCGATCGCAAAGGACAGAAAAGCCGAATATGCAGGGCTTGCCATGCTTCTGGTCTATTCAGCGCTGCTTGCGTTGCTCGTGTTCCGGACGATATCGCTCGCGACGTTGATCGCAGTACCTTTGGTGGCGGTGGCGATCACGCATTTGTTCGCCAGCTATCGCAGCGAGGCACAGCCGCTCAAGCGGGTAGGCCTGTTCGCCCTGATGATTCTGCTGCTGATGCCCGGCGCCTTTATCGCCCAGGCGATGACGCTCTTTTCAAGCAAGGCTGCGGCTGAAGCGGCAGCCGACAAAACGCCAGACGCACTGAAAGCAGAGAAATGTGAATCGATCGAATCGGTGTCGCAACTTGCGAAACTGGAAAAGGCGAACATTCTCGCTCCGTTCGATCTTGGTCCAGCCATCTTGCTGACCACGCCGCACAACGTGGTTGCGTCAAGCCACCATCGCAACCAGAAGGGCATGCGGGCGCAAATTGACATGTACCGCCTGCCCGAAGCACAAAGCTATGCGATCGTGCGCAGCCGCAACATCAGCCATATCGTTGCTTGCATGGGCGAAGCCGAGATGCGGGGTTATGAAAAGCGCAACCCTGACGGGCTGTGGGCACAATTGGCCAAGGGCAATACGCCCGACTGGCTCGAACCGCTGCCCGACATGGGTGATGGGCTAAAGGTTTGGCGCGTGCGTTAAAGGTGCATGAAGTCGCGGGGATAGCTGCGCAAATGCGCACCGCCATCGACGAAGATGATTTGCCCGGTCACATGCTTTGCATTCGCCAGATACAACACGGCTTCTGCTATCCCTTGGGCATCGGGCAACCGACCTAGCGGCATTTCCCCATTCAACCGGTGCATTTGCGCATTGTCATAATCATCTGTCGGGATGACAAGACCGGGAGCCACCCCATTGACCCGTGCTTTGTCGCCAAAGGCCGCCGCCAATGATCGCACCGAGCCGGCGAGAGCCTGTTTGGAAAGCGTATAGCTCAACTGATCGCCATTGGGATTGATGACGCGCTGGTCGACGATGCTGACGATGGCGGGTTGCGAGCCGCTTGCAGCCGCCTTTACCAGTGCTCGGCTAAGCAGCACCGGCGCGAAAAGGTTGAGACGGAAATGCGCGTCCAGCGTTTCGGCGGACATCGCCTCCCAATCATCTTGCCCGAACATCGCGGCGTTGTTGACCAGCAAGTCGGGCGCGCGGTCGAAATGCGCGATCACATCGGCCATCACCTTGTCCGGTGCACCGTCAGCCGAAAGATCGGCGGCAAAATGCTTCCAGCTTGAACCGTTGCGCTCGATGGCTGCAGCCAGGCCCGCTTCG